>Ga0070741_10000375_pt1 | contig 165898 bp, 143 predicted proteins | sample Coa_R1_4_FD_66440 | JGI IMG/M metagenome (GOLD analysis project Ga0070741, IMG submission 66440) | Surface soil microbial communities from Centralia Pennsylvania, which are recovering from an underground coalmine fire - Coalmine... | ecosystem: Environmental > Terrestrial > Soil >... | reverse complement strand
AGTGCCGTATTGATGGAAATTAGTGAGGAGTGGGAAACTGAGAAAACTTACCTGAGGATGGATAGCTTGAACTCGCCAGAATGAGACTAACTGAATTTACAGAAAAACTGTTGCTTTATCAAACGATGCGGTTGATCGTAGGAAGAAACCGCCCTCTCACACTCGATGCAATACCAGTTACGTACCGAATTTGACATGTCCCACAGTCCGTCCACCGCATCGCTGATCGTCTTCGAGTACGTGTACGAAGCTGTAAAACTCAATCCATTCGAAAGACGTCTTTCGAAACGGGTTTCGAGCGCATTGTAGTTGGAGTTATCCCAGGCTGCATTCTTGGCTTGAAAACCAGTGTACTGCGGATAGGGCCGCAAAAGCTGCCCATATTGCACGGTGCGCTGGGAAAGAATGCCGGGCGTTGTAATAATCCCGTAGAACGGGTTATTTACAAGCGTGGTAAGTTGTGAACCAAGGGACAACAGCGCGGGGTTGAGTTCATCCAACTCCACTGCCGGAATGAAAGTTATTCGCATCGAAGAAGCTGTTGCGGAGAAATTCAAAGGCGCTTCCGTGTGGAGTATTGGTGCCCGATTTGGTAGACATGATCACCACGCCTCCACCACTGCGGCCATACTCAGCCGGATACGAGTTGGTGAGTATGCGAAACTCCTGAATGCCTTCCACCGACGGTATGGCGCTGATGGCGGGGATAGTCGGAATGTTGTGGTTGACTTCGGCGCTGACGCCGTCCAGAATGATGTCGCTTGTCGCCTCCTGGCTGCCATTGATGATGAAGTGGTTGCCGTAGAACGTATCGTCGATGCCGCTGTTCGTGTGAGTCTGAAACACACCCGGAACAAGCGAAGTCAGTGTGTAAATGTTGCGACCGTTCAACGGTAGATCGACAATCCGGCGATTTCCAACTACCGCGCTGAGGGTGGAGGAACTGGGCTCGACTAGCTGCGGAGTCGCTTGCACCGTGAGTTGCTGGCTGACATTGCCCACCTGCAGCACGATATTCACTGTGGCTGTCTGATCGGTGGCAAGCGGCAGGTTTTCGAGCGTATAGGTCCGAAAGCCGGGTGTCTCGGCTTGCACACGATAGCGGCTCGGCAATAATTGGCGAATTACATAGAGGCCCGCGTCATTGGTGGTCGCGGTGAACGTTGTGTTCCGTTCGAGATCGGTGACCGTGACTTGCGCGCCGCGAACGAGCGAGCCCGATGGGTCCGTAACGATACCCGTAATAGAACCGGTGACCGCTTGGCCCGGGAGGAGAATCGAGCAAACCAGTAGCGCCGCGAGGGCCAACCCCCTGGAACCTTTGACCGGAAACATTCGCGAACCTCCAAGCAGAAATGCTTGAAAACGATTATTTCTCCGGACGAGCCGGTTTGCGCAGGGATAGAGTTTCGCAATGAATATTCCACGCTGCGGAATTTTCACTAGAAGAGATAAGCGATCTAACAGCGGAAGTGAGTGTTGAACGCGTGAACGGCTGACCAATGTGTAGTCCGCAATGCGGAACGCCGAGCGTGAGCGAGGGGATTTCGCCTAGACCATACGGCCATCGTTGCTACGATGCGTTCAGAGGAGTCTTCATCAAAAGGGGGAACCGGAATGAAAGAGTCCACGCAGAGACTTGCTGGCGTGCTGTTCTGTATCGGCACGCTACTGTTCGGCGTTCGTCCGGCATTTAGTCAGGCAGTCGCTAATGCCAGGGTTACGGGGAAGTAACCGATCCCACCGGAGCCGCTGTTGTCGGCGCCACGGTCAAAATGACGGAAACCGAAAAAGGCGTTCCGCACGAGACCAAAACGGATGCGAACGGGCGGTACACTCTGCCCAATCTTACCGGTTGGGCCATATCGTCTCGAAGCCAGCATGACCGGGTTCAAGACGTACACGCACACCGGAATTGTTCTGCAGGTCGGCGACAATCCAGAAATTAATATCAAGCTGGAGGTAGGCGCGATTACGGAAAGCGTGGAAGTGAGCGCCGGCGCAGCGATGGTGCAGTCTGAGCAGACGTCGGTTTCCCAGGTGATTAATCAGAAAAGCATTGTGGAACTGCCGCTAAACGGGCGCCAGCCGACGCAACTCGTGCTCATTTCCGGCGCGTCTGTGGTCACTGGCGGCGGCGACATGACCGGCAGCAAGAACTACTGGAGCTCCACTACCATCTCCGTGGGCGGCGGCCAGGGCAACGGCACCAACTATCTGCTGGACGGCGGCAACAACGTCGATACCATGACGAACGTCAATTTGCCTTTCCCGTTCCCGGACGCCTTGCAGGAATTCAGCGTGGATACCAACGCACTGCCGGCGCGCAACGGTACGCAACCTGGTGGAGTGGTGAACATCGTAACCAAATCCGGAACGAATGAATTTCACGGCGATCTGTTCGAGTTTCTCCGCAACGGAGATTTGAATGCCCGAAACTTCTTCGGCGCCACTCATGACTTCTTAAAGCGCAATCAGTTCGGCGGCACGTTGGGCGGCAGAATCATCCGTGACAAGCTGTTCTTCTTTGGCGGATATCAAGGGACTCGCATTCGCAATGTCTCGCCCACGGCTATTGCCTACGTGCCCACGACGGCCGAATTAGCGGGCGACTTCAGCATGGCCGAATCTCCGGCCTGCGTAGCGGGCGCTACGCAGCCGCGCCGGATCGATGTGCCGGGAACGAGCACCAGGATCACAAATACAAGCAATGTTTTTGCATCGGGAGTGAAGTTCGATCCCGCCGCGCTGGCGCTGGTGAAGTATTTACCAACTACGAGCGATCCCTGCGGCAAGCTCACTTACTCGACGCCTCTGATTCAGGATGAGGACCAGGGCATCGGGCGCCTCGATTGGATCAAGAGCGCCAAGCACACGGCCTTTCTCCGGTATTTCTACACCACCTACACGCAGCCTGCTTTCTTCGATCCGCATAACGTTCTGGTAACGGCAAACCCCGGCAATGACGAGAGCGCTCAATCCGCCACCATCGGCGATACTTACACGTTCACGCCCAGCACTCTCAATTCTTTCCATGCAACGTTTACGCGCCGCACCGATTTCCGCGGACCGAATTCGAACTTCTTCAACGCCAAAGCTCTGGGAATCAATATCACCACACTGGTCCCGAACGATTTCCGTTTGAGTGTTTCGAATCCCGGGTTCAATGTCGGGTGCGGAACCTGCTCCCCCGGCTACTTTAATGTGAATACCTACCAGATTGCGGACGATGTCGACGTGATCCGCGGCAAGCACCACATCGGCTTCGGAGTGGACGTGATCTACACGCAGAACAACCTTCTGAGCGGCTATCTGCAGAATGGAAATTTTGCGTTTAATGGAGCCTCGACGGGCGATGGCGATTCGATGCTCGATTTCCTGACCGGCACGATGAGCGGGTTTAGTCAGAGCCTGCCCCAGCAGCCCACTCCGCGAATGATGATTCCCGGGCTGTACGTGCAGGACACAATTCACGCTACTTCTCACCTCACGATCAATGCCGGGTTGCGCTGGGAGCCGATGTTCTGGCCTACGGATCATTGGCATCGCGGCTCGGTGTTTTCGATGGCGAATTTCCTCGCCGGCGTGCACAGCAAAGTATATCCGAATGCGCCGGCCGGTTCGCTCTACTATGGCGATCCCGGCGTAAATGCCTCGTTTACCGCCGATCACAAATTGAACGTATTCTCGCCCCGCTTCGGGATTGCCTGGGACCCGCGCGGCGATGGACGGCAGACGTTTCGGGTCGGCGGCGCTCTGATGTACGACTACGGAATGTTGTACACGTCGCAACGGATCCGTACAATCTCGCCATGGATCGTGGCGATTGTAATTTCGATATCCGGCATATCTTTAACCTCTCCGTTGTGGCCACAAGTTCTGTAAAGGGCGACAGCATTTGGGCGCACGTGCTGCGAAACTGGCAATTTGCCCCGCTAATCCGTGCCCTGAGCGGTGAGCCGCTGACCGTAACCACGGGCGCCGATACATCGTTGACAGGCATTAACTCAGGCGATAGTCCCGAGCGCGTGAATTATGTTCCAGGTGCAAATCCTTACAACGCGAGTTGGGGACCCAAGCTGCAATATCTGAACCCCACCGCGTTCTATAACAACTCGCCGGGAACTTACGGGAGCCTCGGCCGCGATGTGTTGCGCGGGCCGGGAAATTTGCAAGTCGATCTGGCTCTCAGCCGGATTTTTCCAATTCGCGAATCGTTCCGATTGGAGGTGCGGGCGGAAGCGTTCAACGTCATCAACCACACGAACTTTATCGCACCGGCCACCGGAACGGGCATTCCCGGTATTTCGACTGGCGGGCTTTCACTGAGCCGCAGTTCCTCGAACTTCGGCCAGATTACCAGCGCCGGCGATCCTCGGATTTTGCAATTCGCAATGAAGCTGTATTTTTAGCCTCAGCCGGCATGCTCAGGGTAAGCTGTTCCAGATTGCCACAATTCTGACGCCCCATACTCCGAGGAGCACGTGGCGCCGCTCGTGCCAGAAGCGAAATAACTCCTTGAAGTCTTTCATACTTGTTCTCCTCGGTTCCTGACTGAGAGCCGGAAGACTCCGGCTCTGCGTCAGGACTCGAATCATCAGGACCACTCACTGCACCCTACGCGAAGCCGTCTGGGTCCTTTCCATCTGCGCGTTCAGGTTGACGGTGCTCCCGGCGTTGACTTGGAGCGTGCGTTGCCACAGGGAACTGCCGCTGCGAACGGAAATCTGGTGCGGCCCGGCCGAGAGCGTCAGAGTCGTCGGCGTACTCCCCACGAAGGCTCCATCCACCTCGATATCGGCGCCAGTCGCACTGGATGTCACCGTCACGTTCGCTGTTCCGGAGGTTTGCATGAACACGCTGCGATTGCCGGAGACCTGCGCTGCAGCCCCGTTGGCCGCCAACGTGTGGTCCTGATCGGTAAAGGCATCGAAGACCACGCCTTTGTTGATGGTGACGTCCTTCCCCTTGATCAGAAGGAAAGCGGGAGCGGCGGGCCAGAATACCACGGCCGCGCCTGCGGTCAGAACACCCGTGCTCACGGCGTGGCTGCCCCCGTTCCGCTTGGTCACCGTGTAGCGTAGTGGAATCCACTCGCCATCGGCCGCCCGGACACGATCAATCGAGAAATCGAGCTTCCCAGCGCGTCCCATGTGTCTCTTTACCTGCGCAAGCGTGACCGTGCCGGTGACGCGCGCTCCTTCGGGAATGACAACCTGATCGCCAATTTTGACGGGCTCAGTCACGCTCAATTCAATACCCTGGCCCTCGTCCGCGGTTGCCGACGAGATGGTCTGGTCCAATCGCACGCGTAGTTTGGTGCCATCGGGAACTGTGATCTGAGCCCCGGCCATGCCGGCGCAGATGAGAAAAGCGATTGCTGTTTTCATGTTTTTGCTCCTGTGATACCGGCTTATAAGCCGCTTCGGACAAATACGCGGAACCAGCGAACGATTTGGCTCACCTTTGTTGTGAAAATGCCGGAACCGGCGTACTTGGGATTTTCGGCTACTCGGGATTGGCGCAGAAGCACAGCGGCTGGCCCGTCAAATAGCGCTCGATTTCTTCCGCTGCAAGGCGGGCCGCTTTTTCCGCGGCTTGGCGTGTCCCGCCTGCAATATGCGGCGTCATGACCAGGTTCGGCAATTCGCGTAAAGACGATCCCGGCGGCAGCGGCTCTTCGGGAAAAACATCCACCGCGGCGGCAAACAGATGGCCGGAGCGCAGAGCTTCTTCGAGAGCGGCATAATCCAGGAGCGCGCCGCGCGCGCAGTTCACCAGCACCGAACCTTTCGGCATTAGGGCGATCTCTTTTCTGCCAATCAGGCCGCGTGTCTCCGGCGTCTCGCGCGCATGAAGGGATACCACTTGCGACCGCCGCAACAGCTCCGGGAGGCTCACCAACTGCACAGCCTCGCCCTTCGCATAGGGATCATAGGCTAAAACCGACGCGCCGAAGCCTTCCAGGATTCGCGCCACGCGGCTTCCGATTGCGCCGTACCCGACCAGACCGCACGTGGCGCCTTCAAGCTCAAATCCGGCAGTTTCGAACGTATAATCCCCCGGCCATTCTCGGTTCCGGATTCCGCGATCCGTCACCGGGACGCGGCGCAAGGCGGCCAGGATCATCGCCACTGCAAACTCCGCCGTTGCCGTTGCATTGCGTCCCGGTGTGAAGCAAATCCGGACGCCCGCTTTCCTCGCAGCCGGTATGTTGACGTTCACCGGTCCTCCGCGGCAAACCACAAACAGCCGAAGATCGGGACACGCCTCGATGACGCGCTTGGTCAGCGGCGCGTGATGCGCGACGCACAAACTAGCGCCATGCAGGGCTCGGATCACTTCCTCTTCGGAACCGGAAGCCTCGCGGACTTCTGCAATATCGCGGAAAGGTTCGAGCGGAAAGGGCGTGGACGATTCCACAATTTCAAGTTCATCCCCCACATGTGCCACGATGTTCGCGCGCATCAGGGAAGGAGGAATGAAATGATCGCCAATGACGGCGATTCTTGTTTTCGACATGACAGAAGCTACAAGATCGGCGAATTGAACTGCAGCAAAGCCGGTATTTCACGACCCATCGCAAGCTCCGTGATGCTTACATTTTCGAGCGCCGGGAAAACCTGCCGGTAGCGGTGGAGCGGAATCCCGAGCAGGTCGCACAGAAGCAGCCGGATGAGCGTGTTGTGCGTAACAATGAGCACGCGCGCATTCGGTCCGGCCGTGGCCGCGATTTCTTCGAGCGCCGCCCGTCCGCGTGCGATCGCTTCGCGCGGGTTCTCGCCGCCGGGCAAATAGTGATCCACCGGGTTTCTACGGAACGCCTCATATTGCTCCGGAAAGCGTTGACGCATTTCCTCTGAAGTTAGTCCTTCGCCTTGTCCGAAATGCAGTTCCCGCAGGCGTGTATCGATAACTGGCTTTAACCCCAATGCTGCGGCAACCGGGCGCGCGGTGGCTTGCGCTCTGCCCATCCGCGAAGTGTACAGATACCCAATATTCGCGCGGACCGCCCACCTTGCCAGCGCCTCCGCCTGTGCGCAGCCGCGCTCGGTAAGATCCACCTCGGTAGAACCCGCGTAGCGATTTTCTGCATGCCACACCGTCTCGCCGTGGCGCACCAGCACGATGCGGCTCACGCGGTGCCCGCCTGCTCCAGCGAATACGAGGCCAGCGCGCCGGGCAGCCATCCACGGCGTTCCAGTTCTCGCAGCAATCGCTCGTATCGCTCGGAGTAATTCGCTTGAAACCCGAATGCCGGTTCGACGGTTGCGCCGGGCGAGACCATGCGCGATACAGCTTCTTCGAGCGAAGACGTTACGGACGAGGCGAGCACAGCCATGCCGAACGCCGGTTCCGTCACTTTGGGAATCGTAAGCGTGCGGCCAAGCACGCTCGCGCGAATGCGGTTCCAGAGCTGGTTATTCACCGCGCCTCCCGAGATCGAGAACGTGCCCGCGAGCGAAGCTCCGAGCATCTTCATGTAGTCGAAACAAAGCCTCTCGATAAACGCTACGCCTTCGAGAATCGCGCGATACAGCTCAACGGTATCGCGCGGGGTGCCCAATTCGAAGTACTCTGCCAAAGGGGCAACAAACGGAAATCGTTCGCCCGTCGAGTGCAACGGGTAAACGACAACCTCCGCTGGTCCGCGTTCCCCGGCTTCCGCCTCCAACTGCTCCAGATGTTCTTTCGCAAACCGCTTGGCGATGATACCGGCGCCGGTGCTCGAGGCACCGCCGGGTAACCATTTGCCGTTGGGCGCGAGATGCGAATAGACTGCTCCGCGCGGATCATGGAGCAGCCGCCCCGTCACCCCCTTGAGCACTAATGTTGTACCCAGGACGGAATTCCAGTTTCCTTCGCAAACGGCTCCAGCGGCAATTTGCGCCGCGCATCCGTCGGTCATTCCCGCGATAATCGGGAGTCCAGCGGGTAATCCCGTCTCGGCAGCGGCGCCAGCAGACACAGTGCCCAAAATTGACCCTGGCGCCACGACCTCCGGGAAAAGAGGTTCCGGAAGTCCGACCTTTCGAAACGTGTCAAACGGCCAGCGATCCTCCTGCAATTTATAGCCAGTCTTCAGACTATGGCTGGAATCTGTAGCAAGTGGCGTTCCGGCGAGCCGCCAGTTAATGAAATCGTTCTGATGCGCAAGCCGCACTTCGCGATCGCGCGATTGCGTTCGACGCCACAGCCACAGCACTTTCGGTAACGCCCAGGTGGGCTGGACTTGAACCTCCCGGGCTTCGTCTTGCGCGCGCCCGTCGTCGTACATCAGCGCTTCGCTGACCGGCCGAAGGTGTTGATCGATCAAGAGAATCGTGCCGGAGGTTGCATCCACGGCGAGGCCGCCAACCCGTTCTGCCGCGACTCGCGACATTACCTGTTTGCAGCATGTGCAGACTGCGCTCCACCACTCATCCGGATTCTGTGTGTGTTCCCGGCCCGAGCGCCTTGCCGTGAGCGGCTGCGAACTCATAGCCAGCACGGACCCGGTTTCATCCACTGCCATGACACGGACACTTTGGGTTCCCAGGTCGATCCCGATCCAAACCGAGCCGCTACTCATATCTGCCAAGTAGAGATCACGATGTCACGGAGTTTTTGAAAACGCTGGAAAAGATCGTCATACACACCCGGCCTCGGCTCATAAAGTCGTCCGACTACGTTGCACCCGGCGCAGCCTGTCGCGTAAAAAAACGCGCCGCGCGCGCCCGCCTCGCTGGTATTGGGACGCAGCACTTCGCATCCGCACACATCGGCAATCATCTGGCACCAAAAATCGCTCCGCGAACCGCCGCCGCAGATCGTAATTCTGCTAAGAGGCGCCGTCGAAGCTGCTGAAAAGCACTCGCGGATTGCAAAGCTGAGCCCCTCAAACGCGGATCGGGCCAGATCTTCTCGCGTGTGCGTAAGCGACAGTCCTAAAAAGCTTGCCTTCGCCGACGGCGCCAAAAAAGGAGAGCGCTCGCCCGCGGGTGAAAAATACGGCACGCAGACAGCTCCATTCGAACCCGCAGACGCTCGCGCTGCCATGCACGACAAATCTTCCACACTCTCGGCGCGCAGGGTGGCGGCTGCCCAGTCGAGCGCTTCGCAGCCTGTCAAGGTCGGCATCGCACGAAGGTACAGACTATCGGAATAAAGAGCAATGGTCGTTCCGGCTGGAGCGCCGTTGCGGCCAGGTTCTGACGTGATGACCTCCGGGCAGGCCGTGGTGCCCAAAATGAGACATCCTTCGCCTTCGGTAAGGCATCCGGTTCCGGCCGCGGTCGAGACGATATCGTAAGGCGCCATCACAACCCGGATTCCCGCACGGACACCAAGCGCCTGAGCGGCATCTCGAAGCAGCGCACCGGAGGGAGGCTGCTCGCGGGCAATCTCCGGTAACAAGTGCGTATGCTCTTCCACTCCATACAGTCTTAGAAGTTCGGGTGAATAGCGCCGCTTCACGATATCGCAGAACGGATTCGATGCATCGGAGAGATCGGCCGCGATCTCTCCCGTCATTTTGAAATAAAGCCAGCCATTGCACGTGAGCGACCAGCGCGCACGTTTCAGCAACTGTGGATCGTAAGCCTCAAGCCAACGCCAGATTGCGTTCGGCAATCCGGGATACGCCACCGATCCGCTGGTACGAAAAGCCTCCGCGATGACTCCGTCTGATCTCCACTTTTCGATGACCTCATGCGCGCGCCCATCGTTCCACAGAATCGCCGGGCCCACGGGTTCTCCCGCCGAATCCACCAGCCAGCATCCGTCGCCCTGCGCCGTCGTTGCAATGCCATCTACGGCCGCAAGATTCTGCTGCGTTATCGCGTGGCTCACCGCAACGACCGCGTCCCAGACCGAGCGCATATCTTGCTCTGCATGAGCAGGATGCGGCCGCGCGAGCGGTACGCTTTGCCTTGCAGTTGTAAGCTCGCGGCCTGTCTCATCAATCAGGATGGCCTTAATAACCGAGGTTCCTGCGTCGATACAGAGCCACGCCATGTCTACTGTTGTCTTTGTTCAGAAGGCAATGTCAACGTCAGCGCCAGCACTCCGCTTGCCAGATACAGGCCCGCAAACACCCACATCATCCCTGGCATTCCAAGCGGCTTCATCAGCAAACCGACAAGCGCGGGCCCGACCCACACGCTCGCTCCGGCGCCCAGGTTGAGCAGCGAAAGGCTCGCGCCTTTTTCTTCCGGAGCCAGGCTCGGCATAAGAGCGGAAAGCGGAACGTAGCCGGCCAGCGTGGCGCCGTACAACACGCCAACTGCGAGAGCGGCCAAGTAATTGTGGTGCAGGAACGGCACGTAATAGAGCGCGAGCGTGCTAATCGCGCACCCCAAACCGCCGCCCCAGGCGACCGTCTTGCGCCATCCGAAGCGATCTCCAATCAGACCGAACAGCAGATTCCAAATAATGTTGCTTGTGAAAATCGCGCTCAAGAGCCGGAGCCATTCCACCAGCGTAAAACCCACGGTGTTCATGAAGAAGCCGGGCAGAAACACCAGAAACGCAAACTCCGGAGCGGTGTTGATAGTCCGAACGATACAACCCGCGGCTGTCTTCGGCTTTCGCCAAAGCAGCGTGATCGTGCTCAGCAGCGCCTGAACGGGTTTCTCTTCTTGCGCAACCAGGCGCTTGCGCCCGCGCGGCTCTCGCACTCCGATCAGCATGGCCAGTCCCCCCGCGATCACGAGGCCGAGCGCAATCCAGAAGGTTGCAACCGGGCCAACGTGCGGAACACACCAACTCGCGACGATGGAACCGAGCGTCGGCAGCCCTCCGGTAAACGCAAACCAGAACCATCCCATAGCGGACGCGAGCCGCTCCGGACGCGCCACCACCGTAATCCATACCAGAAAACTAAAAGCGAACAACGGATAGCCGAAGCCCCGCAAACCATAGGTCACGAGGAGCACCGGAACGCTATGGCTCGCCAAACCGAAAGTGAGAAACGCCAGTTGAAAAATAACCCAAGCGGTTAGTCCGATGGTGATCACGCGCCGCGGTCCCCAGGCATCGCAGAGCGCTCCCGAAAGCCATCCGGCCACCGCGACGGCCAGTCCATAGGCTGTGAAAATCCAGGCCACATCGCGCGGCGATACTCCATGCAAGCTTAAATAAGGCGAGAGATAGCCGGATTCCACCCCATCCCCAATCATGAATAGCAGCAGCCCGAGAAAGCCCCAGGCCAGAGCCGGAGGAATGCCGATACGCGCCAGCCGGGAATGAGCCTCGGCTTCAATTCTTAGAATAGTTTCCATTTCAGGAAGCGCCTCACCAAAATTACCAAGCTTCCCGATAGAGCGCCAATAAATCCTCGTGGGTACACGGCCGCGGGTTCAGCAAATGGCACGCATCTTCCAACGCTTTATGCGCTAACGCGGGCAACGCGCTTTGTGGAATGTTGTAATCGCGCAATCGGGGCGAGATGCCGCAGATCCCATTCAACTCTCGCGTGCACGCCACAATGTCTTTCCCAAGCTGATGCTCCAGATCGCGAAAGCGGTCCGGTACGGCGGAGCGGTTGAACTCCAATACGACCGGGAGCAGCACTGCATTGCTTGTCCCGTGATGCATGCCGAATTCGCTTGAAAGCGGATGGGCCAGCGAGTGGACCGCGCCCAGACCTTTTTGAAACGCAATTGCGCCCATCATGGCCGCGATCATCATTTGTCCGCGAGCTTCCAAATGATTCGGTTCGTGCATCGCACACGGCAGATTCCGGTACACGATCTTCGCGCCGCCCAAAGCAATCGCGTCACAGACCGGCTGAAAGCCGCGTGCCAGGTATGCTTCGATGTTGTGCGTGAAGGCGTCCATTCCGCTTCCGGCGGTGATCTCCGGCGGCATGGTGCGCGTCAGTTCCGGATCGGCAATCGCGAGGTCCGGCATCAGATATGGGCTGAAAATAACGGTCTTCCGATTCGTCTCCTCCAGCGTGATTACTGTCGACCGGCCCACTTCGCTGCCGGTGCCGGCCGTTGTAGGAATCGCGATATTGGGAGGAAGATCGGACGTGATCTTCGCATCGCCGCCGAGGCGGTCGTCATATTCTGCTAACGGCAGTGTGTGTGTCGCCTTTAAGCGAATCGCTTTCGCCGCATCGATAGCCGAGCCGCCGCCAAACGCGACAATGCTATCGCATTGCTCCCCTCTGTAGAAAGCTACACCAGCCAGAACGTTCTTTTCGGACGGATTCGGATCGACGTCGGAAAAACAGGGAGCGGGTGCAATCAGCTTTTTTAACCGTTCGACCAGAGGAGTCGAAACTAACCCTTTGTCGGTCACGATTAAGGGGTTGCGCATGCGACGGCGTTCCAGCTCACCAGGGAGCGAATCGAGCGCTCCTGCGCCAAAAATCACGGTTGTAGGAAAGGAAAACTTCGCAAGACTCATGAAGAAATTAAATAGATTCGAAGTACCGGGCCAGCTCCCAATCGGTCACCTGGCGCTGGTACTGGCGGACCTCCCAATCCCGCGTCGCGGCATAGTGATCCACGAATTCATCACCGAACCATTTGCGTGCTGTTTGCGAACGGCGTAATTTTCCGGTGGCTTCCGCCAGATCGCGCGGAAGCTGCACGCTGCCGTGAGCGGAATATCCGTTTGCGACCGGCTCCGGCGGTTCCAGTTTTCGCTCAATCCCTTCCAGTCCGGCCGCCAGACTCGCCGACATCGCCAGATACGGATTCATGTCAGCGGCCGAAAGCCGCAATTCGATCCGCGTGCTTTTCTCCGAGCCGGGGATGGCGCGCACAGCGGTGGTGCGCGTATCCGTTCCCCACGTGGCATTCACCGGAGCCCAGGTTCCGGGGACGGTGCGCTTGTAAGAATTGATAGAAGGCGCCATCATCACCATAAGCTCCGGCAGAAACGCGATCAACCCTCCGATGTAGTAGCGCATCAGTACGGAGGTGTTTCCACTCTGATAGAACAAGTTCTCGCCATTCTCCACAGAACTGAGGCTTTGGTGCAGATGGCCGCTCGAACCGGGCAGATCCGGATTCCACTTCGCCATGAACGTGGGCACAACGCCATGCCGGGCGCCGATCTCCTTTACCGCGGTCTTGAAGACCGCGGCCTTATCGGCCGCGGCCAATCCTTCGTCCACTTCAATAGCCGCTTCGTACACGCCGGGGCCGGTTTCCGTGTGAAACCCTTCCAGCGGAATCCGAAAGCCCGCCAGTTGGTCGATTACATCCAGCACGAGGTCCGCATTCTGCGAAGCACGCAACACGCTATAACCGCACATGCCCGGACTCAACGGAGTCAAGTTACGAAAATGCTTTTCGCGCAGGCTATGCGGCGTCTCGCGAAAAAACCAGAATTCGTATTCGGCGGCGAATTGCGCCAGGTAACCGGCCGCCTTCGCGCGATTCAGTACATTTCGAAAGACTTGGCGGGGCGAGATAGAGAGCGGCTCGCCGTTCTTGGTGAATAGATCCACCAGGAAAAAAGCCGTGCCGGGCTCCCACGGAATTTTTCGCAAGGTGCCGCAATCGATGTGCGCCACAGCATCCGGATAACCCGTGTGCCAGCCCGTGTACTTGCTGTTGTCGTATAGCACATCGCCCATATCCCAGCCGAAGATCACATCGCAAAAGCCCATCCCATCCTGGCAATGGGCAAACTTTTCCAGGCTGATATATTTGCCGCGCAGCAGTCCATCGACATCGGTCACGCCAATCTTTATCCGCCGGATGCCTTCGTTCGAAAGCGTTTCCGCCAGCTCGCCGAACTCGCTCATAGGGCCACCCAAACAGACTTCACATTCGTATATTGTTCGAGCGCGTAGGAGCCTAAGTCCCGGCCGAAGCCGCTCTGTTTGTATCCGCCAAACGGGGACGCGCTGTCGAATCCGTTATAGGTGTTGATCCAGACGGAGCCGGCCTTGATGCGAGCAGCCATGCGGTGGGCGACGCGTATATCGCGTGTCCACACCGCCGAGACCAAGCCATAGATGGTGCTATTCGCAATCTGCGCGGCGTCGTCTTCGTTCCGGAAGCGAATGGTCGCGAGTACCGGGCCGAAAATCTCTTCTTTTGCGATTTTCATATTGGGCTTTACATCGGTGAAGATCGCCGGCTTCATGAAGAAGCCTTTTGCCTTGGCGCCTTCGGTGTCGCGCACGCCTCCACAGCACAGCCGCGCCCCTTCCTCTCGCCCGTTTTGCACATAATTCAAAATGCGATCCAATTGTTGTGCGGAAATCTGGGCGCCCATCTCCGAAGAAGCGTCGAACGGATCGCCCACTTTCATGTTCTTTGCGCGTTTTACAAGCTTCTCCACAAATCGATCGTGCACCGATTCATGCACCAGCAGCCGCGAACCGGCGCTGCATACTTCACCTTTATTTGCGTAGATACCCCAGAACGCTGCTTCTACGGCTTCGTCAAAATCGCAGTCGGGAAAGATGATGTTCGGGTTCTTGCCGCCCAATTCCAGACTGAGGCGCTTGAGATTGCTCTCTGCCGATGCTTTCAACAGCGAGCGCGCTGTCCGGATGCTGCCCGTGAAACTGATCTTGTCGATATCCATGTGGCGCGCCATTGCCTCGCCCGCGGTTGCCCCATATCCGCTAATCACGTTCAGAACGCCTTCGGGAACGCCTGCCTCTGCGCACAGCTCCGCGAGCTTCAGCGCCGTTAGTGGAGTGAGTTCGGACGGTTTCAACACGACGGAGCAGCCACAGGCGAGCGCCGGAGCGATCTTCCAGGTGGCAATACAAGTTGGATAGTTCCAGGGGACGATCGCGCCGACGACGCCGACTGGTTCGCGCAGTGTGTAATTCAGAAACGGGCCATCGACGGGAATGGTCTCTCCATAGATCCGGCGTACCCAGCCCGCATAGTAGCGAAACGAATCGATGCCCGGATTGATATCGCCGCGAATCGCTTCCCGGAACGTCTTGCCGTTTTCGAGCGATTCCAGGGCCGCCAGTCCTTCCCGGTGGTGCTCCATCAGCTCGGCGATGCGGAGCAGAATGCGTTCCTTTTCGGACGGATCTTTGCCGCGCCAGCTTGCATTTTCAAAGCTGCTGCGCGCGGCCGCGACGGCGCGGTCGACGTCTTCCGCCGAAGCATCGGGCACACTCGCGATCAACCCGCCCGTTGCGGGATTGCGAACCTCAATGGCGGCAGGTGTTTGGGCGTCGACATATTGGCCGCCGATGAAGTGACGCGGCGGTGGAATGTGGCGAACGGCTTCTTCCGTAGTCAATTGTGGCTCCCGGTTTGAAATGCGGCAGCAGAGCGCGCCCATGCGGGCCCATGAAAAGTATGGCGGACGCTCAGCCAATAGGTGAAGAGCAGGGCCGCCACCACGCCCGCTAACGTTTTTCCAGCGAGTTGATTGGGCGGCATGATAAGCACGAACGCGATAAATACGGTGTACCCGATCGCAACAATATTAATAGACCGGCCCCACCGCCCTGCGCTCCAGCGCGCTTCCGTTGTCCAGGAAGGCGAGTGCCCGCGCGCACGCAGCCCGAGAATCACCGGGACGATATAGGCCAGGTACAGCGTCACGGTACTCAAGGACGTGACAACCGGTACGGCCCCGGACCAGGCCATGGCGGCCAGACTCGCGGCGACGATAAACCAGATGGCCGGGCCGGGCGTGCCGTGGCGTTGACTGACTCGCGCAAAGAATTCCCGCCAGGGTACGCCGCCATCGCGGGCCAGCGCATACACGGCGCGCGAGGCCGAAGTGACGCAGGACAGGCCGCAGAACCACATCGCCATGGAAGCGAGCGCCGCCAGCGCGTTGCCGGTTTTTGCGCCCAATGCGGTGCCCAGAATCGCGATGGCCGCGGGAACGGCATTCCCCTGGGCGTCTTTTGCCGCAAGCACGGCGGGTACGGAACGGATGGCCAACGTGAGCGCCAAAAGCAGCGCATATCCCGCAATGCCCGACACCGCCACCGAAAGCACGATGCCCCAGGGAGCGCTCCGCCGCGCGTTCGCGGTCTCTTCAGCCATGTGCGCCGAGCCATCGAAACCGGTATAGGTCCACTGCGCTTGCAGCAATCCGAGGAAGAACAACCACACGTAGGGCGCATGAATGGAGGGATGCGGTGACGCAGCGAACAAAAACGAAACCGGCTGCAGCGGCGCCAGAAAAAAAATTACCGCCACAATTGCAGCAACACCGATGATGTGTACTGAAACGCTGACATCATTCAATAAAGCCACCAGCTTCACTCCATACTGATTCAGCAAACCGTGAATTACTAACGTGACCGCGAACGCGAGAAATACGTTTCGCGGCGATACCGCAATTCCCAGAAACGGAAGAATGAATTGTGCGCAGCTATAGTTGATTCCGGCCTGGGCAGCAATCAAGCCGATGATATTCATCCAGGCGACAAACCACCCCAGGCCCGGATTGCCCAGCGCGCTCGCCCAATGATACATGGCGCCGGAAGTGGGAAACGCCGAGCACAACTCCCCCATGCTGATCGCGAGAGTCAGGGTGAAGATTGTCGCCACCGGCCAGCCGAGCGTCATTTCCAGCGGTCCGCCCAGATCGAGGCCATAGCCGTACAGCGTCACCGCGCCCGTCAAGATCGAAATGATCGAAAACGAAATGGCGAAGTTCGAGAACCCTCCCATATCGCGGAAGAGTTCCTGGGCGTAGCCGAAGCGCTTCAGGTCATGTGCATCGGAGTGACTCATCCGGAGTGTCAGCCTAACACTTGTGGCAGCGGCTTCCCTTGCACTCCGCTGTATTCGCGATAATCGAATCCCAGCAAAGCAAGAATGGTCGGGGCAATATCGCGCTGATAACACGTCCCAATGTTCTGTGCTTCCCCAACTGCCGGCGTGTCCGGCCCGATGAAGGCCGCCCAGATCTGCTCGTCTCCGGGCACATCCGGACCATGCTTCGAAAAGTCCGCCAGCGTGCCGCCGCGCCCGTGATCGGTCGTGATCACCAGCGTGGTCGAATTCGCATATTTCGCAGATCTCTGCAGGTACGTCCACAAACTCTTCAAAGAGCGGTCGACATATTGCAGGCTTTCGAGCACCCGGTCATAGCGGCGGGCGTGCGCCCAATCGTCGGTCTCATCGAACGAAATGAACATGTGCTGCGGTTGTATGTGTTCCAGATACTGAGTCGCGAGCCCGAACGTGAACGCGTCATGCCGGGAGCTATCATCCGTAAACCGCGCATCGAATTGAAGCTGGTTGAATTTGTCCGTCCAGGGCAAATTCTTCGGCAACAGAGAGCGGTCGTATCCGGCGTTGATGAAAATGTCGCCGGGCCTATTCTCGGCACTGTAATGAAAGTTATTCCAGGAGGCGAAAACCGCGACTTGATCTTTGCTGAGATGCTGCTTCTGCTTCAGAAATTGCAGAAAACTTGGCGTTGGGTTCTGAACCGAGATGTTTCCCGTAATGGCATCATCCTGCGCGCGCCCGGTCAGGATCTCCGAATATCCCGGATAGGAAATCCGGTAGCGGTTGGAAACCTGCATCGAACTGCCTTTATCGAGATTCCCGAAGAGTATGCCTTTCGGCACCAGCGTCTTCCAGAAGAACGGCATGAGCGCTTCGCGCCGGGCTTCCGGAGTGGGACGCCAAAGCTCTTTTTGAAGAGCTTGGACGTCGCCCATCCCGGCGTCTTTCTGGTTCATCAGGTTAGGATCGATGCCGGTGAACAAGTCCTGCCAGCGCACGCCGTCGGAAGTAAACAAAACGATGTGCTTCGTTTTGCGCGTGCCCGCGGCGTTCAGTGTAGCCGCCGCAGCAACTGACATAAAGGTCCGGCGCGTCAAAACTCCAACCTCGCGCCAACCTGCCCCACCCGATTCCCTCCGAGATCCGAAGTTCGCGCAGACGTAATCTGTCCGAAAGCTCTGTTTGCAATATTCGTGACCGGGTCCGCCAGGTTCACATGATTCAGAACGTTCGTAAACGATCCTTCGATCCGGAACTTCACGCGCTCGGTGAAGTTGAAGTATTTCGCTAGTCCTGCGCTCAGGTTCACCGTTCCAGGGCCTTCCACAATCCCGATACCGGAATTGCCGAAACGCCCGATGGGAGGAGCATCCACTCCTGGCCTGTTCCCGATGGAGCAGCCGTTCGATGCGAGCGGCTGACCGGGACAGGCAAATGCGGACTTATCCAACCAATCGTTTCTGTTTTGATTTGCCGGGATTCCAGAGCCGACACGATCGGGCACCTGCGTTTGTCCGAAAATATTGCCGGAGCCGGTGCCCGAAGGATCGCCGCCGCCGCTAAACGTGGGCGTGAGCCATGGCCCGCTCTGCCACAGAAAAATCGAATTGAGCTGCCACCCGCCGAACATGGCATCCACAAAGCGGTTGGTATTGCTGCCGAAATGCCTTCCGCGGCCGAATGGAAGGTCGACCACGGCGGAGGTGATCCAGCGATGGCGGCGGGTGGCATAGACGTTGCCGTATTCGGCATGACGGTCGTAGAGGTCGGCTGCGCGTCCGCCGCCCGCCTCACCGGGGAAACCGCTGGGAGCGGGGCCGCCGTCGTCCGCGAGATTTTTGGCGAACGTATAAGCGCTATCGAAATTTAATCCACTCGAGAAACGATGATGCACCTCGATCTGCCCCGAACCATAATTCGCAATCGCGCCAGGCGTGCGGGTATAAACGGTGCCCCAGTTCGGAAATGGACGGGCGCTCAAGGGCCGAAGACGCGCATACTGGGTCGAATAATACATCTGATTTAGATTCGGCGCCCAGACCAGATCTCGGGTGTTCATCCCGATATAGGAAACGCGGAGGCCCGTATTCCAGCCGAGATTGTGATCGACCGAGAAGTTCCACTGCATCGAGTACGGATCTTTGAAATGGATCGCATTGGCGGTACCGAAATAGGCGGTTCCCAGTTGAACGCTACCAAGGCCGCTGCCGCCCGAATTGATCTGAGGCCAGGCGAAACTCGGGGTGCGGCCGGTTCCGTTCTGAAATTGACGCACATCGCTTTGCAGTGTTCCGGTCAGCGAATAGAAGACCGATCCGAGCACGGTGATGTTATAGACATCGAAGCCGCCGCGAACCACAGTCTTGTCATTCCCAAAGGGGCGAAGCGCGAAACCAAAGCGCGGCATGAAGCGGTCCTTCGGGACGACACGCAAGCTCTCCGGCAACCCGGCCTGCTGCGCGGAAAGCACCGGTGTGCAGGGTGCGCCGTTAATCACCGGGCCTTGTCCGTTCAGGTTGGGACAGGCATTGAAATCCGCCAGAAAGCCCGGTGCCAGAAGACTCTGCTTGCCGGTCGGATAGACCGCGCGGCCTGAAAGCGGAACGCTTGGATCGAAGTTGCCGATGTTTCCGGAGCTGTCCACATAGGAGGGATGATACTCGTAACGCAACCCGTATTCGAGAGTGAGATTCGGGTTAACCTTAAACGAATCTTGCGCAAAGAAGTTGTAATGCCAGGTGGCGCCATTGTTGTCGCTCTGCACAATTGCGTAAGAAGTATTGGATGGCAGGCCTAAAAGGAAATCCGCGAAGTCGTTGCCGGTGAAGCTGCCGTCGAAGTTAAAGTTACCGTAATTATTCGCGCCGATAAAGCCGAGCGGAGTGATGGCGCGGATATGGCGGATATCGAAACCGTACTTCATGGTGTGGCGGCCTTTTGTCCAGCTCAGGTTGTTGTTAATCTGATAGGTTTTCGATGTAGATTTGTCGTTGAGCCGGTCTACGTTCAAGTTGGACGTGTTCCCACTGAAATCGAGTTCCGGCACTCCGTTGAATGGGAACGTAGGACCGATTCCTTTGAGCCCAAGCGCGCTGGTAAATGCCCGGCCATCGAACGAATTCGAATGTCCCGAATTGTCGATCGTGAAGCCGAAACGGAATTCATTGACCAGCGCGGGCGTCAGCGAGTAGGTGTGCGATAGAACCAACATGCGCACATTTTGAAACTGCGTGCTGGCTGGAATCAACAACTCCTGCGGCGAGTCGTTGCTGATGTTTTTCCAGGTGTAGCGGGCGAACATGGATTGCTTCGTTCCGAAATACTGGTCTCCCCGGATGTCGAACTGTTTGGAGTCCAGGCTGTTCGATTGATTGGTAATGTAATTCGGCACATGTTCGACGCTGGTGCTCCCATAATTGGGCAACGGGTAAACCTTCAAGAATCCGGCGGCGACCGGATTGATCAAAGAGGATGGGAGCTTGTCGCCAGGGTATGGATTTCCCGATGTGTCGTGAATGACGTAACCTTCCTGGCTGAAATCGCCGTTGCGCATGGCCTGCGTCGGCACGGTGTTCTGAATCGTCTCGCCGCGCGGAAACTGGAACCCTTCGAAGGTGCCGTAAAAGAAGGTCTTGTTGTGGCCGTTGTAAAGGTGCGGGATCATGACCGGGCCACCCGCCGAAGCTCCGAAATCGTTGCCGACCTTTTGCGGCTTGATGACTTGACCATAGGCCTGAGCATCCAGCGCGCGATTCTGGTGATACCAGAACAGATCGCCGTGAAACTGGTTCGTCCCGCTCTTCGAGATGGTTGTCACCTCGCCAGGTTGGCCGTATTCCGCCGCGTTCCCGACGCCGTCAACGCGAAGTTCGCCGATCGATTCAATGGATGGGAACGCCTCGCGTAGAGGACTGTTGCCGGTAACATCTGTGGTCGAAATGCCGTCTACGGATGTCTCCGATTGGGAAGGCAAGCCGCCCTGAATCGAAAAATTGTTGCCGTTATCCGCCTGCACTCCCGGAAGCGTCGAAATGAGCACGTAAGGGCTTGTGCTTCCGTTAGCGCGCGTGTTGGCGGGCAGATTCAAAAGCATTCCGGAGCCGTAGCTCGAGGAGATGGCGGGTGTGTCAGTTGTAATAACGCCCGCCGTGCCTTGCACGGTAACTGTTTCGGTGGTCTGACCCACCGCCAAGATAAGATCCACCCGTAATTCCTGGCGTGCAATGAGATGTAAGTCGCTGACGGTTTTGCTCTGAAATCCCGGATGACTTACTTCCACGCTGTAGCGGGCGGGTTTCTCATTGAGTATTTGATATTCCCCGTTCCCATTTGTCGTTGTCTGCTGGGACGTACCTTCATCGAGATTCGTGATCTTCACGGAGGCTTCCGGTACCAGCGCTCCCGAGGCGTCCCGTACGGTCCCCAGGATCGTACCGAGCGTCGATTGCGCCAGCGCCGCCTCCCCGATTAGGAACAAACTCAAACAGAGTGAAAAGACAACGCGCCTTGTCATAACAGACCTCCTCTTCAGCGTTTTGGTTGAGTTGACTTGCGGACAACCAGCCGCGTCGAATAACAAACGCCGATCTGTTCGACCGGCGGACGATGTTGGATCAGATCGATCAGCAGACGGGTTCCCATGGCCAGCATGTCGTACCAGGGAATCTCGACGGCAGTCAGCGGCGGATTTGCAAAGGCCGTCTCACTGGTTCCGTCCATTGCCACCACGCCCACATCTCGCGGAACACGAACTTTCAAATCATGCAGAGCCTTCAAACAACCGAGCGAAGCGCGATCACCCGTCACGATCAGCGCTTCCGGCCGCGGCGAGCGTTCCATCAGACGCCGCGTACCCGCGTACCCTCCTTCCACATTCAATTCAATTTCCGTAATCAGACTGGGATCAGCCCCGGTGTGTGCTTCCTGGAAGCCGTCCTGATACAGCCGGTGGCTCAGATACGCAGTCCGGCCCAGCAGCAGACCAATGCGGCGATAGCCCGATTCGAGCAGATGCTTTGCAGCACTGAAGGCTACTTTGCGATGGTCCGGCCCGATGTAATTGAGCGATGTCTCGGGCAACAGCCGGTTGACCACTAGAAACGGAATCTGGAGCCGCCGAAACGGCTCGGAATCGCGGATCTCATCTTTGGTACGGAAGAGCAGGGCGCCCGCCACTTCGCGGGCGTTAATCATCTGATCTTCCACCTTGTCGGTCAGTTCGGGGTTGTAGCAGCCGACCATAGCGGCGTAATTGAACTGCGCGGCCACATCGCCGATGGCGCTGAGTCCCTGCTCGGTGAAATTGGTGCGGACGCCCCATTGCTCCGCCTCGGCGGGCATGAAGAAACCGATGATGCGGCTGTGCCCGGCCTCGCGATGGCTGGCGCCGGGATGGTAATGGGCTTCACGGACAGCAGCCAGAACGCGCTGGCGCGTCCCTTCATTGACTCCGCGCGCCCCGCTCAGAACGCGGGAAACCGTGCTTGCCGAGACCCCCACTTTCCGCGCTAAATGATCGAGGGTGATTTTCGCAAGCATTGCAAGAATCTTGCAAAGATCTTATATGCAGCTGGGAGTTATGTCAATACAAAATTGCGGCGTTTGCATAGGCCGTGAACTGAAGCCCATGTAAATGTGATAAGCCTAGTCTCCTGAATGCATGTTTGTGGAGCGGGCACGAGCCCAGGCTGTCATGCCCGTTGAGAAGGCGTCCTGTGCGGACGCCGCAGCTCTGCAGCCGCGCCACTAGTGGGTAGAAAACTAGAAACAATGACGAGAAGAGAGACTGTCCTCGCACTGGCAACGCCCGCTTTAGCCGGCTTCGTGGATGCCCAGTCGCAGCCGGCAGGCAAACTGAAGATAGTTTGCGTGGGCGGACATCCGGACGATCCGGAATCAGGCTGTGGTGCAACTCTGGCCCGGTACGCAGCAGCGGGACATGACGTAACGATTATCTATCTGACACGCGGAGAGGCCGGCATTGAGGGCAAGACGCACGAACAGGCTGCGCGAATCCGCACCGAAGAAGCGTTGAAAGCCTGCAAACTCCTGGGAGCGCAACCGGTCTTCGCGGACCAGATCGATGGATCGACGGAAGTCAATACCGCGGCTTATCGGGCCTTTGCGCCTCTGCTCAACGGACAGCAGCCGGACGTCGTTTTCACGCACTGGCCGGTGGATACGCACCCCGATCATTGCGCGGCATCTTTGCTCACCTTCCAGGCCTGGCGCCGGAGTGAAAAGAAATGCGCCCTTCTGTACTTCGAAGTGGAGACAGGCGACCAGACACAGCAGTTCCATCCAAACTTCTATGTCGATATCGCGGACACATGGGAGAAAAAAAAGGAAGCATGCTTTCTGCACGCGAGCCAGCGGCCCTCGGAATTTTATGCCCATCACGAAAAAATGGAGCGCTTCCGCGGCTTGGAACACCGCTGCCAGCGTGCCGAGGCATTTGTTGTGCACTCTCAAGGGCCGCTGCCGCCGCTGGCTTGGTGAAATGCCGATAAGATTCAGCTTGCGCTCCGTGGCGCTCCTGCTGCTGTTTGCGATTCTTTCAAGGTCCCGCGGGATCACTTACGTTGTTCTCTGGTTCGATACCGAAGACTATATCGATCCGATCGCGGACGATGCCGCGCTGCGGATTGCGAACGATTTGACGAGCGTCGGGGTGCATGGCACCTTCAAAATTGTCGGCGAGAAAGCGCGCGTGCTGGAGCAGCGCGGCCGCGCGGATGTCATCCAGGCGCTCGGGAGACACTGCATCGGATACCACTCCGATTGGCACAGCGTGCAGCCTGTGCCGGCGCTGGTATTGCAGCACCTGGGACTCCTGGAAGGCGCGGACGAGTTTGAACGTAGGCAGAAAGGCGGCTTCGAGGACGTCGCGCGTATATTCGGCGTTACCCCTGCCTGCTACGGGCAGCCCGGAGTCTCCTGGGCGCCGCAATCGAACCTTGCTCTGCGGCGCATGGGAGTACACGTGTATCTCGACGAGGGAACTCAAGTCGGCTATGGCGATCAGCCGATATGGTTCGGCGGCCTGCTCTATGTCTTCAATCTGGGCCCCTATCAAATACGCGCGGATCTCGATGGACACGAACCGGAATCGGAGGCGTTCCGGCGCTTCGACGCCGCGGTTCAACACCTCGCCGACAATGGCGGCGGTCTGATCAGCACGGTGTACCACCCGACCGAAATGGTGCACACCGAGTTCTGGGATGCAGTGAATTTCGCGCATGGCGACGTGCGGTCCAGAGAGCAATGGGTGCTGCCGCATCGCCGCACTAAGGATGACGCCGAGCGGTGCTTCCGTATTCTGAATGCCTATGTCGAGCACGCGAAGGCGATCCCCGGCGTCGAGTTTGTGACTGCCAGCGATCTGCCGCGGATTTATGCAAATCCGATCCCCCCGGCGGTGAGCCGGACCGAACTGGCGCGCCACTTTCAGCGGGGAATCAACTTCCTCTCCACGCGCGCGGGCGATCTTTCCGCCGCAGATATTCTGCTGCAGTTGCTACAGCTTCCAGCCGAATATGTGGACGGCCCGACACAGCGCGGCACGACGAATTACGCCGGTCCTACCATTCCTGATTATTTGTTCGATGCGACCGTGAAAGACGTGTGCTCGTTCATTCAGACGAATCGTCGATTACCGAGTGAAGTCTTCGTTGGTTCGAAAACGCTCTCGCTGGAGGATTTCGCGGCGACGCTCGCAGAGCACGTGGCCTCGCCCGGTCCGATACGAGTCAAGAGAGGCAAGGTGGAGTTTGAAAAGTACTTCGCGACCGATGCTCGAAGAGCATTCAACTGGCCGATTCATCCGGAAGGATTTGCTCCCGAAGAGTTGTTGGCGCTGGCGCGCCTGCAAGGATGGACATTGAAACCGGCAAGGCTGCGCTAACGAATCAGGGTAACCACGTGCTGCCCGGCCGGCAAAAGCACCGAGCCCGGGTCCGCGCTCTTCGGCAGCGCCGCGCCGTCCACCTCGATGGAACTTACGGGCGCGCCCAGCACCGCCACGGCGCGGCTCCGGCTCGTATAGGCCAGGTCGACGCGATCCTTGGAATTTACCGCCGATTGAATCTCGCCGTTGAAGTCGGATACCACCACTGCGGGATCCTCAAAGGCCGTTGTTAGCCGGTGTTCTCCGGGCGGGACAAGCACGAAACGTGCATCATGCACCGGCCAGACCTTTCCATCCAGCTCCACCGGACCCTGCCAGGCCACGCGCGCGGGTTCGGCCGTATCGATATCTAGCTCATCTACGCCCTTCGACGTCATCTTCGCAGTGCTTGCCGCCACCGGCAATAAATTCAGATCCTGTTTTTCGAGCGAATTTTCGAAATAGAGCGCCACTTGCCCAAACGACTCCGCTGCCTGATGTACCAGCTCCAGCAGCTCGATTCCAGTTTGCTTCTTGGTTGGATACACGTCCTGATACCGCTCGACTACGTTGATATCCACTCCGACCCGGTCCTTCCGTGCGCCGAGCGCATGATACTTTTGGGCCAGCTTCGCATAACGCTCCGGCCCCAGATTCCAAAGCGTCGCCGGATCTTCCACCAGCAACAGGCTCTTCCGCTTCTGAATCAGCGGCAGACTTCGCGCCACATCCGCCCCGAGCGCATTCCGGATATCCGGCTCGAACCGGTCATCGATATGCGTGAGCACCACATCCAGATACGGCTTTGCTGCGCGCGATTGGTCAATCACAGAAAGCCAATCCGCCTGCATGCGTGACGCGAGACCCGCGCGAAAATCCAGAAACTTCCGCAACGCATCCGGATGAGTCTCGGCGGAATATGGCGAACTGGGCTCGAACAACAGTTTTGGATCGAACCCGTCGGTCTGCTTAAATTGCGCGCGCACGTCGTCGTTCATCGGCGTAAAGCGCGCCGGGTCCGCGGCGCCTTCGAGCGATTCGAAATACAGTTCGGCGAGATTGACACCGTCCCAGTCGAATCGGTGCAGTAGCTCGCCTACTTCCCGCGCCGCCTCGCGGTGACACTCCGGATTTTGTAAGTTCATCAGCTTTCGCCAGTCGAGCTGAGCATCCTGCCCAACGGCCGTTTTCTCGCGCCACTCGGGATGCTCAGCCCAGAACTTGTCGCTGACGTGCGGCAGCTCCAGCCAGGCGTACACCAGAATCGCGTTACGGTGGCAAGCCGCAATCAGTTTGTTCAGAAACTCATCCTGCGCAGCGTCGGGTTCCATGTTGTGCCACGCCGCCACATGCAGCACGCTGATTCCGGATTGCCGCCAGCGCCGGGCGAGATAGTCGACGTCGGCGCGAATGCGATAGGCCGAATCGAAAAACGCCCACAACCCGGTACTCCGCACCGGTAGCGGTAGCCCAAGATCCACCAACGCTTCGAGCAAATACGGATAACGCTCCAGGCCTGTCGCACCTGGCGCGGTCGCCATCCAGAGGATGGCCCCGCTTTTCGTGCGCTTGCCCGCGAGCACCGGAATACCTTTCCATTTCTCTGTCGCAAATATCTGAAAGCCGTCCGGCACGCTGACCGTATGGACTTCCTGCGGGTGTTCCCAGAGTATCTGCATCTTCGGTGCGTGCACATCGCAGATGTGTCGCACCACCACGGTTTCGGGTTTCTGCGCGAAGCCGAAGCTCGCCGCCGCGGCGCCCGCACCTTCGAGAATCAGAATGTGGTTTTCCGCGAGTTTGCTGTCGACCTGCGCATCCGGCCCGGCCACCACGATATCGGGCTGGCCGGATGCCTGGCTAATGCCGACCGCGCCGAAGATTTTGCTCCACGGTGCCGCGTTCGGGCCATTCACCTGGAATGTGGCGGCGCCCATGAGGGCAGGGAATAGCAAAACGAAGATTTTCATTTTGTGAACGCGTACCAGAGGCCGATCTGAATATCGTTGTAATTCGGCCGGTGCGGATTGTAGAGATTGTTTGTGTATACGCCGCGCAGGAAGTTCGTGGACAAGTAGACATTGGGCGGCATCCAGGGCATGCGCAGCTTAAATCCCGGCCCGAGTTCCACGGTGTTCGCCCAATACTGATTTTTCAAATCATGCGTAAAATTCGCATTGAACAGCACTTGCATCGATGTGCCGCCCCAACCGCGGAAGGTGTAGCCGCTGCGCTGCTGCCAGTAAGCCAGCCAGTCTTTATCGAACCGGCTGATGTAAATGAAATCGGCTGTTGTCTCATAGAAAACGCCGGGCGTTTTACTGCCCAGCAAGCTGCCGAATCCCTTGGCGAAGTTGAGGCCGCCCCGGTAATCGGGAATGGCCGCGCCCACGTCGCGCCGGCTCGTGACATACTTGACGCCTTCGCCGGCCTCAGCCCACCCCATAAGGTGATGCCATGTTTTCGTCGAAATGCCACCGCCGAAAATGAATGAAGTCTCCGAAAGGTAGGCCGGATCGATCACGTGTTCGGCTGTGCTACTCTTCAGGTCGCCAATGAAGCGCGTCGAAAGATAGAACTCCAGATAGTGGTTCAAATCCTTCCAGGGAAGCGGGAAACTGTGCTTCACTTGTCCATAGCTGAACACGTCGTGCCAGCGCGTGGAATACATCGGTAACGCCCAAACCGTCGTTTGTGGCAGCGTATCGCCGTTCAAATTGTGAAAAGCCTTGTTCGCCTCCGCTGCAATGGCCGGATCGCTTGCATGCCGCGCGCGATCGAACCACTGGATCGCATCCTGGTCATCATGCGCCTGGTTGTACGCCCAGCCCAGCCGCAGCATCGTCTCCATATCGTCCGGATTCTGTTCATGCGCCTGCCGCAAATACTTGATCGCGTCGCGCGTGTATCCGAGCGCGAGGCTCTTCTTGCCCATAGTCTTTGCATCCACCGCGGGAGCCGTGCTCGCCACGGGCGGACGTGATTTAATCCCGTTTAAAGCGTCCAACTGCTTGCGCGTCACTTCGTCATTGGGATCAATGGCTAGGATCAACTCAAACTGCGCAATCGCCTCGTCTCGCTTCCCCATCGCGAGATACAGGAATCCCAACTCTCTCCGCAATACTGTATTTTTCGGATCAAGCTTCAACGCATTCAGAAATTCGTAAGGATAGGGATAGCGAGTCCCCATCTGCTCCAGCGCCAGTTCGGCGGTTCGCGAATTGCTCGATCTGGATGCCGCGAGCAAAGCCGCGCGGGCATCCTCGATGCGATTGAGCTGCTGCCACACACGTGCGAGGATCAGCAGTAACTCGCTCAAATTCGGTTTCAGTTGCCGGCAGATCTCGTACTGCTCCGCCGCGAGCGGCAGATCATCACGCAACTCGGCGAGCTGCGCCAGCTCCCAATGCGCGCTGTACGTCGAGAGGGCGTTCGGGTCTGCCGAGCGCGCCAGCGCCTGTTTCCAGCGGGCGATTCCTTCGGCTAACGGCCGATCGATATTCTGAAAGGCTTGCTCGGCCGTGGCTCGCGTGGCGGCGCTCCCTTGGCGGCGCAAACGGTCGAACATGCGCCGCGCCTCGACCGGCTGCTTGGTTTCATAGGCGAGGAAGGCGTATTCCAGGGCGGCGGTCTCATCCGCGGGGTTGAGCTTCAGCGCGGATTGGAATTCGTCGCGGGCGCCGGCGTTATCTCCGGCTTTTAGCAGGGTATAGGCGAGATCCTTATGGGCCGCTGCGTTCTGCGGCTGTTGCGCCAAGCCGCGCCGGAAAAGCTCGATCGCCGCGTCGTAGTCTTTCTTTGCCAGCGCTTTATACGCTTCATCCAAGTCGCCCGCGCACACGACACCGCTGCCGGCCAGCAGAACTGCTAGCACTCGGAGAGCATTCCAGCGGATGAAAATTCGAGTCAAGGGCGGCTGTGAACGTAGTGCCCAAGCCGCCGAAACTTCTCCAGTTCGTCACGACCGCTCCCTTGCGGTCGCGGCTCAGAAAGCTACGCGAACCTGGTCCGCCGCCACAACAACAGCCCGGCTACGACCAGCAGCACCAGACTGGCTCCAATTAATAGCCCCATCCAGCCAACATTCATCGCGATGGCCTGCCTGCGCGCCAAAAGTCCCAACCACACAAACAAACCCACTGCCGCCGCGATCACCAGAATTTCCCACGGGCTGCGCGAGGATTTGCCCCGGCTCAGCGTATCCTCGCCCTGGAGCGATGCCTCAATCTGTGCGGGGTCCAATCCATAACGAGTGCATTCACGCTGCATCGCCATCTTCCACGATGCCTGCTCCAAAGCGGACGCTTCGCCCAGGCTCACCGCTACCGCGCCCAGAATCATGATGAGCGATCCGGCCACCGTCAGGATGCGTGCCTCATTGCTCTGTCCTGCCAGTTCTCCGAACACCAGCGCGCCCCAGGCCAGCCCCCAGAGTTGGTTCGTATTGGAGAGCGGAATTCCGCGGCCAATCCCGATATACTTCACCGCATACTGCTGGAAGAGATCTCCGATGACCCAGCAGAACCCGCCCAGGAAGAGCCAGAACAAAGCCGGTTTTGCCTGGTTCAGTTGCGCCATCACGCGTTGAGAACCGCCATCGAACAGAATCGCAAGCGTAAAGACAGTGCCTAACTCGCCGAAGGTAAAAACGGTAACGAACGAGAGCGGGTTCATTCCGCTGATATAGGCTTTGCGGTAGGGAATGTACATCGATCCCCACAACAATCCGGCGCCGAGCGCCGCAAATACCCCGAGCATGGCCGTGCGCGATCCGGCATGGCCGGAGCTTTGTGTGGTGGTTGCATACGCCAAGAGACAGGCACCGCCCGCTATGGCGATGGCTCCGCCCACCACCTTCCCCCATTGCTGAACCTTAGCTCCGCGCAATTCGTTGAACAGCAGCCAGCCCCAGAACAGACCCACCAGGCTATTGCAGTTCCAAAGCGGAAAGGCAATGGAAAGCCCGACGTTCTGAATCGCGAAGACCGTCAGGGTGTTCGCCACCGCCCACAGCATTCCGGCCAAAATGGCCCAGACAATCAAGTGCGGTTTTTCCCGAAGATCGCGCCAGGTGTTGCCGGTTCCCTGCAACGCGATGGGCAGCGTCCAGCGTGCGACGAAAACGCCCGCCACCATTCCCAACGAAATCAGAAAGGGCGAAAAGCCCATGGTGACCAGCTTCGCGGGAGCCTCCGCACCGCCCAGCCAAGCCCCCGCTGCCAGCCCGCACACCACGCCGAGCGTATGCAGCGAGAGCCGCGATCGCGCCGTGTTGGATATCGCCGTGCTCATCGCAAAACCGCCAGCAGCGCGATCCCGATAATCAGAACCGCAAACGGCAACCAGAAATGGACGTCAGTGAGAATGGCTTTCAGCACAGGCGGTTTCGCGGGTTGCATGGTTTTTCGAGGATAGCAGTTAGTGACGCCGTGGTGTGCCAGAAAGCTACGGTAAGGAACGGTCTGAAGCATGACCACGGCCCTATGCTAGAAATAGAACGCTATGGACGACGCGCCGATCACAGCACGCAAGTACACCGACTTCGACGAAATGAAAGCGGACGAGTATCGGTACTGGCAAAGTCGGCCCGCGCATGAACGGCTGGACGCGGTCGAAGAGATGATTGAAATCGCCTATGCGCTCAAGGGGTGGGAGATTGAGCCTGATGTACCAAGACTACAAAGACCTTTTGCCCGCCTTCCAGTCCCATGGCGTTAAGTACCTGGTTGTCGGTGGCTTCGCCGCAATACCAACCCAGTTCAGTCCTACAGCATCCGATCTCCTAACACCATGAATATCGCGGGATGGGAAGAAATGTATCGCTCCGGCGAACGCGGAAAGGAGGATGCTCCCACGATACTGCTGGTGGAGACTCTGGAGAAACTCCCTCCGGGCACTGCCATCGATCTGGCCTGTGGAGCGGGCCGCAACGCGATCTATCTAGCCGAGCGCGGGTGGACGGTAACGGCGATCGACGGATCGGAAAAAGCCATTGATCTGCTCGAGCAACGGGCTGCCGAGCGCGGCGTACGAGTGCACACCCGTGTCACCGATCTGACCGAGCCGGGCTTCACGATGCCGCCGGACACGTTCGACCTCGTTTTGATCGCTTATTATCTGCAGCGCGATTTGTTCGCCAAAGCGAAAGCGGCTGTGCGGCCGGGCGGGATAATTATTGCGATTGTACACACGCCAGAGCCAGACAAGCCGTGGAGCGAAAAACGGGCCGCTCCCGGTGAGTTGCGGACCTTCTTTGAAGGATGGGACATTCTGTGGGAATGTGAAGGTCCTTCACGCGATCCGGCCCACAAGCGGCCAGTCGCGGAAATTGTGGCCCGGCGAGTCTGCTCAACGTAAATTTGCATACTCTGCTTTCGCTTGCTTGTATATCGGAATGTCGGGATCGGCGTTTTTCCAGAGCGTGAGGAAATCCTGGTAGGCATTCTTAGCTTTTGCATTATCGCCCGCTAAGGCCAACGCTCTGCCCAACTGCAGGTTTGTCAGAGCGCCTACTGGGTCAGTACCTGGGACGCCGCGGTAATTGATTATTTTCTGAAATTCCGCCGCGGCCTCGGGACCCTGCCGCGCGTCGAGATAAACCAGGCCGCGCACGTAGATCGGGTAAAGGCCGCCGAAATTGCCGTTGAACCAGCTCCCCGGTGTGCCAAGCTCGTAGCGAGCCTGCGCCAATGCCTCGATGGCCTCGGAGGGCCGCCCCTGATTCCGCGCACGCAACGCGCGCAGCACAGGGAGATAGCTGAACTGCACGGATGTGTCCTCTGGAAAGCGTTTTTCCAAGTCATCAGCAATTTCTTCCGCTGAGGAAAAATCGCCCGAAAGGGCGAAAGTGAAAGCAGCTCCATACTCGATATCACGCCCGCGGGAAAGATTGAGTGCCGCTCTCGCGCGTGGTCTCGCCGTCGCACTGTCGAAAAGTGCTGCCCATACTGCCGATCCCGCCAGGTAAAGGGACGCCGGTTCCCGCCTTGCTGGGAGAGCCAGATCCGCGGCATTCCGCGCCGTGAGCATCGCCCGCCGCAACTGGCCAGAATATGCCAGAGCCGACGCCTCCTGATCCCGCATCCAATCCTCAATCGGGGTTGCCTTGGCCTGACTTGCGACACGGTCCATTGCCGCCTCGTCCCCCTCCAGAAAGGAGAGGGTATATCGCTCGATCAATACTTCGGGGTTATCAATTCTGCGCTTCGCAGCTAGACGAAGCACGTCGTCGGCTTCCGTCAGCCGGTTGAGAATGTGATAGGCCGTCGAGAGATTGATATACGCATAGGGAAAGTGCGGGTCGAGATCGATCGCCCGCTTAGCTTGTTCGATGGTTTTTTCGTATTTGGCAAGAACAGGATAAATATAGCCGGACAACGGTCCGGGGGCCTCGATGTCGCGCGGATAGGCCTGCTCCAGTAACTCGAACGTCTGTGCCGCTTTTTCAATGTTCCCGGTGACCTGCGCATCGTACGCTGACGTAATCAGGAACTGCTCCCGATCAGTGGCGCGCTCGCGTAATTCGTACGCCCTGCGCGTATTTTCTGCCGAGAGGACAGACTCGCCCATGTCGCTATAGGCCCGGCCCAGGTATTCGTAGACGATTGCAAATTTCGGATCGATCTGAATGGCGCGCTGGAAATGAGGCAGAGCATCTGCACTGCCCTTTGAGAAAAGGAGCCTTTTGCCCGTGCTAAACGCTTTCAAGGCTTCAAGTGATGGTGTAGTAGCCTCCTCGAGCGGAGTATCATGCCGCTGGAGGGTAGCTAGCGATTCGCCCAGCCGGGCTCTGAATTTACCGGCAGCCTGACTGAGAGCTTTCAACACGCCCTCTTTCTTTGCGGTCTGCACCTGTTCCTCATCGAGTACATCGCCCGTGCGGCAGCTCTTAGCTCGCAGCCCCAGCACGTACTCGTTTCCGAGACTTGCGATAGAGCCGTCGATCACGGCCGTGCTACCAGCTCGCTCGCAGACCTCCCTGCCAAGCGGCGGGGTCAGGCGGGCGTCCTTCGGCTGACCCATCATGCCCAGCACCTGTTGAGTTCGTTCTTCGGAGATGAAACTGAGGAACGGAGACTGTTCAAGCGCCACCGCCAGACCCTGACGAAGAGTGTCGTCGAATACGGGATCGCCCGTCTTGTTTTCGAAATCGGCGAGCACAACGGTATCCTTGTCGGTGAGTTTCGGCGCGCCGCGAAGGTGGAAAGGTCCGGTCATGAGGAAAACCAGCGCGGCCGCAGATGCAACCCCAATGGCACTCCAAAGCTTAGCGCTGTGGGGTCCTGCTTTGGCCGTTTTTAAGCGCTGGAGATCGGTCCGAATTCCCGACGCGTGCTGGTAGCGCAGATTGCGGTTCTGCTCCAGGCATTTGGATACGATGCGCGCTAGCTCCGGCCTCAAGTCCGTAGTGAGTCGTGCCCCGGAAATCCAGCGCTCGCCCGTCGCCATTTCGTAGAGCACCAGTCCGAAGGAGAACAGATCAGTTCGTGCATCCAGCGGCTTTCCCTGGGCCTGCTCCGGCGACATGTACGCCGGCGTGCCCATCGCAATCCCCGGCCGTGTGGCGTCCTTCGAAGCTTCCGGGCCCGCCAACTGCGCTAAGCCGAAATCGAGAATCTTGGCGTGGTCGCGATCCGTGATAAAAATGTTTGCGGGCTTGATGTCGCGATGAACTATGCCTGCTGTGTGCGCGCAGTCCAGAGCATCGGCTAGCTCGATTCCGAGCGCCAGGAGTGTGTCCATCTCCAACGGCCCGCGCGCGATGCGGTCTTTCAGCGTTTCGCCCTGCAGGCACTCCATCACCAGGAAGGGGCAACCGTCCTGTTCACCGATGTCGTGAATCGTGCAAATATTGGGATGGTTCAATGCGGAAGCGGCCCGCGCTTCACGCCGGAACCGGTTCAAAGCTTCCGGATGATGAGCGAATCTGCTGGACAAAAACTTGAGAGCGACGGAACGTTGTAGCCGCGTGTCGGTGGCGCGAAACACCTCACCCATGCCGCCCGCACCCAATGGCGCTTCGATGCGATAGGGTCCAAGCTGTGTGCCGGGATCCAAGAGAAGATTTGTAGAACTTTCGAAAAACTCCGCGGCAGGCTTGTCCAGAAGGCCGCCCCCGGAATCCTGCTCCAGCAGCCGCTCCACTTCCGTCCGCACATCGGGGTCGATGGTCGCCAGAACCCCTCGCCCTTGTTCCTGAGCCGCGTGGTACAGCTCCTCGATCTGCCGCCAGCGCTCAGGGGTCATAACCTAGCGTATTCCGCTTTGGCTTGCTTCAGAACCGGAATATTCGGATCGGCATCCTTCCAGAGTGTGAGAAAATCCTGGTACGCAGCCTTAGCCTTCGCCTTATCATCCGCCAAGGCCCATGCCCGCGCTAATTGCAGGCGAGCCATTGCGTCCACTGGATCGGCGAGGACAATCCCGCGATGATTGAGAATCTTCTGAAACTCCGCGGCGGCTTGTGCGCCTTTTCCGTCCGCCAAATAAGCTTCGCCGCGCACGTAGGCGGAATAGAGCGCCCCGAACGATCCCACAAAGAAATCAATGCCGGGTTGAGCCAGCTCATAAGGAAGGGACGTTTGCAACAGTTCGATCGCGTGTGCAGGCCGGCCGCGTTGCATTGCGAATAATGCCCGAAGAATCGGCAGATACATAAACCTGACCGACGTGTCTTCCGGAAAGCGCTGGTCCAGATCGCCGGCGAGAGCTTGCGGCCTGCTAGACTCCCCGGACACCGCAAGCGCAAAGGCTGCGGCGAATTTCACATCCCGGCCGTTTGCAAGGTTCAGCGCTTCGGCCGCGCTGCGTTTTGCGGCCGGTTTATTTCCGAAGAACGCATCCCAGACCGCTGTCCCAGTTTTGTATGTTGCCGCTCGCTCGCGCTCCCCTGCCTGCTCAGCCAATTCAACTGCACGGAGTGACATCTCCCCGGCGCCCTGAAGGTGACCGGAACGAGCCAAGGCAAGCGCTTCGAAATGCGAGATCCAGTCTTCCGCCCCTGGCTTGCCCTTGGCGCGTGCGACTGCGCGCCGCATTTCCTCCTGATCACCCCTTAAATAGGCGATTTGGTACCGGGCGAGCAAAAGGCCAGGGTATTCCAGCTTGCGCTCGGAAGCTCGTCCAAGCATGTTCGCGGCCTCCTGCAAACGGTCCAGACGAATGTAATCCGTAACTGCGGAATCGTAACAGGGAGTGCAATCCGGATCGAGGCTGATACCGATCTTGGCCTCTTGGATGGCTCTATCATACTGACCCGTCCCGTTCGTACAAAACCCTGCCAGCAATCCGTGACTGTCGACGTCACGAGGATAAGCTTGGGCCCACAACTCGAGCGTCTGCTGCTCCTTCTCCAGATTTCCTGTGACGTGCCGGTCATACATAGCAGTGATAAAGAACTTCTCCGGTTCACTGGCGCGATCCCGCAACTGATAGGCCTTCGTTGCGCTCTCAACGGCCAGTTCCGATTCTCCGACATTGCTGTACCATAGGCCCAGCGTCGCGTATGCGAGCGCGAAGTTTCGGTCGATCTCGATGGCGTGGCGAAGAGACGCAATCCCCGAGACGAAGCCTCTTGAGAACGCCGCTCGAGACGCTGCCGTGTAGGCTTTCAAGGCTTCGATAGAGGGGGTAGTCGCTTCCTGAAGGGGAATGTCGTGTTTGTTGACCGAAGCGAGCGACTCGCCAACTTTAGTTCTGAATCTGGTCGCAACGTGATTGAGGGCATTCAACACGTCTTCCTTTTTCGCGGCTTGCGCTTGCTCTTCATCGAGAACATCTCCCGTGTGGCAGTTGGTCGCGCGTAATCCCAAAACGTATTGATTTCCCAGGCTGGCGATCGAGCCCTCCAGGGCCGCCGCACTTGCCGTTCGCTCACAAATTTGTAGCGCAACGTCCGGAGTGAGCCGTGCATCCACGGGTCGGCCCATCAACTGAAGCGTATGGTGAACGCGCTGTTCGGAGATGAGACTCAGAAAAGGGGACTGCTGAAGCTGTACCGCCAGCCCCTGCCGAAGCGTGCCGTCAAAGACGGGATCGCCGGTCGTGTTTTCGAAGTCGCCAAGCACGATCGTGTCTTTATCGGTGAGTTTCGGCGTGCCGTGAAGAGGAACACGATCTGCAATGAAAAAGACCAGCACCGCAGCAGCGGCAACACCCAGACCGCTCCAAAACTTTGCGGTATGCGATCTTGTCTTGGTGGTCTTCAAACTATCCAAAGCGGCTCGAATTTCCGATGCATGCTGATAGCGCAGATCGCGGTCGTTCTCCAGGCATTTGGATACGATGCGCGCGAGCGCGGGCGGTAGTTCCTCGGTGAGCCGGACTCCGGTGACCCAGCGCTTACCCGTTGCCATTTCATACAGCACGAAGCCAAGCGCGTAAATATCGGTGCGGGCGTCGCATTCTTTGCCCTCACGCTGCTCGGGAGCCATATAAGCCGGTGTGCCCATGACCACACGGCTTCTCGTCAACCCCTCGTCCGCGGTGGATTTTGCCAGCCCGAAATCCAGGACCTTCACGCCCGATTCCGTAAGCATGATGTTCGCCGGCTTCAGATCGCGATGTACAATGCCCTTGGCCTGAGCTGCCGCGAGTGCATCCGCAACCTGCGCCCCGTAGAAAATGGTTTGCTGCAGGGAGAGCTTGCCGCGCTTCAAGCGCGCCGCGAGCGTTTCTCCTTCGATCAATTCCATGACGAGGTAATTAGACCCGACGTCGTGGAGGATGCAGATGTGCGGATGGTTCAGTGACGAAATCGCGCGGGCCTCGCGATGAAACCGGTCACTGAACTGCTCGCGGCAAGTCTTGATAGCCACCCTACGGCCAAGCCGTGTGTCGGTTGCCCGGAACACCTCACCCATGCCGCCGGCGTCTAATCGTGCTTCGATGCGATAGGGACCTAATTGCAAACCGGGCGCAAACTCGCTCGCGGTGGGGTCGTCCAAAAACTCCGCCGCAGGCTTGTCCAGAAGGCCGCCCTCGGAATCCTGCTCCAGTAGCCGCTCCACGTCTGTCCGCAGATCGGGCTCCGCACCGGCCAGAACGCCGCGCCCACGTTCCTGAGCCGCGTGGTACAGCTCCTCGATCTGCCGCCAGCGCTCGGGAGTCATGATCAATCATAGGGCCGCGTTTACCGGGCTGCAACCGCCACTGGTTTGCGATTCAGCGCCAGTATCGAAGCATGGGAGCGTCCTTCCAATCCGACAAAAATCAGCCTAATGTCTTCCTCGGCAAATCGAAGTGAGTTTCGGCGCATGGCGAAGAAATCTGTTTTATCCCAGTGGGCCTTCATGACGCCACTCTCGGAATGCCGGCTAATTCCTTCCAGAATGTGTGTCATCTCATGTACCAGCACATACCCCAACACGACTGGCACATTATCCAGGGGAGAGGACTGCGCAATTCGGTCGTAGAACACCCGGATATGCACGCCTTCATAAGGCAGAGCGTAAGCCAGTGCGCCGGGTTTCAGCGTTGCCGGTGTCTTCTGGCTGATGCTGATAAAGATGGCCGTGGCCGGGCAGTCGTGTGGATCGTTCCAGACCACCGTCACTCCGATCTTGGCGAAGATCTCGGAAGCAATGGTGCGGGCCACCCACGCTTTTCCCGGGTCGATCGCGCCGCGCTCCAGACAAACCGCCACTTTGCGTTCGTCCAGGTTCGGAATCGCTTGCGGGCGCGCGGCAGCATTCGCCAGTAGCATCATCATCGTGATCGCCGCGGTCTTCATCGTTGTTCCCTCCCGGTCGCTCTTCAGGCGCAAACGGGAAGGAAAAACCGGAATGGCACACAAAAAAATTCGAGGGGGATATAATTTCGGTCCAACCGGATCGAATGGCGGATTCCCACAGCTCCGAAACGACGCAACTCCTCCGCGCCTGGGCGGACGGAAACCGGGACGCGTTGGAGCAGCTAACGCCTCGGATTTATGAGGAGCTTCGACGCATCGCGGGACACTGCATGCAGAACGAGCGCCCCGGGCAGACCATTCAAACTACGGCTCTGGTCCACGAGGCGTATCTCAAACTCGTGGATGTCCATAACGTGGATTGGCAGCACCGGGCGCATTTCTTCGCCATCTCGGCGCAAATCATGCGCCATATCCTGCTCGATCGGGCCCGCAGGCGCATTGCGGCAAAACGCGGCGGTCCGGCGCCGAAAGTGAATCTGGACGAGCTTCCGGAGATCGGATCCGGCCGGGCTCGCGAACTCATCGCGCTCGACGATGCGCTTATCGCGTTGGCGGACGTCGATGCCCGCAAGGCCCGAGTTATTGAACTGCGATTCTTTGGCGGCTTGAGCGTGGAAGAAACTGCCGAGGTGTTAAAAGTCTCTCCCGAGACGGTGCTGCGCGACTGGAAAATGGCCCGCGCCTGGCTGCTCGCTCAACTGCGAAAATCGGGATAACCCTTCAGTGTGTCGAGTCAAACGTCCTCAACCAGATATCCCGCACCGAAATCTTGCACGGCTGGCTTTCGATTTCGAAACCAATAAATCCCGGTTGGTTATTGACCGAGTCTTGATTGTCGTCGATAAAGATCGCCATCAACTGGCCGTTCATAATGTGCATCATCACGCCGCCGCGCGCGATGACTTCGTAATCGTTCCATTCGTTGACCTTGACGTAACCGCCGAGCGCCTGCTTATCGCCGATATTCGCCACCAGGCGGTTCGTCTGGCCGGGGAGCGCCTCCGTAACCTGCCCGCGATACGCCAGAATGCCCTGCATCGTGTTTTCGGAATACCACTGGCCTGTGTACGACGCAGCCCGCGAATTGACCGGAAACCAGAAGTCTGCCTGCGGCCCGGTCATCATGAATTTCAGATCGTACGGCGGCTGGCCCGGTGGTTGCGGCCGCGTCCACGGTAGCCCGGTGACGCTTCGGTACTGAATTCCTCCACCGCCGCCTTTTTCAATCTTCATCTGGAGCTTCAGGTCGAAGTCGCGCGTCTTATCCCCGCGGTAGACGATGTAGTTGTTGCCTCGCGGCTTTCCCTCGAACGTCTCGCCCACCATGACGCCGTCTTCGGTGCGCCAGATGCTCGTATCGGCATCCCATCCGTTGAAAGTCTTGCCGTCAAAGATCTGCTTGAAACCGGTATGCTCGTCAATGTCGTATGGCGCCGGGTCGTGAAACTTCGGCATGCCAGGGAGCTTTTCGCCATGCGGACCTATTTGGGGTGGCCGTACAGGCGGAGATTCCAAGGCCCGCGGCACGGACTGCGCCGTGAGCGCGGCCGGCAAGATCAGCAATAAGACCGCGAGGGAACGTAGCACCGGGCTGCGAATATTCTATTTCTTTTCCGCCCCGGTCGACAAATCGACGGCCCCTTTGAAATAAGCGCCGTCCTCGATGCCGATGCGGGCCGTCTTTATGTCGCCGACGAGCTGCGCGTTCTTGCGAATTTCGATCTTTTCGGCGGCATTCACGTTGCCCTGCACCGATCCGAGTACGATCACTTCCCGTGACTGAATGTCGGCCTTGACATTCGCGTTGGGCCCCAGCGTCACCCGATGCTCTTTGGCTTCAATCGTGCCTTCCACGTCTCCATTGATCGAAAGATCTTCACGGCTGATGATCTTTCCTCGAATCGTGACCGAACTGCCGAGCACCAGGACTCCCGGTTGAGCTGCTGCGGACATGATGAACCTCCCCGCAATCGTAAACGAATTTTCGAGAAATGACCAGCGATTTTTCGCGGCGGAAATCGGGATTTTACGATATCCGCTTGCCCCTGAACGGTTTGGATAAGCTGGCAAGGAAGGAAACCATGCCCAGACGAGTTGTTGCCATTACCGGTGCATCCAGCGGAATTGGCGCCGCATTTGCCCGTAGATTAGCCCCCGATTACGACCTGCTGCTGATTGCACGCCGCCAGGACCGGCTGGAGCAGCTTGCTGCCGAACTCTCTCACGCGCACAATTCGCAAATCGAGATCTTCCGGGCTGACCTCACCGATGAAGCGGATCTCGCCGGGGCCGCCGCGAGAATCGCCGCCGAAGAACGGCTGGCCATTCTGATCAACAACGCAGGATTCGGAACGAAGGGCCGCTTCTGGGAAGCTTCCCTGGACAGCCAGGAAAGCATGCACCGGCTGCACGTGCTAGCAACGGTTCGCCTCACGCATGCCGCGCTCCGCAACCTGATTGCGCGCGAGGAAGGCGCGATTATTAATGTCGCTTCCGTCTCCGCGTTCGTGCGAAGCCCGGGCACTGCCAGTTATTCCGCCACCAAAGCCTGGATGACGGCGTTCACCGAAGGTCTCTATCTCGAATTGCGCGGAATTCGTTCGCAGGTCGCGGTTCAGGCGCTCTGCCCCGGCTTTACCTATACGGAGTTTCACGACGCCATGCGCGCCAGGCGGGAACGCCTGGCAAGCCGCAGCTTGTGGATGACAGCGGAAGAGGTGGTCGAGGCATCGCTCGACGGTCTTCGCCGGCGCAAGCTCTTCGTGGTTCCGGGCTGGCGTTACCGGCTGGTTGCCGCGATTTTCCCAAAATTGCCCACGCCGCTCCGCCTGGCGGTCGAATCCCGAACCGCCCGTGGCCGCCTGCGCGAATTGCCTCCTGGAACCTGCGAACCGAGCCGCGACCGCTAGGAGCGGTTCTTTGTTTCAGTCCCATCCGTCCCACAAAACTATTGCAAGCGCTTACAACCTGCCGTATAGTAGAAAGCCACAGAGTCTTTGAGGTGACCTCGTATGTTAATCGACCCCTGCCTGAAATACCTGCGCTCTATGGCATGCGCTCTTTTCGTAGCCGCCTTGCTTCTCTTCGCCTTGTCCTCGCCTCTCGCCGCTCAGGAGCAGGGCACCATCTCCGGTCTCGTCTCCGATGCCTCCGGCGCAGTGATTCCCAATGCCAAGGTGACCATCACCAATGAGCAGACTGGATTATCCAGCGATTTCCAAACCAATGCGTCCGGGAATTACAACATCCCGGCCCTCCCGGTTGGCAAGTACACCGTTACCATCTCGGCGCCGGGTTTCGCTACTTACAAGCAAACGGGCATTGCCGTAAACGTCAACGACAAGCTGCGAATCGACGCCTCTCTACAACCCAGCAGCATCCAGCAAACGGTGGAAGTGCAGGCGAATGCAGTTCAGGTGCAGGCCGAAGACGCCACGGTGGGCCAAACGGTCAATGGAACGCAAATGGCGGCGCTGTCTGTGAACGGCCGGAATTTTACCTCTCTTGCGGCTCTCATTCCGGGCGCCTCTTCCACCCAGCCCGCGTTGAACACGCCGGTCGGCGTCACCTCCAATACCGGCATTTATTTCAACGGTATGCGCCAAAGCAATAACGTGTGGCGCATGGACGGCCAGGAAAATTACGACCGCGGCTGCGGCGGATGTGTCACCGTACTGCCGTCGATGGAAGCGATCAGCGAATTCAAGGTCGAGACGGCAGATGCCGCCGTCAACAGCGGTTTCGGGGATGCCGGCCAGGTGAACGTCGCCACCAAATCCGGAACGCGCGACTTCCACGTCTCGGGTTGGGAGTTCTTCCGCAACGACAAGCTGGACGCGAATAACTTCTTCTCGAACCTGAACGGGCAGCCCAAGCCGCCGCTGCGGTTCAACATATACGGCTGGAACGTCGGTGGTCCCGTCTTCATTCCTAAGCTATACCCGCGCAGTAAATCGAAAACGTTCTTCTTCTTTAACGAAGAGTGGCGTAAGCTGCGGCAGGCCTCCATTTTCAACGTTCCAACCTTCAGCGCCGCCGAGCGCACCGGCAATTTCAGCGAGTTGCTTCCGAAGACGCAGCTCAAGGATCCCGCCACAGGTCAACCTTTTTCGGGAAATATCATTCCCGCGAGTAAACTCGATCCAAACGGTCTGATCCTCGCCGCTCCGAATTTCCTGTTCCCGTTGCCGACCAGTCCGACTGGAAAATTTACGCTTTCCTATAGCGTCCCGACCAATCTCCGGGAAGAAATTGTGCGGGTCGATCACAGCTTTACGGATAAGGAACAGGCATTCTTCCGCTACATTCAAGAGACAAATAATCAAAACTTCACGAATAATCTGTGGTCCAGCAGCAGTTATCCAACCACCACCACACTTCTGGTAAATAAACCAAAACTGTACTATGGCCACCTCACTTCCGTCCTGAGCCCGACCACCGTAAATGAAGCGTCCATAGGCTATTTGGACCAACCCTTGAATCTGAGCCTAAACGGTAACTATCAACGTCCTTCCGGCTTGAATATTCCTCTTTACTTTCCCAACGCCAATACCGCGAATAAGAATCCAAATATTCTTCTCCAGCAAACCGGCGTGAATTTTGATACTGCATCCTGGCCTTGGGTAAACGAGTTGGAGACCTGGACCATTCAAGACAATGTCACCATGACGCGCGGCGACCATACGTTCGTCGTCGGCGGCATATGGATGCACTTTAACAAGCAGCAAGACCTTTTTGGGCCAACTCAAGGCGCTTTTACTTTCAACGGCAGTTACAGCGGTAATGACTTCGCCGATTTTCTGCTCGGTTACGCGTTTCAATATCAGCAACTGCAACAGCAAACAGAGCCAAACTATTTGAGCCGCAGCGGCGCGTTATGGGTGGGTGATACCTGGAAAGCGAGTTCCAGGTTGACGCTCACGCTCGGTTTGCGGTGGGATGGATTCCCGCATGCCTACACCGAGAAGAACGATGTAGCCGGTTTCTATCCGAACCTTTATAATCCGGCGAATGCCCCTCAAATTAATTCAAGCGGGCGAATCGTACCGGGCACGGGCGACCTGCTGAATGGACTTGGGCTCGCTGGTAAGAACGGTATACCTCGCGGGCTGGTACAGAATCACTGGAGTCTTTTTGAGCCTCGAGTAGGGATCGCGTGGCGGCCTTTCGATAACGATACTGTAATCCGTACGGGTTTCGGCATGTACTACGAACGGATACAAGGCAACGATATCTATAACGTCGCGCCGAATCCTCCGTTCAGCAACGTCGCAACTCTTTTTAACTCTACGCCTCCCTCCGACCTGCTAAGTAATCCGGGTGGAGGAGCGACGGCCATTATTCCGGCTGCGATACAAACCTACCAATTTGAGTACCCGACTTCCTCAACCATGCAATGGAACTTTGGTATTCAGCACCAGCTTGCCAGGAGCGCAGTAGTTGACATCTCCTATGTCGGGACAAAAGGAACGCACCTTTCCGACAACCGCAATATCAACCAGCCGTTCCCGGCCGGCGCCGCCCAAGTAGTGAATAAGACAGCCAATGTGAATCAAGTCAGGCCGTATCTGGGCTACGCAAACATCCTGCAATACTATAACGGCAGCAATTCAAATTACAACTCGTTGCAGGCAAGTCTAAGAACGAACGATTTTCACGGCCTGACCTTGCAGGCTTCTTATACTTACTCTCATGCACTCGACTATGCTGATGGCGATGTCCCTGGGAACCAGCATGAGGATGCTTACCGCGCCTATCTCGAGTATGGAAATGCGGGTTTCGACCGCACCCATATTCTCGCATTGAGCTACGTATATGACATCCCCGCTCTGTCACAGCAGCCTTTCGTAAAAGCGGTTTTCGGACACTGGCAATTCTCCGGTGTCAGCACCTTCGAGACTGGAACTCCTCTGAACATTTCCCTCCCCTCGGATACTGCGGGAACCGGCATCAGCGGTGGTCCCAATCGCCCGAACCTGATCAGCGATCCAAATACCGGAAATGGTACCTGGCAGAACTGGTTTAATAAGGCGGCCTTTGCGATGCCTGCGCCATTCACGTTCGGCAACGCTGCCCGAAACGTCGTGCGCTCTGCCGGGGTGAACAACACCGATGCTTCGCTGTTCCGGAATTTCCCGGGTATTCTGAAGCGTGAAGGCAGTAATCTCCAGTTCCGTGCCGAGTTCTACAATATCTTTAACCATACGAACTTCACTAGTTTCGGCACGACCTTTGGATCCTCGAACTTCGGACAGGCAACGGGTGCCAGAGACGCGAGAACCATTCAGCTCGGGGCGGTTTTATCGTTTTAGATTTACCTGCCTGTGGTTGCTCTTCGCCTCCACAGGCAGCCTTCTCGTCGCGCAAACCGCGGCTCAGGCGGATTTCAATCTGGGCTTAACTCTGGTGCGCCAGGGCAAGCTCGCTGAAGCGATCCCGCCGCTGAAGAAAGCGGCGGCAGATCCCAAGCTTTCGAACGAAGCGCATTTTCTCCTCGGAGCGGACTATTTCGAATCCAAGGAATACGCGAAGGCAATCTCGGAGTTGAGCGTTCTCCCGAATTCCGTCCACCGCGAACGTGTTTTGTACATGGTCGAAGAAAGCAACCGGCGCACCGGGCACGTCCAAGAAGCCAAAGCGGCCTTTCACGAACTGATCACGCGATATCCGGACTCGGCCTGGATGCATTACCTGCTCGGCAACGCCTACGAAGATCAGCAGCAATTCGATAAGGCCATTCAGGAGTATACGCGAGCGCTCCAAAAAGACCCCGGCATCCCGAATGCGAACTTCGCGATTGGATACATCTACTGGCGGCAGCAGGATACTGAGCACGCCCGCACCTGGCTACAGAGAGAAGCGTCTCAAGGCTGCCACAGCCTCGCTAACTTCTATCTGGGCGAGATCGCGCGGACGGAACGAGATCTGCACAATGCCGAAACCCGCTATAGGCGCGCGCTCCAATGCGATGCCTCCAATGCTGCCGCGCATCTGCGGTTAGGCATCGTGCTGGCAGACGAAAAACACTATCCGGAAGCAATCACCCAACTCAAGACAGCCATCCGGCTCGATCCCAACGAGTCTTCCGGCCACTATCACCTCGCTTCTGTGTACAGTCAGATGGGCCGGAACGCGGAGGCCGCTGTCGAATATGCTAAAGTCCGCCGCATCCAGGCCGCGAAAGACAATGGAGTGGACGTCACCGGAGGAAGCCGGAAGTGAAGAGCTTGCGCCTGCTCCTGTGGGCGCTGATCTCAGTTGCTTGCTCCGTTGCGTCCGCCGCCGATTACGTCGGAAACACGGCTTGCGCCGCATGTCATCCGGAGGAGTATGCAAAGCAATCCGCTTCGCATCACGCGCATTCGCTCCACACGATCGGCGGCAGTTTACTCGGATCGGCTCTATTAAGGGCCGGGCATTCGCCGGACGGCCGCCTCCAATACGAAGCCGATGGAAACCGGATCCTGGTTCGGGAGAACGGAGCGCCGGACACGCTTCTGATTGAATGGGCCTTCGGCGCCGGCGTGCAAGGCAGCACTCCGGTCGGCTTATTCGGCCAGCAGTATATGGAGCACCAGTTTTCCTACTACTCGCGACTCCAAGGGCTCGCGCCTACCTTCGGCCATCCGGCCCATCCTGCTACGCCCATCGCGGAACTTGGAGTGTTTCAGGACAGCCGGACCATCTTCCAATGCTTCAATTGCCATGCCGCCGGCGTCCAAATGGGCGCGAACGGACCGGATCTACGGAACATGCTCCCCGGTGTACAGTGTGAGCGCTGCCATGGCCCCGGCAGTGCGCACGTCCAAGCTCCGCGGAAGCAAAACACAATCTTCGATCCCGGCAGCCTTCCTGCGAAAGCGCTTATTCAATTCTGCGGTCAATGCCATCGTCTGCCCGGGCCGGACATGGGCGATCAACCCGAACTGGAAGATCCGGTCAACGTCCGGTTTGCGCCCATCGGCCTGCTCGCGAGCCGCTGCTTTCGCGCGAGCGGGAAGCTGAGTTGCCTGACTTGCCACGATCCCCACAGCGATGTGCGTCCCAGGGATAGCGGGTTTTACACGGAGCGCTGTTTATCCTGCCATGCGAACGTCGCTCGCCATACCGCAGCCCAGAAGAAAAACTGCCTCCCGTGCCATATGAAGCAAGCTTCGCTCGGACGCTTTTTGGTATTCACGGACCACCGCATCCGTTAACAGAGCCGCGACCGCCAGGGAGCGGTTTTGAGGTTAGCCTCGCCCGTTGCCGACCCGGTCCTCCAGCAGCAGCCGCATCAGGGCTTCGAGTTCCCGGATCCGATCATTTAATTGCTCGATATCCTGCCCCTCTTCGGCGCATTCGGCCACCCGGCCATGCTCCAGTGTTCCGAGCGCTTCCGCGCGGCCCTTCACCACCCGTGCCGGAATCCCCACCACGGTGGAACCGTCCGGGACCGAATGAACCACCACCGAGCCTGCCCCTACTTTTACGTCGTCGCCCAGCCGGATATTTCCCAGGACGGCGGCTCCGGTCCCGACCACCACGCGGTCGCCCAAGGTAGGATGGCGCTTCCCGCGCTCGTTGCCCGTGCCGCCCAGCGTTACACCTTGGTAGAGGAGCACGTCATCGCCGATTTCGGCCGTCTCGCCGATCACCACGCCCAGGCCGTGATCGATGAACAGGCGCTTGCCGATCTTCGCTCCGGGATGAATTTCAATGCCCGTCAGAAACCGTGAGAATTGAGAAATGAACCGGGCGGTTACGTAAAATCGCCGCTGGTAAAACCAATGCGCCACGCGGTGGAACAGGACCGCATGCAATCCGGAGTAACAGAGCAGAATTTCGAGGGTGTTCTTGGCCGCCGGATCTTCGCGCTTGATCGCCTGAATATGGTCGCGCAGCGGCATTCGTTCCTATTCTCTCCTATCTGGATGCGGCGCCCGAGTACCGGGATGCTACATCTTGTGAGTGTCTGCCACCCAGCGGTTGTATTACACCGATTGCTACCTGACCCGTTTCCGCGCTTCCGTCACGGAGCGGTCCGCCGACGGCTGCCGGGTTTACCTCGACCGGACTGCGTTTTATCCAACCTCGGGCGGCCAGCCGAACGATTTGGGTACCCTTGCGGGACAAACCCGTTCTGGACGTACAGGATGAAGACGGCCGGATCGCACACGTACTCACGACACCGATAGAAGCGGAGCAGGTAGAAGGCACGATTGACTGGCCGCGCCGCTACGACCACATGCAGCAGCACACCGGCCAGCACCTGCTTTCGGCGGTTCTTGTCGAGTTATTCGGGTTTCAGACGGTCAGCTTTCACATGGGCAGCGAGGTCTCGACGATCGAGCTCCGCACCGGTGATTTCACGGAATGGCAGGCCGAACAAGCGGAGGAGCGCGCCAACCAGCTTGTCCGCGAAGCCCGCCCGGTCCGCATCGAATTCGAATCGGCGGATGCTGTGGAAGGGCTGCGAAAGCCTAGCCAGCGCTCCGGCAAGCTGCGGATCGTTGAAATCGAAGGCGTAGACCGTAGCGCGTGCGGAGGGACGCATGTCCGCTCCACAGCCGAAGCGGGGCCAATCCAGATCCGCCGTCAGGAAAAGCTGCGCGGCAATATCCGGATTGAATTTGTGTGCGGGGAACGGGCGGTCCGAAGAGCCCGTCAGGATTTTCGCATCGCGCTCGAGCTGGCCCGGCAAGCCGCGGCCCCGATCGATACGTTGCCCGAGCACTATGGGAATCTCAGGCAACGCTTGATCGAAGCCGAGAAAGAACGCCAACGGCTCGCGATCGAACTCGCCAAACAGGAAGGCGCCGCGCTCTATGCGGAAACGCCCGCCGGACCGGACGGCTTACACCGGAGAGTCTTGGAAATGCCTGGCATCGACGAATCAGCACGCGCCAAAGCGCAAGCCTTCACGGCGCAGGGACGCGGGCTGCTACTCGTGATCGGGACAGAGCAGAATAACGTCTTGCTCGCCTGCTCGGCAGACTCGGGTTTGAATGCAGGCGCCGGCCTGAAGCAGGTTCTATCGGCTACTGGCGGGCGGGGCGGGGGATCGGCCACGCTCGCCCAGGGAACCCTCCCGGAGGATGGGATAGCAATGCTAAAAAAACAGCTTTGCGTTTGACCCCACAGTGACGCGCGCACTTACGCGCCAGGTTAGGGGAACCGACGGCCACGCTGGAAGAACACCGGCTCGATTCCCAGCCGCCATTACCGCTGAGGCGGAAACGCCCGCTTTACAGTGCTTCCGCCCATCCTGCAACGGCGCTCTCGGCATACACGCACGATCACTCTAATATTCGGATTTCAAATAGCCCTTGAGGCTCGCACCTCGGTGTTCCCAAAGAAACTTTCGAAGCAAGGAACGGTGCGGGTGTTGAACACCCGCGCAGGCGAAAACGCCTACTCTACTCTGTTATGAGCTCATTTTTGTGTGGACACGGTGACGCGCTGCGAAGGCGCGGGCCCAGTCCGCGGGATCGATATCTTCGCCTTTCGGGCAAGGTGGAGGAACGAAGCCAACCGCTTCCTTCGGGCGCGGCTCGGTTGCGGTCAGCTTGACCCCTCCTTGACAGTCGGGGTTCTGCTCGGATTGTGGAACGAAGCCAGACGCCGCTCCTTCACGCGCTAAAGCGGACGTGCCCTGGCACGCCAAGTCGCGGTTCTGTTTTTGAGGAACGAAGCCACGGTCTTTTTGTAGCTGGCGTAAAACGGTGAGGGCTTTGTGGAAACCGCGTTCGGCCGAGGACATCATGCCCTGAATGGCGGTGAGATGCGGGATCAGGACCTGGTCGGAATCGAGGAGCGACGTTTCGATCGCTCGGGCGCGGCGCAGCCGCCAGAACTGCTCGGCCATTTCGTTGACCAGGATTTCCTCGGTCTCGTTGGCAGGTTGCTGTTCGGCGCGGAGTTTGACCTTGAGCGTGTCGAGCGCGTCGGGGCTTTCGGACGAAAGCGCGAGCTTGCCGGAAGGCAGAGTGTATTGAGAAAGATTGAGCCTCATACGCTCGGAGCGTCGCACGAGGGGCGCACAGCGGGCCTCCAAAATCGGGTGTAAGTTGTTGAGGAGATTGGGGCGATATTATTTTGCAATTGGTGCAACAGATACTGCGCGATCCCACAATGGCGGTTAGGCCACGCCCGAGTGATAGATTTCTTTGGTAACGATCCGGCCAGATTGTAGGTAGGCGCGAAGAGTGTGGGTCTGCCCGTTGTTACACGAATCAATTCCACGCTGCACAGTATCACCCTTGGAATGTACGGGGAGCCGAAGTTAGGCCCATTTGAGGCCGTCAATCATGGCTGAGCGACGTGCCGAATCCGAATATTGGGATCCACATCACAACGAGATCTGTGAAGACGGGGTCACGGTTGCGCTGACTATCTCCCAAACGCCCAGCCCAACAACACCAGGGCGGCAATGAACAATACTACCGACCACGCAATACTGGATTTGCCTCCCGGCATCCTCGCAAGTTCCTTCCGCTCGGTCACGCCCCAGAACACCGCCAGAAGGACCGACGCAACAGGAAGGGCCAACTCCACACGTGGATCAGCCGCCGCTTTCGCCGGCGCGGAGATCGCCAGGAACACCGCCAGCGCGCCAACCGCCCAAACTACTCCGGCGACGACTCCCGTGATATGGCGGCCCGCCTTGCCGAAATACGCCCGTAACGTAGTCACGCCTTTCCCTTCAATCCCGATTCGCACGAAAAAGAAATCGAGAACCACGGTGGAACCTAGCAGCACAGCGCAGAACAGCACGAGCCCGGCATACGCTGCCAAGCCGAAATCTCCCGTGACGCCGTGCCCAACGACCGGGTAGACGAATCCCAAAGCGATTCCGCCGATGACGCTCACGATCACACCCCAAAACGTCCGGTCCTGCCCGCGCCGGCTGCCTTTGGGCGGGGTTGCCGGTTTCCGGAAGTGTAGAGCGCGGCCCGCAAAATACGAACTCGCCAGCGCTGCGATCAGCCCCGGAATGAGCAGAACGAGATTGGCGTTCCCGAGATAAACCAGGCAGCTAATCGCCAGAGCCAGCCCGATCGCAAGCGGGAACGCGACCGAGATGCCAAGAATCGCGACTCCCGCTAGTAAGAGCATGTTGCCGAGCGCAAACAGGAACGCTGCCGAGACGGTCAACCCCTGCGCGGTCCGGCTCGCCACCAGAAATCGATCGGCAAAGGTCAGCTCGGAACCGAACGTGCCCAGCGTATAAGCCGCAAGGAGAGAACACACGAGCGCTCCCACCGCGAAATCAATTGAAAAGAATTCGAACCGGAAATTGCCTGGCCGGAAGGCGTTAATCCAGGATCCCAGGCAGAAGAACGCCAGAACCAACAGCAGAAGAACCGCTATCGAACTGGTGGGAAGTATCAAGCTTTACTGCAACAGCGCCTTTTGGACTAACGAGTCCTGCATGGAAACCATGGCGGCCGGAAGCATCGGCGGCTGCGCCGGCGCAAAATAGTGTTGCAGTGATAGGTTCCGGTAAACGTTTCCCGCAACGCCGGCTGCAATCGGACCGGCTACCCCGCGGCCTCCGGTGAGCAAGACCACCACTACCAATTTCCGGTTCCCGACATCGTTGAACGAACCGAACCAGCCGAGATGAACGCCGGGTTGTGTGGTATCAGTGCACGTGCCGGTCTTGCCGAAAACCGGTTCCGTCGGATCGTAGTTCGCCCGGCGAGCGGTGCCATATTCAACTGCGCCCATCATTCCGGGTTTGATCTCCGAAACCAGATTGCGGATATCCAGCTCCCGCTTGATCCGCGGAACGAACTTCTCAACCTCTTCCTGGTTCTTCGGGTACTGGAGGTAGTACATAGTCCCGCCGTTCGCGATGGCCGTGACAATGCTCGTCAGCTCCAGCGGCGTTACCCGAATCCCGTCGCCAAAACTCGTCATCATGCCCACGCCGGTCTTCGGCGGCTCATCCGCAAGGAACCCAGGCTCCTCGCCGGGGATATCGAGTCCCGCCTTTTCCCCGTAGCCGAACAGCTTGCTGTATTTTTCGACCCGGTCGAAGCCAAGCTCCTGGCCGAGTCTCGCGAAGTAAAGGTTATTCGAATGCGCCAGCGCCTGCGTCATGTCCATCGAGTAGCGCCGCGTGATGCGCAGCGGCTTGTCGGGGTTGACGATTCCTTCGCTCAAAGAGGCGAGTGAGACCATCATCTTCACCGTCGAGCAGGGCTGGAAAGCGCCCTTCAGAGCGAGCTTTTGATTGACAATGCTCAGGATCCGGCCGTTTTGTGGATCGGCCACCACGACGCTTCCGTTATAAGGGCCCAGCGCGTCCACGGCAGCCTTCCGGACCACCAGGTCTTCGCCGTCGATGTTGTCCCCGATCGTCGAATCCGCGTACGTAGGCTCGGTCCAGGGGTTAAAGTAGACCCGGTGGCGCACGCGCCGGCGGGTGGTCACGGCAGTCAGAGCGACATTGGTGTGGATCACACCGGCTCGTGTTGTGGTATGGGCGACGGAGCCGCTCGCCGCGGAACTCGCCGCCGTCGTATGCGCGGCGGCCGCAGTACGCCTCCTATGCCGGTGGTGCTTAGCAGGAGGAGTCGCGGCCGTAGCGGTCTGCATCGCAAAAACTGCCGTCAGCGCCAACCACGCCAACGAACGTACCGCCCTACGGGATGAAACTCGGTTCATGCCGCGATCCCTTCCAAAAAGTCTGAAAAACCCATCAAAGTACAAAAATCCTGCCGGATCCCAGAACGCCCGGCCCCTGCCGCTGCTCGAGTAGCAATTATCTATATCGTATGTACTTGCCAATTTATCGTCAAGTAAAAGAATCGATTAGAGTTAAATTATGTTTACCTGCTAGGCCGCGGTCCACCCCCCGTCGATGGTAACGACCGAGCCGTGCATGAAGTCCGCCGCCGCCGAACAGATATAAAGAGCCAGTTTCGCAATCTCATCCGGCCGCGCGAGCCGGCCGACTGGTTGCCTCTGATTTAGTTCTTGCCGGACCTTGTCTTTCTCATGCCGGTGGTACTTTTCGAGATACGCTTCCACAAACGGCGTATCCACCGTTCCGGGAGCAATACAGTTGACGCGGATCTGCGTAGGATAATCCACCGCGAGCTGCCGCGTCATCGCCACAACTGCTCCTTTCGTGGCGCAATAGGCGAACCGCCGCTTCACTCCCACCAATCCGGCCACCGACCCCATGTTCACAATTGATCCGCGTACTTGCATTAGCAACGGAAGGGCCACCCTGGTCACGAGATAAGTGCCGTCCACGTTGACACGGAACAGCCGCTGAAAATCCGCGAGCTCGGTCTCTTCCACATTCCCTACCAGGCCGATTCCCGCGCAGTTAACCAGGATGTCTAACTTACTTATAGAGGCGAACAGCTTCCTAACCTGCTGCTCGTCGGTGATGTCGCAGGTGTAGGCTGCCGAGCCGGGGAGGCTGGCCGCCAAATCCTTCGCGCGGTCAGCAGCCAGATCGACAATCAAAACGCGCGCGCCCGCCTCCGCGAACTGCCGGACCGTTGCTTCACCAATGCCGCTCGCGCCACCGGTAACCAGCGCAATTTTTCCGTCGAGACGAAATGGGTCGGACATGAGGAACAGTTTTCATTGTGCCGCAGTCCTCAATTCAAACTTTCCTCGCAGTTGAGCAGCAAAGCAGAGCCGCGACCGCGAGGGAGCGGTCTTTCAGACTCTCAACAGCGATTGCACATATTCAGGCTTCAGCGGAAGGCGCCGCGCAGCTTTCCCGGTCGCATCCAGGAACGCTCCCGCGATCGCCGAAGCAGCTAATGCATTCGCCGCCTCGGATCCCTGGCCGTACTTACCGACCTCCGGCCGGTTGATCAGAATAACGTTGATCTCCGGAAGGTCGGCCATGGTCGCAATCGGGTAGCTTCGCCAGTCGCTGGAAACCACGCCGCTCTCGTCAAACCGAAGTTCTTCGAACAGCGTCATGCTGACACCCATCACCGTGCCGCCTTCCACTTGGCGCTTCAACTGCAGTGGATTGATGACAATGCCGGGGTCCACCGCTACCGTGATCTTTTCCACTTTGATCTTGCCGCTAGCCATGTCGACCGCGATGTGCGCCACGCAAGCCCAATAAGTTCCGCCGCGGTACAGCGCGGAAACGCCTTGGCCTTGCCTCACGCCGTTGTCCGTTTTGGAAGACTCGGACCGCGGCTTCCATCCCGAACTGTCTCGAGCCGTTTCCAGCACGGCGATGAGCCGTTTCTCCCGCGCATGTTGAATCCGAAACTGAAGTGGATCTTTGCCCGCGAGCACGGCCGCCTCCGTAATGGCCAACTCGCGCGGGAAGTTCTGCTGATACTGCACCGGCGTTCGCAAGCTGTGATCGCGCAGACCAACGTTTATCGGTGACGAGCTCTGCCCGACCTGGGGCGTTCCGTGGCCGCGCTCTGCTACCGCCTGCACCACGTCATAAATCCACGGATCGGAGATGCCATTCCGAAGGCCGAACAGAGAGCCCTTTTCGTTGGGTGCGGGAATCGTGGGAAGACCTGCCAGAATCGCGCCCACCAGCCGGTCATCCTGCATCGCGGGCATATAGTGGTCAATCTGATATCCCGTGATGTTGCCCTCGGCGTCTAAGCCGATCTCAACATCCGAAAAGGCCGCCGACGATTGCGTCGACCACTGAAAATCTTCCTGCCGCATCCACTGCACTCGAACGGGCTTGCCCACCGCCTGCGACAGAATCACGGCTTCGTCTTCCGCCCCGGCATTGCCGCCGTTCGAACGGCCATAATGCCCAGGTCCCGCGAAACTACGCACCACCACCTTGTCCCTGGGGATGGAGAGCATGTGTGCAATGCCGGAACGCAACGCTTGCGGGTTCTGTGTGTGCGTGTAGACAAACACTGTCCCGTCGGGACGCACGTCGGCGGTCGCCATTGTGGGCCCGATCGGCCCGTGCTTCAGGTAAGGACGGTAATACGTCGCCGAAAGCTTTTTGGCCGGCCTCGCCAGCGCGGCTGCCACATCGCCGGTCGATTTCTTGCTTGTCTCCACCGGAGCCGATTTCCAGTCCGCATCTTCTTTCAGGAACTGAAAGAGCCGCGCATCCGTTGGCAGTCCCATCCACTCGGTCCACTGCGTGCCGGAAGCGACCTGCCGCGCCGCTTTGATGGCCTCCCATTCCGTGGGGGCAACCACGCCGACAAGATTTCCCTTCACGATGACTCGCGCATTTGGAAAACGAGTTTTATCGAGAGGACCTACCGAAACGAGTTTCGACCCCAGTGTCTTCGGGTGCACCATGCGGGCATGCAGCATTCCGGGAAGACGGACGTCGGTAACCCACGTTTCCTTTGCCGTTACTTTAGAGACAGTGACCGGGTTGGTAAACGACTTGCCGACCACCGTGTACTCGCTGACGGGCTTCAGCGGAGGATTGCCGTCCACCGTCAGGCCGAACATAGTGATGTCGCCCTTGACCGGTATCGTGAGGTTTAGCTTCTGGTTTTTGACCAATTCGCCGTAGGAGATACTCTTCCCGCCGCCGGACACAATGCCGTCCTTTACGGAAAGCTGGTCCTTGGGTACGCCGAGCCGTTGCGAAGCCAGTTCGAGCAGCGCTTGATAAACATAGGCGGCGGTTTTTCGGATGTTCGGCATCCCGCCTTGGAGAAAATCGAACGCTCCGCTGCCATCGGGCGTGCGGTCCGTGTCCCCTGTTATGACCGTGGTGATGGCTTCGAACGGGACCCGGAGTTCGTCCGCCGCAATCTGCCGGTAGGCGGTGAACACGCTGCTTGTGCCGAAGTCGGGCTTGCCGGCGCGAATCAGGATCGTGTTGTCGGCATGAATTTCGATCCACGACTGCGGCAGCGTGGGATTCAGGCTCGTGCTGCTTTCGGCCGCGCCGGAGCTCTGCATGCCCTCCGCGCCAACCAGCCGGAAGCCGGCCAGCAGGACACCGCCGGTTGTCACGAATCCGCGGCGCGAAAGCGATGCGCCGAAAACATTACCGATGCGATCCTCCGGTTTTGACTTATTGGCGATCATAAGACGTCCCTCCTTCTCGCCATTTGCGTAGCTGCAAGCTGCACAGCCTGAATAATCGCCAGGTAAGTGCCGCAGCGGCAAAGATGCGGAGATACTCCCGAAGTAAATGCCTCCTTGATCTGCGCAACCGTCGGCGAGGGATTGCTCTCCAACAGTTCGGTAGCTTTGATCATCATGCCGTTCTGGCAAAATCCGCACTGGGGCGTCTGCTGGTCGACCCAGGCCTGCTGCACCGGATGCAGAGTTTTCTTTGCCTGTTCGTCAGTCAGGCCCCTCTGCTTCGCCCAGCGCGCCGGAAGTCCTTCCAGCGTTGTGACATCTTTATCGTCCACGACCGAAAGAGGCGTGATGCAGGATCGCACCTCCTTGCCATTAAGCAGCACGGAACACGCTCCGCACTGCGCGAGCCCGCAACCGAATTGAGGGCCCGAAAGCTCGAGATCGTTACGTAAGACATAGAGTAGAGGCGTGTCGGCCGGGGCTTGCACCTCGCGCTTCACTCCATTCACGAGAATAGTGGCCATAGTAATCTCCCTTTCAGAATTCGACCTCAATTCCGCGTCGCCGCTAATAGAAATAATAGTCTCTACAGAACCACGCGCGTAAGCAAGCGGCCTCACCGCGCCGAAAACGCCAGCAGCACATTCCCCGGCATGCCGCCCCACTGCCCATAACCGGAGTTGACGAAGATCATGCCATTAGCGACTGCCGGACCGGCCACATCCAACGAGCCCCCATGCGCGGGCCGACCGTCCACTGTTGGGAACTCACGCGCGGTATCCATGTCCCAGAGAACCTTCCCGGTCTCCGTCGAATAAGCGCGCAGGTGGCCGTCTACCGACCCGGAGAACACCGCGCCCGGAATCGCCGTCACAGCCGCGGATTGCGCCGGTGAGCAGTCCGTTCGCCCTGCGGCGCACGGGATGGCCGCGGCGCTCCATTCGATTTTGCCGGTTGCCGGGTCAAGCGCGTAGAGTCCGCCTCCTTGCTTGGGGTTCGGCACCAGCTTGTAATGTTTCGGCGACTTCGCGTCAGGCACCGCGCCCAGTCCTAAATCGGAGATGGCGACGTACACCTTGCTGCCGTCCGAAGCCGAGCCCCACTGGCTTCCGCCAAGCGGCCCTCCCTTGCCCAGGCGCGTCTGCCACAGCACTTTGCCTTTGGCATCGGGATCGACGCCATATGCCATACCGGACTTCTGTGCGATCGCCAGCACGCGCTTTCCACCGCTCAGATTGAGCAAGATGGGCGGCTGGCCAAAATCAGAATCAGCCCCATGCTTTTTCGGACAATTGCCGGGAAGTGGCATCGAACACGCGTTGGTGAACACATCGTCCTCAGTAAGTTGAGCCGACCACAGTAACTTGCCGGTTTTCAGATCCATCGCCAGAACGGCGTCGCTTGTGTTGGTCGGAGGGTCCGAGTAGTTATCGCCAGTGGCTACGTAGAGCGCGCCCGCTTGCTCATCGATGGTTGGCGTAGCCCAGACGGCAGCACCCGAAGGACCATATTGCTGCGTTCCCGCGGGACTCTTTTCTGTGGGTTTGGCCTTGTCGGGGATCGTAAAAGTCTGCCATAATTTTTCGCCTGTGGCAGCCTTCAGAGCCACCACGCTGCCGCGAAACGTGCAGCACTGGTACTTCGGATCGGCGCCAAGAACTTCTTCGAATGAGGAGAATGCCTGGTAGACAACACCGTTGTAATAACGCGGCGTGGCTGTGCCCACCGTAGCAAAATGCTCGGCAGGCCGGACCTTCCAAAGCAATTGCCCGGTCTGCGCATTGAGCGCGTACACATGGCCTCCGGTATCGGTGAAAAATACAGCGCGTGTGCCGCCCGCGTCTCCCAGGGCCGCCCCGCCGCGAATCCCGGACGCTGCTCGAAATCCCCAGAACGTGCAGCCCGAACCGGCATCGAGCGCGTAAAAGGCTCCCGTAGCGGAGCCCACGAACACGGTATCTCCCAGTACTGCCGGCTGCGAACGTGCTTCGGTCACTGCGCCCAGATTGAACGCCCATTTGAGCTTCAGTTTGTCCAGGCTGCCAGCGCTGAATCCGGCTGCAGCCGAATCTTGAAAACGTGAATTAGTAATGCTTGTGCTCCAGCCGTTCCATTCAGGAGTGTTCGCGCCATTCGGGAAAGCCGGTTCGGTTTTGCAGGTGCGAGTCAGCGCCGGAGCGGCCGCAGCCCCGTGCGACTCGCCTGTGGGTCCAATGTAGCGAATCAGCGCAAGCAGTTCTATCGTTGAAAGGCCCGCCGCCTGGCTTTTCATGATCCCGCGCGTTAGCGCCTCGTAAATGGCCTCGCCGCTCATCGCTTTGATGGTGCTCAGCGACGGTACACGCGGCCCCGGCGAGTCGTGGCACGCCGCGCAACGCTCCTTGTAAATTGCTGCGCCATCCTGCCCGTTGAGCAGCGAAGTCACAAACACAAACAGACAGAGATATCGCATGCTAAATAAAATCTCGCTTTCTCGATTGAATGAATAATGTGAGAGCCAGGATGAGCGCAATCGATCCAAACTCCCCCAGTAAGATCGTCACCGCCGCCGGGTTCCAGACCGCCGCGGGCGCAGTCCAATTCTCCGTAAGCGAGGGAAGGCTGGCCAGCAAATACCAGGCAAGCCAATAAGAGGAGTTGCACGCGACACTGGCCGCGATCAGCCATCCTTCGGATTCACCGGCCAGCGCAGCCGAGGAGATGAGACAAAAACCGATGAGCGGCAGCACGGCCACAATCACCAGCGTCGGAATCACGCCGCGCGGGGCGATGTGGCCGGTTTCGACGAGAATCAGCGCGGAGATCAATAGCGTGAGCCATGGCACCAGGAACATCGCCCAAATCGACACAATTTTCGCGATGCTGTACTGCACCGAAGAGACCGGAAGGCTCATGATGAAGGCCAGCGTCTGCTTCTTTCGCTCGTTGATAATGGCTGAGACCGGCAGCATGCTGCCCAGAATGCACAGCGCCACAAAGAACCACACGCTCCCCACTAACCGCGCCGTTCCGCGGCCGTACAGCGCGATCGCCAGCGCAACAATACCCGCCCCCAGCGTAAGCGAAATCAGCAGCCGGTTGATACGCCAGTCCTTCAAAATCAAATGCCCGATTACCGCGCCGTTCATGCTTCCACCTCCTCCCGGCTGTGCTCTACATTGGCAACGAAGATCTCTTCGAGCGTCATATTCTCAATGCGCTGCACGCGCGCCCCGGAACTTTCATACGCGCTGGCAAGGTCCGGCGCAAAGGCATTCGATGTCGCGACTGCCAGCCTGCCCTCGCGCTGCACTCCGATGATGCCCGGCAGCGCCGGCAATTCAACTCCCCGCGGAACTTCCAGGCGCAGCCGGCGCCAGCGGTCCAGATACGTTTCCTTATCCATCGAGTCGATGATCCGGCCGCGATCGATGAACGTGATTTGATCCGAAATCTGCTCCACGTCCTGAGTGTTGTGCGACGAGAACAAAACGCTGCGCTCCTCGTCGGCCATCACGTTGGTCAATTCGCGGAGAATCTCGTGGCGGGCTACTGGATCGAGACCCGTAGTGGGCTCGTCTAACACCAGCAGTTTGGGCTTGCGCGCCAGCACCAGAAGCAGCGCCGATTTCACGCGCTGGCCGTGCGAGAGCCCCTTAATCTTCTGCTCGGCCCGCAATCCAAAACGTTTGAGCAGAAGCTGGGCGTAGGCACCGTCCCAAGTGGGGTAGATCGACCGGATGAAATCCATGTGCCAGCCGAGCGTCATGGACTCGTACAGGCGCATATCCTCCGATGCGAAACCGATGTCCCATTTGGCAGCGACCTGCTCGGAAGGCATGTTGCGCCCGAGCACGCGAGCGACGCCCGAATCCTGATGCACCAGGCCCATCAAAATGCGAATGGTGGTGGATTTACCCGCGCCGTTCGCCCCGATGAGCCCCATGATCTGGCCCCGCGGAAGCTCCAGGTGCATGTTGTCGAGCGTGAAATAGCGGTACTTCTTGCTGACCCCACGCAGTTCTACGGCGAGATCTGTCATATGAGTTCCTCTTCCTTTTGCGCCACCCGGTCCCCGGCTTGGCGCAAGCGGTCTTCGAGCTCGTCCAGTGGTATGCCCATCTCCGCCGCGATGCGCGCGGCCTGCTCTAAATGCGCTCGCAGTTCCTGCTCACGCAGGCGCGCGCCTAGCCCCGGTGTCGATGACACACGCGAGCCCTTGCCCGGCTGCGTGATGATCACTCCCTCGCGTTCGAGTTCGTAATAGGCGCGCTTGACCGTGATCACGCTTACCTGAAGATCGACCGCAAGCTGGCGGATAGACGGGATCGGTTGGCCGTCTACCCAATTACCAGCCGCAATCCGCTGCTTGATGCGCTCCATGATCTGGAGATACATGGGGCGTTTGTCGGATTGCGAAAGAGCAAGCACGCCAGGGATCTGTGTATACCCAGTATACACAGACGGGGATGGTCATGTTTTCGTCTACCCGGCTTTTTCGAAACCCATTCCGGGCGACATAGAATAAGAAAATAAGACATGGCGAGTTCGCCTTCTCATATCACCCGCTTAGTGCCGGTAATTGCCCATGCGGTCGCTGTGTTCGGTGACGAGCAGAAGGCTACGCATTGGCTCTCTGCACCACTGCCGCTTTTCAAAAACCGCGCTCCTCAAGATTTGTTGGAAATCAACGAGGGTATGCGGCTGGTCGAGCAGACCCTTACGCGGATCGAGCACAACATTCCATCCTAAAATGCCTCGGCGCATCTTCTGGGTGTGCCGTTCCATCTATGCACGACTGCACGGCGAGGGGGCGCGGCGTGTGGGCGGCCGCTGGCATTCAATCGGGCACCCGGTCGTCTATATGGCCGAAAGCGTTGCTTTGGCGGTGCTCGAGAATCTCGTTCACATGACCCGCCAGGATTTCCCGCGCGGCTATGTTGTAGTTGCTGCTTCAATTCCCGATCGGCTACAGATCCTCGGATGACGAATTACGGCTCCGTTACGGAAACCTGAGTTCTGAAGCACTCGGAGAGCGATGGATTGAAGCTCGTGCTTCCGCGGTTCTCCGAGTCGGTTCGACTGTCATACCGGCGGAGCATAATTACTTACTAAATCCAAAGCATCCGGAATTCAACGAGATTGTTATTGAAATGCCGGTGCCGTTCGAATTTGACGAGCGCCTCGTCGGATCGCACTAAAATGGCCAGCGGTCGCTTTGACGCGTTAACTAGCCGCCCTCCACCAACGCCCTTTGCAATACCCGTTGCGTCGCCTCGTCCAGCTTCCCGCCTTCGCGCGTCACATAAAACACATCGATGGCCTTGTGCCCTTCGGTGTCGATCAGAACCACTTCGATATCGCAGCCGTTGCAGCTCAAGGTGGAAGCCAGCTCGTACAGCAGACCGGGCCGGTCTTCCCCAATGAACTCGATCAACGTCGAATGGTCTGAGGCTTCATGGTTGAACCGGACGTTCGGTGCAATACGCGCTGCGTGGCTGCTGGGTCGCGGCGCGGCCCGCCGGCGCTTCAGTAAATCCGAAACCTGGAGCGAGCCGCGCACTACGCATTCGACCGTCCATTGCAGCCGGTTCACCTCGCCCGAATTCAACTCCAGCGTCCGCATCGGATCGTTAAACCGGAACAGATCGAGCACCGTGTGGCTGGCATTGGAAAACGCCTCGGCCTTCAAAATATTCATGCCGAAGCTGGCCAGCGCACCGCACAGAGACGCAAACAGCCCGGGCCGGTCCCCCGCCACCACGGTCATCAAATACGCACCGGCCGCCGGTTGAATCTCTACCGCAACGCCTTCGCTCTTCCGCCGCTGCTCGAGCTGAAAATGCCGCTCCCTCTCGGCTTCGGTGTGCGTGCGCAGATAGCGCATCGGCAGTCCTTCCAGGAAACGCGCCAACTCCGGCCGGCCCGCTATACCGCTCGGCTGGATACGGCTGGTCGAAAGCTCGCGCGTGAGCTGTTCCGTCCCCAGCGTGTACGTTCGCCAGAGCTGTTCCAGCCGCCACGGTGTCATCGCCGTTGGGTTGACTGCGCTGATATCGGCGTAGGTGAGCAGCGTCAACCGGCGCAAATCTTCCTGAATGCCCACCTGCGATGTCAGCAGCCGCGCAGTCGCCGGATCGTCCAGATCGCGCCCGTTCATAAGCTGCGAAAGAACCAGGTGCTGCTCAATCAAGAAATCGATCGCCTGCTGTGCCCCGGCGGGAACTTTTAACCGGTTCAGAATCTGTGCCCCGGTTTCGAGCGACCCGCGCACATGATCCCCCGGCGCCGTTCCTTTCCCGATATCGTGCAAGAACAACGCCATACGCAAGATGGCGGGCTCATCCTCTTCCAGAAAAAGCTCGCGGAACCGCGCCGGTGCCCCCGCTCCGCTCGCGAGCCCGTCGATGGACTCAATCGCCACCAGTGTGTGCTCATCCACCGTATAGCGATGATAAAAATCGCGCACCACCAGCCCATCGATGCTGTGCCATTCCGGAATGGCCGCGGCCAGCACACCCGTTTCCTGCATGGCGCGCAGCGCGAGTCCCGCCTTCGGTTGCGCGAGCAGTTCGCGCCAGATCGTCCAATCCCCGGAAGACTCGCGGAACTGCGCCTCAATCTGCATCAGCGCGGTTCGCAGCCGCCGTTTGGCGTCCCAGGAAAGCGGTACTCCATGCCGCGCGGCAAATGTGAACAACCGCAGAACCGATTCAGCCGAACTGAACGTTTGCGCCGGATTGCGCAGAAAGATACGCTCGCGCGAGACCGTAAATTCGGAAGTCGATAACCGCCCGCGCCAGTCGCGGAACTGCCGCAACAGCGATTGATCGTGCGCGTCGATGAACTCCAAAGCCCGCACCGTGGTCTGAAACAGCCGCCGCGCGTGCCTGTAGTACTCGCGCATCCAGTCTTCCGGAGGCATGGCTCTCGGCGGAAGAGATTGCGCGGCCTCGTCCTGCAGCTCGAAATTCAGCAGGTTGTTATCGCGTCCGGTCCGCAGATGCAGAAAACAGCGGATAGCGAAAAGACAACTCCGCGCCGCCTCCACTGCTTCCGGCGATTCGCTAACCGCATCCGGATTCGATTCGAGCTGCGAAAACCAGCGCAGAAAATGAATATCCCGGATGCCGCCCGGAGCCTCCTTAATATTTGGTTCGAGATGGTAAACCGTACCATTGAACTTTGCGTGCCGGTTTCGCACCAGCTCCGCCAGCCGCCGCGTCAAAGCCGGCGCGCTTTTCCGGTAAAATTCCGGCAGCTTGTCATGGAGCGCATGAAACAGGCGCGCATCCCCGGTAACCAGCCGTAAATCGAGCAGGCTGATGTTCAATTCCGTATTCTGCTCGTGCAGCCGGAGGCACTCCTCGATCGTTCGAACCGAGTGGCTCGCGTGCAGACCCGCGTCCCAAAGCGCATGCAGGAATGCGGCAATCGGATCTCGAATGCCTTCCAGATCCGATTCCACTGCGAACAGCAGCAGCAGATCGACGTCCGAATGCGGAAACAGCTCCCGCCGTCCATAACCGCCCACTGCCGTAACGGAAAAAGCCGATCCAATGTTGGGTGCGAGATGCAGCGCGGCCGCCTCGGCGACAATCGCATCCACCTGCGCCGTCCGGGTTTCCAGCAGAGGCAGCGGACCGCGTTCGCGAAGTTCAGCGAGCGTGAGCGCCTCTTGAACCACTACAGCGCAGCCTCTCCCGTGTCGTCGTTACGAATGCGAATCGCATCGATCACGTCGTAAATAAAGATTTTTCCGTCGCCGATACGGCCGGTGCGCGCCGCGCGCGAAATAATCTGTGCCGTTTCCTGCAGCCGCGCGTCGGGCACCACCGTCTCAATCTTCACCTTCGGCAGCAGATCCACCTCGTACTCCATGCCGCGATACACCTCGCGGTGCCCTTTCTGCCGGCCGTGCCCGCGCACTTCCGTGATGGTGAGCCCATCCACGCCGATATTCTTGAGCGCCTCTTTCACTTCGTCTAATTTGTGTGGCTGGATAATCGCTTCGATTTTCTTCATGGCTGCCTGCCTTCACCCCTCCAGATTGTAGGCTTCCTCTCCATGCATACTCAGATCCAGCCCTTCGATCTCCTGCTCGGGCGTCGCGCGCACCCCCACCAGCGCATCCACAATCTTCAGCGCAATCAAACTTCCGATAATCGCCAGCACCCACGAAATCGCCACACCACCAAGCTGATTGAGGACCTGCCCGGGATTCCCGTCTACCCAGCCGAGCGGCAGCACGTGTCCGGCCGCGTCCTTCAATCCATCATTCACAGCGCTCGTGGCGAAAACTCCCGTGAGGATCGCCCCCACCGTCCCGCCCGCTCCGTGCACGCCGAACGCATCCAGCGTGTCGTCGTAGCCGAACTTGTTCTTCACCGTGGTCACCATGAAATAGCAAACAATCCCCGCGATGAAGCCGATCAGCAGAGCAGGGAACGGCTTCACGAAACCGGAAGCCGGCGTGATGGCCACCAGCCCGGCCACCGCCCCCGAAATGCCGCCCAGCATGCTCGGCTTCCCGTGCCGGACCCATTCGGCGAAAATCCACCCCAGCGCCGCTGCGGCCGCCCCGAAATGCGTCGCCACAAACGCGCTGCTCGCGAGTCCCGACGCATTCACCGCGCTCCCGGCATTAAACCCGAACCACCCGACCCACAGCAGACAAGCCCCAATCACGCTCAGCACCAGGTTGTGCGGCTTCATCGGTTCGCGCGGAAATCCCACTCGTTTGCCTAGATACAACGCGCATACCAGTGCGCTCACGCCGGAGGTGATGTGCACCACGGTCCCTCCCGCAAAATCCAGGCACGGCAGCTTTCCTCCCAGAAAGGCGTTCAGCAGTCCGCCCTTGCCCCACACCATGTGCGCCATAGGGAAATACACCAGCGTGGACCACAGACACGTAAACAGCAGCATGGCGCTAAACTTCATCCGCTCCGCAAAGGCGCCCGAAATCAGCGCGGGCGTGATGATAGCGAACATGAGCTGGAAAATCATGTATGTCTGGTGCGGAACGGTAGCGCCGTAGTCCGGATTCGGCGCCGCGCCCACGTTCCGGAGAAACACATAATCGAATCCGCCGTAATAGGGCGTTCCGCTGGCGAACGAGAGACTATACCCGTAAACCGCCCACAGCACCGTCACCACCGCCATCAGAATGAAGCTGTGCATCATTGTCGAGAGCACGTTTTTGTGGCGAACCAGGCCGCCGTAAAACAGGGCAAGCCCCGGCCCGGTCATCAGCAGAACCAGGGCGGAGCTGGCGAGCATCCAGGCGTTGTCCCCGGACAGTTGCGCGGATTTTACGGCCGCTTCGAGCGCCGCGAGCTTCTGGTCTGCGGCCGTGCCCGATTGCGCGAGCAGCCCGCTCGCGCCCAGGCCCAATAAAAGCGAAACTCTGAATACACGATTCATAGCGGACGGACTTGTACTTTTACCAAAGCCTCAAGTTATCAGCTTTTGCGGCTCTGACGAACTTCTAAATTTCTATCCGCTATATCGAAATGTTTTATGTAGGGTCGCCAGTCCTGGCGACCGGCCGGCTCCCAGCCGGCTTTGGCTTTATGCTAGGAACATGCCCAAAACTGTGTACATCCGAAATCTTCCCGATCATGTACACAAGATCCTGAAGTCTCGCGCGGCCCGCGAGGGAATGACCCTATCCGAGTTTCTCAAACGCGAGTTGGAACGTATCGCTGCCAGACCGGATTTCTCGGACCTGGTTGGGCAGTGAGTTCCCAATAAGGCATTCGAGGACATCGTCGCGGCGCAACGGCAGATCGATCCAAACAAATGGAGCTGAAGATTGCTGTGCGGCGGACGGCCTTGCCGTCTGCTTTCAAAACGTCAAATTCGCCCCAAGCTGGATCCATCTTGGCAGCGCCTGGCTCGTGGCCCGGCCAAAGGTTGCGCTGGACAGATCCTGGCTGCCCGAACCCCAGTTCAGATTCGCGTAATTAAACAAATTGAAAAATTCGAACCGCAATTGCAGGTTCACTCGTTCCGCAATTCGCGTATCCTTCAAAAGCGCCGCGTCTGTCTCGGCAAATTTCGGCGCGCGGAACCCGCCCCAGCGCTCGTTTCCTTCCTGCCCGAATGAGGGATTGACAAACTGGCCCGGCGTGAACACGCCGTTCAAGAATCCCTGCCGCGTGCGCAGCATGTTGTACGATTGCACGTTCGGATAATCGTAGTTATCCCCGTCGGCGTTGTAATCGCCGCTTCCCGCTGCATACCCCGTATACTGTCCAGCCGCGTTCTTCGCCGGCGCGAAGGCTGCGCTCGTATACACCGTGAACGGGTATCCGCTCTGCAGAATCGAGGTGCCGCTAATCGACCAGCCGCTCGTCACACGACCCAGGAAACCGTGTCCTTGATTTGCGCCCGGCAGCGTAAAATTCCACCCGAGCGAGAGCCGGTTCGGCGCATCCCACACGGAAGGCCCGTAATATTGCCCTGGATTAATCCAAGTCGGATACACCTGCGTGTCGTCCTTTGATGAGGAACGCGTGTACGACGCCGTCACAAACCCTCGGCTCCCGAATCGCGCCCGCCCCGCCACAATCAACGCATTGAAATTGGAATAGCGGTCATTTTGCGTATAGTAAATTTGCCCGAAGCTCGAATTCAGCCGGGTGGGAATCAGGCTATTGTGCGCGATTAAGTCTCCCGGAATGCTGTTGATGTCCACTCCATAGCTCACCGAAGCCTGCTGGCCCCCCCCGGAGAGCAGATCCGTTGCGTGCGTGCCGCTGTAGCCCACGGAAGCCACAAACATGCTTCCGATCTTTCGCTCCACGCTGGCCGAGTAATTGTAGGCCACCGGCGATTTCAGATTCGGATCGATCGCTCCGATGGCCGGCTGCAAACCCACGATTCCTCCATGCGCATCGAGCTGGCCGCCGGCTACCGCCGGATAGGTGTATCCGAACGGTGGAGTCGTGTTATTCGTCCCCAGACTCAACAGCGGAGGCGTTGCCGTTCCCGAAAAGAATGTCGGATAAATAGGACCCGGCGGATTCCCCCGGTACTGTTCCTGCACGTTGGCCAGCGTGGGCCAGTTATGAAACACGCCCGCGCCGCCTCGCACGCTCCACTCTCCCTTCCCGGTCGGGTCCCACGCAATGCCGCCGCGCGGGCTCAGAATATCGGTGATCGACCGGTTCAAGGCATGATGATGCTGAATCGCGGCGCCATTCGCGATTTGTTGATAAATCGTTTGCCCCGGCCCCAGGAAGAAGTTCCCGAATACGGTTAGCGGATCGCGCGACCAAGGATTTCCAAAATCGTCCCAGCGCAGGCCGAAATTAATCGTCAGATTGCTGCGCGCCTTCCAGGAGTCTTCCGCAAAAAGACCCCAGGTCGCTCCGGCGGCGTTCCAATCCCACAGCACCGGCTTACCCGTCAGGGGATTGTACGCGACGCCCGTCTCGGTGAACGGGCGGTCCGCTACCAGATCCAGCATGTTCTTGTAATTGAATGTCGGCTGCGAATGCGGCCCCTGGAAGTTCTCGACATCGTCGCCAAACCAGCCTTCGTAGCCGAATTTCAGCGTATGCGGTCCCTGGATGTGCGTTAACACGTCGCGCCAGTGATAGTTGTGCTGGATGAAATCTCCGGCTGCGAACCCCGCGCCGAAGCCCGTTCCGAGCCCCGTCACGCTAATAACCGGAACCGAAAACAGTCCCGTCGCCGGAGCAATTCCTTCCACCCGGTTCGTCCCGAAAGCCGCCTCATTCAGCGTTGTGGGCGAAAACGTGTGGGTCTCGTTTACCTGAATGGCGCGCTGATACGTATTGTTCGTCGTCGCGAAAGCCGGCCGTACGGTCGACGTTCCGTAGTCCAGCGTCGTGCGGTAAAAGTTGCCGTAAATGCGGTCGTTCTTAAAATACTTGTCGATGCGCACATTCCACTGCACGCCGTTGCGATAACTGGACGACGTAAAAATGCCCGTGTCGAGCACGGGGAGACTGCACGGTAGATTGTTCGTTGCAGACGTTCCGCACGTTCCCGGAAATAACTGGGCGGCGGTCTTTGAAACGCCGGTAACGGCCGCGCCGGTTGGCTTGTAGGTCGTCAATAGCTTCGTGCCGAAGGTATTCGGATAATTGGTCTGCGCCCACTGCGTAAACGCCGGATCTTCAAAAGTCGTCAAACTTCCCGCCGAAGTCGAGGACCACAACGGCTCCACCGACCCGAAAAAGAAAAACTGGTGATGCGGAATGATCGGGCCGCCCAGCGACGCGGACATATTATTGCTGTGAAACGGCGAGTAGTGGTGAATAAACTCGGTCCCCACAAACAGATGCTGGTTCGTAAAGTAATCGCTCACGTTCCCGTGAAAGCTGTCCGTGCCCGATTTGGTCGTCATCACCATCTGGATCGAGCTCGCGCGTCCGTAGTCGACGTTATAGGTATTGGTTTGTACCGTCGTCTCGTCGATTGAATCCGGATTGGGCGTCAGGTTCAAAACTCCGGGCCGGATCGCGCTGCTGATGTCCAGGCCGTCCACGATGAACATGTTCGCCACGCTGCCCTGTCCATTCGCGCTGAGATCTACCTGGGTCTCCGTAGAGTAGTTATCCACGCCCGACCCCGGGCTCCCGCTCGCGCTGGTCCCCTTGCCAACCGCCCCCGGCGCCAGCGTCGCCAGTGAAATCATGTTCCGTCCCGGAAGCGGCAGCTCGGAGAGTGTAGTGGTTTGCAGCGTAAGTTCGTTCCGGGTCTCTGCCGTGTTGAGCAGCGGAGCCTCACCCGTCACTACCACCGCTTGAGACGCGCTCGCTACGTTCATCTGAATCGGCACGTTTAAGTTCTGATTCGTCTCGAGCGTCAGATTCACGCTCGTCTTCGCGAATCCCGGCGCTTCGGAGGTGAGCTGGTAACTGCCCGGCGCGAGGCTCACAAACCGGAAATTTCCGTTGGCGTCCGATACCGATGTCGCGCTCACCTGGGTCCCGGTATTCACCAGGGTCAAAGAGGCTTTCGGCACCACGGCGCCGCTCGGATCCTCCACCACCCCCTGGATGCTCGCGTTGAACTGGCCATACGCTACGGCCGTCGAGAAGACCAACAGAATGATTGACCAGCCACACTGTTCCCGCATACACGCCCTCCCACTACGGGAAATATATACATCAGGAACATGTCTGAGTCAAACAAAAAGTAAACGCTTTCATTAACCTGCTAGTACCAGAACACAAACAAAAAGGGCGCAGAGCTTTCACCCTGCGCCCGGAGTCTGTAGTAGAGAAACCTCTTCTGCCTTAGTGCGTCGCTACCTCGACGTTGATGGTCCGCGGCTTCGCCACTTCCTTCTTCGGGAGCGTGATTGTCAGAACACCGTTCTTGTAATCGGCCTTCACCTTGTCGCCGTCTACCGTCTCCGGCAGGCTGAACGCCCGGACAAACTTGCCATACGACCGCTCAATCCGGTGGAAGCCCCTGCCGTTCTTCTGCTCTTCGAACTTCCGCTCGCCCTTCAGAGTCAGCGTCCCGTTCTCGAGCTGGATACCTACGTCCTTGGGATCGATATCCGGAACATCCGCCTTCAGAACCAGTTCGTTCTCGGTCTCATAAATGTCCACCGGAGGCGTCCAGGGGCGCGACGCCGGTTCGCTGAATAAACGCGACAGCGAATCCTGGAACAGCCGGAGCCCGGCCGGGAAATCCTCAAAATCACCACCGAATGGGTTGTACCTGGTAACAGCCATTGTCATACCTCCAAGCCTTGATCTGGCTACAACTCAATCATAAAATCTGCGTGTGTACTTGTCAAGTCATGTGAGCAGAAAAATTTTGGGTCCGTTCCCCACCTTTCCCGCATCTCCTCCCGTATGTCCAACCTCCATGAAGGCGATTCCGCCCCCGAAATCGCACTCGATACCGATTCCGGCCACCCCTTCCATCTCTCCTCCCTGAAAGGCCAGAACGTGGTCCTGTACTTCTATCCGAAGGCCGACACCCCCGGCTGTACGAAGGAAGCCTGCGCCTTCCGCGACACGTCCCAGAAGTTCACTAAGGCCAATACCGTGATCGTGGGTGTCTCCCCCGACCCGTCCAAAGCCCAAGCCAAATTCAAGGACAAGTTCGACCTGCCGTTCACCCTGCTGGCCGACACGGACCACCAAGCAGCCGAAGCCTACGGCGTCTGGAAGGAAAAGAGCATGTACGGCAAGAAGTACATGGGGATCGAACGGACCACCTTCGTCATCGATCCGGTGGGCCGCATCAAAAAGATTTTTCCCAAAGTGAAGGTCGACGGCCACGCCGAAGAAGTCCTCGCCGCCATTTCAGAACCCTGAGCGTCAGCGAGGGGTTACAGCGGGAGCGAGGGGCTCACCCCCGCAAATACTTCCGATAGATCCTCAGCACATCCCAAAATGCCGTAAAGAAATCGGTAGGCCGTACTTTGGATCCGCGCACGTCCTCCCAGGCCTGCAGCGGAAACTCATAAATCGCCCGCTCCATGCGCTGGCGGTCTCCGCCGTGAAGCCTCAAAAACCGTGCGATGATTTCGACATCGAACACCCACTTCGAGAGAAACGGCTCCGCAAACGCCTGCCGCAGTTCAGGCGTCACACGAAACAGCTTCGCTCCGCATTGCGTGTCATAGATGGCCAGCCCCAGCGCGGTCGATACCGTTGTGGCAAAAATGCGACCCAGGTAGTGCCGCGCTGCCCGGCGCTCCACGTGACGCCCCAGCAGTTTCACGCGCGCGCCGAAGATCATCTCCACTTCCGGATGCCGGTCCAGGATACACAGAAAATCGTCCACTGCCTCGAGCGGCGTCGCCAGATCCGCGTCCCAGTATCCGATGATGTCCTGCTCATAGTGGTCCAGCGCCGCCATCACTCCCAGCCGGACCGCCTCTGCCTTGCCGCGATTGCGCCCGCATCGCAGAACCTGAGCCTGCCGTTCGTGTCCCCGGCAAAGCGTTTCCAGAACCTGAAATGTTTCGTCGCGGCTGCCGTCATCCACGAACAGCAGGCGCGTCGTGCCGTTTTCTTCCAGAAATTGGCGGAACGCGGCTGTGTTCAGCCGGTGCGCCTCGTTGTAGCAGGGGACCACCAGCGAAACGCGATAGCGGGCCTTACTCTCCATTCAGCGGCAGCTTCACCGTCCTTCCGGACCGCGCTGATTGGCGCGCCGCATCCAGAATCTCGCTCACCACTACGTTCATTTCGAGCGAAGATAAGCTGCCGTCCTCCTGGATACTCCCATGGATCACCGCGGCGAAGTAATGCAGCGGATCGTCATACGGCGCCTTCAGCGGAGAAGTGTCTTCAATCTGCGCCTGTTTCTCTCCCTTGCGCCGCACATCGATTTTGTCCCGCAACACTGTCTTCGCATATCCGGTCTTGCCGTACACGTCCATGTCCTTGCGGTCGAACGGCCAGTTCCAGGATCCCTGCAGAATCGCCACCGCATTCCGATATTTCAAAATCACGTTCGCTTCGTCATCCACGTTCGGATAAATTTCCGGCTGAAGCTGCTGCGTTACCGCCGTCACCGCCTGGGGAGTTTCTCCCTTCATGAGCCACGTCATCAAATCCGCGCCGTAGCAGCCGAAATCGTACAGCGCCCCGGCGCCGTTGAGTTTCGGATCGCTCAGCCATGCGAAAAATTCCGGCTGCACATGAATGGCCTTCGGCCCCGCATGCCCGTCCCGCACCACTACTTTTCGAACCTCTCCCAGCGCGCCTTGCTCCAGTAAATCGTGCGCGGCCCGGTTGCTCGCATACCAGGTCGTCTCGTAATCCACTAGCACATGAACGTGCCTCGCTTTCGCCGCCTGCTCCATCGCGAGCGCGTCCTTGTAACTCACCGCCAGCGGCTTCTCCATCATCACGTGAACGCTCTGCCGCGCGCACTGCTCCACTACTTTAGTGTGGTCGTATGTGTTGGTAAACACGAGAACACCTTCCGGGTGAACGTGCGAGATCATTTCGTCGACGCTTGCAAAGTAAAGCTTGGGGTCGAGGTGCAGCCGCTGCACATAGCGATCGAATAGCGCACGATCGGGATCAACTATGCCGACAATCTGCACATCCGAGCGATGCAGCGCTCCTCCCGCCGGTACCAGCGCGCCGCCATTGAGAAATCCGCCAACGTGTCCGTGTTCCAATCCCACAATGCCGAGCCGCAGCGGAGCACTGACCGCCATGCTCACAACCGCGATCGCCAACACAACAACGCGCATTGTACCCATTGCCTCATTGTGCGCTAAATTCATTCCAGACATGCAACCCAGTATTAACCGTCGCGACTTTCTCGCCGGTTCCACAGCCGCGGCCGCTCTCGCTGTCGATGCTCGCCGTCCCAACATCCTCCACATCATGTCGGATCAACAGCAATGGGCTAGCATCGCGAACCGTTCTCTCTGCCGCACGCCGAACCTGAACCGCCTCGCCGAATCCGGCATGCTCTTCGAGCGCAGCTACACGCCCTGCGCGCTGTGCTGCCCCGCTCGCGCCATGATTCTCTCGGGCGCCTATCACTGGCACAATGGCGTCTTCAACCAGATCCATTCGTCTCCCTCCGTGCACCGGGACATGTATCCCGATGTCGTGCTCTATGCGAATCGCCTGAAAGAGGCCGGATATCGCGTCGGCTACACCGGCAAGTGGCACGCAAGCTGGTTTCGTTGTCCCGCGGATTTCGGTTACGAAATGGCCGCTGTGGCTGGCTGCGACCCGCAGGTTCTGCGCAAATACGATCTCAATCCGGACCGCGTCGAAGGCCCGAAAGAAAAACTGGTCCGCCATCCTTTGCATTTCGTCCGCTGGCCCGGAGACAAGGATTATGCGGAATGGGGATACGATGAAGGACCGGAAGAAGCCACCCACTCCTGGTATGTCGCAGAGTGCGCCATCCGCATGCTGAAGCGCTTTTCGAAAGGCACGCAGCCCTGGCTGCTCGAAACGCATTTCGTCGATCCACACGATCCTTACTTTCCGCTGAAGAGCTACCTGGACCATTACGATCCACGCTCCATTCCCGTGGCGAAGAACCTATACGACACCTTCGAAAACAAACCCGGGCTCAATAGGCGCGAAGCATCGATCTGGGGCCCAGTCACGGAAGCCGATTACCAGCAGAGCCGCGCCTGTTATTACGCGTTTATTGAACAACTCGACCATCAAATCGGGCGCTTGCTCCACGCTCTCGAAGAAACCGGCCAGGCCAATAACACCATGGTCGTCTTTACCACCGATCACGGCGACCTCTGTGGCAATCACCACATGTGGCTCAAGGGATGGATGCCCTACGAAGAAACCTATCGCGTGCCGCTGATCGTTTCCTGGCCGGGAGTGACCAAGCCCGGCTCGCGTTGCGGCCGTCTCGTGCAAACCCACGACCTCGCCTATACGTACGTCCAAGCCGCTGGCGCGCGCCCGTTGCCGTTTCAGGACGGAGTCGCGCTGCAACCGCTGCTCGAAAATCCCTCCGCTTCCTGGACGGACCAGATTCTCTGCGCCTATTACGGAGGAGAATTCCTCTACACCCAGCGCATCGCCATCACGAACCGCTTCAAATATGTCTTCAACGGCTTCGACATCGACGAACTCTACGACTTGGATCGCGATCCCGGCGAACTGCACAACGTCATCGACAAACCGGAGTATTCAAAATACACCGACGATATGCGCGCCCGCCTCTACGAAATGATGGCCAAGGTCGAAGATCCCTATGGCTTGCCGCCCACCTGGCATCAGGCCGGCAATCGCCCCAACCGCTACGGAGCCCCCCGCTACCTCCCCCAAGGCAAACGCCTGACCTGACGCTCCATCTGAATAGTGGGGCAGGCGCGAGCCTGCGGCGGCCGCAAGGCCGCCCAATGCGATATAACACGCACAAGACCCTTATGCCCTTTCGCGCCATCCTCCTCCTCAGCCTTCTCGCCCTCTCCGCCTTCTCCCAAGTCGACACCGGCTCCATTACCGGACAGGTGACCGACCCATCCGGCGGCGCCGTTCCCGCTGCCAAAGTCTCGCTCAAAAATCAAGACACCGGTGCCACCGAACAAACTCTCACAGGCGACCACGGCAATTACACCTTTTCTCCGGTACACGTCGGCACTTACTCTATCTCCGTCGAGCAGCCAGGCTTCGCCACCGCCGTACGCTCCAATGTAGCCGTCAGCATCCAGCAGCAACTGTTGATCAACTTTACCCTTCAGCCCGGCGCCGTCCAACAGGTGGTGGATGTCACCGCCTCCGTCCCGATTCTTCAAACCGAAAGCGCCTCGGTCGGCCAGGTGGTGCAAAAGCGCCAAATCAACGATCTCCCCCTGAACGGCCGCAATTATTTTTTCCTGGCGCAACTAGCCGCAGGCGTATCCTTTGGCCAGAAAGACACGCGCGGCGAGGACAACAACGGCCGTTTCAGCGCCAACGGGACCCGCCCGACTCAAAACGACTTTCTTCTCGATGGAATCGATAACAACTCCTCCATCATTTCCCGCCAGAACGGGAAGGATTTCGTCGTCCAAACGCCCGTTGACGCCCTCTCCGAATTCAAGATTCAAACCAACAATTACAGCGCCGAGTTCGGCCGCTCCGCCGGAGCCGTCATGAACGCCACCGTGAAATCCGGAACGAACTCATTTCATGGCGACGCTTGGGAATTCCTCCGCAATGACGCGCTCGATGCCAACGATTTCTTCCTCAACGCCGCCGGCACCGCTAACCCGGAGTTCCGCCGCAACCAATTCGGGTTCACCCAGGGCGGTCCTGTGATTTTGCCCAAGCTGTACAACGGCCGCAATAAGACATTCTTCTTCGCCGATTACGAAGGAACGCGCATTCGCCAGGGCGCCACCGAAACCGCCACGGTTCCTACGCTCGCCGAACGAAACAGCGGCTTCACGAATTTGTCCGACTTAATCTCCGGGCAGACTGGCTCCTACACCGACGCGCTCGGACGCAAGTACCCCGCCGGAACCATTTTCGATCCGGCCACCACGCAGCGTGCCGGCTCCGGCTACGTGCGAAATCCGCTTCCCGGCAATCTGCTCCCCGCATCCCGAATCGATCCGAACGCCGTCAAGTTGCTCAATCTCCTGCCTGCTCCCAATTCGCCGGGCATCTTCAACAACTACGTCGTCGCCCCGATCTTTGCCGACAACGTGAACAGCTTTGATATTCGCCTCGATGAAGACCTCAGCGAAAAGGACCGCTTCTTCGGACGCTACAGCTACAACAACCACGTTCAGCTCCATCCCGGCCCGTTCTCCGGTTATGCCGATGGCGGCGATTCCCTAATTCACAGCAACCTGACCGATCGCGCCCAGAATGGCCTTTTCGGTGAAACGCATATCTTCAGCCCGTATTGGGTCAACGAATTTCGTCTGGGCGTCAATCGCGAGCATGCGCTGTGGCTTCAGCCCAACGGCGATATCTCCGGTATCCCGCAGCAATTCGGGATTCAAGGCGTGCCGCAAGGCCCGCAGAATGGAGGTCTCCCGCAGTTCAATGTGGGCAGCCTCTCCCGGTTTGGATCGTACGGATTTCTTCCCAGCAGTAAGTACGGCACCACGCCCCAACTCACCGACGATCTCACGTTCACGCACGGCGCCAACACGCTCAAAGTCGGAGTGGAGCTCCAGCGCGTTCTGCAACCCTTCACCCAACCTCCCCAATCCCGCGGCGCATTCTCCTACTCCGGCGTATTTACTTCCGTCATTGGCCAGGCGGACAGCTCCACCGCGATCGCCCAAATGTTGCTGCTGCCAACTGCTTCCTCCAATCTCGCCGGCGCTAATCAAGTCCAGCTTTCGAATCTCGTGGAGCATAGCCTCATTCGAAGTTATTTTGGCGCTTACATACAAGACGATTGGAAAGTAACTCCGAAGCTGACCCTCAATCTGGGAGTCCGCTACGATTACTATTCGTTTCCGCATGACCGCCTGGGGCAGCTCGCCAATTTTTTGCCCGAGGCGAATCTCGCAGGCGGTGTCTACCTAGCCACGCCCCGGATTGCGCCCGTCATCCCCGTCGCCTTTACCACCGCTCTCAATGCCGAAGGCATTCAGGTCCAGCAGGGCGGTTCCATTCTCGGCAATGCGCAGAAGCTGAACTTCGCGCCTCGTTTCGGGTTCGCTTACAAATTGTTTCCGCGTTTGGTAGTCCGCGGCGGTTACGGGATTTTCTACGGCGGAATCGAAGAGATCGGCGGTTCGCCTCTCATTACCGAAAATTTTCCCATCGAATACACCATCACCCGCACCAGCACGAGTCCGGAAACACCCATTGCCGCAGACAATTCCCTGGGCCTGCTTAGTACAACCTTTCAAAACCTTTCCATCGTGCCTTCGGCCGTCGCTCCCGCGGGCGTGCCGCTGATCGGGTTCCAGTACAACTGGAAAACTCCGTACACTCAAAGCGAGAATCTGATCTTTCAATACCAGCTCAGTGCGACGAGCACGCTGACTGTCGGTTACATCGCCTCCAATAGCCGCCACGGCGAAGTGTTACTCAATCCGAACACACCCCGCGAACTTCTCCCGCCCGGAGCGAATCTCGCCAATTATGCTCCCTATCCGAAGACTGCCCTCTCCGGAAACTTCTACACCGCCACTGCGGCCAGCAGCAACTACAATTCGCTGCAAACAACGCTTGAAAAAACGTTCTCTCACGGTTTGAGCCTCCTCGCCGATTTCACCTGGCAAAAGACTCTGACCAACGCCCGCGATCCGCTTGAAAACGATATCGGCGGATACCGCGCGCCCTGGCTCGCCGGTTTCGGCATCCGGAAAGATTTTGCGCTGGCCGATTTCGATGTGCCCCGTATGTTTCACGTGAGCGGCATTTACGAGCTGCCGTTCGGCGCCGGCCGGCGCTTTGCCTCCTCTGCTCGCGGCCTGACAGGCGCTCTGATCGGCGGTTGGAGCCTGAATTGGATCGCAACCGTGCAGGACGGCCAGCCCTTCACAGTCGGCTGCGCCCGCGCGACCAGCACGAGTTTCGGCTGCAATGCCCTAATGGTGCCAGGTGTCAATCGGTATGCGAATAGCAGTGTGGCGCATTTTATAAACGCGGCAGCATTTGCCAACCCGCCCGCTGTCACGGCAGTCGGACAAGCCGATTACGCTCCGCTCGGCGGCGCCGCCACCCAAGTGACTGGCCCTCCATTCCGCCGGCTGGATCTTTCTCTATTCAAGCGTTTCTCCATCACCGAGCGCGTCTATTCCGAGTTCCGCGCCGAGGTCTTCAACCTGACAAATACCGCGAATTTCGCAAATCCCGGTAACTTGAATTTCGCGAACTTAACGAATTTCGGTCAAATTACCGCCACTCGCGACTCCCCCAATGACCCGCGCGAAATTCAGTTTGGCCTAAAACTCTATTGGTAAGGTCAAGCTAGATGAACCGCCGCTCGTTCCTCAAACTTGCCCTTGTTGCGCCGGGCGCTGCATTCAAGCCGGCCACGCAACCCACTCCCAACATCCTCTTCATGCTGATGGACGATCTGGGCTGGCACGACACCGGGCCGTATGGAAACACGTTCATCGACACGCCGAGCCTCAATCGCCTCGCCCAGGAGAGCGCTTTGTTCACCAATGCCTACGCCGCGTGCCCGGTCTGTTCTCCCACGCGCGCCAGCATTATGACCGGCAAGTATCCTGCCCGCCTTCATCTCACCGACTGGATTCCCGGCCGCAAGCAATGGCCGTACGCCAAACTGCTGACGCCCGCTTTCGAGCAGCACTTACCGCTTGAAGAGACCACCATCGCGGAAGCCGTTCATTCCCGTGGGTATCGCAGCGCCGCCATCGGCAAATGGCATCTCGGCGGCAATGGCTTTCTCCCCACCAATCAGGGTTTCGATATCAACATCGCAGGAACCGCCGCCGGCAGTCCGCCAACTTATTTCGGCCCGCTCACCCTGCCGGGTCTGCAACTCGAACCCGGTGAGTTTCTCACTCAGCGCCTCACCTACGAAGGTTCACGCTTTATAAAAGAGAGCAATACGACTCCGTTCTTTTTATACGAGGCGCAATTTACCGTTCACATTCCGCTGCAGGCCCCGCAGCCGCTCATTCAGAAATATCGCAACCGCGACACGGGCGATGTCGATCCCACTTACTGCGCTATGGTCGAAACCGCCGATACCTGCGTCGGCCAGCTCTTGAAATCACTCGAAGAAACCGGAAAATCAAAAAACACTATCGTGGTTTTCTTCTCTGATAACGGGGGCGTCCGCTATCAGGCTCGCTGGCCCAAACCCGTCACTAACAACGCTCCGCTGCGCGCCGGAAAAGGGCATTTATATGAAGGCGGAATTCGCGAGCCGTTACTGATCCGCTGGCCGGGCGTGACGAAGCCAGGCAGCAAAATCGACGTGCCCGTGTGCAGCATCGATTTTCTGCCGGCTTTCTGCGACGCCCTCGGCGTCGAGTCTCCGCGCGCCGATGGCATCTCGATCAAGCCGCTTCTGCAGTCAGGCACGATTCCCGAGCGCCCGCTCTTCTGGCATTACCCGCATTACAGCGATCAAGGCGGCAAACCTTCCGGCGCAGTCCGCCTCGGTGATTGGAAGCTAATCGAATTCTTTGAGGACAACCGGCTCGAACTATTCAACCTGAAGGACGATCTGGGCGAGCGCCGCAATCTCGTCCTGATTGAATCGGAGCGCGCCCGCAAATTGCACGCGCTCCTGCAAGACTGGCGCAAATCGGTAAACGCCGCAATGCCCACGCCCAATCCCAATTACGATCCCGCCCGCGCCAGTGAAGGCCTGACCGGCTACCAAGCCCTCACCCCGCCTGTGCAAAAACCATAACCAACCTCTGTTTGATGCGTTCCCCGCTCCACATCGGAACCCCGCGCGTGAGCAAGGGGTCGCGTCCTCAAGGGATTCGTTCCCCCAACTCCCAGTACTAACTATCCAAACTCAGCACTAAGCCGTACCATTACGTTCTCACACCGAACCCGATTGACGCCTGTCAGTGACCCTCTTACAGTGTGGTTAGCCAGTTATTTGGAACCGCCTGACCGTCTCGATTCATGATTCGTAATCCGTTGCCGATGAGTTCTTAGGCATGCAGCAAATAGTTCGCAAGGGTATTAAGGACATTCTGGTGGAAGAGATTCCGGATCCGGTCGCGACCTCGCATCACGTTCTCATCCAACCTGCCTTTTCCCTCATCAGCAGCGGCACCGAGACCGCAAGCATTCACCAGGAAGGCGTGATGAAGGAAGTGGCCGACAACCCGTCCCACATCCGAAAAGTCCTGGATGTGATGAAAATCAACGGGCCAACTGCCACAATTCGCGAAGTTCGCGCCAAATTTAGCGAATATGCCGCTCTGGGTTATTCTGGCGCCGGCATTCTAATAGAAAAACACCCCACCGTAACGGACCTCGAAATCGGCGCCCGCGTTGCTTATGGGGGCGAAGGAACCGGTCACGCCGAAACCATCGTGACCGGCCGCAATCTCGTTGCGCGCGTCCCCGAGGACGTTTCGCTCGAGCACGCGTCCTTTGCCACCCTCGGCGCCATTGCGATGAATGCCGTTCGCATCGCTCGCCTTGAAATCGGGGATCGCGTCGCCGTCATCGGCCTTGGCTTGGTCGGCCAGATCGTCGCGCAACTGGCACGCTTGCAGGGCGCTGTCGTGATCGCGACGGATCTCAAGCCGGAGCGCGTCGACCTGGCCCAGAAACTTGGCGCCCAACACGCTATTTCAGGCGGCGGTGCGCTCAAAGAGCAAGTCGCCGCAGTTACGGATGGAAAGGGCGCCGATTGCGTCATCATCGCCGCGGCGTCCAAATCGTCCGGACCCTGCCGGGCCGCGCTCGAAATTTGCCGCGATCGCGGCCGCATCGTTGTTCTGGGCGCCGTCGATGTCGCGTTCCCGTGGAACGACATGTATCTGAAAGAAATTCAACTGTACATGTCGCGCGCCTATGGGCCCGGCAGTTACGATCCGGCCTACGAAAAACAAGGCCGTGATTATCCGTTCTCCTACATTCGCTGGACCGAAAACCGCAACATGGAAGAGTTTCTGCGCTTGATCGGTTCCGGTCAGGTGCAGGTCGGTCCCCTCATTACGCATCGCTTCGCGTTGCAGGATGGCCCGCAAGCCTACTCGACAATTCTCGATCCCGCCTCGAACAGCTTGGCGGTCCTGCTGCAATATCCGGCGCAGGACCCGGCCGCCGGCCTGCAGTTCAAGCCCCGGCGTACTGTGACGCTCTCCACGGCGCAGAAGCGCGAAGGCAAACTGGGTGTCGCTCTGGTCGGAGCGGGAAACTTGGCCCGTTGGGCGCATCTTCCCAATCTCACGAAGAACCCGGCGGTCGAGCTTCGCGCCGTTCACTCCGCCAACGGCGTACGCGGCAAGAGTTACGCCGCCCGTTTTGGCGCTGCCTATTGTTCCACCGATTACCAGCAAATTTTGGACGATTCGAGTATCGACCTGGTCTTCATCACCAGCCGGAATCAATATCACGCAACCCAGGCGCTAATGGCGCTGCACGCCGGCAAGCATGTGTTCGTCGAAAAGCCGATGGCGCTCACCGAACAGGAATGCAGCGAGCTCGTCTACGCCGCCAGCCACAGCGGCCGTCAGCTTACGGTAGGTTTTAATCGCCGCTTCGCTCCGTTCTATAAGCCGTTAAAGGCGCATCTCGCCAAGCGAACCTCCCCGGCCGTGCTGCACTGCCGCATCAATTCGCCCGGCATTTCGGGCTCGTACTGGATGGCGGACCCATCCACCGGTGGCGCGATTCTCGGCGAAGCCTGCCACTTCGTCGACCTGATGTATTGGCTTCTCGATGCCGAACCGGTCAGCGTCTCCGCTTACTCACTCCCAACCGGAAGGCAGGACCCGATCGGCGAAAACAACCTGGTGGCGTGTTTCCAATTCGCCGACGGTTCCATCGGCAACCTGACCTATTGCACCGTAGGCAGCCGCACTTCTGGTGGCGAGCGTGTCGAAGCATACGTGCAAGGGCTCGCCGTTCACACCGAAGATTTCAAGCGGCTCACCATCGCCGGCTCCATCCGCCGCAATCAGAAAAAGCTGTTCGCCGAAAAAGGATACGGCGCCCAGATCGACGAATTTATCCGCGATCTCACCGCAGGCAAGCCGGCTTCCATTACAGTCCGCGACGGCGCGCGCGCTACCATCGGCTGTCTGCGCATGCTCGAATCCGCGCGCGATGGAGCCCCCAAAAGCATCGACTGGGACCGTGCCCTCCCCTGACGCCCTGTGGCGCACGCTTCACCGTGCCGCGCGGGCTTCAGCCTGCGGAACTTAATCCATGCTCTTTAACTCCGCCCAGTTCCTCATCTTCTTCCCGCTGGTCACTGCGGCGTACTTCCTCCTCCCCCACCGTTACCGCGCCTGGTGGCTGCTCGCGGCAAGCTGCTACTTCTATATGTGCTTCAAGGCCATTTACATTTTCATTCTGGCCTTCACCATCGCCGTCGATTACAGCGCCGGCATCCTGATCGAAAACGCCACGGGAACACGCCGGCGCTTGTATCTCCTGATGAGCATATGTGCGAATGCGGGCGTCCTCGCCGGATTCAAATACTTCAATTTCTTAAACGATAACTTTCGGAGCCTCTCCGCAGTGCTCGGATTTCACTACCCAATCCCCGACCTCGGAATCCTGCTTCCCATCGGCCTTTCCTTCCACACGTTTCAATCGCTCAGCTACACCATCGAGGTCTATCGCGGGTGCCAGAAAGCCGAACGCAAGCCGCACTTGCTTGCCGTCTACGTTATGTTTTATCCGCAGCTCGTCGCCGGCCCCATCGAGCGCCCTCAAAATCTGTTGCATCAGTTTTACGAACGGCACTATCTGGAATACACACAAGTGGTATCCGGCTTAAAACTGATGCTCTGGGGCTTTATCAAGAAAGTCGTAATCGCAGATCGCCTCGCGCCATTCGTCAATCAGGTCTATTCGAATCCGCACGACTACCCGGGCATTTCGCTCATCATCGCCACCCTCTTCTTCGGCATCCAGATCTATTGCGACTTCTCCGGCTATTCCGATATCGCCATCGGCGCCGCGCGCGTCATGGGCTTCCGCCTCATGAAGAACTTCGATCGCCCTTACTTCAGCGCCTCGGTTGCAGAATTCTGGCGGCGCTGGCATATTTCGCTCTCCACCTGGTTTCGCGATTACGTCTATTTCCCCTTGGGAGGCAGTCGTGTCCCGGTTCCTCGCTGGTACGCCAACCTGATGATCACGTTTCTAATCAGCGGCCTCTGGCACGGCGCTAGCTGGACCTACGTCATCTGGGGCGGGCTCAACGGCATCTACTTGGTTATCGAGCAGATTCTAAAACGCTCGTTTGGCCAATCGCCTCCCTATCGCGCAACCCTCGCGGCATTCCCGGCCGGGTATCGGTTCCTTCGAACATGCATCACCTTCGCACTCATCAGCTTTGCATGGATCTTTTTCCGCGCCAAAACCTTTGCCGATGCCCGGTACATTGCCGGCCATCTCGGCGCCGGCCTGACCCGGTTACCGGCGCAGCTTCAGAATCCGGCCTTCCAGAAAGTAAACATTCTGATGCGTCTGGACAAAACCGAATTCTTGATCGCCGTCGCCGCGATCTGCGTTCTCTTCGCCGTCGAGTTACTCCAGTCCCGTGTCAGCGTCAGTAGCCTCCTCAGCGCGCAGCCTGCCTGGCTGCGCTGGTCCTTCTATTACGCCGCTATCATGGTTCTGGTCTTTTTCGGAGCCTACAGTAGCTCCCAGGAGTTCATCTATTTCCAGTTCTGAACTCAGCGCGGTTCGCTTGCTCTTTCGGCGTGCGATTCTGCTCGTCTTGCCCTTGCTGGTACTGTGCGCGGCCGTCGTGGCTATCGATCCGTTCGATTATTTCGGCATCAGCCATCTCGTGCCCGATCGCGTAAAGCTCGAAACCTCTTATCAACTCAACGCCTGTCTCTGGAAAATGATCCAGTATGCCCGCCGGCCTTGTCCGAACCTGCTGTTGGGCGATTCTCGCATGCTGTCCCTGAACGAGCAGGACGTGAGCCGCGTCGCAGGCCGCCCGTTCGCCAATATGGCCTATGGCGGTGCCAGCCTGAACGAAGTGATTCAGACCTTCTGGTTCGCCGCCACCCAAACCCGTATTCGCGAAGCGTGGATCGGTTTCGGGTTCAACATGTATGACGACTATAACTATACAAACCGCACCGAAGCGTTCCTCTCGATGCGCCAGAATCCGCTGCTCTATTTCGCGAACCGGACGGTGCTGAAGTGCGCCGCCTACAATGTCTATTACGATTACAAAGGAATCGATCCGAAACTCGGCGTTCCCACCGAAACGCGCGAACAGTTCTGGCAGGAACAGTTAGGACCCCTTACGGCGGCCTGGTACTCGCGGTATGTCTACCCGCAAATCTATCATCGCGAGTTACAAAAGATTGCCGGTTACTGCCGGGCCAACCACATAAACTTGGGCTTCATCATTTTTCCCACTCACATCGACCTGCAGCGCCGCGTCTATGATTTCGGCCTCGAAGACGACTATCGCCGGTTCAAGCAGGATTTGTCCGCGCTAGCGACTACGTTCGACTTCGACTACCCCAACCCGATCACCGAAAGCCGCTCGAACTTCCGCGATCCCTATCACTTTACCGGCGCCATCGGCCAAAAAATCATTCACCAAGTCTGGTGCCCCGCGTCTATAGAACAGAACCGCGACCGCAAGGGAGCGGCCCTTTCCCTGTGTTCTTCCTCGCGCTAATCCTCCTCTCCTCCTCTCCCGATCTCCTCGACCAGGGCTACCACGAGATGTACAACCTCCAGTTTGATGCAGCGCACCAGACTTTCCACGGTTTCGAAGCCGCTCACCCGGACGACCCCTTAGGTCCTGTCTCTGACGCCGCGGCTTACCTTTTCTATGAATTCGACCGTCTGCAGATCCTGCGCTCGGACTTCTTCACCAGCGACTCGAAATTCCTGGACGGGAAAGCGCTGAAGCCCGATCCCGCGGTCAAACAGCGCTTCGAGGCCGATCTAGACAAGACAAAGCAATTGGCCAAACCCGATAACGAACGGGGGATGTTTGCAACCGTGTTACGCCTCGCCTTGCAAGCCGATTACGATGCATTGATCGACAAACGCTATGGACAATCTCTAACCGAGATTAAAAGCGCTCGCAACGAAGCCACGAAATTACTCGCAAAACATCCGCACTGTTACGATGCGTACCTTGCGCCCGGAGTCGAGAACTATCTTCTAAGTCAGAAATCTGCGCCCATTCGCTGGCTGCTCAGCCTGACCGGTGCCCAAACCGACAAGCAAAAAGGCATTCAGGATCTGAAACTCGTAGCCGAAAAAGGCAATTATCTAAAACCCTACGCGAAGGTGCTGCTCGCCATCGCCGCACTGCGCGACCACGATAAAAACCGCGCAAAACAGCTAGTCACCGAGCTCGCCCGACAATTCCCCCACAACGACCTCTTCCAACAGGAACTCAAACACCTCAGTTGAATGTGGCGCGCTTCATCAGCGTGCCGTGCCGAACTTCAGTTCGGCATCCTCCTCCACCCTCCCAAATCCCCGGAAAAACACTCCATACACTCTCGCAAGCTGCGTCCGCTCAATCAGAAAACTCAACACCGACGTAAACACAATACTCGTAAACACCACGCAATAGGTCACCGATTGCAGCGCCGCTCCACCCGGGAGTTTTTCTTGCAGCGGCAGCGAAGCAAGCACCACCGCCGCCAGCCCCTTGGGACTCATAATCGCCACCAGCGAGGCATCGCGAACCGGTGTCGTACGCGCCAGCCCGATCCACGCCGCCGGAATTCGAATCAAAAAGATGAGCACCGATAAAGCAAGTCCTACATAGACCACGGGCAGATCGGTGAACTTGATCGACACGCCGACATAGATAAAAAAGAACGTCTTCAGCAGGAACACCACTTCGCCCAGAAATACCCGCTCCTGCTCGTTCAGCGTAATCGCCGCGTTCGGCAGGTACCGCCGCATCCAGCTCATCCCGTGAAACACTTCGATGTTTCCCAGAACCGCGCCAAACACCACCGCGGCCACATACCCGCTGAACCCCAGCAGTTCCACAATTCCGAACAGCACGAACACAAACGCCGGCGTGGTGAAGATCGAATTTTCCAAACCGCGCACGCGCTTCAACAGCGTGGACCAAATCACCGCGCCCGCGACACCCGCGAGACTTGCTAGGATGAGCGTCGCCAGAATCTGCCCGATCACTTGGCCCAGGCGCATCTTGCCGAGCCGGTAACTGTCTATAAATCCGATCGCAATCACAATGCTGAACACGTCGCTCAACGCAGATTCCAGAAACACGACGGTTTTCGAAGACTGCGCCATGCTGAGCCGGCGGGTCAGCGGAACAATCACCGCTGGTGACGTCGACCCGATAATCGCGCCCAGCATGAACGTCAGCCGCAAGTCGAGTCGGAGTAAATAATGCGCCGCCACGCCCACCCCAATCATAGTGAGGAAAAAATTGGTCAGCGTCAGGCTCAGCGTCGGCCGGATCGCTCCTCGCAGCACATCCAGGTCCAGGCTGAGCCCCGCCTCGAACAGGATAATGATCAGCGTGACCGTCGCAAAAACCGGACCGATAGCGCCGAAGTTCTCCGGCGTGACCAGATGGAACGTTGGACCTAGCAGAATGCCGATAATTGTCAGCAGCAATACGTCGGGAACGCGCGTTTTACTGAAAATTCCAGTAAACGCGTGTGCCGCAAAAACAAGCGCTCCGACAACCAGAATATTGGTGGCGACGTGCATAGCGGGAACATTGCGGGAAAAATTTAGATGCTGCGCACGGCCATGCTGACAACATCATCGATTTCAATCGCCTCTTTCACGACGAAAGGTTCTCCGTATTTTACGCCAATCAGGTTTCCATAGAACCGCGCAATCGCGGCCAGCCGCTCGCGTATCTCCTGATGGGATGGAAACAGCTCGGATGCTTCGTCCGTTTCCCCGTACTGCGACGCATAGCTGAGCAGCGCCGCCATGCGTTGCTCGAACTGCCGCGATATATCCACCACAAACGAAGGCGTCACATTGGCGTACAGCGAAGAGTAAAGGATCTTGAAAGGCCGGTGCGGCGGAACATCTTCTTCCAACCGGCGCAGCCCCGCCAGAAAACAGGCCTCGTATCCGATCTCGCAAGCCCGGTAGTGATCTGGATGACGGCCCGTCCAGTAGGGCAGAATCACCACTCTCGGCCGCACCCGCCGGATCACCGCTCCGAGCGTCATGCGCGCCGTAATCGTATTCTCCAGCCGCGCATCCGGCCACCGCAGATTGTGCCGCCACGCCAGGCGCAAATGCCGCGCCGCCTCTTCCGACTCCCGAATCCGAATCTCCGGCGTTCCGCGGCTTCCCATATCGCCGGCGGTTAAATCGAGCCCTCCCGTCCGATACCCCTGCTCCGCCATGCGCAGCAGCGTCCCGCCGCACGTCTGCTCGATATCGTCCGGATGCGCCGCGATCGCCAGCACATCCAGCTCCGGGAAATCAGAACCCTGAGCGTGAGCGAGGGGTCTCAATACGAATACCGCTTCCGCCTGGTCCCCACAAACAACCGCACCAGCAGGATCCCCGACAAAAACCCGCCCACATGCGCAAACCACGCGATCCCCTGTGCCTGCGAAACGGAACTCAGCGATCCCAACCCGCTCAACACCTGAATCGCAAACCAGTAGATCAACATGATGGCCGCCGGAAGCTCCGTCGTCGTCACGAAGAAGATAATGAAAATCAACGTGACCACGCGCACACGCGGATACAGAATTAGAAACGCGCCCATCACGCCCGCAATCGCGCCGCTCGCGCCCAGCGTGGGAATCGGGCTACCAAATGTCGTAATGAACTGCACAAACGCCGACGCAATCCCGGAGATCAGATAGAACACCAAAAACTTCGCCGCTCCCATCGCATCCTCGATATGCGATCCGAACACCCATAGGAACCACATATTCCCGATAAGATGCAGCCACCCTCCATGCAAAAACATGGAAGTGACGAACGAGGTCAAATGAATCTGATCCGGTACCAGCGCGTAGTGCTCAATGAAACGGTCCCGCAAATACATCGGATACGAAATTTCCTTGAGAAAACAGAACACGTTCGCGGCGATGATGAGCAGCGTCATTGCCGGAACCGATTGCCGGTAAAGCAGCGCGCGAAGAGGAATCATTGGTTCGAAGCCGAGGCTTGAGCGAGCTTCACTCCGACGCGGTCCGCGATTTCGGCCGATTCCCGCCGCACCACCTTACCCGTGCACGCCGCCGCCAGCAGCGCTTCCACTTCTGTGCCGTCCGGAACATGCCCGCGGGCGCCAATCGCCGTGCAGTTCAACGCCGCCGCCGCGTTCGAATAATCGAGCGCCGCTGCCATCGGCATGCCCTGCAAGACGGCGTAGCAGAACGCGCCGTGAAACACATCGCCCGCCCCGGTTGTGTCCGCGCACGTCACTTCGTACGCCGGTGAATACGTCCAGCAGCCGTTTTCGAGAGCCAGCGAGCCCTTGTCGCCCAGCGTCATCGCCGCAATCCGGAAGCCGTATTCGCTCTGGAGCAGCGATAGCGCCGTGAACGGATCTGCTTCTCCGGTCCATTTCTCCGGCCACGCCGAGCCGGCCACTAAATAATCGACATGCCGCAGTACCTGGTCAAAACCCGGATACACCGTATCGACATCGATCGAAACCGGCACGCCATGCCGCCGCGCAAAAGACGCCGCGTAAGCCGCTGCCTCCGTATCGTAGCCGTCAATATGTAACAGCCGGGCGCTCGCAATATCCTCTGTGCAAATATCCGAGGGACGAAGCCGCAGGCAATCCGAACGCTGCCACAGCACCGTCCGCTCGCCTGTGCGCTGGTCGATCAATATATAAGCCGTCTGATTCGGGCAGCCTTCCCGGACAATCAAACCGCTCGTATCCACGCCTGTATTGTCTAGGCTCTCGCGCTGGATCTGGCCACGCAGATCGTCGCCAATCGTCCCAACGTACTTGGCCCGCAGGCCCAGCCTGGCGCACGTCACCACGGCCGTCGCTATCTGTCCTCCCGGGCTCAGCAGTTCGCGGTCGAATGCGATTTTCCCGGCGTACGGAGGAAATTCGGGAACCAGTATAAGAGTATCGGTCGCGTTGAGCCCGATGCCCAACACATCAATCGTAGGACTCAAGTATGTTCCTCATGACCCAAACGCCGGAACGGAGCCGCGACCGCTAGGGAGCGGTCTTTCATCTGAGCCTACTTCTGAATGGAATTCGGAACCTCGTATAGGTAAATGGTGTGCGTCGCTCCGTGATGGCCTTCCGTTTCGGAGGTATCGATCGGCTTCCACCCCGGAATCGGATAATCGTAAGAAACGACGCGCGTCTTCGGATGGAGATACTGTTCCAGCTTCGGCCGGAGCCGGTCATTCGCGGTCGTCGCCAGATACAGCGTCACCACGTTCGCATCGCTCAGGTTGGTCCGCATGAAATCGCCGTGGATCACCTTCACTTCGTTCTGCAATCCCGCCCGCTTCACATTCTCCGCGGCCGTCCGCGCCAGGTGCTCTGAGATCTCAATCCCCACCGCCCGCACTTTGTACTTCTCCGCCGCCGCAATCAGGATCCTTCCATCGCCGCAGCCCAGGTCATAGAGCGTCTCGCCCGGCTTTAACTTCGCCAGTTCCAACATCTTATCGACCGCCTGTTCCGGCGAGTTAACGTATGGCGCAAGGTTATTCCGGAAATCCGACAGATCGGGCGTTTGGGCGCAGACCACGCCCCCCAAGGCAAGCAACACCGAGACCAGAATGCTCGACCGAAGCACTCGAAATCTCATTTTACCTCTCTCCCCTGATCCCTCTAGTGTACGCGAACAGAACCCCGACCGTAAGGGAGGGGTCTTCGTGCCCTACTGCCCCGTTGGCACGCTCGCCGCCCGCGCCACCGCCCGTTCGTGTTTCGACCGCACAATCCGGTTCACCATCTCCGTCGTCGAAAACCACAAATCCCGCGGCCGCGAAATGGTGTACTCTGTCCCGCGAAACACCCGAATCGCCCGGCTGATGGAGTCCTTCCAGGGCACCGCCTGCGGGTTGGGATTGTAATTCAGGTAAAACACCGGGCATTCAATATCTCCGATGCGTTTCAGGTCGTCCTGGGGTACATCCGCGTCGAGCATCGCCTTCGGCCCCGCGAAAACCACCGCATCCGGATGGGTCGCCGAATTCACTTCCTTCTCAATCAGGTCCTCCAGGAAATCCGTCTCACTGTGCTTCTGCTCCAGCTTCTGAATGTTCACCGTGCCCAACTGCATCGATTGCAGCGCCTTACCCAGGGCAGGGAAATCGATGCGCTCCTCCGGTTGCTGCCGGTAGAGAACCCGGGTCTCCCCCACATTGAACGCCACCAGGGACACGCGTCCCACGTGCGGGTCGCGTTCTACCGCCTTGAGAATGCTGACCAGTGCGTCCGTATCATTCCGGTCCAGTGCGCTGGAAAGCGCGTTCGGGGGCGCGAAATTCACCAGCAGCTTCACATTCAAGTTCGCCTCCGGATCGTGCCGTGGATGCGCCGGACCGTCGTTAACGAAAGGCTCCGCCACCGACTGCGCAATCTCGTTCGGCTTCAGAAACAGCGGCATTCCCTTGTCTTTCGGAGGCAGGGTCGCCTCCACGTCCCAGCTTGAAGAACACAACCGCTCCGCGCGGTCCCGCATTAGCCAGTCCACATGGTACTGTCCCTCGCCCAGATCGATCCCCCCGTCCAGGCTGGCCTCGCCCTTCGCATCCTCTTCGATCACTGGGACCCGGATGTGTTGGACGAAGTACACCGCCCGGTCCCCATGCCCTTGCGGAAACGCCCGGAACACGACCGTCAGCAGTTCTCCTTGCCCCGAGAGTTCGCGCAGCGGGACCGTCACATCGTATCCGCCATGGAACCGCAAGTCGAACCCTAGGTCGGCCTTGCGCGGAGTAACAGTACACGGCAGGTCTTTGCGATCCTCGCCGGCTTCCAGTATCGCCAGGTCGGACGGCATGATCATCACGTTCTGGCCCGGTTCAGGAGGCTTGAGCAGCAACTGAGAAAAAGCCGGTATCGCCAGCAATCCAGTCAGTATCCAAAAGGCTAACAACCGCGATGCCATAGTCCCCCAAGAGACTTGTTCCGTTCAAAGTCGGAGCAAGCGGATGGCTACATTATTATGCCCTAGCACGAACCTGCTAAATGTGAAATTTTATCTGAAAACTTGCCGGAAATCTCCCGGTACCAGATGCGGCAAGTTCTACTCGTTCTTATGACGCTTTACGCCTGTGATACAGTTCGTGGTTTATGGCATCCCGCAGCGTGAATAAAGTCATCCTCCTGGGCAATCTGGGCCGCGATGCTGAAACGAAATTTACTCCGTCCGGAGTTTCTGTAACGCGCTTCTCGGTTGGCACGAACCGAAGCTGGAAAGATCAGCAGACCGGCGAGTGGAAGGAAGAGACCAACTGGACCAACGTCGTCCTGTGGCGTCAGGAGAACCTCGCCAATTACCTGACCAAAGGCCAGCGCGTCTACGTCGAGGGCCGCCTCCGCAACTACAGCTACGACGATAAAGAAGGTAAGAAAGTCTACGCGACCGAAGTCGTCGCCGACGAAGTGATTCTGGCGGGTGGCCGCAGCGAAGGCGCGCCGGTCCAGGAATCCGCCCCTCGCGCCAGCGCCCCGCCCCGCGGCCGCACACCTGCCCCTCCTCACGAAGAACCCTTCGCCGACATGAACGTCACCGACGACGACGTCCCCTTCTAACGGGTTTGTGCCGTGGGCTTCAGCCCCACGGTCTACCCCGTACCGGTATATACTTCCGCTACGCCATCAGGCACTTATGTTAGCCCGGCATCCGTCGCTATCATCCGGGCATGAAAATCGCGCGGTCCGTTTTCGCCGCGTTGCTGTTCTCCTGCGTTGTAGACGCTGCTGAGATCCACGGCACCGTGGTGGATTCCTATCTCGGCCAGCCGCTCTCGAACATAGACATCCAACTCGGGCAGTATCGTACTCGCTCCAATGCAACCGGCCAGTTCGCCATCGAAAACATCCTTCCCGGCGATTACCTCCTGCGCATCTCGACCGTCGGCTACCGCCTCAGTACCACGCAATTCCACCTGGAATCCAGCGAGACGAAAGAGTTCCAGATCGTTCTCACGCCCGACGCGCTGCGCCATACCGACAGCATAACCGTCCGATCCGGATCGCTCTTCGATCCAGTCAACGAGAACCAGCCCGGCCAGTTCTCTCTCGGCGGCAACGACCTCAAGAACCTCGGCACTGTTCTCGCCGACGACCCCCTTCGCGCCGTTCAGGCCGTGCCCGGAGTCGCCTCCAACGACGATTTCGAGGCGCGCTTTTCCATCCAGGGCGCCGATTTCAACCGCATCGGCATCTATCTGGACGGCATCCTGCTCCACGACGCCGTTCACACCGTAGAAGGCACCGATGTATCCGGATCGGCTAGCGTCTTCAATACCGACCTCGTGGATCACATCGAGGTCTACGACGGCGCCTTCCCGGCGCAGTTCCAGGACAGCTCCGCCGGGGTCCTCGATGTCGATCTCCGCGATGGCAGCCGGGACCGCTACTCGTTCCGCCTGTTCGCCAACTTCGCCGACGCGGGCGGCATGGCCGAAGGCCCCCTCGGCCAACTGAACCAGTGCTCCTGGATCACCGGCTTTCGCAAAAGCTATTTGCAGTACATTCTTAACCAGGCCCTCACCGATCCCTCCATGGCCTTCGGAATCGAAGATGTTCAGGGCCGTCTGGCCTGTAATGTGGGGCCGCGCCAAACTTTGACTCTCGACCTCATCGACAGCAACACCGGCCTGAACCGCACCAGCGTCATACGCCAGCTTGGAGCGAACTCCCTCATGCTCGCCGATCAGCGCCTGAAGCTCGCGAATTTCGGCTGGCGCTATACCCCGAGCGACGGTTTGCTCATCACAAATCACGTCGCCTGGATCGGCGACAGCTTCAACGACCGCAATCCCCGGCGCGCGCCGCTCGCCAGCGGCAATTACCGCGAGTGGGCCTGGAACGGGAGCGTCTCCTGGATGTGGAATTCCCGCAATCCGCTCAACGCGGGCGTGAACCTGCGCTCTATCGCCGACGCCGGATACGCCAATCAATACAACTCCCCAACCGTCGTTCAGGTCCAGGAGTTCTATCGTGGAAACGGCCTTCTCACTGGCGGGTTCCTCGGTCAGTCCTGGAGTGCCTGGAACGGCCGCTTGCATTTCAGCGGTGGCCTGCGCTGGGATCGCCACTCGGTAGACGCCGTCTCCGTCGCCTCTCCCCAGGGCTCGCTCGCCCTTGGCATCACTTCGTCAACCCGCATCGAATTGGGTTGGGGCGAGTACTCGCAATTCCCCGAAATCTCGCAATTCTTTTCCAACCTGGGCAGCCGTGCTCTTTTACCGTTGCGCTCCACTCACGCCGTTGCCGGAATCGAGCAGCGCATCGGAGTGCGCATCCGCCTGCGCGCCGAACTCTACGACCGCGAAGACCGCGACCTGACCTATCAGCCCTTTCTCGATCCGAGACTCATCGGCTCAATCGTATTCATCCCGCCGCGCAATCCTCTCTATACAAACTCCCTGAGAGAGCGCTCCCGCGGAGCCCAAGTCTTTTTGCAGCGCGTCAGCGCCAATGGCCTGAGTGGCTGGGTTTCTTACGCCTACAGCAAAAGCTGGATGCACGACGGCATCTTGAACCAGACGTTTCCGGCCGATTGGGATCAGCGCCATACCATCGGCGCCTACGCCGGTTACCGCATTCGCCCCACCATCAACCTGAGCGCCCGCTGGACCTATGGCAGCGGCTTCCCGCTCCCCGGTTACTACCAGCTCTATAAAATTCCAATCGGTCCTGTATACCGCCTGAGTAGCGAACGCAACACGTTCCGCATCGGTCCCTACCAGCGCCTGGATGTCCGGATCAATAAAGTCTGGACGCACCGCGCCTGGAAAACCACTCTCTACGGCGAAGTGATGAACGTGACGAACCGGGCCAACTACCGCTTCGACAGCATGGACGGCTACTATCCTTCCAACCGGCTCGCCTACGTCACAATCGACAAAATGTTCCCGGTCCTGCCGTCAGTAGGTGTTGTTTTTGAAAGGTAATCGCCCCCCATAAATCGTGCAGCGACTTCACCGTGTACCGGTACAGCGAACCGCGATCCATCTGACGCGAAATCGGTTCATCGCGATAAATCAGAATCGCGTCAATCGCCTTCACCGTCACTGGCTCGCTGGTCGGCCGGAGCGTATGCTGCACATGAATCTCGCCCTCCACCACATCCACCCGCACCGCTTCGTTTTCATCCACCGCCAGCGCAATCGTCGCCGGCTCATGCGCGCTGATGATTGCGAACGGCGTAAACACGCGTTGCTGCGTTTGCCCCGCCACCGGCTGTAAATGAATCCGCACATGTCCGGCGAGCACGTCCAGCAAATCGCCCGTGTTTGCCGTATTCTGTCGGAAGATCACCCGCGAGTTGCTGAACAGCTCGAAACTGCTACCGCCCGCCACTTCGAACCGCGCGTACCCATCGGCCCCGGTCGTAATGATCTGCCGGACCGGAACCCGTTCACCCGAACTCACCGCCCATGGCCGGTCGTCGCGAATGCGTGTAACCTGTCCCGTAACCGCCGTGGCATGGGCCGCGTAGGCTTGCATCACCGCCGGATCCACCGGCAAGCCCTGGACGAACATTGCTAACAGCGGCAGCAACACAACCTTGATTCTTTCACAACCACCTCACATCCGCTTTGCCGGCCACGCCTCGCTCTTGACTATCCCCGCGCCCTCCCGAATCGTCACTAGATGATTCGCCTGCACGTTCGGAATCCGCTCCGTCGCCCCGTTCGGCCACCGAATTACGAGGTCCGCTTTTTCCGCCGAACCCAACCCAAAATGCAGCCGCAAATCGTTCACCGAATAAAAGCTCGCCTGGCTCAACACTTCCTGCGCCTGGATTTTCCCGCCATAATGCGCCGTCACGCGCGCCCCGATCGCCGAGCGGTTCGACTTCGTCCCAATCAGCTTCACCTTGAGCCAGCGGTTATCGCCCTTCATGTCGTTGCGCAGCAGCGATGGCGGCTCATTCAAATTCATCACCAGCACATCGATGTCGCCGTCATTGTCGAAATCGCCGAACGCCGCCCCGCGGCTCGCATGCGGCGCTGCAATGCCCGGTCCGGCCTGATCCAGCAGCTCCTCAAACCGCCCGTTCCGCAAATTCCGAAACACAATCCGCGGATCTTTAAACGGGTAATTCGGCAGCGACTTCTCGATCTCCGGATACACGCTGCCCGTCACCCACAGCAGATCCGGATACCCATCGTTGTCCAGATCGAAAATGCCCGCGCCCCAACTGATGAAGCGCGTCTCCACTCCCAATCCCGCCGAGTTCGTCACGTCCTCGAAACCGCCCTTGCCATCATTCCGATACAGCACCGCCGTGTCATCGGCAAAGTGCGTCTTCAAAATGTCCAGGTTGCCGTCGAGATTGTAATCGCCGATCCCCAGCCCCATCCCGGCCTGTTCCATGCCGTCCTCATTCAGCGCGACCCCGCTCTCCAGCCCAATCTCGGTGAACGTTCCGTCACGGTTGTTCTTAAACAGAAAGCTGGGCGTCGAATCGCACGCGACATAAATATCGGGCCAGCCGTCGTTATCGAAATCGGCCGCCACCGACGTCATGCAATAACTGCCCTTCGCCTTCGCCACGCCGGATTTTTCGCTGACATCCGTAAATGTGCCATCGCCGTTGTTATGGAACAGCTCCACGCTCCCCGGCGGCAACCCGCGCGGCCCGCAGTTCACGGGAATGCCTTTCCAGTTGCAGTACGCGCTCTCGCCCGGCTTCGGAATCTTCTCCGGATCGAACTGCAGATAATTCGCGACAAACAGGTCCAAATGTCCATCGCGGTCATAGTCGACAAACGTGCAGCCCGAGCCCCATTTCGTCGCCGCGCCCAGCAAACCGGCTTTTTCGGTCACATCCGTAAACGTCCCGTCGCCGTTATTGCGGAACAGCGCGTTGTGCCCGTAGTACGTAATAAAGAGGTCGTCGAAACCGTCGTTGTTGTAATCGCCGATCGCCACCGCCGACGTCCATCCGCTGCGCCCCAGGCCCGACTTCTCCGAAACATCCGTAAACGTGCCGTCCCGGTTGTTCTTATATAAGCGGTTGAACGCGCCCGGCGGCGGGCCTTGCATCAACGAGCCGCTCAGCAGCAGAATATCGAGCCAGCCGTCGTTGTCGTAATCGAACAGCGCGCACCCGCACCCGACCGTCTCCAGAATATAGGTCTTATGATCCGGCGGCCCATAAATTAAAGGAGCGTGCAAACCAGCCTGCGCCGCCACATCCACAAAACACGCATTAAACGGCAGACCCGACGGCTTCCCGCGCGGCTGCGGCTTCACCCCGCGCGACGACACGCCCTGCGCCCAGGCGCCCACCACCGGGGCGCCCAGTAGCGCGAGCACATTCCGTCTGGTCAACCTACCGAACTGCATCGTTCGCAGTGTAACTCGATTCCGAGCCGCGACCGCCAGGAAGCGGTCTTACCGGTACCCGTGATGCTGGGTCGCCTGATCGATTGCCAATCCGGCAACACCGCCCAGAATCGCGCCGACCACCGCGCCCTGCCCATGTCCAGCCGCGGCGCCGATCGCCGCGCCCGCCGCCGCGCTGCCGGCGACTATGGCCGCATCGCGCCCCGCATGCGAGTCGCGGCCGTAATCGTAATACCGCCCGTCATAGCGAGGATGCTCGTCATACCGAACCCGGTCATCGCGCCACCGATTATGATCGTTGCGGTCGCGGTGCTCGACCTGTCGATAGTGATCCGAATCATGATAAGAGGCCGCCTGCGCCGGCAACCCGGTCCCAGTAAACACGACACTCAAAATAGCTAACATCGCAGTGGGAAGAACCCGTTTCATAACTAACTGCCTCCACTCCTCAGATGCCCATCCCTTCGCTAAGTCGCGTCATATCAGGAATTTAATAGAACATAGCCCCAATACGGGATGGATCGGCGAGCAGTGCAGCTTCCCGATGTCGCAGTTCTGGGCCTTCGGGCGCTACCGCGATGCAAGAAGCTGGGCTTGCGGCACGCGCTGCGAATGCATTTGTGAGAGCCATTCCTGAAGCATCAATATGCTCCAGATTTGGTGCCCATAATCCCGCTCGCCGGAAACGTGCTCTTCCCATTTTTTGCGAATGCAGGCTGGATTCAGAAGGCCCTCCCGCGCGAGGCGCGCTTCGGAGAGCAGCGATTCGGCCCAAGGCCGCAGCTCGGATCTGAGCCATTGCCCCAGCGGAACGGAAAACCCCATCTTGGGCCGATCGATCAGTTCCCGCGGCACGTAGCGGTACAGCACATTGCGCAGCATTAACTTGGGTTTCGAATGATGTATACGCATTCTGGCGGGTAAAGACCAGCTAAGTTCAATGATTCGGTGATCAAGAAGGGGTACCCGTCCTTCAAGCGCAACGCTCATCGCTGCTCGGTCGATCTTTACAAGAATGTCGTCTGGAAGATAGCACAGCGTATCGGCCGCCATCATCTGCTCGGTCAACGACCATCCCTCGATGAAGTTCTTGGACCGCAATGGGGGAGATACCGCATCCTGCGACAGTAAATCGGCCGGATTGTTCCATAAAGATGTAAGCGCGTCGTACATGTCGGCGGGCGTACCACAGGCCAGCAGCGAACCTAGCCTCTCTGCTTTATCACTGAAGTTACGGACCGGAAGCTTTTGCGCGAATAGCCGCGACAATCCGGAATTGTTGGCAAGCAAACCCGCTGCCTGTACCCACCGCAGCCGCGATTCCGCCACTCGCCGGATTGCGGGCGGCATTCGGTTCCGAATAGCCCAGATTTTGCGTCCCCAGCCATATCGCTCGTAACCTCCAAAGAGCTCATCCCCTCCGTCGCCTGAGAGCGCAACGGTAACATGGCGCCTCGCGAGCTGGGATACCAGACAAGTTGGAATTTGCGATGAATCTGCGAACGGTTCGTCGTAAATCCAGGCTAGCTTTGGAATAATCTCCAATGCCTCGCGCGATCGGACTGTTAGCTCCGTGTGATCCGTACCGATGTGCTTCGCGATGGCCGCCGCATGGTGGGCTTCATTGTACGTCGTCGATTCAAATCCGATCGTAAATGTCTTTATCCGTCTTGCCGACTGCGCCTGCATCATTGCGACCACGGTGCTCGAATCGATGCCGCCCGAGAGCAGCGCTCCGAGAGGGACATCCGACTGCATGCGGATCCGCACCGCATCAAGCAGTAGCTTTTCGAGAAGCTCCGATGCTTCAGCTTCTGTCCCCCGGAATGGCCGCTCGGCTGCGCCCCGCAATATTTCCCCAAAGGACCAGTACGGCTGAGGTTCCGGCTCCGCCCCGTAATTGTCAGCTCGAATTCTGAGGTGCGTTCCCGGCGGAAGCTTGCGAATGCCCAGAAATATGGATAGCGGGCCCGGTATATAACCGCGCTTCAAGAACTGTCCGACAGCAGCCATATCGATTCGGTTATCGAAATCCGTGTAACAGCGGATGGCCTTGAGTTCCGAAGCAAATACGAAGGCTCCGCCGGCCCATCCGTAATACAGCGGCTTCTCGCCAATGCGATCCCGAAACAGATGAAGAACGCGCCCCTTGCAGTCCCAAGCCGCAATCGCAAACATGCCGTTGGAGCGCGCCACCGCTTCTCGTGGCCCCCAGTGCGCTATGGCCTCGACCAGCACTTCCGTATCCGAGCTGCCCCGGAATTTCACTCCTTGCGTGATCAGCTCGCTTCGCAGGTCCTTATGGTTGTAGATCTCTCCGTTAAAGACAATGGCGTAACGCCCGCAGCGGGATCGCATGGGCTGGTGGCCGAGCGGAGAAAGGTCCAGAATCGAGAGTCGTGTGTGGCCGAGCGCGACGCCGGCATGTGTATCAATCCATTCTCCCGAATCATCCGGACCCCGATGAGAGAGCGCATGGATCATCGCGGCGATCGACTCCCGGGCCGGCTCCCCAGTGCCCCCACGTGAGGTAAGGAAGCCCGCTATGCCGCACATTGCGCGATGTCCTCGTAAAGCTGCTCATAACGGCGGGCGACTGCCTTGATACTGAAGTGTTCCAACATGCGGGACCTTGCCTGCTGCCCCAATTCGCGCCGGTAAGCCGCGCCCGCTTCAATCAGCCCCGAACACTCCCCGGCCAGCGCCTCGGGCTGGGAAGGCGGCACGATGCGGCCCGTCTGGCCGATTAACATAGCCGCAGAGCCCACATTTGTGGCTACGCAAGGCACCCCGCTCGCCATCGCTTCGCCCAGCACGTTCGAGAATCCTTCCCCGGTGGACGAAGAGACAGCAATGTCTAGCGCTGCAAAAATACGCGGCATATCTTCTCTCATCCCGAGCAGATGTACGTTTTCTGTCAATTGCTCCTCCCCCAGCCAGCCGGTGAGTTCGGGATTGCTTTGGTCGATGCCCCGGCCGCACAGGAGAAAATGTGTCGAAGGATGAGCGGCCTGCACCTGTCGCGCGGCGCGGACGAACGTGCGATAGTCTTTTTGAACATCGAACCTTCCGGCAATTCCGATGAGGATCGCATCTGGCGGGATGGATCGTTCCCGCCGGAAATCAGCGCGGCTTTGAGAATCGGGCCGGAACGCGTCGCAATCGAATCCGTTCGGGATGGTCACGAGTCGGCGGCGCGCGTACCCGAACGACGCATGGAGTTCGCGAGATTCGTCCGAGCAACACACGATCCGGCAAGGTATCCAACGGGACAGCAGCGCGCATGCCTTTGCGACCTTTAACGTCATTGGACTGTTCACGTCGCGCGATAAATTGCCATGCCTGATATTCCACACGATGCGCGATCGAACCCCCAGCCTCGCGGCAAGGCTCCCGGCCAGATCTGAATGGTACATCCACGTCTGCACCACATCGGGCTTCCAAACCCGCAGCCATCGCGCGAGCGTAACGACGCGAGCCGGAGTTATCCGCCCGCGAATCATGTTCAGCGTATGTACCGGTACCCCCAGTCTGCGGATGCGCTCGCCAACCGGACCATCGCCAGTAAGAGACACGACTCTCGACGCGAAACGATTGCGATCTAGGTTAGTGATAACTTTGTGGAGCATCATTTCCGCTCCACCGATGTCTAGATCGGTGATGATGTGGACGATTGAGGGCATTGGGTATTGGGATTTGGATTCCAGCGCTAATGCGCCCGCGCTGTCGTTCGGCGATATGCTGAAAACGCTATCCTTACAAATGGAATTGGCGCAATGCTTAGCGCAATAATCGTGATTGAATGCAGAGCGCCAAGTTCGCCAGATCTCCCGCGCTGCCTCGCACTCTTCCGGTCTCCCGCCAGAAGCCAATACACAGCAGATCCCAGTCGACGTATCCGCAGCTCTTCGGGAGCCCATCGGCGAAGCAGATCAGAGTGTTGTGTCAGATAAAGATCTTGCAGCTCTGCGTATTCCCGCGCGCGGTTGATCTGATTCTTGACTGAAGTGAGCCGATTGGGAGCGTCTCCGTTCACCTGTGTTACGGTCGTGCTCCATGCTGGGATTCCTGCGTCCTCAGCTATTTGTAACCAGAGCAATCCCTCACCGCCGACTCTGATCTTTGGGTATTCGTACGACGCCTCCAGAAAAGCCGCCACATTGATCACTGGTACAAAATCACCACGCAGCATACCGTTAAGCAGATGTGTAGGGCGCAGGAGAATGAAGTCGCCTGGCATTGTGGCTCCAGATCCACTGAAGAAAAGCACCGGTTTCTGAGCCAGGCACGTATCCTCTCCGATGTGGGCCGCGATTTTAGAGCACGCTCCTCGGATTAGGTTGTCATCGTCATCAAGAATCAGAGCGTACCGGCTTCTCGCGGCTCTCAGGCCAGCCATGCGTGCTGGTCCTGGCCCAGAACAATGGTTGAGTCGCACGTACGTGACTTCCGGAAACTCGGCTCTTACCACCTTTTCCGTGCCGTCCTCCGAAGCATCATCTACAACGATGATGTCCGGTTTAGCGATTCCCTCAGCCGCGGCGGATGAAATTGCCCGGCCGACGAGACGAGATCGGTTCCGGGTTGCTATTACTACGCTAAATCGCTCCATTTTTTCGAGGCGGTGAATATGCTAGGCCCGCTGACCTTAACAGGGCATGGAAAATAGAAGAGGGAATGATGAAGTGTATCCAATCGGAAATCTCCACGCCGATCGGGTGATAAAGACAAATGAAAGAATAGGCAAACAGTCCGCAAATCGCACCGTGGTGCAACGCTCGAAGTCCTGGAAAGGGTAACTTTTGAATAGACTTCACGGCCCCGCGAAGCTGCGGCACCCACCATAACAACGTCAAAGTAATTGCGAGAAACCCGAGTAGCCCAAGATCCGCCCAGGATTGCAAATAAGCATTATGCACAACGACAGTTTCGCCGTCTGGGAAGTATTTTGTTGATCCTAACCCGTGACCCCAAAGCGGATGCATACGTATTTCGTTAATCGCAAGCACCATCGCTCCGTAACGCGCTAAATCGTTGTCCTGAATCGTATCTCCGATCCCACCCGTGTTGCCTTCGAACAGCTTAGTTACCCGAGAGTTGACCGGAAGGCCCGAGCCGGTCTGAAGCGTACTCCGCCCTCCAGCGATGATCGTGACGCCAAGCACGGCCCCTGTCAGGCAGAGCAATCTGCGAAATGCAGTTCTACGGTTCGTTCTTGAGCGCAAACTCACACAAGCAACATAAACGGTGAGAAGAATCAAGCAGAGAGCACCCGTTCTGGAGCCATCTGCCAGAACTATGTAGACCGAGCTAACAGCGACGGCGAAATACCACCACTTGTGTCTCTTGCTTTGAAGAGAACCGTATGCGCCATATCCAAATGTAAGCAGACCAAGAAATGCGAGTGGACCAGGAAGGTTGAGAACGGTTCCCCAACGGGCGGCTCCGTACTCTGCAGAGGTCGGAAGCAGACCAAGTCGTCCGAACACCATCAGTACCGCATTGAGAATGGTCGCAAATCCCGCTGAAAGCATGCTCACGCGAACGAACTTCGACTCTCCGCCGATCATGGGACACAAAATCAGGAAAATAAAAGACAGTTTGGTCGCCTGCAACAGGCCCTGAACATTCATGTTGTTTAGCATTGATGTAAGTGCCATGATCCCGACCAGAGGGATCGCCCCTAAAGATGGTCTACAAATCGGCAAACGTAATCGACGCGCGTTCCGACTGGCTATGACGAGAATGAATGGCAATGAGAGCCAATCGACATACGGTACATAGAACGTATTGATTTCGGAGCTGAGCGCCACTACAATCCAGGCGAATAATGCTACTGTGACGGCATCTATCTTGATTGGGTGCGCGTAAAATGCAACATGCCCGCTTGCCGCGATCCCTTTCTGAGGCAGATCCATAGGGGAGAGTACCGCCAGCCTTCGGTTCATAGAGGTGTGGCTTCCGGTTTAAGGCAAATAGACCCGCAGACATGGTCATTTGTTGTCCGTCGACTCTTCAAGTTGGCGAGTAACATTCGGGCAATTACGGTATATGCTACTGATGCGGCTATCCAAGCAAATAGCAAAGCGGTCGCCATTCCAAGCGTGCCGGCTTGCCGATGAGCGCAAAGCCAAGCTATAAATACCAGACTCGGACTCCAGATCAGCATTACTAGCGTTTGCCACTTTAAAGAAGCCATCGTTCCGATAACCTGATATACAGATGTCGCGTATGCCTCCACCACGCCCGCTATCAAAAGCAACGCAAAGAAGCCACTATCGACCTGGTGGGAGTGTCCGAAGGAGCCGAGGAGCGGCTTGCGAAGCGCAAAAGTTGTAAGAGCCGCCGAGAATGCAAGACCGACGCTAAACACCACGCCTTTCCGGTACAGGCTCTTGTACGCAGCGGGATTATTCCTATATTCTGCTCGTGACAGATATGCGGCCAATACTCGTTGAAGGACCACCGGAACAAATAGTATTCCAAGCCGGAAGTTAGTCGCGACTGCAAATGCGCCTATAACGGCGATACCATTCGGCTGCATACTACTGATTGCTATAAGTGCCCACAGTGCAATTGAGACTAGCACGCCAGCAATGGACGCGGGCAGAGCGATGTCTGTCACTGGACGGCGGTCGACGAGACAGCGCCTGTAGTCGAGAGAGATATAGTTCCGCGCCAAAACTCGGTGGAGCACCAGGCCCGTATGTGACCACGTACATAGGCTGATTGCAGTCAACGCGACAATCGCGCCGATGAGGCCATAACGCGTCAGCAGCACGCTCAGCACTATGCTTATCGCAAGCTGCACGGCATTAATCTGGGCCGTTTGACGAAATGCCAGAAATCCCGCGAGAGCACCGGTTTGAAAGCCGTTCATCGTCATAAATAGCGCATATGGTGCGCCAAACCGGAGTGCTGGCGCTAGCTCCGGCCTGCCAATTGCTGCCCCAAGCTGACGCGCAAAACATAGTAGGACGCCAACGGCTAATAGACCAGTCACCACCGCAATGGACTTGCAGAGCGCGAGAGATCGCTCAAGACTGGCATCTTTCGAAGACAGGTTAAAAGATACGCAGCGCGTTGCTGTCATGCCCATTGACAAGCTGGCGATCGACACCGCGGCTGAAAGAGTGCTTAGAACCAGGGCATATCTACCGAACTCATTTGACGATAGACATCGTGCGAAGATGATGCTGAGCGAGATGTTCTGAATCTGCAACACGGCCGAGGACAGGAGCGCCCACGAACAGTTGGCGCCGTACGAATTCCAGAGAAGCTGGCACCGAAGTGTAGCCGAGCGTATTCGCTTAGCTCCGGCAATGCGTGGGAGCACTATGCCCGTCGGTTGTGCGCTCATAGCGGTGCGAACTCTAATACGCCTGTCGTTCGAACGCGGAATTACTTAGATTGTTCGGCTTCCCTGCGTTGAAATCGACCAGGAGTTTCTTGACGTGCTGAGCGCTCAGGACACCTACCGCGGCCAAGATAAACCCAAGTAGAGCTGATATGCCAACGAGAACCGATCGTGGCGGCCATGACTTCCTATCCGGCACTACCGCCCGATCCACCACCTGAATCACTGGCGCCTGTTTCGCCTCATCGATCCGTGCCGCTTCATACTGCTTGGCGAGCAGCTCATAAAGGGTTTCGTGGTATTTCAAGTCGCGAAGCTTGCGGATATATTCGAGGCTTGCTTCAGGCAGCTTACTCGCCGAAAGATCGAAGCTGGAATCCGAACTGCTCTTGGCGTCGAGTTTCGTGAGCTGGGCCTGAAAGCCTTTGATCTCTTGCTGCAGCATCTGCACCTGCGGATTCTCGTCTGTCGCGAAAGTGCGCATAGCCTGGAGTTGGACTTCGCGGCTCGCAATTTGGGCCCGAAGCTGTGCGGCGGCGCGAATAAGCGCTTCCGCCTGCCCTGTGGGCGCCAGCAATCCAGTGGATTGCTCGGTATTCTTCAACGCGATCTCGGCGCTGGCGAGTGCGTCCTTCTCTTTCGCAAGCTGTTGTTCGAAAAACAGCCGGCGCTGCGAGGCGTCGGTCAACGCTAGGCGGGAGTTTTGTTTATAGAGCCCGTCGACATAGGCATTCGCCAAAGCGGCCGCCCGTTTGGGATCGTGGTCTTCTACGGAGATCCTGATAAGAGAATCCTTGCCGCTGCTGAACGAGGCATGCTTCGCTAGTTCCTTGCGCGTTTCCGACAGTAGCTTCTTGTTGTAAACCGCTTGTAAATGAAATTCCGAGATGAGCCCATCCGTAAGCGTCCGGCTTTCGAGGATGCCGATATAAACATCGGCCGGATTCTTGATCCCGAGCGAAGACGCCATGCCGGACGCCGCCAGGCCTCCGAGCGCGCCGGAAGCGAGAGCGGCTAAAGAAGACTGTTGCTGCTGCGGAGGGAGGATGGTCGCTTCGGCCGTGTACCAAGGCGGCAGAAGAAAGACGATAACTGCCGACATGAGCCCTGTGGCAAGAGCTACGCTAAGGATCAGGCGTTTGTGCTGCAGAAGAGTAGTAAATACATCGATGAGAGAGATTTCGCTCTCGGTCTCCGGGGTTTCGGCGGCAAGGAGAGCGGCTTGCAGATGCTCAAGGGCTTCGGTAGTAAGTTGTGGCATGTTAGTAGCTCTCAGGTATTTAGTCCTCGCAGCAAGTCAATAATCTGGTCTAATTTCTTTTCGAACTTGTCAAACGGTATGTCGGCTACGCCGGAAAGTTCCATCTCGGGACTGAGAGCTAACACCGCACTCCGTGCTCCATCGGAAATAGAACTGCCGCTCTCCTCGCAAACCGTTTTTAAGCGCTCGTATTCTGGTTGGGTCAGGCGGAATGTCACGACGTGATTCCGCGCTTCCCGCTTTACGAATTTCATCTCGAAATGGGTTTGTTCAGGCCTATCAGCCCTGCACTGATACGGAATCGCCCGAGCAAGGCGCCTCCGGATGATGCTCGCGCTCTCTGAGTTCTCAATGAAGCCGTTTCGCAGTTGCCGCCCTCAAATTCCCGGCGGATCGTCTGTCGGCCAAGAAAATCGCCCGGCAGAGCATCCTGATAGTCCGCGGCAAATTAAATTGCGGATACAAGATGTATACGCAAAAGTTCAGTACCTGCAGCATCGGATTTATCTCATGAAAAGTGGCCCTGGCCGATAAAAACCGGCGGCCGCATAAGCATCGGAGACTACTCCCGTCCATCCCTCACTACCTCTGTGGATAAGAAATGGCCTGACTCGGCCGCAATTGAATGTCAGAGGCTACATCCTTGCTAATCACCGAAACTCTAGAAACCACCGTTGCGCAAACAACCAGCCCGGTCGATTTGCTTCGAAGGCGAATCAAAACGAGGAAGGCGCGAGTCGGCATAATCGGCCTTGGTTATGTCGGCCTACCGCTCGCTGTCGAGTTCGCCAGAGCCGGCTTCGACGTCGTCGGTATCGACGTACAGCAGTCAAAGATCGAGCTCGTCAATTCCGGTCGCTCGTACATTAAAGACGTCGATGGCGAGACCTTTACGCGTCTTGTGAAAAGCGGTAAGCTTCGGGCCACGTCGGATTTCTCCGTCATCGCCGAACTTGACACGGTGGACATCTGCGTTCCTACGCCGCTTCGGAAAACCAAAGATCCTGATATGAGCTACGTTATCTCTGCCGCCGAAGCAATTGCCCGGTATGTGCGTCCCGGCCTTCTGGTCATGCTTGAGTCGACTACATATCCAGGCACAACCGACGAGCTCATCCTTCCAAGACTCGCCGAATCGGGCTTGAAAGTTGGCGAGGATTTCTTTCTCTGCTTTTCACCTGAGCGCGTCGATCCTGGTAATCCGAAGTTCCAAACCGCAAACATCCCAAAGGTCGTCGGAGGCATTACTCCGAACTGTACGGAAATCGGCACGTTGTTCTACAAGCAGGCACTGGAGACCGTCGTGCCTGTGAGTGGCACCCGCGTCGCTGAAATGGTAAAGCTGCTCGAAAACACGTTCCGGATGATTAACATCGGGCTTGTAAACGAGCTCGCCGTCATGTGCGAACGCATGAACATCGATGTCTGGGAAGTCATCGATGCAGCCGCGACAAAACCGTTCGGCTTTATGCCCTTCTACCCTGGCCCGGGCTTGGGTGGGCATTGCATTCCGATCGATCCGTACTATCTTTCGTGGAAAAGCAAGGAGAGTGGCTTTCAGGCGAGGTTCATCGAGCTGGCTGGTGAAGTAAACGGCCGCATGCCTGAATTCGTCATTGAAAAGATCCAGACCGCTTTGAACGATGTCCACAAACCGCTTCGTGGTTCGCATGTACACATTGTCGGTACGGCCTATAAGCGCGATATTGACGATGTTCGCGAATCTCCTGCCCTCGACATCATCCTGCTTCTCGAGCGTAAGGGTGCCAGCGTCACCTATTCAGACCCATACGTTCCTAAAATTCAGATGAATGGAAAGCTGCTGGAATCTCAGGATTTGCTCACCAGCGCTGCTCAATCGGATTGCGTCGTGATTGTGACGGATCACGGGAGCCTGGATTATAAGGCAATACTCGAAAACAGTAAGTTGATCGTTGATACACGGAACGCCTTGAGAGGCTTCAAGTCGGAAAAAATCATCAAGCTCTGAACATCTTCGGCCTCTTTGTGGCGCGGGCACTCCTGCCCGCCGCGTCCGGGCTTATCGGGACGCTTGGCTTTGTGCACCGTCGCCATGCCCATACTTACCCCGCGCAAATGAAACTCTTCCACCTGATCACAACAACGCAAAGCCTCGGTTTCCTCAGAGGACAGGCCGCGTTCATGAGATCGGAGGGACTCGACGTGCACATCGTTTCGAGCCCGGGCCCGGAACTCGCCGCCTTTGGCGAACGGGAAGCGGTCCGTACCCACGCGGTCCGCATGGTGCGGCGGATCTCCCCGTTACAAGACATCGTTTCGATATGCAACCTCTTTGCGTTGTTCCGCCGCGAGCGCCCCGATATTGTTCACGTCCACACTCCTAAGGCAAGTCTTGTCGGCGTCATCGCAGCTTGGGCAGCGCGTGTTCCTCATCGAATCTTTCATAGTCATGGTCTTCCGCACTCGACTGCCAGCGGTTTTGGTCGGGCACTACTGCTATGGTCGACTAAGCTTCCATCCGTGCTAGCAACCCGCGTGCTATGCGTCAGCCCGTCCGTTGCCGCGCAAATGGCGGAAGAAAAGTTATGTCCTGTTGAAAAGCTTGCCGTTCTGCACTACGGCAGCAGCAACGGGGTGGAAGCAAAAAAAGCATTTTGCCCGGTTCCACACGCAAAAGGAGAAAGTAGAGCAGCGCTTGGCTTTGCACCGGGAGACCTGATCATCGGGTTCGCCGGCCGGTTAGTTCGCGACAAAGGTCTCAGTGAGCTGTATAGGGCATGGACTGCAATTCGCGAAGAGTTCCCGAACACATATCTTCTAATCGCGGGATGTCCCGAAAATCGGGACGCTCTGCCGCCGGAAGTCCTTCGGGGGCTTCAGTCCGATTCTCGTGTCCGAATGCTCGGCCAGTTCGCAAATATGCCGCAGTTTTACGCGGCGCTCGATCTTTTTGCGTTGCCGTCCTATCGCGAGGGGCTTCCCAGCGTGGTACTGGAGAGTGCTGCCATGGGGATTCCCTCGGTAACCACGCGTGCCGTCGGCGCCATCGACTCCGTTGTTGACGGTGCCACGGGCTTGCTGGTGGATGTCGGGAACTCGTTGCAGCTCGAAAAAGCTTTACGGCGCTACCTCAAAGATCCACAGCTCCGAGACCGGCACGGCAAGCAAGCCCGGGAACGCGTCTTGCATCTCTTTTGTCCGGAGGATGTCTGGCGAGCGATTTTGTCTGAATATCAATCGCTCGTATCTGAATCGCGCGCCGGGTTGCGCCAACAATTCATGAAACGCGCGGCCAAAAGAACTTTGGACATATGCGTTTCCTCAATATCTCTGGCTATTGCTGCCCCGCTCCTCGCAATGATTGCCTTGTTTGTACGGCTGCGGATGGGGCGTCCCGTGCTCTTCCGTCAAATCCGCCCGGGCCTCAACGAGCGCCCGTTTCAAATGCTTAAATTCCGCACCATGCGCGACGCGTATTGCCACAACGGCGAACCGTTGCCCGATCGTGAACGGCTCACTCGCCTCGGAGAGTTTTTGAGACGCACCAGTCTCGACGAACTGCCCGAACTCTGGAACGTGCTCAAAGGCGATATGAGCCTGGTCGGGCCGCGGCCGCTGCTGCTTGAGTATCTGCCACGATATAACGATCTCCAGCGGCGCCGGCATGACATGAAGCCAGGCATCACGGGATGGGCGCAGGTCAACGGAAGGAATGCTCTTACGTGGCAGGAGAAATTTGATCTCGACCTCTGGTATATCGAGAATTTTTCTTTGTCGCTCGACTTAAAAATTTTATGGATGACGTTCTCGACAGTGCTTCGGAGTCACGGCGTGGCGCAACAGGGGCATGTCACGATGCCCAAATTCGCGGGGAACGTCCCGGAACCGGATGCACACGAGCCGGCCTGACAATCTGGGGTGCTGGTGGCCATGCCAAAGTCGTGCTCGATACCGCGAAGGCTCTCGGCTACACTCAAGTGCGAGTCGTCGACGATGCACCCCATGCCGCCAACTTACTGGGTTGCCCCATCGCTAAACCGCCGGCCAACTCTGATTTGCTGGAAGCGCATGCAGCATTTGTAATTGCCATCGGCGATAATGGCGCCCGCGCTCGCTGCTTCTCGCGCGCCCTCGCCCTCGGCTGGACACCCGTTACCCTTGTTCATCCCACCGCGCTGGTCTCACCTGGCGCAAAACTGGGCGCCGGAACTGTTGTTCTCCCCCGAGCAGTTATAAACACCGGCGCAATCATTGGTGAGAACTGTATTATCAATACCGCTGCCATCGTTGAACACGATTGCACGGTAGGCGATCACGTACATATTTCGCCTTCGGCCACTCTCGCCGGAGGCGTGAGTATCGGAGCCTTCGCGCATGTCGGGATTGGAGCCTCGCTATTACCCGGCTGCGGCATCGGCGAACGTTCGATTCTCGGCGCGGGTGCTGTCGTGTTGCGGTCCGTTCCGGAAGGCGTCACCGCTGTCGGAGTTCCCGCCCGTGTTCTGAAATCTCGCCAGAGCCTCGCATCCCCTCCAACCGCTTCACCCTCCGCCCGCATCCTTCTCTCCGTCCCGCACATGGGCGGCCAGGAACAGGACTTTGTGCAAGAGGCGTTTGCCTCCAACTGGCTCTCCACCGTCGGCCCCCATGTAACTGCTTTCGAGCAAGAGTTCGGTTCGCTCCTGGGGACTCATGCGCTTGCCACCGCAAGTGGCACTGCTGCCATCCACCTGGGCCTTCGTGCTCTGGGCGTTGGTCCCGGCGACACGGTCTTCTGCTCCGACTTCACCTTCGTCGCAAGCGCGAATCCCATCCTCTATCTCGGAGCCGAGCCGGTCTTTATCGACAGCAATCGGAGCACCTGGAACATGGACCCCGGCCTGCTCCGTCAGGCGCTCGCGCGCGCCGCCGCTAAAGGACAGCTTCCGAAGGCCGTTGTGGTCGTCCACCTCTTCGGCCAATGCGCCGATATGGATCCAATTCTCGAAACTTGCGGACGCTATGGCGTCCCCGTGCTCGAAGATGCGGCCGAGGCTCTCGGAGCCGTATATAAGGGACGGCCCGCGGGCACGCTCGGCGATCTTGCCGTGTTTTCGTTCAACGGCAACAAAATCATCACCACCACCGGCGGCGGCATGCTCGTCTCCCACAACCCGGAGTGGATCCTGAAAGCAAAACACTGGTCCACGCAGGCGCGCGAGGCTGGTATCGCCTATCATCATGCCGAATTGGGCTACAACTACCGCATGAGCAACGTTCTCGCCGGTATAGGGCGCGGGCAGCTCCGCGTGCTTGACCTGCGCGTTCGCCAGCGCCGCGCCATCGCGCTACGCTATGCCGAAGCTTTCCGCGATCTGCCTGGAATTGAGTGGATGCCGCAGGCCCCTTATGGTCTCCACACCAACTGGCTCAGTTGCTTCTTGATTGATGAAGCTGAATTTGGGTGCTCGCGCGATGAGTTGATCGCGCTGCTCGACGCCGCGGATATCGAAACGCGCCCTGTCTGGAAACCCATGCACCTCCAGCCGCTATATGAGTCGGCTGCGTGTTGGGGAGGTGCCGTCGGTGAGGATCTCTTCCGGCGCGGAATCTGCCTGCCCAGTTCCAGCAGCCTTTCGTCCGCGGAGCAAACTTACGTCATCGATCGCGTGCGCGCGGCTGCCGCCCGCCGGTCCGTGTGCAGGGAAGCGGCGGTTCACGTCTAAAACCCGATGAGCATGCGACTGTTAAGAAAACTCTCTACACTGACCTCGGGGGAGCTCGGCAACGGAGCAAAGCACGTGGGTGCGCTTTATGCCGTTCAACTTTTGTTGGCTCTGACGGCGGGTGTCACGGCTTTCCTCCTCCGATTCGATTTTGCGATTCCGTCCCGTATGGGTGTTTGCTTTGCATTCGCCATCGCTACCTGGCTGATTGTCAAGCCCGCTTCGCTGTATCTATTTGGCGGAACGCATGCAGCCTGGCGATACTTCTCCACTCCGGATCTGATTCGTGTCCTGGCCGCCAACGTCGTCGGTGTCGCGATCGCGGCCGCGGTCCTCATCCTCTTCTGTCCGGTTCGCTGTCCGCTTTCGATCTTGATTATCGATGCGCTGACCTCTTTACTGCTGAACACGGGCGTGCGCGCCGGTACGCGTTTGTGCTTCGAACTTTGCGCGCAACGGCAAGGCTCGCCGCGTGTGCGCACGTTTATCTATGGAGCGGGACAAGCCGGTGTCATGCTGCTGCAGGAGGCGCGCAACAACCGCGAATTCGCCCATGAGATTTGCGGATTCATCGATGATGCCAAGCACGCCGGGCTGCTCCTGCAAGGCGTGCGCGTGCTCGGCGCAGGACCCGACCTGAAGCGGTTGGCCGCCGAGCATCGCGTCAGTGAGATTCTCATCGCGGTTCCATCCGCCGATGGCGCTGCCATGACCCGGATCGCGCAACACTGTCGCAACGCGGGCGTTGCTTTCAAGACAATGCCTCCGCTTTCGGAGATTCTTTCTGGCCGCTCTCTTACAACTCAGTTGCGCGACGTGGCGCTGGAGGATCTGCTCGGTCGTACCAGCGTAAAACTCGACAACGAGAAGATCAGAACGAAAATCGAAGGCCAGGTGGTGCTCGTCTCGGGCGCCGCGGGCTCCATCGGCTCGGAACTGTGCAGGCAGATCGCCCGCTTCCGGCCGGCTGGGCTGGTGGCCTTCGAAATCTCCGAGACAGCCCTATTTTTTCTGGAGCGCGAGATGCGCCACTCCTTCCCGGACCTTCACTTCTGTCCGGAGATCGGCAGCATCCAAAACATGCACCGCCTTCGCGAAGTCTTTGGGCAGTACCGGCCCTCGCTCGTTCTACATGCCGCCGCCTACAAACACGTTCCTCTGATGGAACGGCATCTCTTCGAGGCGGTGGAAAACAACGTTTTTGGGACCTACAACTTGGCCGCTGTCTCTGCGGAATGGGGCGTTCAGGACTTCGTCATGATCTCGTCGGATAAAGCCGTGAATCCGACAAATATCATGGGCGCCACCAAGCGTGTGGCCGAACTGATGATCCGGTCCTTTCCTCCTGGAGGTCCGCGCTATGTTTCCGTCCGGTTCGGCAACGTCCTCGGCAGCAATGGCAGCGTCATTCCGATCTTTAAACAACAGATTGCGGCCGGTGGCCCCGTTACCATCACCCACCCGGAGATCGAGCGCTTTTTCATGACCATCCCCGAGGCTTCGCAACTCGTGCTGCAGGCATGCACCATGGGCCGCGGCGGTGAGGTCTTCGTGCTCGATATGGGTAAGCCGGTCAAGATCCTCGATTTGGCCACGCAGTTGATTCAGCTTTCAGGACTGGAACTCGGCCGGGATATCCAGATCAAATTCACCGGACTCAGGCCGGGTGAAAAAATGTATGAGGAACTCAGTCTTCCCGAGGAAGACATGCTTCCTACTCGCCACAGCAAAATCAAGGTCTTCGCCGGTACTGGCTTTGAGCTGGGTGATATGAGAGCTCACTTGCAGCGGTTGCGGAAGGCTTGCGAACATCGCAACGCCAAAGCTCTGGTTCGCGAGTTAAAAACCATTGTTCCCGATTACACAGCTAGCCAGGATGTAATGGAGCGCGCCTTCACTGATAACCTGATTACTCTCGATCGCGTACTGCGTATCGCCCCCGCCGCCGGTGAGCCGGTCACAACTATGCAGGCGTCTATTTCCTGAATCGTTTCAATCAGTTACGGGAATCGCCCCATCTGCTTGAAAATCGCCCGGGCTACCTTGCGGACATCGCTTCGGACGTATCTCTTTTTTTTATAGACGGTAAAAACCCGCTCCTCCCCCATTTTTATGGGAAAATGGAGCCGGCCTTTGGTGGGCTGCGCCACTTGCATTCGGAAACAAAACGAGTAGAACAGGTGATCGCGGCCGAGTTTGAAGCCCTCGACGGCTGTTGACCAGGGATGGCCATTTCCGGTCGGTAAACGGGCTTCAGATCGTAAGTTGGTAGCGACATTCGTAACGCGAATTACCGAAGTCGCTCAATGCGAACGCACCAAAAAATCCTTCCCGCGCATCCAACAACAGAGGACGCTATGAAGCGACATTCCCAGCTTGTCAACGCGAAGTACGACGCGTTAATGTTTGCAAAATCGCCGGATGACGCGCGCCGGGCGGCCCGGGAACTGGTAATTGCGGTTCTGGGAGAATCCGCTACCGCGATGCCGCTCGACGAGGCGCTACGCGAGTGCTGCCGGGAACTCAGGCCCTCCGAAGATCCGAAAGAGCAGGCGCGGTTTGAAGCCGAGTTCGTCGAACTCGGTATTTGGCCCAACACCCCGCAGCGCGCTGCTGCGTAACATAAACTAACCAACAGGAGAGTGCGGTTGGCTGAAAACAGCACGGCGGTCGTGTGCCGCTACTTGGAAGAAGCGATCGCGGCCGAGGCCCGTTCGGAAGCGCAATCCCGCGGCTTTGCTGGCGAGGGCGATGACGAAGACGTGCGCGCCGCCTTTGCGCGCCACGTCGAAGATGCCCGGTTGCAGCAGGAGCGGCTCACGCAACGCCTTCAGGAACTCGGTGGCCGCCTCTCGGACCGGAAGAGTTTTCTCGATCAGGTGCTCGAGGGGACGCCGAAGCTGGCCGAATCCGGTGGCCTGCTGGAGGAGCGTACCTTGCAAAACCTGATCGTGGCGTTCACCACGAAAAAGGCCGAGTCCGCTATGTACGAAGCGCTCGCCGCAACCGCGGAAGCGGCGGGCGATGCCGCCACGGCCCGTCTCGCGCGTGGCAGCCAGAAAGAAGAAGCCGCCGCAGCCGAACAACTCTGGCATTTTCTGCCGTCCCGCTCCAAGATCGCCTACAACATGCTCACGGTGACTGAGGTCGACCCCTCCGTCGAAACCAAAGCAGCTACCAACCGCGTGGTCTAGTGCTTACGAACAGAACCCCGACCGTGAGGGAGGGGGCCCCATGATTCCCAGCGAAGTCCGGATCGTCGAAGTCGGCCCGCGCGACGGACTGCAAAACGAAAAGCAAACCGTTCCCGTCGACGTGAAAGTAGCTCTGATCGAGTCGCTCGCCAACGCCGGACTGCGAACCATCGAAGCGGGCAGCTTTGTCTCTCCCGACTGGGTGCCGCAGATGGCCGATACGGACGCCGTTCTGAAGCAGCTCCGGCGCGGTTCCGGCATCCGCTATCCCGTGCTCGTGCCGAACGAAAAGGGTCTCGAAGCCGCGCTCGATTCCGGCGCAAACGACATCGCTGTATTCACCGCCGCCTCCGAAACATTCTGCCAGCGCAACATCAACTGCTCGATTGCCGAGAGCCTGGGAAAAATTCGCGCCGTGGTCGAACGTGCGCTCGCCCGAGGCTTGCGTGTTCGCGGCTACATCTCGTGCGTGCTCGGCTGTCCGTACGAAGGCGAGATCCGGTTCGAGGCAGTCACTACCGCAGCGAAAGAACTCTGGCAGATGGGCTGTCAGGAAATTTCGCTCGGCGACACCATCGGTGTCGGCACCCCGGTCGAGGCGCAAAAGCTGCTCGACAAAGTGGCCGAGCTCGTTCCCATGCGCCGCCTTGCCGTGCATTTTCACGACACCTGGGGACAGGCGCTCGCGAACATTCTGGCCTGCCTGCAGCTTGGCGTAACCGTAGTGGACAGCTCCGTCGCGGGACTGGGTGGGTGCCCCTATGCGCCCGGAGCGGCCGGCAACGTTGCCACGGAAGACGTGGTTTACATGCTGACTGGCATGGGCGTGGAAACCGGTGTCGATCTGATGAAGCTGATCGCGGCCGGAAAGATGATCTGCAATGCGCTGGGCCGCCCACCCGCGTCGAAAGTCGCCCTGGCCTTCCACGCTCATTCCGCGCTCAATGCCCAACGAGCAAAGCAGCACTAGCCAGCAACAGCGCGGGCGGAGTGATCAGTATTCCGAATTTCAAAAATTCCCAATAACTTACGTGCTCGCCTTCCCTGCGCAGCGCGATGAGCCACAGGATCGTCGCGAGCGATCCCGCGATCGAGAGATTCGGACCGAGATCCACACCGACCACCAGCGCGTTTCGAATGAGCTGCGGAATGTGATCCTGCACCGCCCGCCCGGTCAGCAGGCCAACCGGCAGATTGTTTCCGATATTGCACAAAATCGCCACGCCGAACGAACTCGCAAGAGTGCCCGCCAGCGGCGCCCAACGGCCAACATGATTCAGCGCATCGCGCACATCTTGGACAGCGCCCACTGCATCGATTCCTTCCACCACAACAAACAAACCGGCGACCAGCGGCAACACGCCCCACGAGATATCCTTCAGCACCGGAACAAACGCAGTTCGATCCAAAACCAGCACCGCGCCGAACACGACCAGCGCCGAGACCAACGTTGGCATCCCGAGATCTTTCCCAAGAGCCGACGCAATCACAAGCACAATCGCCGAGGCAATAATCCCGAACGCAACCAGCCGTCCGGATGCGGGCAAATCATCCGTTCGAACCTTGCCCTCCATCGGCCCTCGCAATTCGCTTCTCGACAGCCACCGGAGCAGGAAGTACGTCGCTGCAATGGAAAGCAACGAGGGCAGCGCAAAGAAGCGCAGCCAGTCGACAAGTGGCGGCATCGCCCTCCCAAAGATGACCAGATTGGCCGGATTCGAAATGGGCAGCACAAAACTCGCGGCATTGGCGATGAACGCGCAGATAAACAGATACGGCAGCACCGCGCCCCTGGCTTTTTTGACCGCCGCATAGACAGCCGGAGTCAGTACAACAGCCGTCGCGTCGTTGGACAGCAGCGTCGTAACAACAATCCCCACCACGTAGACAAGCGAGAAAAGCTTCAACTGCGACCCGCGTGCCGCGAGCACTGCATGCGACGCCAGCCAATCGAAGAGCCCTTGCCGTCTCGCGAGTTCCGCCAGCAGCATCATCCCGGCGAGAAAAACATAAACGTCCGTCCCGCGTTGCACCGCTGACAATGCCTGCGCCGGCGTGATGAACCGGAACACGAGCAGCAGAATCGCGCCCAAGCAGGCCCACACGGCTTCCGGCCAGCGTTTCGGACGTACAAGGATTCCAAAGATTGTGAGGGCAGCAATGGCCCAGACACCCCAATGATTCATGCGCGTGATATATTTCAGCCGTGAATGGCCGGTTTCTCACAATCTCCAGTGCTTTGATGGTACTGAGCCTCGCGCAGGCGAACGGGCAAAATGAACAGAAACCCGATCTGACGAAGCAGCCGACGCTGTTTGTGGTTGGTTACGCGCATCTCGATACGCAATGGCGCTGGGAGTACCCGCAAGTGATCAGCGAGTACATTCCCAAGACGATGCACACCAACTTCGACTACTTCGAAAAGTACCCGCATTACATCTTCAACTTTAGCGGCGCCAATCGCTACCACATGATGGAGGAGTATTATCCGCGCGATTACGAAAAGGTGAAGGACTTCATTCACGCGGGCCGCTGGTATCCGGCCGGTTCTTCCATGGAAGAGAGCGACGTCAATTCTCCCTCCGCGGAATCCATCTTCCGCCAGATTCTATATGGAAACGAATTCTTCCGGCGCGAATTCGGTGTCGCAAGCGCCGAGTACATGCTGCCGGATTGCTTCGGCTTCCCGGCCTCGCTTCCGAGCATTCTGTTTCATGCCGGTATCAAAGGCTTCTCAACCCAGAAACTGACGTGGGGCTCCTCGGCTCCGGTGGGCGGTCCGGGCTCTCCCGAAGATACACCCGAAGGAATTCCGTTCAATGTCGGTATGTGGATCGGACCGGATGGCAAAGGCGTCATCTCGGCGCTGAATCCGGGCAGTTATAGCGGCTCGATCACCACCGATCTCAGCAAAAGCCCAACTCCCGCCGAGGAAGAGAACCGCAGAAATCCGCCCGTGGATTGGCCCAAGCGCATCGAGCTCGATGGCAAGGCAACAGGTGTGTATGCCGATTATCATTACTACGGCACGGGCGATACCGGCGGCGCGCCCTCCGAGTCTTCGGTGAAATTGCTGGAGGCGATTGTCACCAAAAGCGAGACTGTGCTTCCCTCGCCGAACCAATCGCGAGCTCCTTGGGCTCAGCCTGCGTCCGAGCCAACCGGACCGGAAGTGCGCGTAGGAACCGGGCCGGTGCATGTGATCTCGTCGAAAGCGGACCAGATGTTTTTGGATATCACGCCCGCCGAAGCCGCGCATTTACTGACCTATAAAGGCGAACTGGAGCTAACGAATCATTCGGCCGGATCGCTCACTTCGGAGGCGTATCAGAAGCGCTGGAACCGGAAGAACGAAATCCTCGCGGACGCAGCCGAACAGACCTCGCTCGCCGCGCAATGGCTCGGCGGCAGAAAATATCCCATCGATCGCTTGAATGAAGCGTGGCGATTGGTGATGGGCGGCCAGTTTCACGACATCATGGCTGGGACCGCAACGCCCAAAGCGTACGAATATTCCTGGAACGACGATGTCCTGGCGATGAACCAGTTCGCGCAAGTCGTCACCAGCGCGACGGACGCCGTATCGGCCGCACTCGATACCCGTACGAACGGAATTCCCATAGTTGTGTTCAATCAGCTTTCCATTCCGAGACAAGACGTCGTGGAGGCAACCGTCCAGTTCCCCGAAGGAACGCCGAAAGCCGTGCGCGTAACCGGCCCGGACGGCCGGGAAGTCCCATCGCAGGTAGAAGGAACGAAGATACTCTTCCTCGCCAGCGTGCCTTCGGATGGCTTCGCCGTATACGATGTGCGGCCCGGCGAGTCCGCTCGCCTGTCCAGTTCCGAATTGAAAGTGTCGGACTCTTCGCTCGAAAATGCGCGCTATCGCGTTCACATCGATCAGAACGGCGACGTGAGCAGCATCTTCGATAAACAACTGAACAAAGAACTGCTGGCCGGCCCGGCGCGCCTAAGTTTCCAGTACGAGCAGCCACAACAATGGCCCGCCTGGAACATGGACTGGGAGGATCAGAGCAAGCCGCCGGCGGGATACGTCGATGGCCCCGCAAAGATCAAAATCGTGGAGAACGGTCCGGTTCGCGTAGCCCTTCAGATCGACCGCGATGCGCGCGGCTCGCATTTCGTACAGACGGTACGCTTGTCGTCGGGCGACGCCGGAAATCGCGTCGAGTTCGTGAACGGCATCGATTGGAAGACCGGACAATCGGCCTTAAAAGCAATCTTCCCCCTGACCGCCGCAAATCCCGAAGCAACGTACAACTGGGAAGTTGGAACTATTCAGCGCGGGAACGACACGCCGAAGAAGTTCGAATATCCCTCGCACGAGTGGTTCGATCTAACCGACAAGAGCGGCAGCTATGGTGTTACGGTGCTTTCCGACTGCAAGTTCGCCTCCGACAAGCCCAACGACAACACACTGCGCCTCACGCTCGTTTATACGCCCGGCGTCAATCCTCGGATGCAGCAATACAGCGATCAGGGCACGCAGGACTGGGGCGAACATCATTTTATTTACGGCCTTGCCGCTCATGCAGGCGACTGGCGGCGCGGCGAAACCGACTGGCAGGGATACCGCTTGAATGAGCCGCTGCTTGCCTTCGAAGCAACGAAGCATGCGGGATCGCTCGGCAAGCGCTTCTCGCTTCTCAACGTGAGCAGCAATCACGTCCGCGTCTTGGCGTTGAAGAAAGCGGAAGACGGCGATGATGCGGTAGTGCGTCTAGTGGAAGTGAATGGCGAGAACGAGCCGAACATACATCTGAAATTCGGCGCGAGCGTGCTCGCCGCCCGTGAGATCAATGCACAGGAGCAGCCGCTCGGTTCCACCAATGTCTCAGGCGGGGAACTCGTCACCAGCTTCACTCCATTTCAGGTACGCACGTTCGCCGTGAAGCTCAGTCCGGCCGCGGCCAAGGCCGGAGAGATCGCCTCGCAGCCGGTGACGCTCCCTTACGATCGCGAAGTGACCAGCACGGACGGCTCGCATTCGAACGGCGGCGGCTTCGACGCCGCGGGCGAAGCGATACCGGCGGAGATGCTGCCCGGTGAGATTCACTATAGCGGCATTACGTTCAAGCTCGGGCCTGCGGGCGGACCGAACGCCGTCGTTGCGAAGGGGCAAACAATCCAGTTGCCGTCCGGCCATTTCAATCGCGTGTATGTACTCGCAGCGTCGGCGGAAGGCGACCAGAATGCGACATTCCGGGCCGGCGGCACTTCTGCCAATTGGAACATTGAAAACTGGACCGGATTCATCGGCCAGTGGTACGACCGGGTCTGGAACGAAAAGGTCGTCAACGTTCCGCCGCGGCCGCTCCCGCCGAACATCAAGCCGGGGTCGCCCGAAGCGCAGCGCTTCGAAGCGTTCATGGCGCAGCACCGCACCCGCAAAGCGCTCGAATTCTCGGGTCACATCAACCCGGGGTTCATCAAACCGGCGCCAGTCGCGTGGTTCGCCTCCCACCGCCACACGGCAGATGGCCAGAACGAGCCGTATTCATACGCCTATCTCTTCGCCTACGAAATGGACGTTCCCGCCGGTACGCACAGCTTGACACTGCCGGACAATGACAAGATCCGTGTCATGGCTGTAACAGTCTCGCAAGAGAGCAGCGCGGTTCATCCAGTCCAACCATTGGTCGACGAAACCCCCAGCGAGGCTGCCTCCGTCCCAAATGGAGGATAGTAGTAAATGATGTTGTTTCGTAGTTCCGCCATCGCTCTGGGCCTCCTCGGAGCTGCGCTTGCAATGAGCGCCGCGACACCGATCACCCCCAAACCGGACCCCACGCCCGACCAGATCCAGGACATTATTAAGAAGTTCACCCAGAAAGAAACCGACTTCGCCATTGCCCGCGAAAACTACACGTACCGGCAAACCAGCAAGATCGTGGAAACGGACCCTCCCGGCGGAACCTGGGAGGTCGTCGAGGAAGTTACTTTCGATGATCGGAACAAGCGGACTTCGAAGGTGCTCTATGCGCCCGCGACGGAGCTGGAACACATCATGATGACCCAGGAAGATGAGCAGGACCTGCGTAATGTCATGCCATTTGTCATGACCAACGACACGCTTCCCGAATACGAGGTCCATTACGTCGGCCGCGAGCAGGTGGACGAGATCCCCTGTTACGTCTTCTCCGTCCGCCCCAAGGTCCTCACCAAAGACCGCAAGCGCTATTTCGAGGGACAGATCTGGGTGGACGATCAGGACCTGCAAATCGTCAAAACGTACGGCCGCTCCACCGGGTACCTGGGCAAGCATGAAGATCAGCAGTTCCCAAAATTTCAGACCTACCGTGAGCAGATCGACGGAAAATATTGGTTCCCGACCTACACGTATGCCGACGATACGCTGAACTTCAAAGACGGGCAATCGCAACGCATCAAAGTCGTAGTCAAATACGACCACTACAAGAAGTGGGAATTCAAGACGAACAGTACGATTACCTATGGTCCCATCGGCGGAGCGAGCCCCGAAAATACGACTCCGCCGACCACCCCACCAAATCCGCCCAAGCAGTGAGTGTTTGAATCATGCGTTTTGCTGTCCTGCTCCTCATCGCGCAGATTGGCTTCGCTGCGGATACCCCCGCGCCGGACATTCACAACTTCATCAAGGTGAATGACCATATCTACCGGGGCGCTGAACCCTCGGCTGTTGGCGTTCAGGAACTCGGTGCCATGGGCATCAAGATCGTGCTGGATTTACGTGAGGCAGGCGCCGGTACGCAAACGGAACAGCGCGAGGTAGAGAAGCTTCACATCAAGTACATCAATCTGCCGATGAAGCCTTTTTCCGCCCCCAACAAGGACGAAATGGAGCGCGCGCTCTCTATCCTGATAAACAGTTCCGATCCTGTTTTCGTGCACTGCCGCCGCGGCAAGGACCGCACCGGAACCGTCATTGCCTGTTACCGCATCCAGCACGACGGCTGGACGAATATTCATGCGCTCGAGGAGGCGAAGAGTCATGGAATGAGCTTCGCCGAGCGCGGCATGCGCGCCTACATTCTGCATTTCAAGCCGTTCACGCAATTCAGCGTACTTGCGGCTGGCCGCTGATCCACGAACTTCTACCATCCTCGCCTTCTGCTATCTGCGTCAGGTACTCTCGTTGCGTAACACGCCCGGCTCGAAACTAGTCCTCTTGTCGGATACGTGGACGGGCCGCTTAACCCTAAACCTTATGCGCTCAACCACTTATTGCGCCAGTTTAGTTAAAACCAGTAAGGTGAAAACGCTCTCGTGTGTTTAAATGAAGGGGTTTGAATGCCTGAGCTGAACCGAAAAGGTCAACGGCGCAGGCGTCTGTTGGACAGGCGTCTGCGGGAGGGAAAACTGCTATTGCGGGGTGCGGCGGATACCGATCACCCCATCATGGCGCATATCATTCCTATCCGCCGCTGTAACTTGTCGTGCGCCTATTGCAACGAATACGACAACTATTCGAAGCCGGTCCCGCTCGATACCATGCTGCACCGCCTGGAGCTTTTGGGCCGGTTGCGGACAGGCGTCATTACCCTCAGCGGCGGCGAGCCGCTGCTGCACCCGGAACTGGATCAGATCATTCAGGGCATTCGCAAAAACGCGATTCTGGCGGGTCTCATTACCAACGGCTATCTGCTAACCGCAGATCGCGTGCGCCGCCTCAACGATGCGGGCCTCGATTACCTGCAGATCAGCATCGATAACGTCATGCCCGATGACGTATCGAAAAAGAGCCTCAAGGTTCTGGACAAAAAGCTGCAAATCCTGGCCGAGCATGCCGATTTCCATGTAAACATCAACTCGGTGCTGGGCGGCGGAATCCGCAACCCCGAAGACGCGCTGATCGTTGGAAAGCGCGCCATGGAACTGGGCTTCACCTCGACGGTCGGCATCATCCATGATGGCGACGGGCAACTGCGTCCTCTTGCAAACCGCGAACGCGAGGTCTTTCTCGAAATGAAGAAGTTCGAGAAAAGGCACTTCTCCCGCATCAACTATTTCCAGGAAAAGATCGCGAACGGCCAACCGAGCGACTGGCGCTGCCGTGCCGGTTCCCGCTACCTGTATATCTGCGAGGATGGGCTGGTGCATTACTGTTCCCAGCAGCGCGGCTTTCCGGCCAAGCCGCTCGAAGACTATACGGTGGAAGACATCCGGCGCGAATACATCACCCAGAAATCGTGTGCTCCTTTCTGCACCATTTCCTGTGTGCACCAGATCTCCTATTTCGACGGATTCCGAGGCAAGCAAACCCGCACTGTCGAACCGGTTCCGGAAGATCAGTTAGTCACCATTAAAGCCGCCGGGCTCTAATGACGGGCATCGTCGCGGACCCCCGCGTCAAACAGCACGATACCGGGCCGGGGCATCCCGAGCAACCGGCGCGTTTCGATGCAATAATCAACCACTTCGAGCGTGTGGACCTGCTTGGCGCTCTGTCCCGGATCGAATCGCGTATCGCAACAGACGACGAGCTGGCGTTAGCACACGACCGCTCGTATATCGAGCTCGTAACGCGCGAAATCGCGCAGGCCCGTGCGCAACTCAGCACCGGCGATACGGATCTCTGTCCTGCTTCGGAGTTCTGTGCCCGCGTGGCTGCCGGATCAGTGCTCGCAGCGGTAGATGCCGTTTTTGGAGGCGCGGTGGCAAACGCATTCTGTGTGGTCCGGCCGCCGGGACATCATGCGAACGCGAACCGCGGGATGGGCTTCTGCCTGTTCAACAACGTCGCGATCGCGGCCCGCTATGCACAAAAGCGCTACTCCGCCGAGCGAGTCCTGATTGCCGATTGGGACGTACACCACGGCAACGGCACCCAGGATATCTTCTACGAAGATGGATCCGTGTTGTTCTTCAGCACCCATCAATCGCCCTGGTATCCCGGCACCGGCGATACTTCGGAGCAGGGCGCCGGAGCCGGCCTGGGCACGACCATCAACTGCCCGTTTCCCGCTGGCGCCGGCGGGCCGGAAATCCTCGGAGCATTTCAGAATCGCCTCTTAGTCGCCGCCAAAGAGTTCAAGCCCGATTTCATCTTGATTTCCGCGGGATTCGATTCGCGGATCGGCGATCCTCTGGGCCTGTTTCGTCTCACCGACAACGACTTCGGGGAACTGACTCGCATGCTGACCGATCTGGCCGCGGACTGCTGCGGAAACCGTCTCGTCTCGGTGCTCGAAGGCGGTTACAACCTGGAAGGTCTCGCGCGCGCCAGCGAAGTGCATTTGCGTGAATTGTCGGGCGAGAGCCGCTGATATACTTCGGTTTCTGCATGAGTCAGAAGGATATATGCGAAGAAAAGTAACGGTAATCGGCGCCGGAAATGTCGGCGCAAATACAGCCCAGAAAATCGTAGCGAAAGAACTGGCGGACGTTGTACTGGTCGACGTCGTAGAAGGTGTTCCCCAAGGCAAGGGCCTGGACATGCTCGAATCGGCTCCGGTCGAAGGGTATGACGTCCAGATCGTTGGCACGAACGGCTACGACGAGACCGCCAATTCCGATGTAGTCGTCATCACCGCCGGGTTTCCCCGCAAACCGGGTATGAGCCGCGACGATCTCCTGATCGCAAACTACGAAGTAGTGAAGAGCGCGACCGAACAGGCCGTGAAGCGTTCGCCGAATGCGATTCTGGTGCTGGTCACGAATCCGCTGGATGCCATGTGCTGGACCGCTTTGCAAGTCTCCGGTTTCCCCCGCGAGCGAGTGATCGGCATGGCGGGTGTCCTCGATTCCGCGCGCTTCCGCACCTTCATCGCGCAGGAGCTCAACGTCTCCGTTGAGAACGTGACCGCCATGGTGCTCGGAGGACATGGCGACACGATGGTCCCGCTTGTCCGGCTCACGAACGTGAACGGGATACCGCTTACCGAGATTATCGATCAAGCGACCATCGACCGGCTGGTACAGCGGACGCGTGATGGCGGAGCCGAAATCGTCAAATATCTCAAGACGGGAAGCGCCTATTATGCCCCGGCGGCTTCGGCAGTGGAGATGGTGGAATCGATTCTCCGCGACAAGAAAAAAGTTCTGCCCTGTGCCGCCTACCTGCAAGGTGAGTACGGAATCCGCGACCTGTTCGTGGGCGTGCCCGTCAAACTCGGTAAAGAAGGCATCGAGAAGATCTACGAACTCAAGTTGGACGCGAGCGAACAGGCTGCGCTTAAGAAAAGCGCCGATGCGGTGCAAGAACTGGTATCGGTTCTGAAGCAGAAGGTGCAAAAGCCGGCAGCAGCAAACCAGTAGTGGCAGTAACAGCAGAAGGCGGCAAACCTCGCATCGACCCGCGGTACGCGTGTTTCGGCATGAAACTCGCGCCATCGAAGATCCACCGCTGGGGTGTTTACGCGACCGAGCATATCCCCGCGGGCCGGAAAGTCATCGAGTATACGGGCGAAAAGATCAGCCGGCGCGAAACGAAGCGCCGCGCGAACACGCGCGATTTCATCTATCTCTTCACGCTCGACGCCTACTGGACCATCGACGGTGCCGTTGGAGGCTCCGGTGCCGAGTACATCAATCACTCCTGCGAGCCGAATCTGGCAGCCCGGATTGTAAAAGGCCATATCCTTTATATGAGCCTTCGCGATATCAAGCCCGGCGAGGAGCTCACGGTGGATTACCGTTTCGATAAGAAAGTGGAAAAGGTAATCTGCCGCTGTGGCGCGCCGAAGTGCCGGGGAACGATTAATGTGGCGGATTGATTAACAACGTCGCGCTATACATTTTGGACATGGCTGCGGAACCACGCGTCCAGAGATTGCTTGGTTACTCGACCTGTAGTGTAGAGATGAATGAGCCAGTCGTACAGTTCGCGATCGGCGAAACGCAAAATGTACCCGTTCATTTCATAGAAAACGGCTGTTGCTGTTATGGCAGTTCTTTTGTTTCCATCCATGAAAGGATGATTCTGCAGGAGGCTTTCGCAGAGTGCGGCTCCCTCTTCAATGATGTCTTGGTAGTACCCGGTTTGAGGCCGGGCTGCGGCGGCCTCCAAGGCGCCACGATCGCGGACGCCTGCGGTGCCACCGAATGACTCCACCATCTCAAGATTGATCTGAATCAACTCGTCAATCGAGAGATATACGGTCATTGCGCGAGCAATCTTAGCAGCTCGGGATGCTCTCGCTTAAATCGATCCAGCGCCTCACGGAAAGTTGGTCGCGGCTTAGCATCTTTCAACAGAGTGTTCACAAACTCTTCAACCACGGCTCGCTGCTCCGGAGATAATCGAAGGATCTGTTGGGTGAGATTTTGCGCATTCTGCATGCATGGGATCCTTATCCAAATTATCGCAGCCCTTGATGACCTCGGCTCAGAATCTCACAAAATTTCAGCTCAGAAGTTCAACGATCGCTTCGGTTGCGAAGCGCGTGCTGTCGCAGCCCTGAACCATCCGCACATCTCGGCGCTTTACGACATCGGGCCGGATTATCCGGTGATGGAGTATGTCGAAGACGAGCCGCTCAAAGGCCCGCTGCCGCTCGCAAAAGTGCTGGAGCATGCGAAAAAAACACCGCAATTGTCGCGATCCCTTGGATGACTCGGGTCCGGGCAATGGCTGTCTAACTTTTCGACATCGACGACGGCCAGCGCCGCGAATCCGGACGCGGGCTCTTGGCCCCTGCCGTTGCTGCTCACCCGCATCAGCATTCGATCCAGCCCGACCACGGCGGGCCAGATCCAGCCGACTCAGCCGCAACAGCGCTATTGAATTTGTTTGCTGGTAAGCAGAGGTAATTTTGGAAGCGGTCTACGCAGCGCCGGCTTAGCTAAATTTAGATTAGCGGAGAGGCGCCGCAGCCGAGCTTCGTTACATTGGCGTATCCTGAAAGCATGCCGACGACTACATCGATCACGTTCCCGGATGATCTGTTGCAGGATATCGACCGCGTGGATAAGGACCGTTCAGCATTTCTGGAGCGCGCTGCACGCCGGTATCTTGCGGAACTCGGTTCCGAACAACGTCGCCGAAGGGATGCTACGGACAAGGATATCTACGAACATCACGCGGTACAACTTAACTCAGAAGCTGCTGAAGTGCTCGGCTTTCAAAGCCTGCCCGAGTAGATGCGGCGCGGTGATTTGTATTTAGTACAGAGACCTGGTTCGCCACATCCAAAGCGCCAGCGGGTGTTTGCTGTCGTGAGCAGGCAAGCGTTGATTGAAAGCAAATTCTCTACTGTCATTTGCTGTCCGGTGTATTCGAGACATGACGGCCTGAGTACGCAAGTTGCAGTCGGAGTGGAAGAAGGGCCGAAGCACGAAAGTAGGCTGCATTGCGACGAACTGGTCAGTCTTCCGAAAGCTTTGTTGACGAGATACGTCGGTTACCTGAGCCCTGACAAGCAACTCGAATTGGACACGGCTCTGGCGGTGGCCCTCGGGTTGAAATAAGCGACTAACAGTGACCGTTCCGCCGCGCGATTCATTTCGAGGTACAATCGCTCCACTGAGATGTCTGCTAAGGTCGGCACGCACCTGGGCCCGTACGAAATCGTTTCCCGGGCCGGTGCCGGCGGCATGGGCGAGGTATGGAAAGCACGCGATACGCGGCTTGGCCGCACGGTCGCGATCAAAATTTCAGACCAGAAATTCAGTGATCGCTTCGACTGCGAAGCGCATGCGGTCGCGGCCCTGAACCATCCGCATATCTCGGCGCTGTACGATATCGGGCCGGATTATCTGGTCATGGAATATGTCGAAGGCGAGCCGCTGAACGGCCCGCTGCCGCTCGCGAAAGCACTGGAGTATGCGAAGCAAATCCTGGACGCTTTACATGCGGCTCACCGCGCGGGCATCGTGCATCGGGATCTCAAGCCGGCCAACATTCTCGTTGCGAAGAGCGGCGTAAAGGTCCTCGACTTCGGGCTTGCGAAGCGAACAAAAGCAGCATCCAGCCTGGACGGTCTGACCGCTCTGGGTACTCGGTCCCTGAGCGGCGAAGGCAACATCGTGGGCACGTTGCACTACATGGCACCCGAGCAGTTACAAGGGAAGCATGTCGATGCACGTGCCGACATTTTTGCCTTCGGCTGCGTTCTCTACGAGATGATCACCGGCAAACGAGCGTTCGACGGCGGAAGCCCGGCCAGCGTGATTGCAGCCGTCGTGGAGCGGCCGGCGCCTTCCATTTCGAATATCGCGCCCGAGTCGCTCGACCGGATTTTGAGGCGCTGCCTCGCGAAAGATCCCGAAGAACGCTGGGAATCGGCGTTGGACGTTAAGGCCAGTCTCGAATGTGTCGCGATGGAACCGCCAAAATTTCCGACGCCTCGCTTCCGATGGCTTCCTTGGGTTCTCGCTTGCTTCGCTCCAATCGCGCTCGCGGTCGTTGCCGTTTACTTCCGCAAGCCCACGCCGGAATCATCCCCCGTGCGCTTCCGGATTTATGCGCCGGAGAGCGCATCGTTTGCATCTGTCTATGGCCCTAACGGAAGTCCGCCGGCCTTTTCGCCCGATGGACGGCGAATCGCATTCGCGGCCGTGGATGCCAGCGGCACTCGGCGGCTCTGGGTGCGTTCGCTCGACGCATTCCAGCCATATCCGCTCTCCGGAACGGATGGTGCTATCGATCCATTCTGGTCATCAGATGGCAAATCCATCGGATTCTTTGCTGGGGGCAAGCTCAAACGAATTGACGCTTCCGGCGGATCGCTGCTCACGTTAGCGGATGCAGGCAACGGCCGGGGCGGCACGTGGAATCAAAATGGCGTGATCGTGTTCGCGCCGAACGCGCGGGCCGGGCTCGAGCGGATCTCGGCATCCGGTAGTTCGCCGGTGTCAGTCACGTCGGCGCAGCCCGCCGAGTCACATCGTTGGCCCTGGTTCCTGCCGGACGGGAAACACTTTGTGTACATCGATACGATTCTGGGCACCGGCCGCGGAACGCTACGGCTTGGATCGCTTGAAACGCACGAAAGCCGAGTTCTTGCGGACGCCGAATCAAACGCGATCTGGAGTGGCGGCCATCTTTTGTTTATGAAGTCCGGCATGCTGGTTGCGCAGCCATTCGATCTGAAGCACCTCTCCCTTACGGGTGAGCCGATCACAATAGGCGAGGGAATTCGAAGCGATACGGTCGGGATGGTTGGCGCGTTCAGCGCTTCGGCCACCGGGCAGCTGCTTTACGAGGGCGGTTTTGACGATCTCCGCCTCACCTGGTTAGACCGCAGAGGAAAGCTGCTCGGGACGGTGGGCGATAGTGCTCAATTTACCTCCATTCAACTCTCACGTGACCAGCGAAAAGCAGTGGTTACCGAGCGCAGCACGGGACGGGGGCGTATCTGGATCTACGATATGGTTCGCGGTCTGCGTTCGCGCTTCACGCTGGATGACAGCATCGAGAATTACCCGGTGTTGTCGGCCGATGGAAGCACGATTGTATTTTCTTCGAATCGCAACGGCGGAGTCGATCTCTATCAGCGGTCAGTTGAAAATCCAGGCCGCTCCGAGCTGATCTATGCGGACAAATCGGTGAAGGAGCCATTGAGCCTAACGCCGGATAACAAGTATCTGTTGTATTCGGTCATGAGCGATCCGCGGACCGGGAGCGACCTCTGGCTTTTGCAGGACCCTCTGGGGCCGCCCGGAAAAGCCAAGGCGATGCCATTTGCACAGACGAGATTCAATGAAATACGTGGATGCTTCTCGCCCGACGGACGCTGGATCGCTTACACCTCAGATGAATCGGGTCAGTTCGAGGTTTATGTGGTGCCCTTTCGCGGTCCGGGCGCCCGGCAGCAGGTCTCTGTCGGCGGTGGATTCCAATCGCGTTGGCGTGGAGGTGGTAAAGAAATTTTTTATGTTAGCCTCAATAACCAACTGATGGTTGCGACGTTTCGCGCCGGAGCACACAATTCACTTGAAGTCGGCACACCCGAACCGCTTTTTTCGCTCAACGGCGACGCATCATCCGGCATGTTTGATGTCTCCGCCGATGGTCAACGTGTACTGATAGTCGCCCCGCAACAGCGGCAACGTGGCGAGTCGATCAGCGTAGTTCAGAACTGGACGGCCGGATTGAAACGGTAATTTACTCCGGACACGCTTCCCCCTCCACACCCGCTGCCCAAGCCATCGCGCCTTCGAGCATCTTCAAATGCAGCGGCTCGCGATACGTGCTCGCCGAATGACCCAGCGCGGAATAAAACACGCGGCCTTTCCCGACGCAGTGTTTCCAGATAATCGGATGGTCCGTCCCCATGCTGATGTCTTTCCAAAACATCTTCGGACGATACGTCCGCTCATCCAAAGTGGCAAGCACCTTTACACCCTCGCTGCGGGGGCTCTTCTCAAACGAATACCATTCGTCGACGCGGGTCCACTCGCTTGGCAGATCCTTGGTCGCCGGATCATGCGTGTCTTCGATATGGATGGTCGCCTCCTGGAATTGCGGATGAAGCGGGTGTCCTTTGAACTGCGCTCCGATTAACGTCTCGACGTACCACCGCCATTCATAGCGGGGATCGCCGCCCGCACCATGGATGCCGACAAACCCTCCGCCGTCTTCGATGTAACCGCGAAACGCGTTTTTCTGATCCGGTGTGAGTACGTCACCGCTCGTGTTGTTCCAAACCGTCGCTTGGAAGCTGCTCAAATCGGCCTGGTTGAACACCGCGCCGTTCTCCGTGAAGAACGCCGACCAGTTTCGCCGCCGGCAAATCTCGGCCAGTGCTGCTTTGGCAGCCCGAATCGCATTATCGTCGCGGAAGCCGTTCGTCTTGGAAAACACGAGAATCGCCGGTGGATTTAATTGCGTAGGTAACTGCGGCGGCACGGTCTCATAGATGTGAGCTCCGTAATAAACCCTACGAATCATGAGCCCGGCGTAGACTCCAAAGCCAACCGCTATCACAGCAATGCCGAGAAGCGACCATTTGGCGATTTTCTTAACCATGACTGCTATCTCCCGAATCGATATTGTACAGCGTACGAAGTAGTGTACACTGTACAAAAGCTCTGCCGTGCCAAAAAAAACTATCCATCGTGTAAAACAGCGGAAGCGATCGTCCTCAACCTGGGACACGGCCGTCCAGCAGGACGCCGGGACCAGTCTGACCCGCGAGCGAATTGTTGAGGCGGGAATAACAATTGCTGACCGCCACGGCTTGGCTGCCGTGTCGGTCAGAAGAATCGCGGCGCAACTCCAATCGAGCCCCATGGCGCTCTACCATTACGTTCCGAGCAAGCGCGATCTCCTGAATCTGATGCTGGACGCATGTCACGCGGAATTCCAATGGCCGGGAGCCCCGATCACCGGCTGGCGTGGCGTACTAAGTCATTTTGCGCGCGAAAGCCGGCGATCTCTGAAGCGTCATCCGTGGGCGAGCGTACTTCGCGCCGCAGATCCCGAGTACGGTCCGGGCGGCATCCGCACTCTCGAATCGTTGCTCACGCGCTTATTCGAATTCGGCCTCGACATGAGAACGGCTATCCGGGCGATCGGCGTTCTGTTTGTGTTTGTGAACGGGTTCGTGACGGCGGAAGCTGCTCCGCGGAAACCGGCCAATCAGCCCAGATTTTCGAAAGTGATTCTTGCGACGGGGAGGTTCCCCAACGTTGCCCGCTTTGTCGAAATGGGCGCCGAGCTGCCGGATGACGAAGGCTTTGAACGTGCCCTGAATTGGATTTTGGACGGTATTGAAGCCGACCTTCATACCAAGAGGAATGTTCATGCCGCGCGGCGGAAGAAAAGTGCGTAGCTCTCAAACCTAAGGAGTCACCGTAATGATGATAAGCACCTCCCGCAGATCCTTCCTGAAAACGGCAGCCGCTATCCCGGCTCTTCACCCTCGCTCTATGAACGGAGATCCTATGAATGTACCGGTTGGCCTTGAACTGTACACAGTGGGCAAAGAGATGGACGCCGACCCCTTCGGCACGCTCAAGCAGGTGGCGGCCATCGGTTACAAGAACGTCGAATTGTCCCCAATGGGCAAGACCCCGCTTCAGGATTTGAAGAAGGCACTGAAGGATGCGGGCCTGCCGAATCCGGCGGGGCACTATCTTCTCCCCGATCTGATGAGCAAACTCGATCAAAATATGAGCGCTGCCAGGCAACTGGCGCAAGAGTACATGATCGTGAGCGTGCCATGGATCGCCGATCCTTCGCGCATCAAAAGCGATCCCGCCGGAGGTCAGATGGCATTCTTCCTCGCGCTGTTGCAATCATTGACGTTGGACGATTGGAAGTGGAATGCCGACCAATTCAACAAAATCGGTGAACAGGTCAAGAAGGCCGGTTTGCAACTTGGTTATCACAACCACAACTTCGATTTCAAACCATACGGTTCCACCACAGGCTATGACGAATTCATTCGTCTCACCGACCCCGATCTGGTCAAGCTGGAACTGGATTGCGGCTGGGTGGCGGTCGCGGGTCACGATCCCGTCGCTTATTTGACGAAATATCCGGACCGCTACCGCCTACTGCACATCAAGGATTTTCGTAAGGGTTTTAGGCCCACAACAAAACTGATGGATCAGGGCCCGAATGCACCTGTTCCAACGGAACTCGGCCGGGGCGCCATCGATTACCGGAGGATTCTCGAAGTCGCGAGCAAGGGGCAGATCCGCGGGATATTCGTGGAACAAGAGCCGCCATTCACCGAAATGCCGGCGCTCGAAGCCATTAAAGTAGATTACAACTATCTCAAGAATTTGCAGATATGAGGATGCCCACTATGTACGTGCGGGTTGCGGCCGTGCTGTTGCTCACCATACCACTAAGCGCGCATCAAGCAGACCAGGCGGCCAGAGCGGAAGAGCAGAGGAATGCTCAACAGCCGAAGAAGGATGCGACACAAAAAGAGAAAACGGAGAACGCGCTGGCCAATCTGCTAGGCGGTCCGAAACTGGACCAAGCCGCGGCCGAGCGTGGCCGGAAGATTTTTGTGCCCACCTGCGGGTTCTGCCATGGCAACGACGCGCGCGGCAAGAGCGGCCCCGACCTGGTTCGCTCGGCGCTGGTATTGCACGACAATAAAGGCGATACCATCGGCCCGGTGATCCGCAATGGCCGGCCCGATCGAGGCATGCCCGCCTTCCCATCCCTCTCCTCCGAGCAGATTGCCGACATCTCAACGTTCCTGCACTCGCGGGCAGCCGACGTATCGAATCGCTTCGCATACAAGATCGGAGACATCGTTACCGGCAATCCCCAGAAAGGCGCTGCTTTCTTCAACGGGGAAGGCCATTGCGACACCTGCCACTCGCCCACTGGCGATCTCGCGCACGTGGCAAGCAAATATGATGCGGTGGAACTCCAGCGCCGGATGCTGTATCCCGCGCCCAATCTGCTTGACGTGTATCTGGGCAAAGTCGTGAAGCCGCCCGCGCCGACCAAGGTGACGGTCCATCTTCCTTCCGGTGAGCAGGTCTCCGGAACGCTCGATCATATCGATGAATTCGCCGTGACGATGCACGATTCTTCCGGCTGGTACCGCTCGTTTTCCCGCGAGAATGCCACGGTGGATGTCCAGGACCCGCGCGCCGCGCACGCGGCCCTGTTGCCGAAGTATACGGATGACGATATGCACAATGTTCTTGCTTACTTGGAGACTCTGAAATGAGAACACCGGCACTTGCGCTCGCCCTGTTGCTTGCGCCCGCAATTTACTTTGCGCAGCAACTCAGTCCACAAGCGCTGTTGAAGCCCGTTGTCGACGGTTGGCCAACGTATAACGGCGATTACTCGGGACGCCGACATAGCCCTTTGACTCAGATCAACACTTCCAATGTTGCTTCGCTCGCGACTGCCTGGACCTATCGCGCCACCAATTACGGCGCTGGCGGCTTTGGTTCCGTAATTAAATCGACTCCGATCCAGGTCAACGGCGTTCTGTACTTCACCATGCCCGATAACGTCTGGGCCGTGGATGCGCGCACGGGCAGGGAAGTCTGGCATTACAAGTATCCACCCAACCAGGGCGGGCACATCGGCCAGCGCGGCGTTGCGATGTGGGGGAACTGGTTGTACTTTGAAACTCCAGACTGCAATTTGATCTCTTTGAACGCGAAAGACGGCAAGGAGCGCTGGCGAAAACAGATTGCCGATGTGAAGCTCGAATACTTCTGCACCATGTCGCCCTTGGTGGTCGGGAATCATATTATTGCCGGAGTTGGGGGTGACTCGCTGGACAATCCCGGGTATTTGGAATCGCGCGATCCCGAAACCGGCGATGTGCAGTGGCATTGGAACACAGAGCCCAAAGCGGGCGAGCCTGGCGCTGAGTCCTGGCCCGATGCCGACGCCCGAGGTCACGGCGGCGGCATGACTTGGATGACGGGCACTTATGATCCCGACTTACACCTCATTTACTGGGGCACCGGCAATCCGAACCCGGTGCACGCTGGAGAGGCGCGGAAGGGGGACAATCTGTGGACCTGCTCCATCGTCGCCCTGAATGTCGATACGGGAAAGATGGCTTGGGGTTATCAAGTCTCACCGCATGACACGCACGATTGGGATGCAGTGCAGACGCCCATTCTGTTCGATGCCGAGTTCAACGGCAAACCACGAAAGCTGCTCGCGCAGGCCAGCCGCAATGGATTCTTTTTTGTGCTCGACCGCACGAACGGCGAGCATCTGCTGACCGCGCCGTTCATCCAGAGCAACTGGAGCAAAGGCATCAACGCCAACGGCCAACCGATTCCAGATCCGAAAAAAGAGCCATCGCGCAACGGCACGCTCGTGTCTCCCAGCTCCAACGGCGCATCGAACTGGTTCGCGCCCAGCTTCGATCCTTCCACTGGCCTTTTCTACGTTGTGGCCTCGCAGAGTTACAGCGTTTTTTATTTGACGGCAGAAGGAAAGGCGGAGGGCTTCGCCGGGCGCGACGACTTTCTGAATTTCCCGGGAACGATCAAGGCCATCGACTATAAGACGGGCGAGATTCGTTGGACTCACGACGTGGGCGGCATGGGCACTGGCCTGTTAACCACAGCCGGTAACCTGCTCTTTGCTGGTGACAATTCCGGCCACATCCTCGCAATGGATGACCGGAACGGCAAAACGCTCTGGCACACCACGGTCGGGGCCAACCAGGCGAACGGCGCGATTACGTATCAACTGGATGGGAAGCAGTACGTCGTTGCCGGAGCCGGTGATTCATTGGTCGCGTTTGCTTTGCCCACTGCGCGATAATACGCTTTTCTCAAACGCGATATGGGCCGCTTGCTTACTATTTAGCGTCGTTCCCTGACAGCAAGCCTGGCCAAAACTTCCGGCGGGACGCTAAACAACGCAGCGGTCAAATACTCCGGCGAAGCGTTTTCTGCGCGCGCTTCCATCAGCGACATTTGCATCCACGGAAAATCGGGATCGGACTCCGGCATCTTATGAAGGAGAGCTTTCGCCTCCCGCAACGCAGACCAGGAAGCGTCGGAATGGAGAAGGAAGTCGAACAGCTCGCGCCGGCATTCGGTACACTCTGGTGCTAGCTGAACTGCCTTGGTCAGATAGAGGCGAGCTTTCAGCCGAGCGCGCCCGCCGAAGATAGGACCCTTGATATCCGCCTGCACTGCATACGACTTCCCAAGCCACAGGTACGGCTCAGCGCCACTGGGATTCGCCTTCGCCGTCGATTCAAATTGGGAAATGGCCTTCTGAAACTCCCCAGCGAAATAGTAGTTTTTGCCACGCTGGAGGCCGTCGCTCAGAGCGGCCGCCGAAATGGCGGAAGTGGCGACCATCAAAAGCAGGGCTGTATTCCGGACAAGCTGTATACGCATCTCAGACTCCGTTGAAACTTGGATCTATAGATGTACGCGTAAGGCGAAAGGAAATCGGCTCAGCCCTGCAGCAAATTCCCACTGCTGCCCAAAAAGCGCAGACGTACAGCGCCGGCTTTGGTCACGCCGCATTACTCAGGAGCACCGTCTGGTGTACCGTGTGGCCGGCGAAGCTATTGATTTTCTTCAGGCTCGCTATCACTATTGATCACTCCCTTCACACAATCGTCAACACCCGCGCCCCGCGTATTCCTGGCGATCCCACGAAATCGCGCCAGGCGCTCGCCAACCGTTCCACTCCTTCACGAATCAACTCATCCGGCAACAGAAACGGAATGCGCAGATACTCAATACACGAATCATCTGCTGAAAACAGCGGTCCCGGCGTAATGGCGACGCCATGCCGCGCCGCCAAGTGCGCAAACTGGCGAGCATCGGAACCGGGCAATCGCACCCACAAAAACAATCCACCTTTCGGCACTTGAAACTCCCAGGCGGGCAGTTTCTCTCGCAACAAGCTCGCTAACAAATCCCGCCGCGTCTGCAACTGCGCTCGCCGCAACTCTTTGGCCTGCTTCATAGCCGAGAGCAACTGCGCCGCAATGGCCTGCGTCAATGGCGAAGAGCCCAGGTCCGACGCCGTCTTCACGCGCGCTAACTTTGTGATCGCCGCCGCCGGAGCGCGCAGCCAGCCGACGCGCAAGCCTCCCCAGAAAAGCTTGCTGAGAGAGCCCACCGTGAAAACCGTCGAACCCGGAGCCGCATAGCAGGCAATCCAGCGTGGCGGCCGTTCGCCCGAGATCGCGAGTTCGCTCATGCAATGGTCTTCAAGCAAGGGTACGCCGAAATCGTCCGCCACTTTCGCCAGGGACTGCCGCGCATACTCCGGCATCACCACGCCGGTCGGGTTGTGATACGTCGGGGTCAAATAGATCATCCGCGATCCGGTCGCAACTAATTTGTCCCGCGCTTCGCCCGGCGCCACATGCTCCGGACCAACCGCGAGCGGCGCCAGCCGCGCTCCGGTAAAGCGAAATACATCCAGGCCGCCAAAATAGGTCGGGCTCTCCACCAATACGCTATCTCCGCGTTGCACGTACAGGGCGGTCGCGATCGCAATGGCCTGTTGCGCTCCATTCGTGACCAAAATCTGATCGGGTGTTGTTGCCAATTCCCGCTCGGAATAGTAGGTGGCAATAGCCTGTCGAAGCGTGGGAAGTCCGAGCGGCAGGTAATGCCGCTCGGAGAGCAGCGAATTCAGCGTGCCCGGCGCAATCTCATACAGCTCACGAGGTAGTTCGGCCAGCGGCTTGGTCGTCCCGGCCGCGAAGTCAATGACGGAATCGTCAATCTGCAGCAAATTCAGCGTGGAACTGCCGGCGAGCATCAACTCCTGTGTCACTTCGCGCGCCCGCACCGCGGATTCCGTACACACGTAGGTTCCGCTGCCGGGCCGGCTTTCGAGCCAACCATCCGCTTTCAAATTTCCATAGGCCGTCAGAACGGTGGTTCGGCTCAACGCCAGCGCCTGAGCCAAATTTCGTTCCGCCGGCAAGCGCAGCCCGGGAGGCAGTAAGCCCTGCGCAATCGCCCGCTGGAGCGCCCTGCCCAACCGGGTATGCAGCGGCCCGCGCCCCTCGGCCCAATTCCCTAACTGCCGGATGAAGGATTGTGTATCCAATACAGTCCAATATGCGCCAAACTGGATCTTTTTATCAAGACCGATTGTTCCTAATATCAGCTATACGCCATGACCAATTACCAACTGCCTCGACCACAAGTGCTCGCGCAAAATCCCGTAGACAGAACGCCGGCTTTGGTGCTCGATGCAGCGCAACGCGCGGCGGCTTACGTCGAGATGATTCGAAATCGACGCGTTGTGCCGACGCCGCAAGCCTTGGCCCGTCTGGAAGAATTCTCAGAACCGCTCTCGGAAATCGGTACGCCACCAGAAGCGGTATTGGCGCTTCTCGATGAGATTGGGTCGCCCGCCACCATGGCCACCACCGGAGGGCGCTATTTCGGATTCATCATCGGAGGCAGTCTGCCAGCCGCAATGGCAGCTAACATTCTGGCGGCCGCGTGGGATCAGAACGTCGCGTTGCGCAGCATGTCGCCGGTCGGAGCAGCGCTGGAAGACGTGGCGCTGGAGTGGGTTCGAGATCTCCTGCAACTCCCGGAAGGCTGCGCAGGCGCGCTGGTAACCGGCGCCACCATGGCGAATTTCACCTGCATCGCTGCCGCGCGCACGTCACTTTTAAAACGCCTCGGCTGGGATGTCGAATCACGGGGTCTCTTCGGCGCGCCTCCGGTTACGGTTGTCGTGGGCGAAGAGGTTCATGCGTCAGTGCAGAAAGCGCTCGCACTCGCCGGGTTCGGTCGTGACCGCGTCATCGTAGTGCCCACGGATAAGCAGGGCCGCATGCGTCCTGACTGCTTTCCGAAACTCGATTCGCCGTGCTTGGTCTGCATTCAAGCCGGCAATGTCAATACCGGGAGCGTGGACCCTGCCGCCGAAATACGCGCGCTCACAAAGGCCAGCGGGAGCTGGATTCATGTCGACGGCGCATTGGGTCTCTGGGCGCTCTGCTCCCTATGGAAGAAGAATCTGCTGGCCGGAGTGGTTGAGGCCGATTCCTGGGCCACCGACGGCCACAAGTGGCTGAACGTTCCCTACGAATGCGGCATCGCCTTTGTGCGCGAGGCCGCGTCGCTCTACCGCGCCATGAACGCGGACGCCTCGTATCTGCCTCCCGGAGCAAAGCGCGATCCCATGCGCTGGACACCCGAAATGTCCCAGCGCGCTCGCGGCGTCGCGCTTTGGGCAGCGCTGAAGTCGCTGGGGCGTTCCGGCGTCCGCGACCTAATCGACCGGACGTGCGAATTAGCGCAGTTCTTTGCCGTGCGGCTGTCGGATGCAGGCTATGAAATCCTGAACGACGTCGTGCTCAATCAGGTGCTCGTGTCGTTTGGGTCCGATGAAGTCACGCGCGCCGTCCTGGAGGCGCTGCAAAAAGAAGGCACCTGCTGGTGCAGCGGCTCGGTATGGCACGGACGCGTCTGTATGCGTATCAGTGTGAGTTCTTGGGCTACGACGAAGTTGGATGTCAGCCGCTCGGTGCATACCATCGTACGTATCGCCAAGGAGTGCCGAGCCCGAGAATCATGACCCGGATAGCACAATAGCCGTCCTGTGGAACATCTGCCAGAGAGGCACTCCTGAAACGAGTAGGTGAAACGGGAGCGCTCGGCTGGTTGCGGGCCATCCCGCATCCCCGCCTGCGAACTCCTATGCAGTTGATTGATCATCTATATTTCGTCGCCGAACACGACGATCATCATCTTGCGATCATCTGGGAATTGCTGGAATTTCAGGTAGCGACAGAACCCCGCGCGGAAGCAAGGGGTTTCCTTCATCGCGGCCCCACTGACCTCGTTAGCTGCGTTGGACTGTGTTAGTTTGGTGCGCGGAGGCACCCATGTCATCATCTCGACGCGATTTTCTGAAAGCCGGCCTCGCTGCCACCGCATTACCGGCTGTAGCCGCTGCCATCCCCACGAAAGCTTCCGCTACTGACTGGGTCACGCTCGGAAAATCAAATGTCCAGGTGACACATCTGGCATTGGGAACCGGAACGCATTCGGGCGCCCAACAGCGCCATCTCGGACAGGAACAGTTCACGCGTTTGGTGCGCTACGCCTACGACCACGGCATTCGCTTCTTTGAGACCGCGGACTCTTATCACGGCATGCCGGAGATGCTGGCCGTCGCACTGAAGGGCTTGCCGCGCGATTCCTATCGCCTGATGACCAAGTACGACGTGCATCACTCCGAAGACCCCACGGCGGCCATTCACCGGGTGATCGGGGCCTTGGGCACGGATTATGTCGACATCCTGCTTCTGCATTGTGTTCGCAGCCCGAACTGGCCGGAAGAAACCAAGCACCTGCAGGACGCCTACCAGGCGGCAAAGGAAAAGAAGCTCATCATGGCCCATGGAGCGTCCGTGCATGGCAAGCAGGCCCTTGCCAGGTTTCCGGGTAATCCGTTTCTGGATGTTGCCATGATCCGCATGAACCACAACGGCACGCGCATGGATACGCCGTCCATGCAAGATATCGACGAAAGGGGCGATGTCCCGTACGTTGTCGATCACATGCACCGCACCAAAGCTGGCGGCGCGGGCATCATCAGCATGAAACTGGTCGGCGAAGGCCAGTTCAGAAATCCCGACGATCGCCAGGCCGCTTTGAATTTTGCATTCCGCAAGGCCGGTGTGGACTGCGTGACGATTGGATTCGGAAGCACCGGTGAAGTCGACGAAGCCATCAAGCGCATCTCCACCGCTTTGAACGCTTAGCAGGTTAGGCGTGGCGTTTTTCACATAACTACCCGGCGCCTGGATCCTTTTATGCTGGCGCCCTTGCCTCTATTGCCCTGATCCCGGGATTGAAGTACCATCATTTCCACATCCGAGTTTCCCGAGAGGTACCTACGTATGAGGAGCGTTCACAGAATCATGGGCGGCGGAGGTACACAACTCCATGTCGTCGAGACAGGTAATCCAAGAGGTCACCCCATCCTGTTCATTCATGGGCTTTCGCAGTGCTGGCTTACGTGGAGCCGGCAGATGAATTCGGAGTTGAACGAGCACTGCCGTCTTGTCGCCATCGACCTGCGGGGCCATGGTCTCTCGGACCGGCCGCGCGAGGGCTATGTTGACTCCGCGTTGTGGGCTGATGACGTTAATGCGGTCATACGGGATCTGAAGCTCGATCATCCGCTCCTTTGCGGTTGGTCCTATGGTCCACTGGTCATTCTCGACTATATTCGCCACTACGGGGAGGATAATCTCAGCGGGCTCTGTTTCATCGGGGGGGTTACAAAGCTTGGCAGTAAGGAAGCAATCTCGGTGCTCACCCCAGAGTTTCTCGGCCTCGTACCGGGTTTCTTCGCGACGGATGTGGAAGAGAGTGTACGTAGTCTTGAATCGCTTTTGCGGCTCTGCTTTCCCCAAGGACTCTCGGCTGAAGAGCGGTACTTAATGCTTGGCGCGAGCATTTCGGTTCCGCCCTATGTCCGCCGGGCATTGCTGTCTCGCTCATTTAGCAACGACGATCTACTGCCAAAGATCCGCAAACCTGTACTAATCACCCATGGCGCCGATGATGCGGTGGTCAGGCCGGCGGCTGTCGATCAGCACAAGGCTGCAATCCCCCACGCACAAATCGAAATGCACAAAGCGGGACATGCACCCTTCTGGGATGATGCGGCGGCCTTTAACCAGCGCATATTCACGTTCGTGAGCCGCGCCTGAGCGGCCTCCCTACTGCGCTACCTGCAGCTCATTCACCACCCGCGTAACTCCATCCAGTTGCGCCACCGCCTTTTCGGCCTGCCGTTTCTGCTCGGGCGAGTTCACCGTTCCACGTAAGGTCACCACGCGACCGGCGGCGTCCACGTCCACGCTCGTCACTGTAGAAAGGCCCACATCCGTCGCGAGTTTCGCCTTCACCTTAGCAACCAGGGCGGCCCGGTCCAGCTTCTGGGCCGCCTCCCGCGACTCGTTTGAGTTCAGCGCCCGATTGATCTGGCGGTTGAGCTGGTGCGCTTCCTGCTTGGCTTCGTTTCCTAACTTTTTCGCTTCCCGCCGGGCTTCATCGGCCTGCTCGTGCGCTCGCTCCTGTTGCCTATCACTGCACGACATACACAGGCCTACACCAAGCGCAATACAGCAGATCGCAAATTTCGTTCTCATACCCGCGCTAGCCGTTCGATATGTCCCGTGGGAACGCCGTTTCGCAATCTGGCCGACAGCCCGTACTAGAACCGAACGCGATGGGTAGAGAGTAATACGACGTTCTAAGCACTCAAGTGAAGAGTACAACTGCCGATAAGGAGCCTGGACAGAATATGGATCCGGACTTACATACGAACCAGAAAATAGTTTCCATTTGCGAGTCGCAGCCGCTTACTGTCAATGGACTCCTGCACCTGCTCGAATCGACGCCCGACCTGAAATTCGGGTCGGCGCATGCTTCTCCGGCAGAATGGATGCTGAGCCCCAACGCGGATAAGACGGACATTCTCATCATTGATAAAGGGCTCGGCGCCAAAACGGTGCTCGATGCCTTGAGCCAGCTCCCCATCGGCGACCGGGCAACCGGCGGACATGTTCCCGGCGTGATTGTTTGGGGAATGTCGATTACCGAAGCGGAGGCATTGCGCTTCCTGCAGGTCGGCGCCAAAGGAATTCTGCGGAAATCGGCCGATACCGGAACGGTCCTGAACTGCCTGCGCGCAGTTGCGCAAGGCCGGAGCTGGATGCAGGATTCGGTGTTCCGCGATGCGGCAGCGCTCGATGCTCACATCCGCACGGATCTGACCCCGCGCGAGCATCAAGTCATGGAATTGGTCGAGCAGGGTTTCAAGAACCGCGAAATCGCCCAGGAGCTGGGAATTCGCCCCGGCACGGTCAAAATTCACCTGAAGCACATCTTCGAAAAAACGGGCGTTCGCGGCCGCCACGGCCTTGCCCTCAACGGCCTGCGCCAAAAAGGCGTCATCTCGCTCCTCAGCATGTAGCTGTGGCGCACGCTTCTAGCGTGCCGGCGGGCAGTTCACTGCCCGCGGCCCCTCTCTTGACAATAGGCGAACAAAAGACGAAAATACCTGTGAGTTGGACCAAACCGTCAAACTCGTCGGCATTGCGCGCCTGGCAGCGGAAGGGACACTCCTAGCCGAAAAACGCCGGGTCGAATACCGGACCCTGCCCACGCGCAAATGGCTGAACCGGTGCGATTCGAACCGGGTCCCCTTCCACTGGACCATCAATCCTTATCGCGGCTGTGAGTTCGGCTGCAAATACTGCTACGCCCGCTTCACGCACGAATTTCTGGAGCGCCGCGAACTCGACGCCTTTGAAACCGAGATTTACGCGAAAGACTGGGACGCCTCCGCGTTCGCCGACGAGTTGAAGCACGTTAAGCCGGGCCAGGTGATCGGGATCGGCACTGCGACCGATCCTTACCAGCCCGCCGAGCGCAAATTCGGCCGGACGCGAGCAGCCCTTTCAGCCATGAAGGAACTCCGCGGCGCTTGTATTTTCATTACAACTAAGTCGGATCTCGTCGCGCGAGATGCCGACCTGCTCCAACCGATGGCCGAGCGCAACGAAGTGGCCGTCACGCTCACCGTCACCACAATGAATCGTGACCTTGCGCGCTTGACCGAGCCATATGCGCCGCGGCCCGACCTGCGCATCGAAGCCGTCACTCGCCTCAACGCCTCTGGCGTTCCTGCTGGAGTCATCGCCAGTCCCGTTTTGCCTTTGCTTACCGATTCGGAAGAGAGTCTGGAAGCAGTGGCCCGCGCGGCAAAACGCGCCGGAGCCCGGCACTTCGGCGCCAACGTGCTCTTTCTGAAACCCGCGGCGCAGCGCGTCTTCTTTCCGTTCTTAGCGCATCAATTCCCGGAGTACCTCCGCAAATATCAAATCAGCTACGCCTCCGGTGCATTCTTGAAAGGAACCTATCCGGAGCGCATTCGCAACACCGTCCGCGAGATTCGTCAGCGCGTTGGTCTTGGGGGCCGCGGCATGGAACGCGCCGAATTGCCGCACCCTCCCGAAGCCCAAATGCGGCTGTTCTGAAATCCGCCTCTGCTATTGTGGACTTCAATTGACACGCCATGCACATCTCTCTGGCGAATAAGACCGCCGTGGTCACGGGCGCGGGGCGGGGCATCGGCCGCGCCATTGCTCAAAAGTTAGCCGCCGCCGGTGCGTCCACGTTGCTCGCCGATATCGACGACTCCGCCCTCGACGAGGCGAAAAATGAGATCCAGAAAACGGGCAGTAAACTCTCTGCGATTGCCGGAGATTTGAGCGATCCCCGTTTTCCCCAAACCGTGATCGACCGCGCCGTTCAGGAGTTCGGCTCCGTTGACATCATCGTCAACAACGCGGGCTACACCTGGGACAACGTGATTCAAAAAACGAGCGACGAACAGTTTCAGGCGATGCTCGACATCCACGTCGTCGCTCCGTTCCGGTTGCTGCGCGCCGCTTCACACTGGATCCGCGAGGCAGCGAAAAAGGAAAGCGAAACCGGACGGCCGCGCGTGCGCAAGGTCGTGAACATCACTTCGATCTCAGGCTTGGACGGCAATCCGGGCCAGGTTGGTTATTCGTCCGGCAAGGCTGCAGTCGTCGGTCTGACCAAGACCTTGGCGAGGGAATGGGGCCGCTATAATGTAACCGTCAACGCAGTCGGTTTCGGCCTGATCGACACCCGGCTCATCAAGCCGCTGGGCGATGCCGAAACCGCCATTTCGATTGGAGCCCGCCAAGTGCGGGTCGGGATGCAGCCGCAAGTCCGGGAAGAAACCACTCGCATGATTCCGCTGGGCCGGCTCGGCACTCCTGACGACGCCGCCAACGCCGTGTTTTTTTTCTGCTCGCCTTTATCCGATTACGTGACCGGCGAAGTCTTAGTCTGCAGCGGGGGTATTCGCTTCTAAGCGCTCAGAAGCACGCTTCTTGCGGTCGCCCAAAACGTGCAACACGGCCGGGAGCAGGGAAACGGCAATGATTAGCAGTACCACCTTCTCAAAATTCTGCCGGATCAAGGGAACACCCCCGAGCAGGTAGCCCGCCGTAATCATCGAAGTCACCCACCCGATCGCCCCCACGATGTTGAACGTGAGAAACCGCGCGTAGCGCATCTTGCCCACTCCCGCGATGAATGCGGCAAACGTCCGGATGATGGGCACAAACTTCGCGTAGATGATCGTCTTACCGCCGTGCCGTTCATAAAACGCGTGGGTTCGATCCAGATATTCCCGGCGAAAAATCCGCGAGTTCTTCCGCTGGAATAGCGAATAGCCCAGTGTGCTCCCCAGCAGGAAGCCAATCCCATCGCCCAGGATGGAGGCAAAGGCCAACATCCCGATCATCGTGCCAATCGGCAGTTTCCCGGCGCCCGAGACCACGCCGACCGTGAACAGCAGCGAATCACCCGGCAGGAAAAAGCCCACCAGCAAACCGCTTTCAGCAAATACTACGGCGAAAAGAACCAGATATCCGATCCATCCCGTCAACACCGTTGATAGGAGTTGGATCAGTTGATTCGGATCCGTGAGGCTCCGCAGGAAATGAATGAATTCGGCCAACAGGGATCCTATCCTTGGTAGTTGCCGATGATCCTACTGATCGCGGTTTCGTTCATCTTGATCTTGCCGCGGCGCTTCAGATCTTTGACCACGCTATCCCGGAACAGCGGCTGTTGTATCGCTTGCCGCTGCTGGGTCAGGCTCTGGATCACCGAGTCCTTGTTTTTGGCGAACTGGTTCATGTCGGCGGGGATCTTCTGAGAAACGCGGCAGACAAACTGACCGGATTGCGCCGCAATCGGGCCGGCGATGCCGCCCACATTCTCCTTGAACGCGCTCGAAAGCATGGTCGCCGCTCCGATCCCTTCGGCCGCCCCGTCAATCGTGAACGGCGGCGCAGTTTTCACGGTCAGGCCGTATTGTTTGGCAATACTCTGCAGCGATTCGCCTTTCTTGGCGCGATCGGCTGCCGCTTTTGCTGCTTCCTGCGCCAGCCGGTCTGATTCGGCTGCCACGTACTTCTGCAGCACCTCGTTCTGCACTTCCGCGTAATTCGCATCGCGCGCCGGAGAGATGCCGGTCACGATAGCAAACGCCGCCTTACCCTGCTGATCCATATTGACCACATCGGTGATGCCGCCCTTCGGCGTCGAAAACACCGCATTGGTCAACTCCGGCTGGTTCACTTCGGGCAGCGGACTGCCGGAGGCGAGGTTGTCCAGCTTGACGAATTTCAGGTTGTATTTCTTCGCGATCGCCTCGGACTGGCTCGGAGTTTTGCGAATCTCGTCGTGTGCGGCGTCGATGGCTTTCTTCAAATCGTCGGCCGCCACCTGCTTTTTCGCCTCCATCAAAAGTTGCGGCTTCACTTCATCGAAGCTCTGCGTGTGGGCCTGCTGTTTATCTTCCACCTGAATGATGTGGTAGCCGTATTCGGTCTCGACGAGCCCGCTCAATTCGCCTGGCTTCAGCGAAAAGGCCGTCTTCTCGAAATTCGGAACGGTTTGGCCGCGCACGATCCAGCCCAGCTCGCCGCCTTTTTCCGCCGAACCGGTGTCGTCGGAATCTTTCTTCGCCAGCTCCGCAAAATTCGCGCCGTGTTGAAGCTGTTTCAAAATGTCTTCCGCTTTCGCCTTCAGCTTCGGAGCTTCGTCCTTCGGCTTGCCTTGCGTCTTGATCAGGATGTGCCGCACCTTCACGCGTTCCGGCGTCCGGTAGCTATCGATATTGTCCTGGTATTCCTGATGGAGCTGCTGGTCGGAAACTTGCGCGCTCTGCATGAAATCGGCCGTGCTTCCCACAATCAGCTCGACATTGCGCTTCTCCGGAATGCGAAACAGCGCCCGGTTCTTGTCGAAATAGGCCTTCACCGCCGCCGGATCTTTATTCACTTTCGAGGCAAAATCCTTGCCTTGAAATTCGATGTATTCCAAGCCGATTTTCAGGTTTTTGCGCTGATATTCGGCCTTGGCTTCCGCATCCGACACAATCAGCGACTGCGCCTCCAAATTCTCGAGCTGCGCCCCAAGCATGGCTTCCCGCTGCTGCTTTTCGAAATCGGTCGGCGTCATCCCTTGCTGCGCCAGAACAGCTTGATAAACCTGCAGATCGAACTTGCCGCCCAGGGCCGGAGCAACCTCCGCCTGAATCGCGTCCGCGAGCTGCTGATCCGAAACGCGAAGCCCCATTTCGCGGGCTTTGTACGCCATCGCCTTCGCTTCAATGAGCTGATTCACAATCGACGGGATGTACATCGCCATGATGCCCTTGGGCAGATTGGTCTGGCCGCGGGTTACGCGTTCAATGGCGTGCTGGAGATCGGTCGTTGTGATTTTTTGATCCCCTACCGCCGCCACGACATTTTGGCCGGATACATTGGGACCGCCAGGGCCGCCCGGGATCAGGTAGACAAGCATGGAGGCAGCCACCAGGACAAGCAGCGCGCCCAGCAAAATGCGCACACTTTTCTCACGGCTGCGGAATAGGTCAAACATAGAGGAATACTAAGAGGGAAACTGTTGCCAGTATACCGAATTTGCGGTCTTTACGCGCGTGGCGCACGCTTGAGCGTGCTGCTGTGGCCTTCAGGCTACGGTCGTCCCTTACGCCGACGCCTTCAACGCCCGCGGCTCTACCTCTAGATCCTGGACGAAAACAAAATAGTGCCGGCCTTCCCAGCGCACCTTGAGCGTGCGTTCGTTAAAACCTTCGCCGCAAACTTCCAAGTGAGCGCCTTGCGGCAATTGGCCGATAAGCCCAAGATGTGTATGTCCGTTTTCGGTTTGTTCAATGTTGATGGCCGCAATAACCTTTGAGAGTGTAATAGGGGACAAAATCTGCGGGTGTGTCATGAAAATTCCGGGCAAACTTACGAGAAGTGTTCTGTCTCTAACGTTAAACGCTTTGCAGTTTGGATGAAACTAGGGCGTACCCGCGTTTTTCCGAGGAACCTAGCGGCCTGCGATGGCTGCTAGTTTGCGAACCGGCTCCAGGTCTTGCAGAAACACGAAGTAGAGGATTCCGTTGCAGCGAACCTTAATCGTTTCAGGATCGAACCCGCTGCCGCAAGCCTCTAGTTCCGAAAATCGAGGAAGTTGCGTGATGAGCCCCAGGCGATTCTGTTCGCCCTCGGGCACAATCTGGATGGCAGGAATGTTGCGGGTAAGGACATACGTCCTGTCCGGAGGGACAGGGAGGGAGCGTGACCGCAGATGCGTGTCAACCGCTTCCAGGGTTGCAGTGTACGGCATAACTGGGGACTACCTTACAAGTCTACCCTAAAATTTAGTATTTGTATAGTAGGCAACCCCTGATTTCCTATCAGGAAATACCCTGATTCACTTGCTCTGTGCAACAACCCACAAGCTGTTTTAAGATTCCGTCCGCATAGGAGTTGGAGCTGGTCCTGAAGCACCAGCGCATGGCGGCGGAATTATCAAGCACGAAAGCTGGCAATGGCGGCCTGCGTCAATCAAATCCCGTATGGTGATTCCGTCAGGCAGTGGATGTCGCTCTCGGCGTTCCAACAGGCGGTGCGCTGCTGCCCGCGCCTGGGTCTTGTCAAAGGGTCGACTACCGAACCTCTGGACAACGAAGTTGCGCTCACGTTCCACCCACAGGGAAAAAGCTTCCTGCGCGGCATCTTCGGGTCGATGAATTCGGCCGCTTTCAATTGCCTGCTAGACGAAGATCTGCTGCTCCGGCGTGAAATCAACTTCCATGCCCCAAATGTAGGCGGTTAGCGGCTGGCTGCCAACTTCTCCCCGGCTCGCCCAACTTCACTTACTCTGCGCAAACAAACCGCGCCACGATTCATCCAACGCGATCCAATGCTGCGATTCTTCATCCCAACTGGGAGCCAGATCCGGAACATGCAGCAAACCGTGGCCTTCCGAACAAAATAGCTCAATTCCTGACCAATCGAGCAGAAGACAACCCGGACAACCAACCCGCACCGGAAAACAGAGCAGCCGCAGGCAGACTCGGCAGCGCGCGCGCTGGTCCGCCACGGACCAGAACAGCACCCCCATCGTCCCTAGAATGTAGAGCCAGACCAGGAATGGTCCGCTGGCGGGATCCCGCGACGCGTATAACAAGGATGATTCCGACCGGCTCCATTCCAGAACAGCCACGAACACCACCGCGAACGCAAGCATGAGCTTCGCACAGAAGAAAGCGACACGCCGCCGGGTAGCAGCACGGCGTTCCCGTGTCCACGCCGGCCCGATGTTCCGGATGTGTACCCGCGACACCATGCACGTGAGAATGGCCGAGAGCAGCGCCGCGATCGCAAACATGCGAACCGGAGTCCAGAGCGCATCCTTAAAGAACGAGATGCGCAGTTGTGACGTGAAAAAGTAATAACAGACGTTTTCCGAAATCCGGGTCAGTTCCTTGTCCAGAGCGTGTGCCGTAGCGCCCGGCCGCGCGCGAGCCACAATCATAGCCGAGCTTTCCGGAGTGAACGGCTGCACCAGATAGACCGACGCATGCCGCGATAGAAATTCGAACCGCGCGGGGAGTACCGCCTCCACTGGATAAAATGTCCGGCCAATGCGCACCTTGGACCCGATCGCGCCCGGCCGTGCCTGAAACAGCGAAACCCAGGCGCGATGATCGAGTACCACCGCCGAATGCTCGGCCGCCACCGTCCCGAGTTCCGGCCGGACACGAAATACCTCGAACAGCGCCGGTTGCGTGGTGATGACGAGCGGTCTGGGTACAGGCCGGTTCGGTACCGAAAATGTCGAATAGTTGATATTGAACGGGGCGACACTTTCCAGAAGCTGACTATGATGCGTCCACGCGGGCACCACGTCCGGCGGCAATCCCTTATCGCCGCCCCCGACAATCGGATGCAGCCAGATAAAGACCAGCCGGTCCGACGCGTTATGGGGCCCAAGAAACAGCTCGCGCGTCGCGGGCAGACCCGAGCTCAGAAAAGCGACCAGCAGCAACAGGGCGGCGAACGTTCCCAGGCAGGTCCACGGCGAGCGTGCCCACTCCCGGAACCGGTGGCGAACGGCATCTTGCGAGGCGCAATGCCAGGCGGCGTCCGGGAACGCCCCACAGCAGTTACGAATCAGCGCGAAGGCTTCACGCCGGTCCCACAACCCGGCATGCAACAAAAACTGCCAGCGATGCCAGATCTCGGCGGTCCATTCCTGTCTCCAGTCTTGGCGCCGGTCGCGCGGCACGAGCGGCGCGGCGCAACGAATTAGAAAATCGCACACCACCACCGCGAAGGCGCGCTTCGGCTTCGCTGCCATAACGTGCTCTCACCGCCGCGGTTTGGCGGCGGCTAATTTTCCGAGCAGCGGATAGCGCTTCTGCGATTGCTCAAGCACCTGTGCGCCTACTCGGGTGATTCGATAATACTTGCGGGCCGGCCGCTGTTCGGCCACTGCCTTTTTTTCCGGCTCCCATTGAGATGCGATCCAGCCCTCCGTTTCCATCCGGCGCAGCGCGGGATACACGGTGCCGCTCGGCAAACCGGTGGCATCCATAATATCGAAACCATAACTGCACCCGTTATCCACGGTCTGGAGGATCAGGGCGGCCGTATGAGAGAGTTTTGCGGATTCGCTCATAGCTATATAGAATCCTACAACTTTTATATGAGCACGTGGCAGAACATATCTGGTGGGGCAGGCGCGAGCCTGCGGCGGCCGCATAGGCCGCCTGGTTTTTCTCATGTCAACTTCAACACCTCGAACGCCGCCTGCGGCCGCTCTTCAAACGTAAGCACCTCTTCTTCGGTCAGAATCTCCTGCTGGCTGCGCCGCAGCAAATACCAGACAACCAGCAGCAAAATCGCCAGGCTGACAAACCTCCACGGATCAGCCAGCATCCAACGCTCAATCGAGCTCACCAGCGGAACGAACAGGAGAACCCCTAGCAGCGCTCCCAGAAGCCGGATCATCAACTGCCGGGCTTCCGGCTGCGTCGCGCAGGTGAATGGGATTTTGCGGAACCGCAGCAACACGGTTTCGATCAGAACCATCGTAAGTGCCACCACCGTCCCGACGTGCAATAGCATAACGGACCAGCCAAAACGATACGTCATCGCCGCAATCAGCGCCACTTCCCATGGCACCGTGAGCAAAAGCAGCAGTCTGCGCGCGACCGACTGCGGTAGCGGATTCGGATCGTCTGTCGAAACACGAAACATCCAGTTCGCGTGCAGCGCCGCGGGAATATCGAAAGCAAACCGTAATCCGGTCACCACGAAAAAAGCGATGAACAACGGCACTGATAGAAAATCCACATCCGGCAGCCGCGCATTTGCGCTGTGGCGAATGCCATCGAAAGCCGTTTGTGCGATGATTACCAGCCCAATCCCGAGATAACCGCCGAAGAACATCAAATGCTGCTCGCTGCGTGCCAGCACTTTCGCAGCGAAGCTAATGCACGCGTATTCGAACGGCGACCGGAATAGCAATTTTGGAATCCATTGCGGATGGGGCAAACGGAACCGCCGATGTGCCGCGCCCACCGCTTCCAGCGATTCGGATAAGCGCAAAAATTGCCGGCGATAGCAGAGCACATAGGCTGCGATGCCTAACACGATCTCCAGCGCAAGCCCAACCAAAGCCCGCTGGCCGAGTTGCGCCATGGCATGCCCCGCCAGCCCTGCAACGTTTTCATACACGCCTAAGAACCAAAACGAAGGCAGCCAGCGCAAATAGACTCCGGGATGCAGGACGTGCCCCGACAGAAGCTGAATAAACAGATTGGAAAAGAACTCGCTTAGCAGCACGACGACGAGCAGCATCCTTACGGCAATGGAGACCGGCCGGAACAAAGATTTCGGCAGTAGCAGCGTCAGCAGCCCCACCAGAAAGAACACTCCGAAAAAGCTGAACAAACTGGCCGAGAGCACGCTCGCGAGATGGCTGGTGCCGATGCGAAAGAATGCGCTGAACGTTCCGTCGCGCATCGTAACTACCGCTGGAAAGATAACGGACGAAAACACATTCAGATCGAGGCCGAACAGCAGGCCCAACCCCAGCAACGCAACGAAGTTGGCGAGGAAGACCTGGCGAATCGGGAACGGCAGCGCGGCCAGATTCGCAAAATCCCGGCGATCCGGAAAAAGGCGGTTCCACCGCAGCACCATCACCAGACCCGTCACCGTCATCGAGAGCACGACGAAAAAATATTCATCGCTGATCGAGGCCCGGTAAGGGTCGAAATGCAGTTGCCCGCGGAACCATTGGATCAGCGTCGAATATTTGTCCATCAGAAACAGCGAGACCAGCGCTCCCGGTGATGCGATGAGCGCCAGGACGACGCCCAGCCCGACGCTCAGGGCTGCGCCGTCTTCCTGCTCGCTCGCAAACATCCGCTTCACAAAGTGCCTTACCAACATCCAAAACGGAGTTCGCGGAAGCAAAACGGACCAGTCGAAGGAGCGTCTCACCGGCTCACCACCGCTTCCACAATCGCTTGCGCCGATTGCTCGGCGTCGACCTCCTGCACCAGGTGCGAAAACGCCGATTCGAGCGAAGACATCGACTGGAACCGCTTCAACTCTTCGACAGACCCGTACGCGACCGGTTTGCCCTTTTGCAGAATGATCACGTGCGAGCACAGCTTTTCGACTACTTCGAGCACGTGCGAGCAATAGAAGATCATTTTTCCCTCGCGGCTCAGCTTCGAAACCAGATTCCGGAAGATAAGCACCGACGTGACATCAAGCCCGGAGAGCGGCTCGTCGAAGATCAGGAGGTCCGGATTGTGCAGCAGGGCCGAAATCAAAAGGATGCGCTGCCGCATGCCTTTGGAATACGCCGAAATCGTGGTGTGCCGGTTGGGAAAGAGCGAGAACAGCTCGAGCATCGCCTTCGCGCGTTGCCCGATCACTCGCCCCGGAAGCCCGCGCAAGCGGCCCACTAGTTCCAGATACTCGAGACCCGTAAGGAATGGATAGAGATTAGCCTCTTCCGGCACATAACCGAGTTTGCGTTTATAAGCCGTCAGGTCTTCCTGAATGTTGTAGCCCTGAAACAAGACCTTGCCGCTAGTGGGTTGCATGAGGCCGGTGATGATTTTGACCGTTGTGCTCTTGCCCGATCCGTTTGGACCGAGATAGCCGAGCACTTCGCCGGGAGCAATCGAAAAGCTGACGTTATCGACCGCGGGAATGGAGCTGTAGCACTTGGTGAGGGAGCAGACTTCAAGCATCCTATCCGGTAGGATACTACATAGCAAGATCTCCCAACACCCAGCACACCTGACACCGAGTCGGGAGCGTCAGCGACCCGTGATCGGAACCCCGCGCGTAAGCAAGGGGTCTTCCGCCGGAATCTCAATCCGGTCCTTCAAATCCCGGCCCATGGCCAGGCACGCGATCCACGGTACATTCATAAATCGCATCCCCAGATTTCGCGCAAACAACGAAAACCCCGATTTGGGCGCAAAGAAATTCGCAAACGCCAAGGCGGCTTTTTGCTTACGAAGCACGAACGGTCCGAAACTATCCTGATACGAGACGAACGCGCGCCGGTAGTCGCCATTGCAATGCGTGAGTGCATGCGCGAGCAAGTACGCTGCCGTCATAGCCAGTGCCGAGCCCTGTCCCGCAAGCAGGGAAACACAAAACGCGGCATCGCCCACCAGCGACACTCGCCCTCTGCTCCAGCTTTCGGGTCCCATCCGGATCTGGCTCACTCGATCGAAATAGAGCTGCGAAGCCTGATCCAGGGCATCCAATATCTGTGGGCACTCCCAGCCGCCCTTCCCAAACTGTTCACGGAGCACGTGCTTCTGATCCGGCAAATCCCCAATGTCGAGGTTGCTGTCGGCAAACGTGAACAAGAACATCGTGCGATTGCCTCGCATCGAAAATCGCGCGATTTGCCGGCCTACTTCGGTGTACATCACATACACCAACTCATCTCTGGGCGCGTATCCATCCACTTCGAGTGCCGCAACTTTGTAGCCTAGATAGTTTTCAAACTGCGGCTCGGGGCCGAAAGCAATCTCGCGTACTCGGGAATGCAACCCGTCCGCTCCAATCACCAGATCGAACTCTCGTTCGGAACCGCTTTCGAACGTCACCCGGGCACCGCCTTCATCCTGATCGATGCACTGCACGCCGTCGCCAAAGATGCTCTCCACCCGGCCCTCGATCAATCCGAAAATGGCTGCCGCCAAATCCCCGCGGCTCAAACTGAGATAGCGTCCGCCGGTAATCCGTGAGAACGTGTCGGCGCGAAATCCGCTGATGCGGCGGCCATCGCGATCCACCACCCGCACTTCCCGCACGATGTAGCCCTTCTGCTTCAATTCCGGCAACAGCCCCATACGCTCCGCGATTTCATAGCCCGCGCCCCAAAAATCGATAACGTATCCGCCGGTCCGCAGGACGGGCGACTTTTCGACCAGAGTGACTGGAAATCCCTGCCGGTTTAGCCAATACGCAAGCGTCGGCCCTGCAATGCCCGCCCCGGAAATCAGAATTCTCACCCGCTCACCTCTTACGAGCTTCACACGATACAGAACCCCGCGCGTAAGCAAGGGGCAATCTCGAATGTGATGCTAAAATGTATCACATGACTAAGGCGTCTATCCGCGACCTGCGCTATGGATTCAAGAGAATCGAGCGCCTTCTGCGTCAGGGGGAGGAAATTCAAATTACGAATCGTCGTCGCGTCATTGCTCGTCTGATTCCCGAAAGCGACGAGCCCCCAACGAAGCTCCCGGATTTCCTCAAACGGTTGCGTGCCACGTACGGTGACAAAATTCTTTCTCCCAGTGGCGCGGATCTGGTCGCGGAGGACCGGAGCCGGTATTGAGAGTCTATCTGGATACCAGTTTTCTGATCTCGCTGTACAGCCCCGACGCGAACTCCACGGCGGCGGCGCAAATTATCCAGGCGCCAAAGAACATTCACCTCCTATCTACATTCACTGAGTCGGAAATGGTCAACGCGCTGCAATTGCGCGTATTTCGAAAGGAAATTTCACCGGCCCAGGCGAAATCTTCGTTACGTGATTTCGAACAGGATTTGCGCCAAGGGGTCTTTCAATTGGTCCGATTGCCAGAAGAAGCCTTTCAACGCGCTCATCAAATCTCGCGCCAAACGACCGCGCGCTTGGGGACACGGACTGCGGACCTGTTACATGTCGCCGCCGCTCTCGAGTTGAACGCCGATTGTCTTTACAGCTTCGATCGCCAGCAGCGCAAGCTCGCCCAGGTATTTAAGTTAAAGCTCAACTGACAGATTTCGTTGGTGTGGGGTCGCCATTCTTGGCGACAAGCCGGTTTCAAACCGGCTTCACTCATCCGCGTAAATCTTCACTAGCCGGTAAAGAAACGTACGCCCTTCGTAAACCGACTTCACACGAATTCGCTCGTTCAGGCCGTGAATATTCCCGTGGTCCGGGTCCTGGAACAGACCGGAAACGCCATAGGTGGGGATACCCGCCGGGTTCAGAAACTGTGCATCTGTTGCGCCGGGTAGCAAAAGCGGCACAACGGGAATTCCCGGCCACAGTTCGTCGGCCACCTTCTCAATCGGCTTCAAAATCTCTGGCGTCAATGGGGCCGGCTGCGCCATCGGTCCGCGAACCTCTGGAATCGTGACCTTCACTTTGGGGTCGCCAATAATCGATACAAGTTTTGCGAGCACCGCTTCGCGCGGCACGCCCGGGAAGATCCGGCAATTGATGTTGGCCGTCGCGCGTTGAGGAAGCGCATTCGTGGCGTGACCCGCCGAAAGCAGGGTCGCCACGCAAGTCGTGCGCAGCATCGCATGCCATTCCGGATTTTCGTTGAGTACGGCGGCGGCGTCAGCATCTTCTGGGTTTTTGACAATCGCGGTCATGGCTGCCCCCGCCGCGCCGCCCGCAACCTTCGACATTGCTGTGAAATAGGCCCGGTTCACGGCATTCAGTTGAACCGGAAATTCGTAGCGGCTAATCTTGTCGAGAGCGCGCACCAGCGTGTAGATGGCATTGTTCGGAACGGGCAAAGAACTGTGTCCTCCCGGATTGGTAACTTCCAGCCGGAAGTTCTGAGACATCTTTTCTGCTGCTTCCACATTGAGCGCCACGCGCCGCCCTTGCGCATCCAAAGCACCGCCCGCTCCCTCGTTCAGCGCAAACTCTGCGTCGATCGCTTCGCGCTCGTGTGTGGCCAGCCAACCCGCGCCATTCAGCGCGCCATTGGTTTCCTCGCCGCACGTCAGCGCCAGTTTGATGGAGCGCTTGGGCCGGAACCCTTCTTCGCGATAACGAACCAGATTGTCCACCCAGATCGCGGCTTGGGCTTTATCGTCATTCACTCCGCGAGCGTAGAAATAGCCGTTCTCTTCGATCATTCGGAACGGATCGCGGCTCCAGTCCTCGCGTTTGGCCTCCACCACGTCCAGGTGCGCCAGCATCAGAATGGCCTTGGCATTTGGATCGGAACCGTGCAGCACGGCCACGAGCCCGCCTTCTTTCGGATGGCCGTCCGGGGCGAACACCTGTACATCCTGGTCCGGGTACCCGGCTGCTTTCAACCGCTCCGCCACCCGCCTTGCCGCCAGGGTGCAGTCGCCGGCCGACAGCGTAGTGTTCGTCTCGACGAGTTCCTGGAGCGTCGCGCGAAACCGTGTCAGGCCCGCATCGCCGGTCTGCGAATACGCCGCGTCACCACAAAAGAGCACCAGCATGCACGACGCAAGGATGCAACTCCTCTTCGGCAAGGAAACCTCCGCTAAGAATTGCGCAAGTGTATCACAGGCTCAGTAGCTTCAACTTTCTGCACACTGGACATCTGCACACTGGACCGAACCTACAGAACCCCGCGCGTAAGCAGGGGCTCGCCATGCCCGGTCGTCTCCGCATTGCCTTAGCGGTCGATCATGCGTTCCAGTTGTTCGGGATACCGGGCTCCCTGCACCGTGATCTTCGAAGCGGCTCTATCAATCTCGCGGAGATCGCCGGCCGTCAGCTCGATTTCCGCCGCCCCGAGATTCTCCTCCAGGCGGTGCATCTTCGTCGTACCCGGAATCGGGACGATCCACGGCTTCTGCGCCAGAAGCCACCCCAGAGCGATCTGAGCGGGCGTCGCCTTCTTCTTTTCCGCCACAGCACGGAGCAATTCCACGAGCTCTTGATTCGCCTTCCGGGCCTCCGGCGTAAAGCGCGGGACCACGTTGCGGAAGTCGCTGCTGTCAAATGTCGTGCTCTCGTCAATCTTCCCCGTGAGAAAGCCCTTGCCGAGCGGGCTGAACGGAACGAAGCCGATTCCGAGTTCTTCCAGCGCCGGCAGCACCTCCTGTTCGGGCTCTCTCCACCACAGCGAATATTCGCTTTGAAGCGCCGAGACGGGCTGCACCGCGTGCGCGCGGCGGATCGTTCGCACACCGGCTTCGGAAAGTCCCAAGTGTTTGACCTTGCCTTGCTGAATCAGTTCCTTCACCGTGCCGGCAACATCTTCGATCGGCACGTTGGAATCGACGCGATGCTGGTAAAACAGATCGATCACATCGCTTCGCAAACGCTTCAAGGATTCATCCGCGACTTGCCTGATGCGCTCCGGGCGGCTGTCCATTCCTTTTTTCGGATCTCCGTCTTTGAAGCCGAACTTGGTCGCGACAACAACCGCTTTGCGGAAGGGCTCGACGGCTTCACCCAGAAGTTCCTCATTGGCAAACGGGCCGTACGCCTCCGCCGTATCGAAGAAAGTGACTCCGCGGTCGAACGCCGACCGGATCAACGCAATCGCCTGCTGCTTATCAGTTGCCGGACCGTACCCGAAACTGAGTCCCATGCAGCCAAGGCCGATCTCCGAGACTTCTAAACCACTCTTTCCTAATGTGCGCTTTTGCATGACGTCTGTTTTTCAGGTTAACGGGAAGCGGTCGGAACCGTTATCCCAATCCTGTCGAATTGCCGTCTGCTCTCCGGTTCGCTCTCAATTCCCTGCTTCTTCTTCCACGCCTCTAACTGCCTCTCCAATTTCTGTTTTTCTGCCTCGAGCCGCGCCAGTGCCACTTGGTGCCTCTCAATATCCTTCCGCAATCCCTGTAGCACACCCCACGCCCGGTAAAACGCCCGCTCGCACGAAGTCTTATATCGCTGCTTGAGCTCCAGATCGTGCTGCTTCTGAGCCACCCACAATTCCCGGTTGTCCCCATCCAATGCCTGGTCCGGCCCCGCGCATAGCGCGGCTTCCGCCTCCCACAACCGCCGTTGCGCGCGCTGCAGGAGCCAGTCGTTCAAAATCAGTATCTCGACCAGCCGCTCTTCCTGATACCCTCGGGCTCGAACTCGGCCATCCACCCTCTGTGTATCCGGTCGAAATCCTCCTGGCACTCATCGGGCAGAAGCAGCGTCTTCGCACAGCAGCCGTGCTTGATTGCATTCAGATGGGAGTTGTTCTTTTCGCGCGTGAGCATATCGCCCCAGCGTGTCCCATAGGGGTATTGCTCCACGCCCCGTCCGACCACCTAAGTGTCTGATTTTAATTGAGATAAAATTCTTTCGATTTTTGCGAACGTCCCTTGTCCATCCCCCTCGAATTTCGTTTCGCAAAATCGCCTAACTTCCCTCTGCCGCCAGCACAACGCACGAAATATTGTCCGGCCCTCCGGCGCTGCGCGCCCCCTGGATCAAGCGCTTTGCCAAATCTTCCGGTCCTGGCCCGGGCTGCCGGAGGCTGTTCTCGCCCCGGTGTTTCGCAACAAAGGGATTATCCGGTCTGAATTGCAGCCTCTTGCCGCCGCTGAAGTAAGCGGCGATCAAGCCGCCATCCGTTGCACCCGCCGAACAGAACAGGTCACTCAGTTTGGCCGGCAGACACCGGTTGAGCAAGCACTCACCGTTCGTTTGGAAAAAAAGATGGACGCTGGATAATATCGGCCATTAATTAGCATCCTTGCTGTCAGCGAGGATAGCCAACGTGTATAGACTTGTAATACTATTTGCGCTCATGATGAGCACAGTAGCAAACTTATTAACCCGCGCAGGTCTTTTTCGATCGGGCCCGTCCTTACGGAACGCGCCGAGGCCATCGGCCGCAACAAACTCTTTATCGGGTTTTCATACCAATACTTCAGCTTCGACAATGTCGATGGCGTGAATCTCCATAGATTCCCCGGCGTTCTGCAACATGAGCACGAAACCGGCGCGCTTTACGAACAGGACTCCATCGCGACGCTCGCCGACATACGGCGAAAAATTTGCCTTGTTTTGGCAGCTCTTGCCGCTGCCTGACGCCGTGATCGCTCACATGCTTCGCATAGATCGACAGAAAGTGATCAATCTGCGCAAAGCGGCCGGCGCTCGCCTCTCGCGCGAAATTCTGGCCGCTCCTAATAATCAAAGATCAGCGTCAGGGTGCCGTTGATGATCGGGTCCAGCGAAGCCTTCCGGTCCGCTACGCAGATATCGATCCTTGTGTACCCTTTCCCTTTGAAACTCCCGCCGGTATCCACTACGCGAAACTCGATACTCTTACTATTGTTCGCGCGTTCAATCTCCGGAATCTTGACAACGGTCCCATAGGAGATCTCTGGAATCTTGTCCATCGCGCAGGAAACGTACGATGCCTTTCCAGCCAGGAAGTCTTGCAGGGTGTTCAGCTTCTTTCCTTTTATATCTACGAAACCGCCCTCCAGTTGACTGGAGGACGGAAAATAGCCGGACCCTTGCGCATGATAAGTGTGACTTGCCATATCTGTCGATTCAACCTCTCACTAACAATTGCGAACTTTCCGGGAGAACTTGCGCAAAAAACGCGGCTGGAATTCGCATGTTTCTAGTGAGAGCCTATGTACGAACTGGAACTTGATAAAGCGAAGCTCAAAACCGTCAAAGACCATCGCTACTATGTATTCCTCGCCGCGCCGTCCACTCACAAAGATCAGGAGGACCGGCCCACTGAGTACGCGGATCCAAAAGAACTGAAGACCTATACGGGGGCGGGAAGTAATGGCTCCGCCAAGCTGCTTCCTGCGGTGCTCAACGATACCAACTCGTTCATGACGGCTCTCCTCGAATATGGGAATACGATCAATGACTGGAGCATGTGTAGCGCGGTCGTTCAGAACGGCTACCGGCCAGATGATGCATCGCAGGGGCGCAACTATTTGCGGATCATCAAAGAGACAATCGCCAAAAATCCGAAAATATTTGGCTCCGCAACGTTTCCCGATAGTTTGAACGAGGAAGCTCAGGGCGTGTTGGGGCGGCGCGGAGACCCGCGCCGTACAGCGTTCCAGCAAAGAGTGGGGGCGGCGCCGGGCTGGACTCCCGCGTTAGCGAACCAGTTGTTTCAAATCGTTGACAGATACTACGCACCCAGGGGGTCGAACCCGCATGCCACCGGGCTGGTGTTCGATCTGGATTTTTCCATTTACTACAACGGCGGGGAGGTCCAACTCGGCGCCAATCCAAAGTACAACAGCGCGGCTTTGCAAAGCGCCGCCGGAATGTGGATCAACAAATACGCCCCGCAGTTCGGCTTCGATTCCTACGATACCGGCGCCGAGGTGTGGCACTTGGAATACAGGAAGAAGGTGGCGTAGGAAATCCAGTGACAGCCCTAGCGGGATACTATTTTCAATGCCTCTTCAAATCGTGTCTGCTGCCTGTCTTGTAATAGCTGATTCCAGTGCGCCTTGGCGTAAGCAATTTTCATTTCCTTGCTCTCTAGATTGATCTCCCCGGTCCAGAGGCGCCGTTGGAAATCTCTGAAATCCGGGACATCTTCACACAGATTCACCGGCTCGGTCGCCGAACTCATAAACACGAATGCCATGGTGTAGAAGATATGGGCCAAATGCTGCGTGAGAAAGAATCGGGCGAGTTGGTAGCTGTCAGGCGGCTTGCCAAAATACTCCTGCAGATAGAGGCTTTCCTCTGCCTCATTGGTAACGAGCAAGTTCGCAACCACCGCCAGGTCGGCATACCGGTCGTTTAGAAAAGCAGCCTCCCAGTCGACCAGCCATACGCGACGCCCGTCGAAGAGGATATTGTCCGGCTTGAACAAGTCGTTGTGACTTGACACCATATCTGAATCGGTATGCGGGTAGGCCGCTAACAGTTGCTGGTGCCAATTGAAAAGACGCTCGCTTTCGTTTCGTGGGAGAAAGTTCGCGGCGTGAAATCGCTGGATGAACCCGTCGAGCGCAGGCCCTCTGTTCATCAGGAACATGCAGGAGGTGTTGAGGTGATGGGCCCTTCCCGGAAACGGCGGGAGTCCATGGAGAATCCGCAGGACAGCGGGCATGCGGACAAGAGCCTCGGCCCTTGGAAAGGGCACGCTCTCTACAAAATCGGTGATGGCAATCCGATCCGCGATGTTGGCGTACCGGATACGCGGCGCCAAGCCCGCTTCAGCCGCCGCCTTCATACACGCGAAGTGATCTGGACATGTCGGATCTTGCGCGCGCGTGACGATCCGCAATAGGAAAGGCGATCCCCCTATAACAATCCGATGGACCAGGGCCCCGCTGCGGCCCTTGGTCAGCATGCGGATGTCTTCAAACGTTGTTACACCGAAAGCCTCTTGCAGGCCCCGAGTTACTGCCTCAATCTTCTCCTGCGGGATCATGGTCTCCCGATCCTATACGAAGACGAGGTCGAAATCCAGTCTTGTTTTCAACGATTTAGCTTGCTAAGCTGGAGTTAGGGCGCAGGAAGGAAATGCCGTACTCGTGGCCCACACGAATCATGGCCTTCAAGTCCGGCGGAGCCGGCGCGCGCTCAGGCGCCAGGTACTGCGCCGGTTTGCCGAGCCTCCGGAAATAATTTTCGAACCCGCCGGGTGTGATGTAACCCAGCCAGCGCGCATGGTTGGAAAGAATCTTGAACGTGTGCGGAACGCTTCTGGGCAGGAATGCAGTGTCGCCGGGTTCCAGCACGAGTTCGTCTTCCCCGCGGAAAACCTTCAGCTTGCCTTCCAGGAGATGGAAGCACTCGTCCTCGTTTGCGTGGACGTGCAGCGGCGGTTCGCCGCCCGGAGGTCCGTAAGCCTCAATTAACGAGAATGCGCCATTGGTTTGGGCGGAATCGATGTGGATGGTGATCAACCCTCCCAGGAACCACAGGGAACGAGCGAGCCGCTCCTGGTCCCGAATCTGTTCAATCGCATTTAACGCAGTTGCCATGCTGGTTATCTCCTTGCCTAATACGCGAGAAGAGGCCAGCCATTTGGCTCAACGTGAATTGCGCAAGATCTCTTTTTTCAAAAAAGCCTTCGCGAGCGTCCAATCCCGCTTGGTCGTAGCCGGCGAAATGCCCAACACACCGGCAGTCTCTTCGATCGTCAAGCCGCCGAAATAGCGCAGCTCAACGATCCGGCTCTGCTGAGGATCGATCCTGGCGAGCGCTTCGAGCGCATCGTCCAGAGCAACCAAATCCAGGTCTTTCTCATCGGCCGGAGCGAGCGCCTCATCGAGCGAGAGCTTGACGTTACTGCCGCCGCGCTTGGCGGCCACTTTGGCGCGCGCGTGGTCCACCAGGATTCGGCGGATCAGCTCTGCCGCGAGCGCAAAGAACTGATTGCGATTTTGCCATGCCACATTGCGCTGATCGATCAGCCGGAGGTACGCCTCATGCACCAACGCCGTACCTTGCAAAGTATGATCTGGGCGTTCGTGCCGGAGATACGATTTCGCCAGCCGGCGCAGCTCGTTATACACCAACGGCGTGAGATTATCGAGCGCAGCGCGGTCGCCCGCGCTCCACCGCGCCAGAAGTTGAGTAACTTCGGCCGAGTCCTGGCTCACGATCGATCCTCCGCTTTGGCATCCTGAATCAGAACCACATCCGCTGTGGTCATCCCGCGAGAGTAGACCAGTTCGCCATTTTGCGACCAGTCAAATGAGTAGATGTCACCGGATATAAATTCCGTGAGCGGCCGGGCTTTACGGCCATCCACGGGTTGTATCCACAAGTTGGCAACCCCATCCTTGAAGTCAAGAAATGTGATTGCGTCGCCATTCGGAGTCCAACGTAGAGTCGTGTCGGGCAGAGCGGATGGAGTGGAATCGAAGATACGCAGTGGCTCTCCGCCTCCGGGAGCAAACAGAGCCAGCTTCCATCGCGGATTGTCCACCGTCGGACTGAACCAGGCAGCGATCTGTCCTGTTTTGGCGGAAACCGCGGGGTGCATGGTAAAGGATTTGGTTAGCTGCACGGAAGGCCCTCCGTCGCGCGGGACTTTCCAGAGAGTGAAGAGGCCTTTGGGCTCCGATTGATGAAAAACGACGAAGCGGCCGTCGGGCGTGAATTGGGGCCAGTTACCGTCGCGCTGGCCGCGGCTTAGTTGCTGCTGTCCGTTCCCATCGGCATTCACGCGCCACACGTGCCAGTTACTGGTGCGATTCGAATGAAACGCGATCGTCTTTCCATCCGGCGAAGAGGCCGGTGCGTAGTTGCGGCCCGCTCCCGAAACAATCTGGCGCGCACCGCTCCCATCGGCGTTCATCACCCAAATGTCCGCTGAGCCGGTTGCATCGGAAGCGTATAGGAGCCTGCCATCCGGCATCCAGGCAAGATCGAAATATCGCCCGCTGCCCTGCGTGAGCTGGCGAGTGGCCGCATTGGGCGAGAACGGATTCGTCACATAGATATTCGAGAGAGTCCGGCGCTGAACCGATACGATTGCCGAATCGTTTGCGGTTACGCTCGCGCCCGCGTAATCGTCCAGATCGCTGTCGATGGCGCGCGCTTCGCCTCTTGGGTACGCTACATGCCAGATTTGCTGGAAAGAAGAATCCTGCTGCTGCCCCACCACAACGAGCGCCGATTTGTTTCCGGTCCAGGCAATATGCCCGACCCACTGCCAGCGGGGAGAAGGAATCAAAAGCCGGGCGTTCCGGGTGGAAGATATCACGTACAGCTTCAGAAGAAACCCCTTGCTGTCGCGGTCTTCCGTCGCAACCGCCACCTCTTTCGCGTCCGGCGACCAGGAAGGAGTGCAGTCCCAGGTAAAGCGCTGCGGATACGCCAGAGAGGCCAAAAGTCGACGCCTTCCGCTAGAAATATCGGTCATCCACAGCTCGTCGCGATCTGCAGCCTTGTTCGATTGCAGAAATGCCGCGTACCTGCCATCCGGCGAAAGACTGACCGGACCGCCAAACGTAAGGGGGATCGGAACAGGCGCGCCTCCGGAGAGAGCAAGGGTCAGCACACGTCGATCTAGCGGCTGCTTGGCTGCATAGTTCACAAACGAAATCTTTTGTCCACCATCAGTGAAGTTCAAATCCGCGACGATGCCCTCTATCCGGGGCAGCAGTTCCACCGTGCGCGATGCTTTCATATCCCGAACAAATAGTGCCGTAGCGCCATCCTTCATAGCGGTGTAGGCGACGTGCTTGCCGTCGGGCGAGATCGCCGCTTGCGCCGCAATTCCGTTCGAGGTGAGGCGCGTGAACTTCAGATCCTGAAACGGCACGCGCCGGGAGCCCAGGTGCGAGAACGCCAGCAGCATCACGACGAGCAAGATGAGAGCTGCGGCGACTGGAGCGGCTCGGAGCCACAGCGATGACCTGCGATTGGTTTTCTCCGATACAGTTGCTTTTTCCGGCTGCGTCTTCGCGACCAGTTTGGCGAAGAGCGGCTGGTTCCGAAGCCGGTCCCAGCGTGGATCGACAGCGATCCAGGAAACCCACCAGTCTCCATTATCATAGGCCTGCTGCAGGCATTCCAAGGCTCCGGGAATATCATCCACGGCGAGGCAGGCCGAGGCGCGATCGTAGCCCGAAACGTATTTCTTGCGAGCTGTTTCCTCCAGACGATCCCGTAAAACGCGTGCCGCTGTTTGATTGCCACAGGCGCGTTCGGCCTGCGCCAGCGCGCACGCCGCGGCGGAACTGCCGTCGCTCAGCTCATAAGCGCGCCGGGCGGCTTCGCGCGCTTGATCCGAGTTGCCGGCCTGGAGATAGCACCAGACAAGCACATCATCGATTGCGGCGGAGGGCACGCGCAGATCGCGAGCTGTATCGAGGAGCAGTTCGATGGCCCGATCGAACTGGCGCGCGTGGTAGTGCACGAAGCCAAGCGCGGCCGCGATGGACGGTAAATTCGGATCGATTTTGCGGGCGCGTTCCAAGCTGGCAATCGCCAGTTCCTGCCGGTTGCAGGCTGAGTTCAATAGGCCGAACCAATAATGCGCGCCCGCGTATTCCGGATTGCGGATGATGGCCAGATTGAAGTGTTTCGCGGCGGCGGCATAGTCGCGCGCGTACGCCCAGTAGGCCACACCCAAAGAGGTGTGCGCTTCGCTCAACGACGGATCCAATTCAATGGCGGTCCGGGCGGACTGCATTGCGGCCGCGAAGCTTTCGCGCGGAGGCAATCCGCTCCAAATCCCCAGCCGCAGATAGTAATCGGCCAGACCGGCATGCGCGCGAGCATAGTTGGGATCCGCCGCCACCGCTTGCGTAAAACACACGAGCGATTTGGCCAGTTCTTCTTGGTTGCCCAGGCTCCTGTTCCAGTGCCAGCGCCCCCGCAGATAGGCTTCATGCGCTCTGCCGTTGGCGGTTCCCGATCGAAAAATCCGTTCGCGTTCTTCTCCGGTGAGATGCGGAATTAGAGCCAAAGCCACTTGCTCGGCAATGGAATCTTCCAACTTCAACAGGTCGCCGGCTTGCTCGTCGAATTGCCCGGACCAGATGGTGATTCCGGCTTCGGTATACACCAGTTGCACGCTGACGCGGACGCATTCGCCGCTCTTGTAAAGAGAGCCCTCTAGAATGTACTTGACGCGCAGTTCTTTTGCGATGCGCGCAGCGTCGCCCCCATCCGCGAATTTCAGTACCGCGCTCATGGGCCGGACCGAGAATCGCTCGATGCGGCTCAGGCGCGTGACCAGCACCTCCGCAATGCCGGAGGCGAGAAAGCCCGCGGCACTCTCGTCCGCATGAAGTACGCGCAGCGGAAGGATCGCGACGGAGATTTCGGTGGATGCGGTTTCCGAGCTGAAATCGGCGCGTGAGGTCGCTTCGGGAGGGAATCCCTCCAGATACCGTTTGAGATCGGCGGCAAAGGCCTCGACAGTCGGATAGCGTTCGCCTGGATCCCAGCGAATCGCGTTCAGCACGATGGCGCGAAGGTGAGGAGAGAGATGGGCTTCGCGAGGCCGTTCACCGGCGGTCGCGGGATTCGGCTGAACTACGTTCAAGCTGGGCCGCTCTCCACATAGCAGCTCATAGAGAATGACGCCGAGGGAATAGACGTCGCTGCGCACGGTGGCCAGTTCGCCCCGGATCTGTTCCGGACTGGCATAGGCGGGAGTGAGGATACGGAAGCCGGCAAGCGTGGCGTCGCTCGCGGTTTCGGCGGCATCCATTCCCATGATTTTGGCGATGCCGAAATCGAGGAGCTTAGGAACCCCGCTCTCCTTCACGAGAACGTTGCCGGGTTTCAAGTCGCGATGAATGATGTTGCGCTCGTGCGCGTATTGCACGCCGGAACAGACCTTCAAGAACAACTCGACGCGCGCACGGGTATGCAGAGAGTGATTGTCGCAGTATTGGGTGATCGGCTGGCCTTCGACGTACTCCATCACGAAATACGGAAGCCCGGTTTCGGTGGTCCCACCGTCGATCAGCCGAGCTACGAAAGGGCTTTCGAGGCGCGCGAGAATCTGCCGCTCGTGGCGGAATCTGCGAATCGAGAATTCGTCCTCGCGTCCGTGCCGGATCAGCTTGATCGCGACTCGCTTGTTGAACTCTCCGTCGGCGCGGGTTGCGAGATACACGGCGCCCATGCCGCCGCGGCCGATCTGGCGTTCGAGGTGATACGCCCCGATTCGTTGATTAGGCGGGAGCTCGTCGGGCTGACCTGGGCAGGCTTCCGTGTCGGGCAGGTCCAGATTGGGTAAGTCCAGAGGCTCCAGAGGATGCGCGAGGAAATCGTCCGATTGGTCGTAGGCGAGCAGGAGAGAGTTCAATTCGGCGCGCAGCGTTCGGTCATTCCCGCAGCGCTCGTTGAGGAAATCTTCGCGCTCCGAGGCTGTCAGGGCCAGAGCCGAATCCAGGAGCGATTTCAGCTCGGCCCAATGGCCCGCGCCGCTGTTGAGTTTCGTTCCCGATGGCAAAGCGTCCCGATCCGGTCCCATGACGCACGTCCCCTGCTGTCTTCCCAAGCCAAGGGTAACTTATTTTATCTAACGGGAAAAGATTAGAAGTGCGCTGGCAAAGAATTTTGACCTATTGCGCCTCGAAACGGGCCAGCGAAACGCCACTCGCGTCGTACAACTCGAGTTGTTTTCCCGTGACCTTCCACGTGCTGACCCGTTTCAACATATCCAGAAACGCTTTCTCGGTATCCATACCTTCCATGCAAGCCATCATCGTACCGGCCATCTGGCCTAACGTGAGCTGATTGCCATTCAACTCATAGCTGCCGGCCAGCCGGTTGCAGCCGCCCGATCCGCTAACACGCCGGGACTCGGAGTTCAGGACAAAATGGGGTTCCCGTTGTTCGGAGGCTGCATGGATCGGCGTGTCACCGAGGCGAACCAGCTTCCAGTCTGTGTTTTCGAGCGATGCCGTTGGCGCAGCTCCGCCTGGCGCAACGGAGCCGTGAGTCCGCCGTAACAATAACGTAAGCTGATTGCTTTGCCCGGCGCTCAGAACCGGGTAGCGATCACTGCTAAAGAACAAGTTGCCGTCAACCACGATCTGCGCCTTCACGACATACCGGTGACTCCGATTGATACGCGAGGGATCGTAAGTGACTTCGAACGGGATGGGAGGATTACCCGGATGTTCGATGCGGGTGCGACCGATCACTTCGGCCGGAGCATCCGCTCTGGAGACGTCTTCCAGCACAGCCTCAAATTCCGCGTTCGGAGGCAATGCCATACGCTCCCGATAGTTAGCCGTTCCTCCAAGCCTGGATATTTTGCTTTGCGGCTGCGAGGTTGACGCGGATAGAGGCCGCAAGATCGGTGCTTCTCTGCCAATTTCGAATTGAACGCCGGTTGCCCTTGAAGGACAACACAGTGCATCACCAGCAGCATACCGGAGGTATTCAGCGGAGAGCCGAGTATCGCTTTCAAGAGTTATCCGGCTGAGAGCGCCGTCGCTGCGGCTGTCCATCGGTTGAGGGGAGAGGGTGCCGGCGAACACCCCGCGCACGAACACAAAAGCCTGATGCTGCCGTGGCCGGCACATGCCATCGTAGCTGGCTGTGGCACGGATCACGAGAGTCCGCCAGCCACCTTGATAGGCACCGAACAGCTCCCATCCCTGCTCCTGAAGACGTCTGTCTTCCGGCAGCTCGGCAGGCCGCGCCAACGTTCGGCAGCGAGCATCCATGGGGCCCCGGGTCCGCGGTGCGGCGGGAATGGAGGCACCAGCGTTGTTCCAGGAAGCGGGCTTTGCATCATCCAGCCAGGAAGCGACTGTCATGTGCGCATGGGCCGCCTCAGCGTGGAACGCCATAATGGCAAGCGTGAGCAATATGATTCGCGCCATGCTCGAGTTCATTGGCGTGCGTTTGTTTAAGATTTGTTCGCAACCTGAAGATCGTTTTCGACGCTGAATACACCGGGCACAGAATTGGCGCGCATCTCGGCGACCGCCAGATCCGCATCCGAATCGACGACACCTGTCAACGTCACATTACCGTTTTCCACAATGATGTGGATTGCATGATACCCGATAGGTGGATCGTTCGTTATTCCTCCCGCCATGCGAGCTACTGATCCGGCACCCCTCGGTCCGCTGCGATTTGAAGTGTAACGTTGCAGTGCGGGATAACGATATATGCTCCGATAGACCGCGGCGCGAATTCGATCATCGTTGGGAGAGACCGGTAGGACCTCGATTCGGTTCTCTACGTTTCCGACGCCTTCAATCTTCTTAACAGTGTTCTCAATGCTGGACTTCAGAGTCGGTCGGGATGCCTTGCCAAGCAAAATCACCGTGCCGCCGTGGAGAGCGAAGTGAATAGAATCGAAAACGCCATAGAGCGGTTGTGTGACAATCTGCTTACGAATTTGCTCGGCCAATTTCAAGGTTGCTTGTTGTTTGGCGTCGGCATTTTCGGTTTCCTGTTGAGCGGCAAGACAAGGTGTGAGCAGGGCTACTGCAAGGACGCCTCGAGCAATTCCATTCTTGATCTGAAGATTCATCGTTTTCTCCTATGTACGAAGACGGCGGATTATGCGGGTAGGCCGATTATAAATCGGATTTCCGACAAATCAAATAGCGGTAAGTGCGGGTGTGTGCGCGCGGAGGGCGGCAAATTCAAACTTGTAATTCAAATAACGCTGATTTGTCTGCAGACCAATGTTGCGCGGGAGTTCGCAGCAGTGATCGCCATTCGGCCATAAAGGCACGCACTGAGTATACTTAGCGGAACGAGGGATGCGATTCAAATAGATTCCCCATTTCTGGTCTTTGTTCTCTCGGTCGCCGCATTCTGGATATCTGCGCAAGCCGGCCTTTACCTTCAGAGGCGCCGTCAAGATGCGGAAATAGTCGCGCGCGAAGACCTCGTCATGCTTCTCACGGCCACGCTGACACTGCTGGCCCTCATTATCGGATTCACTTTTTCGATGGCGGTAGCCGAATACGATCGGCGCAAAACTTCAGAACAGAAGGAGGCCGACGCCATCGCTACGGAATATGTTCGCGTGAGCCTGTTGCGGGCAGACGATGCGAACAAAATTCGTGAGCTGCTTGTAAAGTACCTGCGGCAGCGTATTTTGTTCTACACAAGTCGCGATGCGCGGCAGTTGCGCAAGGTCGAAGCCGCGACCACCCGATTGCAGGCGGACCTCTGGTCGGCGATCCAGACGGCCGGGGTGATGAAACCGGATCCCCTCATGGCCCTCGTGATTTCCGGAATGGACGACGTGTTCAGTTCCCAGGCGTCCGCGCAAGCGGCCTGGAGCAACCGTATCCCGTTGGAAGCCTGGGTTCTGATGGGCGTGATCGCCATCTGCGGAAATCTCCTGCTGGGCTATATTGCGCAATGCAATCGAATCAAAGCCAAGCGATTTTTTGTGTTACCGCTGATGGTATCCATCGCCTTCTTTCTGGTAGCCGATCTGGACAATCCGCGCCATGGAGTCATCCGGGCCAATCCGCAGAACCTGATGAATCTCTCGCGATCGCTGTGAGCGCCGCGCCAACAAGGTTTATGGTGGGCCCTGTAGGATTTGAACCTACGACCAAAGGATTATGAGTCCTCTGCTCTGACCGCTGAGCTAAGGGCCCGGTGAGATTGCCAAGAGGCTAACTGCAAATACCACTTCAGTTTAGCGTTATG
>Ga0070741_10000374_pt1 | contig 166179 bp, 141 predicted proteins | sample Coa_R1_4_FD_66440 | JGI IMG/M metagenome (GOLD analysis project Ga0070741, IMG submission 66440) | Surface soil microbial communities from Centralia Pennsylvania, which are recovering from an underground coalmine fire - Coalmine... | ecosystem: Environmental > Terrestrial > Soil >... | reverse complement strand
GCATGCACTGGCCCTCCATTCTCAGGCTCATCTTGTGTTGGAATCACTTCCCCTTTTCAGGCTCCCGCTGTATTGGAATCAAACCCCTCGTTCAGGCTCATCTTGTGTTGGACAATTCTCGCCCTTGCTGCCCGCCGCTGATCGAAATATAATGCCAAGCGCGTCTACAAAATGGAGGCATGAATGGGAATCGCGCCCAGGCATCAGAGTTCGGATACAAACCATTTCTGGATTAGCCAGCCGGAGCAGCAAGCCAACTTCTTTTCCGATCCGGATGGCCGCTTCACCATTGTGGGATCGTCTAATGTGGATGCCCGGCAGTATGTGAAGCTCGATGCTTACTCGGCCGCGGCCGCTTTCGTGGATGGCAAATTCGATGTGCATGGCGACCTCCTGGCGGCCATCCGGTTTTACTCCGCGCAGCCGCATTCCATGCTGCGGCAGGTGCTCTATTCGGTGCTCGCCCGCCTGGAGCATCTGCGAATTTACTCTTTGTTGGGGACGCGGCACGAAGCCGCCAAGAACATCCAGTACCATTATGACCGCTCCAACGAGTTCTATGCGCAATTCCTCGATTCCCGCATGATCTACTCGGCCGCCTATTTCGATACGCCGGACGATTCGCTGGATCGCGCGCAGCAGCAGAAGCTGGAGATGATCTGCCGCGACCTCGTGCTCCGTCCTGGAGACATGTTCTTAGATGTTGGCTGCGGATGGGGCGGGCTGGTGATTCATGCAGCAGAACACTTCGGAGTCCAGGCGCATGGCTGCACTCTGGCCGAGCAACAACTGGCCTGGGCAAAGCGTGAAATTGAGCGGCGCGGTTTGACGGAAAAGGTCACCGCCTGTCTGTGCGATTACCGGGACCTGCGCGGTGTGTATAACAAAATTGCCTCGGTCGGCATGTTCGAGCATGTGGGCAAAGGCCGGCTCGCCGGGTATTTCCGGAAAATGTACGAGCTTTTGCCGCCCGGTGGTTTGTTCCTGAATCGTGGTGTTGTGCGGCCGCAGGGGGTCGCGGACGGTCCCGAAACGCTATTCGTGCAGCGAACTGTATTCCCGGGCGGGGAGCTTGTGCATCTCGACGACGTTCTACGCGAAGGTGAGCGCGCCGGCTTCGAGGCGGTTGGCCTGCGGGATTTACGCACCCATTACGCGCTGACCTGCAAAGCCTGGGTGAAGAACCTGCAAGCCAATGCACGGACGTGCCAGGCGCTGGTGGGCGAGCGCACGTATCGCACATGGCTGCTGTATCTGGCGGCTTCGGCTGTCGGATTCGAGGATGGGCGTACCAGCGCTGCCCAGGTCCTATTCATGAAGCCTCGTGACTAATATGGCGCGCGGCTTCAGCGCGCCGCCGTGGACTTCAGTCCATGGTTGCCGCGAGCCGCTTCTTCCAACAACGCCCGCACCTGCTGGTCCGATATCTGTGCGAAGTCTTCGTACCAGATCCCGACCGCGCCGAACGGATGCGGCGTCGCCAGGCAGATAATTTCATCCACCTCGCGGCGAAAGTCATCGCAGGTCTGGCGGGAGGCGACTGGCACCGCGACCACAATGCGCGCGGCCCCTTGCGGCCGTAAGGCTCTGCTCGCGGCCAGCATCGATGCGCCGGTCGCCAATCCATCGTCGATCAACACGACCGTGCGGCCCTCGACGGATGCGGCGGGACGGCCTTTCCGGTACATTTGCTCGCGGCGCTCCAGTTCGTGCTGCTCGCGGCGGGTCACCGCTTCTAAAACATCGTCCGGCACGCGCATATAGCTGATTAGCTCTTTGTTGAGCACGCGCACGCCGCCGCTCGCGATCGCCCCCAGCGCGAGTTCTTCCTCGCCCGGCATTCCCAACTTGCGGACCAGGAAAACATCAAGTTCGGCGTTCAGCGCGCGAGCTACTTCGAAGGCCACCGGCACGCCGCCGCGCGGCAGCGCCAGAACCAGCGGATGAGCGTCGGGAACAACGGCTCGTACCCGCTCCGCAAGCGCACGGCCAGCTTCGCTCCGGTTTCGGAAAAGTGGCATGTCTCCGGCTTATGAGTTGACGCCGATGTGCGTACGAAACGTTTCATAACCCCGGATAATCCCTCCAAGAGAGCGACACACCTTGAATAAGTCCACAGTGAATCGTCTCCTGGTCGGCCTGTTAGTGCTGACGATCCTTTTTGTCTTCGTTTATTTCACGTGGGAGGCGCTTCTTCTGACCTTTGCCGGTCTGCTGCTCGCGATCCTTCTGCGCGGGGTAACAATCTGGATTGCATCTCACACGCCGTTCAACGTTGGGTGGTCATACACGCTTTTCCTGATTCTGGTGATTGGCCTCATCACGCTCGCCGCCTGGCTTATTGCGCCCCGCGCGATTTCCGAATCCGCCCAGATCGTCAAAACCATTCCAAAGGCGCTCACGCTCGTTCAGAACGATCTCAATCGAGAGGATTGGGGGCGCCACGTCGTCAACTTTGCCCAGCGTGCGAGCAGCCGCGTCGATTTCGGTAAATTGCTGGGAACGGTCACATCGGGGTTGGAGGAAGCAGTCGAGGGCATCGTCGTTATCCTTGTCGTGGCTTTCTTTTTTGCCTTACAGCCGGACGTGTATACAAAGGGCGTGCTGCTGTTGTTTCCTCCAGAAAAGCGAAGCCGCGCCAGCGACGTTTTCAATCATGTGGGCTATACATTGCATTGGTGGATTCTTGGGCAAATGGCCCCCATGATCTTTCTGGGAATCGTAAGCATGATTGGCCTATGGCTCCTCAATGTGCCGTTAGCGTTTGCACTTGGCCTGTTTACGGGTGTCATGATCTTCATCCCGTACATCGGCGCGCTGCTTTCGGAAATCCCGGCTGCTCTCGTCGCGCTGGTGCAAGGGCCGGACAAAATGGTCGAAGTGATTATTCTGTACCTGGTCGTGCATGTTCTCGAAGGCTACATCATTACACCGTGGGCGCAGCGCAAAGCGGTGCGTTTACCTCCTGCGCTCACGATACTTGCGCAATTGTTCATGCTGAAGCTGGCGGGTCTTTTGGGTGTTATTGTGGCGACACCGCTCGCCGCCGTAATCCTTGCTCTTGTTCAGAAGCTATATGTCGAAAAGCATTCTCAGACGGGCTTTCCTGCGGCGTCGCGGCAGGTTGCGGGCCGGTAGGGGCGCTTTTAACTGGCGGACTAGCAGTCCGCCAGCAGGCTACCAGGCTGCCCCAGACGAGCGTGAGAGCTCCGGGATTGCTCCCAAATCGCGCGCAATAAGTCGCGGCTGTAGCTGAGATATTGCCGGTCCGGCGCGAATACCTCTAAAGTAATCGTCCCGTCGTATCCGCACTTCTGCAGCGCTTGAATACTGCGCCGCAAGTTCACTGTGCCGGTTCCGAGCGGCAAGTGCAAATCGGCATGGCCGCCTTTGTTGTCGTGCAAGTGTACATGCCGTAGGCGCTGCCCGTAAGCTGCCAAAATCTCTTCCGTCGTATTCTGCGGAACCTGCAAATTCGCGTGGCCGATATCCAAATGCAATCCCAGTTTGGGCAGCGGGTCCAGCAATTCGCTAAGCTGCGGCGCCGAATTGTAATCGCCCGGCAGATTTTCCACCATCAATCCGATTCCGCAGCGCTCGGCGTGCGCCTGCACCTCGCGCAGAGAATCGAGGTTCCGTTCGATATAAAAATGCCGGTCATGCCACGGTGTATGCCGGTCGGGATGGATGTTCATCCACTTTGCGCCAATCTTCGCGAATACTTCCACGCAGCGTCTCAACTCTGTCACGGCTGCTTTGCGAATCTCCGGAATCGCGCTGGCCATCGGCAGATACCATGCGGTGTGCCCAACCACGCCCATCCCGGCGCGATCGAGCGCCGCGCGCACCGCGTTCGCATCTACTCCCCAAGAGGGCGAGCCCGGCGGCTCTAAGGTCAGGTCGATAAACTCCATTCCCAATTCGGCCATCCACGCGATCTCTTCGATTGCGTTTCGTTCGGGATGGTTCATCGCGCCGATGATCATGTACGCCTATTCTCCTGCTGCATCCATAGCAGCCGTAAACCAAGGCCGCGAGTCCAAAATGCGCGCTCGCTGTTTCACAATGGCGGCATCCACTGTGTCCACCGGAATATCTAATTGCAACTCATTCCAGATCCACGCAGGCAATTCGCGGGCCCGGTTCGGCGACAGCCACGCAAAGATCGTGAGCAAACTGCGAAGTAGTGGCGCGTCATCTCCCACCCGCTGCAAGATGTGCCGCCAGTTCATACCGGAACCCATTTCTTGCAGCAGATTCAATATGTCCGGCCAATCGCAACGTTCGTGCTGTAAGACGTACAGCTTGCTCCACAAAAGCTCTTCCGGCGGCAGTAGCCGGAAGCGTTCTCCGCCTGCTTCCACCTCCGGACCGCGCAGCCACTCCTCGTCAACTTGCGAGCGCTGGTTCGCCATGGCCCAGATCACGTCGACAATCGTGTCATCGACATAGCTGCGGTAGATCCACTGCCGGTCGTAGGGGAGTTTTTCGTAATAGTCTCGAAGCCCGAGCGCCGAAAGCATTTGAACCATTTCGTCGCGTCTGGATTTTTCGATATACAGATCCAGATCCTTGGTGTTGCGCCACTGGCCGATGTAGGTCATGGCCGCGAATGCGCCGCCCACGGCGAAGTGAATACCGTGCTCGCGCGCGCCCGCGAGCACACGCTTGTACACTGCCCACTGCTGCGCCCCGCAACGCTCCGGCCACGCCGCGCAGCTCCGAACCTTTTGGGCAAGAGACACGCCTGTGGGATGTCCACGCCGGTCCTTCTGTTTCGGCTCTCTGTATCGGAGTAGCCCTCCCGGTCATCTATTGGGCGATGCCCGATTACGATCTCAGATCAGCCTTCCCCTTAAACGATAAGCAGTTCGTTGCGCATCATCGGAGATGGATCTGTCGCCTGGCCGAAGTCTCCGACCTGCGGCCCGGGGCCGATCGCCTCTCGTGGTACCTGGTGTTCGAACCGGCAGAACCGGGAAGCGAGCCGGTCCGAAAACTGGAAGTGGTCACCACCGCGACGCATCTCCTGCAAGCCGGTTTTCCGGACGATCTCACGGACCGCCTCTCCGAGTGGCTTCTCGGGGATGAACAGGATGGCCGCGTGGAATGGCTGGATTATTGAAAAGAAGCTGTCAGCGTTCAGCGTTCAGCTATCAGCTAGAACCAACTTGCCTGGTGCTGAACACGGAAACTAAAGCTGAAAGCTGACGCTTTCCCTGAGATTTTTCCGCTCCTCCGCGCACTACCGGAAACAGGAGCATAGGTAGGCATCGCCTGCCGGCCTGGAGCGGCCAAAACGGCGGCGAGACCTGACCCGGTTACGACTATGAACGGCAAACTCGCGGTACTGATCCCCGTTTATAACGGCGGAAAACTGCTACACCAGACAGTGGCGTCCTGCGCGCGCTCCGGATTGCATCCCGATTCATATGAAATTCTGGTGGTGGATGACGGGTCAACCGACGGCGCTGCCGATATTTTGCCCACCTGCGATCCGGCCGGAGCTCTGGTATGGGTTTACCGGAATGCTTCCACTCTGGGGCGCATGGCGAATCTGCACCGCTGCGTGGCTCTTGCCGAAGCCGAGGGTTTCGAATATTTCACGTTCCTGCTGCCCGGCGATTGTATCGAGCCGGACCAGGGGCTTCCCGCGCTTTTGGAAGAAATCAAAGCGACCGGCGCAGCGACCATTACCGGGCGGCCGGTCTCTCCCGCGCCGCGCGCGAACGCCGATCCGGCGTCGACCACCACGCATGATCTGATCTGCCTGAACTTCCATTTGGCGAATTATCCGATCACTCGTCTCCGGTCGACCATTTACCGCCAGATTCCCGGCAACCATCCGTTATTGGATCGTAGCCTGGCACTTCAAGGCTCGAACGCATTGCTGCCGGCTCGTTAGTCTCGCTTTTCTCTGGGTGAAACAGAGCGGCGAAGCTCCAACTTATTTCAGCTCCCAGCAACAAATACCCGCTATAAATTCATCCGCCATAACACTTATGTAGTTCGGATGCGATTTCCCCTAATCCATAGGCTCTGGGTAATAGGCTTCGCCCTCGCAGCGCTGGGCCTCTGCGACTCCAATCCGCTCGTTACCCCCGCCGACGAATTCTTCCGCTCGTTGCCGCAGCATCGCAACACTCCCGTCACGGCCGGCCAAGCCCCCCAAAACATCTGGCAGGATCAGCGGGAAATCTGGACGAGTCCGTTCCACCTAAAGAAGCGCGACCTTCGCTGGCTTGTGCCGCTGGCGGCCAGCGCCGGAGTGCTCATCGCCTCCGACCATCACAGCGAGACCTTGATCCATTCCAACCCGTCGAACCGCAGTCTCAGCTCAAACATCTCCAATCTGGGCGTGGGCGCTTTCGGGGCTGCGGCCGCTTCCTATTTTGTAATGGGCAAAATCACTCGGAACGAGCACGCCCGCGAAACCGGAATCCTAACCGCAGAAGCTCTGACCGACTCGGCCCTCGCCGGCGAGGGGCTGAAATTCGCAACCCAGCGTGCCAGGCCGGATACGGAGTCCGCGTCGGGCCGCTTCTGGCAGGGCACTTCGTTGAACTCGTCGTTTCCCTCGGAGCACGCCGCTATGGCCTGGAGCGCTGCCGCTGTCATCGCCCGCGAATATCCCGGCCCAGTGACTACGTGGGGAGCGTATGGGCTGGCTTCACTCGTCAGCTTTTCGCGCATCACGGCCAACCAGCACTTCCCCTCCGACATCTTAATTGGAGCCGCCGTTGGTTATCTCATTGGACGTCATGTCTACAACGCCCATCATGACGATCGCCTCACGGATCTGACCGGCTCAGCGCCGCTGCCTTCATCCGAAATCACGTTTGCGCGGCCAGTAGCCTCCGTACATCGGGAACGCGAAACAACCGTTGGATCGCCTTACGTACCGCTGGACAGTTGGATCTATCCGGCCCTACGCCGGTTGGCCGCCTTGGGCTACATTCCGGATCAGGTTTCCGATCTAGCGCCCTGGACTCGTCTGGAATGCGCGCGGCAGGTTACGGAAGCCGAAACCCTCGCGAGCACGCGCGAGGCCCGCGATCGTAATCGCGCCTTAAATAACGAGGCGCTCCGGCTGATCGCAGGTCTGAAGACCGAGTTCAACGAGCAACCGGGCGGGGAAAACGCGGTCCGGCTGGAATCGATTTACACACGCATCACGGACATTCAGGGCAGCCCTCTGCGCGATAGTTATCATTTCGGACAAACGCTATTCAACGACTACGGCCGGCCTTACGGCGAAGGCTTCAACAATGTGACCGGCTTTTCAAGCTACGCAACTTCGGGGCGCTTTTCGGCTTATGTGCGCGGGGAATATCAGGAGGCGCCCGGGGCCGTTCCCTATAGCTTGGGCGCGCGTCAATTCATCTCCCGTGTCGACGGAACGCCACTCCAATCGCCCGCGAGCGCTGCCACGAATCGCTTCCAGCCGCTCGAAATGTATGCCGGAGTGCAGCTTGGTTTCGAAAACATTACATTCGGCCGGCAGAGTTTGTGGTGGGGTCCGGGACAGGAAAGCGCCTTCAGCTTCAGCAACAACGCTGCGCCATTCGATATGCTGCGGCTCGCGCAGACGCGTCCGCTCGTGCTGCCCGGCCCGCTGTCTCTGCTGGGCAAAATCCGCACGGAATTCATTTTTGGCAAGCTCTCCGGGCATCGGTGGCCAGCCCGGCCCTACATCAATTCGCAAAAGATCAGCCTCGATCTTACCGACAATTTTGAAGTGGGCTTCACGCGCGCTGCTATTTTCGGCGGCGTGGGACACCCGCTCACTCTGGGTAGCTTAAACGAAAGCCTGTTCAGTTTATCAAGCGTCGATTACGGACCTTACGGCTCGCCGGATCTTCCCGGGGACCGTTTCAGCGACTTCGATTTTCATTGGAGAGTTCCCGGTTTGCGGCGCTATGTCACCGTCTATTCGGATTCCTATGCCGATGACGACCTGAACCCGTTGGACAACCCGAAACGGTCTGCATGGGGTCCCGGCCTGTACTTGACTCACCTGCCAGGTTTCTCCCGCCTCGATTTCCGGTTTGAGACTTATGCCACGTGGCTCTACCGAAAGGATCAGGGCGGCGATTTTCTGTATTGGGATAACCAGTACCGCGATTCCAACACCAACAACGGCAATCTCCTGGGAAGCTGGGTCGGCCGGGACTCCCGCGCCTACACGGCTTCGACCACTTACTGGTTGTCGGACCGCTCCAAGATCACGGGCAGCTACCGCCAGATCAAAGCGGGCACCAAGTTTTTGCCGGGCGGCGGCACGCAAACCGACGCGGGACTCGCGGCGCAATGGAGCCCCAGCCCGGAGTGGCTCTTCGCGGCGCAAGTCCAATACGAGCGTTACTATGTGCCGGTGCTCGGCGGCCCCCAACACAACCTGGTTACCAGCCTGCAACTCACCTTTTATCCGCGTTGGACGGGTGGGTTTTAGGCGAATCGGCTCCCTCCGGCAGAACCAGGCGCGTAAGCAAGTGGCCGGGATTATATTCCAAGTCTTCCCCGGGAGAATAACCCCGGAATACACGCACTGAATAGGAGAAACAAAACAAGCTCATGAATTCGAAACTTGCTTCTGCTCTTCGGAGTTTCATGCATGTCTCCAGTGCGGCGCTGATTCTCGCGTCCTCGATGGACGCGCAGCAAATCGATCAATACCGCCTGCTCCGGAATCAACAGCAGCAACAGCAAACGCAAGATGCATCTTCAGCCGCAGGCGTGTCCGGCTATTGCGCTCAAAACGAGAACGCCGATGCCCCGGAATGCGCCGCCAGCGCTTCCGACATGGATCCGAACCAAACGGAGAATGACCTCCAAGCCGATCCCGATGCGCGCATGCAAACTCCTTACCGCCTGCCGAAGCAGAATCTTCGTTACCCGTCCGATCCGTCTTTGTCGAACCTATACCAAGAGGATTCCTCTGTGCGAACCGAACGGTCCCGTACTGCTGCTCCCACATACCGCGTTCCTGAGCGGCCGACAGAATTCCAGCGGTTTGTTCAATCTTCCACCGGACGGCTACTCCCGATCTATGGGGCATCGCTGTTCGATCATGTTCCGTCGACGTTTGCGCCGATAGATCACGTGCCGGTCACGCCGGATTACACGGTCGGTCCCGGCGACGAGGTGGATGTTCGGGTTTGGGGGCAGATCAACTTTACTCAGCGCCTGGTTGTCGATCGCTCGGGCGATATCTTCTTCCCGCAAGTGGGCCGTGTCAGTCTGGCCGGTCTGAAGTACGACCAATTGCAAGGCGCCATTCGTTCGAGCATCGCTCGTGTTTATAAGAATTTCGACCTGAACGTGAACATGGGCCAACTTCGCTCCATTCAGGTCTTTGTCGTGGGCCAAGCGCGCCGTCCCGGCAGTTACACCGTGAGCTCTTTAAGCACGCTAGTCAACGCGCTGTTTGCTTCCGGCGGTCCATCGTCCCGCGGCTCGATGCGCGACATCCAGCTCAAGCGCGGCGACCGCGTCATCACTACATTCGATTTTTATGACTTGTTACTGCGCGGCGACAAATCGAAAGACGTGCCGCTGCAATCGGGCGATGTGATCTTCATTCCGAGCGTCGGTCCGCGCGTTGCGATAACGGGCAGCGTCGAAAGCTCCGCAATTTACGAAATCCGGCAGAAGGATACATTGCGGTGCCTGCTCGAATTCGCCGGCGGCGTCTCTCCAATTGCGGGCGGCCAACAAGCCATTCTCGAGCGGGTCGATCAACGCTCTTCTTTGCGCTCGGATAATATTCAGCTCACGCCGCAAGGTCTGAGTACGGCGCTGCAAGACGGCGACATTGTTCGCCTGTTCCCGGTTGTGCCGCGCTTTGAAAGAACCGTGGCGTTGCGCGGCAACGTGGCCGATCCCGTTCGCTTCCCCTGGCATCCCGGTATGAAGGTCAGCGATCTCATCCCGGATAAGCAAGCGCTACTCACGCGGACTTTCTGGCGCGAACGCAACCGGCTCACAGAGGATAGCCAGCCGCCCGTATCGGAAACGGATGAGAAGAATGCAGAGAGCAGAAGCGCAGTTTTAAAAACAACCAGTATGACCGGTTCGGAGCTTAATCCGGTCCGCAATTATCGCGAAGAGGCGCGTAACACGAGCGCGGATAGTTCGCTTGCCGCGGCGCAATCGGGCGACGACACTCCGCCCATCCGGCATTTCTTGAGAAAGAACGATATCCAGCCGGTTGCGCCGGACATCGATTGGAATTATGCAGCGATCGAACGGCTCGATCCGCAAACCCTCTCTACACGCCTCATCGCATTTAACCTCGGCAAGGTGGTGATCGATCACGATGCCTCAGCGGATGTTGCGTTAGAACCGGGAGATGTTGTGAACGTGTTCTCGATGGCCGACATCGCTGCTCCGCGTTCCGAGCAGACCCGCTATGTCCGGCTGGAAGGCGAAGTAAAAATGGCGGGCGTTTATTCCGTAATGCCCGGTGAAACGCTTCGCGATGTCGTAGCTCGCGCAGGCGGCCTCACGCCCAATGCGTACCTATACGGCGCCCAACTCACGCGCGAATCTACCAAACGGGAACAGCAGAAGCGATACACGGAATTTCTCGATCAGCTTGACCGGGATATCAACCAGAGCGCCTCGACTTTGGCCGGACGGGTTATCTCGGCCGAGCAGGCGGCAACCGCCCAAGCATCCATTCAAAGCCAGCACGCCATGGTCGACCGCTTGCGTCAAACGCCCGCGACCGGCAGAATCGTTCTGGATCTCCAGCCCGAGAGCAACAAAGTCAGCGATCTCCCCGCGCTTCCGCTCGAAAACGGTGACCGCTTGTATGTTCCGAGCGTTCCGTCGACAGTCAATGTCGTCGGCACTGTGTACAACCAATCGGCGTTCGTGTATGCTCCGGACCTCCGTTTGGGCGACTATCTCCATGACGCCGGCGGGCCGACCCGCTACGCCGATTCGAAGCGCACATTCGTTATTCGGGCCGACGGCTCGGTGGTCGCGCGGGAAACTCGGTCCGGTCTCTTCAGCAGCAGCTTCGACGGATTGCGGATCTATCCTGGCGACACAATCGTGGTGCCCACAAATATCACCAAGACCACTCGTTTGCGCGGGTTCTTAGACTGGTCGCAAGTGATCAGCAACTTCGGGATCGGCGCCGCGGCCATCAACGTTCTGAGGTAGTAAAACCCCGCCCTGGCGTGCACAGCACGTCCGCTTTAGCGCGTGAGGGAGCGGATTTAGATCTCAAGCTTATCGATAATCTTTCGCTCGACCGCCCCGCTCTGTGTCCACTCGGCGTCTGTAAACTTGATGGTTTGTTCGGTGGCGCCCAGCTTGAAAGTAATGGCATGCTCGCCACCGCCGTCGCTGTCGTGGACGGTCGCCTGATAGCGGCTCTTCTTTAAAGTGTCAAGGGCTCTCTTGACCTGCTCTGTGATTTCGGCTGAACTTCCAACGACTACGTTCTCCATAGGGGTCTCTCCTTCGAATCACATTTATATTACTGTGGCACAAGCCTCCTCCGGTACTCGAACAACACCACGCCCGCCGCGACGGAGACATTCAGGGATGAGACCGCTCCTGCCATCGGTATGCGGACCAGTACATCGCAATGGTTTTTGACGCTTTGATGCAGGCCCTTACCCTCCGCGCCTAAAACGATCACGGTCGGTGTGTTGTAGTCGACGTGGTCATACAACTCGACACCTTGTTCGTCCAGGCCGTAGATCCAAAATCCCCTCCTTTTCAGATGTTCGAGCGTTTGACTGACATTTGTAACGCGGACAACCGGCAGGTGCGCGAGCGCGCCCGCTGCTGCGCGATCCACGGTTTCGGTTAGCGGCGCAGAGCGGCGTTCCGGGACAATGATGGCATTGGCGCCTGCGGCATGGGCGGTCCGGATGATGGCCCCCAGGTTGTGCGGGTCTTCCACACCGTCCAGCACGACGAGCAAGTTTGCCTGTTCTACTTGGCCCAGTTCGACATATTGATGAGCCGCGCCAAAAGCAATCACGCCTTGATGGGCGACACCCTTGCTCGCTCGATCCAACGCATCGCGGTTCTCAAACCGCAGAGGGACGGACGCAGCGCGGCAGAGATCGATAATTTCCTGAATGCGAGGGCCCGCCGCGCCTTTCGCGATGAGGACTTTATCGAGCGCGCGATGCGCGCGCAGCGCTTCGCGTACGGGATGAATACCCAGAGTAAGACGATTCACAGGTGTTTTGCTCCATCACCTTCAAAATTCCCACCTGAATAGGTGGTGTCGAATTTCCACTGTGGATCTAACATCGACGTACTGTTACGGAGGTGCCGCTGCGTGTGAGCCGGACCAGTCAGTTCGGGTCGCGGCCACGCTGCAACGGCAGCGACTATGAAATCTGTGATTCCGCAGCGAGCGTGTTCGCTTGATTTATCTCTCCTGCTGCTGAGCTTCCTGTTGTTATCCACCATAACGGTAACAAGAGCGGATGAAATCCCCAAGGGCTCGTATCAGCAATCGTGCCGCAACATTTCAGTGGATCAATACAAAACGCTCCATGCGTCCTGCCGGCATCCCAGCGGAGCTTGGATCGAGGGAGTTACCCTCGCTAACTTCGATACATGTGTCGGCGACATCTTTAACTTCAACGGCCTGCTGGAGTGCGCTCGGGCAAAACTTCCCACCGGCAGCTATCGCGATTCCTGCGCCGACATCTATATCGACGCCCAGGGAAAGACTCTGACCGCCAGATGCCGGGATTTCAATGGCGGTATGCGGCCAACATCGCTCGATCTCGCCGGCTGTGAGGCCGACCTGAGGATTTCCAATGTCGATGGATATCTGACCTGCATAGTATTCGGTTTGCCAAGTGGATCTTACCTGCGAACATGCAGGAACTTCACAGTCAGCGGAAGCACTATATCAGGCTGGTGCAGACAGACCAACGGAAACTACGTTCATAGCAGCTTCGATTTCAAAGGCTGCATTGCACCAAACAAAGACATTACAAACCAGGAAGGCACAATCGCTTGTGTTGATCAGCCGGTTTCGAGCGGCGGAAGTCCGCCGCGGCCGCCGCAAGGCTGCCCATACCAACCCGAAAAGTGCCCGCCGTGCCCCATGCCTCCCTGTCCCACGTATGGCCCGGGCGGTCCGCAATATCCGCCTGGTACTCCGCAATACCCGTTTTCACGGTCGAAAGCTTCGAGCAATTTGACGTTTTCACCGGCGGACGTCTGCAAAGAAGGGTTCGTGTGGCGCGAGGCTTTTTCCGGGGATCACGTGTGTGTGTCCGCGGCCGCGCATACGCAGGCAGCACAGGACAATAGCGCCTCGGCCGCCCGCCGGCAGTCTGCGGGCTCGGACATTTGCAAACCGGGCTTTGTCTGGCGGGAGGCGACTCCCACCGATCACGTCTGTGTCACGCCCGAAGTCCGACGCCAGACGGTTGATGAGAATCAGCACGCGTCCGAGCGCAAGAAGTGAAGGGGCAAAATTCAGGCGCCGCCTGCGCGAGCGAAACCTACCTGAATAGGTGGTGCGCGGAAATGCTCTTTGGGTTATGGTTTCCGTTGAAATGAGGGCCACACATGGCGAATATGCAACCGAATCGATACGTATTGGAAAGCAGCGATCAAAAGACGAAAGTCGATTATCAGACGTCGGGTTTCACGGGCCAAGCCAGCTTGAATCTCACGCAGGGTCCGAGTCCGATCGGTCCAATCCGGCATTTTGCAGGATCGCAAATCCGCACGATTTGCACTGAGATCGGCACACTGGTTAGCGTCACGACTGAGATAAGTGTAGACACAGGTTCAACTTCATTCAGCGTCCTGATTCCGGCGGTCAGCCTGACGGCCATCTCCGATCATGAGACGTTTGCGACGGAAGGCATTGTCACATCCCACTCTGGTCCCAACTCGGTTCCGCCTACGGGTGTACACGAAACGTATCGCTTTATCCCTATGAAAGGCGAAGCTAGTTTCGTGCTCTCCCTGGTTGAACCGTTGATTAGCGCCGTTACTGAGTCTGCGAGCACATAGATGTATTAGCAACGATCAGAATGTGGCGTGCCGGTTCGCCGAAGCTGCTACACTTCGGGGGCCCTATTGCGCGCGTCTGCTGGCGGCCTGCTCGTTGTCAGCGCGCGCCTGGGCGCGTACATCGGGGGAAACACAGACATGGTCACTGGGAGTGATTTCGCGCCAGACGAATCCCGCCGCGCACGTGTCCGGACCAAACGGCCCGCCATTTGGATTGCGGCGGCTCGGGCCGAGCTGATTGTCCTGCTGCGTTGCCTGCCGCGTCTGCGGAGTTACGCACACATGATCGCCGGCCATCGCTTCCCTCCACACAAAGCCGTTCTTGCAGGTATCAGCAGGAAGCGGCGCTCGCGGGCCTTCAGCGGGAAGATTGGAGCAACTCAAACCATCGCTCAACGGCACCGTTCGAGGTGTTGACGGCACGTTATTCTTCATCAGCAAAATAAGCGCCTGACCGAGGCGTTTATTCTTCAACAGAATGCACCCTTTGCCATCCGCTTCAATCAAGTCGCCTCGCGCCAGACTGTAATCGTCGATGTTCGTGCTGCCTGCGATGTTAACCGGACCCGTGATTCGCGTTACGCCGAGGCGGCCCGGACCGGAATGCGGGTTGAAAAAGATATGGCGTCCGTCTGACGCGACGTATTCGTTATCGCCCGCCCAGCTCCAGACCCGCCCCGCATTGTTTTGCAAAATGGTTTGCTGAAATCCGTTGAATCCAATGGAAGTCGGTGCTGCCGCCTCAAAAAAGCCGTAAGATCCCGAGCCGCCGGCTGCGTCAGAACACTCGCTGCTGTTGCACTGGTTGCTATGTACAGCCACGTAGAATCCACGCTGATCAGGAGCGGCTAAGGGTGCGCACTCGCCGGTAAGATCCAGGAACGTCCAGTCGCCGTTTGCGAAAACGCAGGAGTTCGCAAGAGGAAGGTCTAGAAAAATTGGATTGCTCCAACCTTGCCGGCAAGTGGAGCTGCCCAGGAAATGGCCGTCGCATCCTTCGACAACGATACGATAGCGCCCTGGCCCGCTGGTTGGTACAGTCCATCCTCCATCGTGAGGCGAAGCATTCGCGTCATCGCTCTGGACATCGTGCTGCCCGGCATTGCTGCCGTTCTTATCCCAACGCACAATAAAGAAATCGTAGTGAAATGGCGCCGTATCTCCCCATTCAAATACGATGTCGTTATCGGAGTTCAAGTATGCGGTTTGCAGGAAGCGATCGTTATTCGCCTTGGGCGACCACATGATCTGTCCCCGTTCAAATGTTTGCGCCAGCCCGCCTCCTTCGGAAGGCGGATGCGCATCTTCGATCGGGCAGCCGAGCGGGCCCTGCTCCGCCATCAGGCTGTTCCATTTCTGCTGGAACTGATTTGGGACGGAATGAGCGCATGGCCTCGGCTGGCTGTGAATTCTGCGATAGAGGGGCTTAGGAATGACGGGATTCATTCCGCAGGCGAAGCCCTGGGCCACGCAAGTATTCGCTCGCTTTGAATCATCCGAACCCCCGGCGATTCTTACAAAATCATTGCGATCCGTTCCTTCCCAAGAGGACATCAAGGTCGTCGGCATTGGAAACCCGTGAGTGTTGTCGCCAGCCAAGGCGGCCAGCGGGCCCGGCAGCGACGCGAGCGGAATTCCCACGAAATGCGTATAGAAGTCGTCAACCCAGATTCCGCCGCCGCTAATGAGGAAATCGCCCTGACTGGCGTAGAGTTCCAGGGCCTCATGACGAATCGTTTGAACATATGGAGTATCGAAGCGATGAAAGGCCAAGTCCAGGATCAGGTCGGGAACCTGATATGCGCCGGCGCGGGGATTATGATACCCTCCAATGCCCGAGAACAACACCGGATCCGGCGCGGCCCAATCGGCGCGTCCGTAACGCAGCCGTTGCAGAAGACGTGTATCGCCAAACATCGAAAGAAAGTACGACGTGAATTCGTCGCTGTTGTTGCCATACAGCGGTCCGTAGGTCCAGTGCTCGTCGCGCCTCCGGAATGGCGCCGCCCGGCGCAAATTGTTATTGGAAGCTGCAAACTTGCCCGCCAGATAATCCAGTACGGATTCGGCAGCCAGGCGCACGCGCCCTTGCGGATCGCCGTTGTCGGCATATTCGGCCAGGTTGCGAATTGCAGTTATTGTCAAACGCGCGTATGGGCGGGCGTTGTATTCATGAAAGTCGCTTTGGAGCGCCGCTTGCAAGCGCTGAAGCATCCACTGTTCCAGGCCGTTCTGGGTGTTGCCGTAGCGTTTGCGAGCAAGAGCGAGTTCGGGAGACTGCGGATCGCCCTGGTGCGCCGCCTCAACTTCGGCCAGCAAAAGCTGGTTCGTGAGGTACCTCGAACTTTCCGTCATCCATACGTGGTTTTCTGTTTCGGTCAGCTTCAGCCCGCAGATCGACACGTTAAGCCGAACGTTTTGGGCGCCGCCGCTTTCGGTGAGCAAATCGTGCACGATATGCTTCATCGTGTCTGTGTCCAGGGTGTCAGAATAGGCGTAAACGATCGGCATAAGGCCGCGCAGCGTCATGTCATAGTCGCCTTTGTGATGGCAGAGAATCGCTCCTGCTGTGCCGCCCCCGAACAAGCCAATTAGGGCGCCGATTCCGGCGCCGGCCAGTGTTCCGATTCCAGGAAGGACAATCGACCCGACGATGGCGCCCACAACCGCTCCCGCACCCGCTCCCTCGACCGCCAGCGCCAAAGCGCCTTCCGTCCAGGCGATCTCGGTTCCCACCTCCCGGTCGCTCTTCTTTGCGGCGCCGCGCAGAGCGTCGTTGATTTCCTGGCGGAGTGCCGATCTTGTCTTGCCCCAGCAGGGGCCGCGTGTGTCGTCGACGGGCGATTCCTCATACAGCACGAGCTTGGCCAGTGCGACCACCACGAATTCATTTCCGTTGTCGCTATAGTCGGGAAATCCGTTCAAGCATTTATATTTCGCCGCCACTAACAAACGGTCCCGGAATCCGCTGCGAGCGCTTGCTACATCAGCAGCCGGTTCGAGCGTTGTGCCGTCGATTTTGTGAGCAAAATCCGGCAGACGGAAGTCGACATATGCCGGAAGAGAGAACCCCGGCCGGCATTTGTCCTTTTGGAGAAAACCGCCCTCATCGCATCCCTCGACGACAATGCGATAGCGGCCGGCGTCAGCAGTGGCAATCGTGTATGAACCGGATGTGCGATCCGCTCCCGCAATACTATTGGCCTGGTCGCCAGATCCTCCGTCCTTGTCCCAACGGATATTGAAAACGTCATAATTGAAGCGGGCCGTCACCTTCCAACGGACGGCAATGCCCGATGTGGCCGTGCCATAACCCGCCATGATGAGATTGGCGCCCTGGGACCACACAATTTGCCCGCGCTCAAAATCCATGTAGCGCCCGTCGCCTTCGGGGTGGTCCAGGACGGGACTAAGAGGGCACCCTAACTCGCCGTGCTGGTTCCAGGTCTTCCACCACTCGCCAATGATTCCGGTGGGGAGATTAATTCCTGTCGAGTTCGGATCGCACGAATCATCCTGTGGCCCGTTATGTGCGTTTGCGGCGTGCGCAAACAGCAACAGGCTGCAAATAAAGGAAGCACAACGGAAATCGGCAGGCTTCCGTGGCGGGACCCCGAACATACTGAGACTGTACGCGTTGATAGCTCCGAAATTCACCACCTGTTCAAGTAGCAACTTAGCGAGGAGAGCGAAAGATGGAGAAAGCTAGGCTACCGGGATACCGTGTTCTTCGAGCGTACCGCGCACTTCTTTGGCGCTGAGTCGTGAGGCATCGTACTCGACGAAAAGCTCATCGCCCGTGCCGCGCAAACGAGCTCCGAAAATCCCGTAGACCGAAGTTACACGCGCAAGGCTCTTCAGATCCTGCTCGCTAAGTTCCCGTGTGAGCTTATACGTGATTTGTACCTTCGTCATCGGCAATCAGAATACCATCCGCTTGTGGGGTCAGCTTTCAGGGCTGCCGCGGCCTTTTAGGCGGCGTGGCGTGGCCCGCTACTGCTTCAACTTCCACAAGATCTGCCGAAATATCCCGAGCCAGATTTCGCTGTCGGAAGCGGAAATTCCGAGCCGCCGCACGAGCCTCCTGATCTTGAGTTCGCTCGATTCTGCCGTGCGCTCGCCGATGTAGCCGGAGCGAGTTAGCAGATCCAGGAGCAGCGTTGTCATTCTCTCCTGTTCTTCCGCAGGCGCGATTTCAGGCGGTGCAAAGCGCTGCGCGGCTGTCTCCGCACTACGGCGCAGCTCGTACAAACAAATCGCCACCGACTGCCCGAGATTCATCGACCCGTGCTCCGCGCGCGTCGGAATCCGCAGCAGCCAGTGGCAATGGCTCATGTCTTCGTTCGATAGGCCAAACTTCTCCGAACCGAACAGCAGTGCGACAGGCGCTCCGCTCCATTCGCGACGAACGATATCCGCGGCGGTCTCCAGCCGGTACAGCGGAACGTGCAGATCGCGGTGACCCACAGCCGTTGTGCCCACCACGAGAGAGCAATCTGCGACAGCGGCCGCAAGATTGTCGAAGAGTTCGGCGCTTTCAAGAATGTAGCGGGAGCGCACGGCCGAGCGTGCTTCCTTGAAAGCAACGTCGTACGGATTCACCAGGCGCAGCGTAGTGAATCCGAAGTTGCTCATGGCGCGCGCCGCTGCGCCGATGTTTAGCGGATTGCGAGGCTCAACCAGGACGATCCGAACCGGATCCGCCACTTACTGCTCCAGGTACGTATAGCCTTGCAGCCCTTCTTCGTAGAACTTCAGCAGCCGTCCTGCTTCGCCGTACCCAATCCGTTGGTCCCGCACTGCCATTTCCACATCTTTGCGGAACTGATCGATCAGGGTCTGGGAATTGTATTGGACATAATCCAACACTTCGCGCACGGTATCGCCTTGCACGACGGTTTCGAGAACCACTTCGCCCTGTTCGTCCAGGCTCACGTGAACCGCGTTCGTATCGCCAAACAGATTGTGCAAGTCGCCGAGAATCTCCTGATAGGCGCCGAGCAGAAACGCGCCCAGGATATAAGAGCCGTCGTTGAACGGATGCAAAGGCAACGTTTTCTTTACATCGCGCCGATCGATAAATTGATCCACTTTGCCGTCCGAATCACACGAAATATCGCCCAGCACGGCGTGGCGCGTGGGAGGTTCGTCCAGCCGGTGGATCGGCATGATGGGAAAGAGCTGCTTCACGGCCCAACTATCCGGCATGCTCTGAAAAAGCGAGAAGTTGCAGAAGTAGGTGTCCGATAAAAGTCCTTCGAGTCCTTCCAATTCCTCCGGGAAGTAATCGAGGTCGCGGGCGAGCTTCAAAATCTTGCGGCAGATGGCCCAGTAGAAGTTTTCCGCCAGGCTGCGCTGTTGCAGAGTCAGGTAACCGAGGCTGAACAGGTTCAGCGCCGAATCGAGCGCCTGTTGCGCATCGTGATACGTCTCCAGAAGGTTCTTCTTATTAATCGAGCGGTAGGTTTCGAAGAGATCGATCAAGGGTTGCTCGGCCTCTTCGGGAATCGAGCCGGGCAGGTCCTCCTCTCCGAATCCGGTCACGCCCAGGACATTGAACACGAGCACGCTGTGATAGGCAGCCACAGCGCGTCCGCTTTCGCTGACGATGGTCGGGTGCGGAACTTCTGCTTCATCGCAGATGCTCTGAATGTGATACACCACGTCGCGCGCGTATTCTTCGAGCGTGTAGTTGACGCTCGATTCGAAGTCGGTTTGCGAACCATCGTAGTCGATGCCGAGCCCGCCGCCGACATCCAGATAACAAAGCCCCGTCCCGGCCCTCTTCAGATCGACGTACACACGAGCGGCTTCGATCACGGCGGCTTTGATCTGGCGGATGTTCGTAATCTGGCTGCCAAGGTGGAAGTGCAGCAGCTTCAAGCTGTCTTCCATGCCGCGTTCCTTGAGGTACTCGACGGCTTTTAACGCTTCGCTGACAGTGAGGCCGAACTTGGAGCGATAGCCACCTGACGATTTCCAGCGTCCCGAGCCGCGGCTCGCCAGCTTGACGCGTAAGCCGATCGTCGGCTTCACGCCAACTTGCTCCGCGTGACGGACAATCAGCTCCAGCTCAGTATACTTTTCGACTACCGGAGTGATCCGCCGTCCGATCTTGTTGGCGAGCATGACCATCTCGATGTACTCGTCATCCTTGAAGCCGTTGCAGATAATTGGCGTTTCGTTGTCCGCGATCGCCAGCACAGCGAGCAGCTCCGGCTTGGAACCCGCCTCTAAGCCGAAGTGGTAGGCGCGCCCGAAGTTGAACACCTCCTCGACCACTTGGCGTTGCTGGTTCACTTTGATCGGATAAACGCAGATGTACCCACCCTGATAGCCGTGCTCGCGGATGGAGGTGTCGAAGGCCTGGTGCATTTCGCCAAGGCGATGCCGGAGAATATCGGCGAACCGTATCAGAATCGGCAGCGAGATGCCGCGCCACTCGAGCGTGTCGACCAGCTTTTTCAGATCGATGCTGCGATGCAGCTCCTTGGTGGGATGGACAAACAGGTTTCCGTTTTCGCCGACGGAGAAATAGCCCTTGCCCCAGCTCGCTACATCATAGAGCTCCGACGCGTCCGTGATGGTCCAGCGATCGGCGGGCTCGCGCACTTGGGCGGCAACGGCAACTTTCGTGTTCAGTGGGCCAACTCCTTGGGGGATTGGGAACTACCAACGGGTCTACGAGCGGTGTCCCAAACCTCAATTAAAGCACGGGGAGTGGGTCCAGGGGAGGCCTTTTTTTCCATACGGATGCCGGCCAATAAACGTTGGGTCGTATTGGTGCGGCGGGCAGGTGCGTCTAACCGGGCATGAGAACGGATCGGTGGAGGACTGAACGATGAAAGTAGAAACAAACGAGGAGAAGCAACTGAATTCCGGCGGTGAAGTGAAGCACATCCTGGAGCCCGGCGGAACTGAATTCAATACGGCGGCGGGTGGTGCGCGCCGCTACCGAAAACCGCTGAAAGCCTTCCGCTGGTGCGACATTCAGATGCTGCTCAGCGACAGCTTCGATGGTTGGAGCAAGCACAAGGCCCCGCGGCTCGGCGCCTCTTTAGCGTGCTACACGCTGCTGTCGCTGGCGCCGCTGCTGTTGGTCGTGGTGGCGGTTGTCGGTCTGGTCTTTGGACATACGGCCGCGGAGCGTGGCATCGTCGACCAGATTCGAATGCTGGTTGGCCAGGACGGAGCAAAAGCGGCGGCGGCGCTGCTTGAAGGCTCGCGAAACACGGCGCATGGCATTGTCGCGACGGCGATTGGTCTGATCACATTGCTGTTCGGCGCGTCCGGAGTGATGATCGAGTTGCGAGACGCGCTGAATACCATCTGGGAGGTGCCCACGCGCGAAGTGGCCGGACTCAAGAACAAGGCGCTGGCCTTTATCAAGGAACGCCTTCTATCATTCGCCATTGTGCTCTCCGTCGGATTCCTCCTGGTCGTCTCACTCGCGATCAGCACCTGGATTGCGGCTGCCGGAGCAATGTCGGTTTCCTTCTTCCCGGGGTATGAGGCCGTTTTGCACGTGCTGAACATCGCCGTTTCCTTCATCATCATCACTTTCCTGTTTGCGGCGATTTATAAAGTTATGCCGGATGTACGGCTTCAGTGGCATGACGTTTTGCTTGGCGGCGCGGTGACTTCTGTGCTGTTCGCAGCCGGCAAGCTTTTGCTTGGAATCTATCTGGGAAAAGCCAGCGTGGCGTCCAGCTACGGCGCGTTTGCATCGATTGTTGTACTGGTGATTTGGGTCTACTACTCCGGGCAGATCTTCTTTCTGGGAGCGGAGTTTACGAAGACGTTCGCCAATAAGTATGGTTCGCAGCCGAGCCGTAACCCGGAGGGTATGGTGAAAGCGGCAACCGACACAACTCCGCCTGCGTCTGAAAAGTCTCAAATTATTCTTCCGTGAGCTAATGGCTCACTATTTTACGGCCCCTGCACCGAACCATCGCGGGGGGCCAGCCGCGCATACACCGGTGGCCCGGAAAATCGGAAGCGACGTCAGTCTGGCTTTCTAAACCACCCGTGTCCCCCCAAAACTTTTGCAGTTCTAAGGGAATTGCTTAGTACGGAACCCGGTTTTCAGCACCGAATTCGGTCAGAATTCTTAAAGCTCGCCTTCACTTAAGTCGATAGAAGGTTCAGAACACAATTCCATGGCGACCTCGCCCCAAGAGCTGCTCGAAGGACTGACACCGGCGTTGCTTAACCCGCCGGCGCCAGGACCGGTCTCGGTGCGCAAGAGAGCCCGAATCCTCATTGTGGATTCACTGGTCTCGAACCGGCGCTCCTTGCGAGGCATGCTCGGTGAACTCGATTATGAGTTGGTGGAGGCGAGTAGCAGCTCGGATGCGGTTGCCGCGATGTCCGTGGACCGGACGGATCTGGTGCTTCTGGATTCCGCTATTCCGGAGCCGGGAGCTATCGAATTCTGCCGGATGCTGAAGAAGTCTGCCGCGACAAAGTTCCTGCCGGTTTTTATGACCGCCGCCGCGGATGATCTGGAATTGGAAGTGCGCGCTATTGAGGCGGGCGCGGATGAGTTTCTGATAGCTCCGCTGCGTCCGAGAGCGCTGCGCGCGCGGATCGAAGCCGGCTTGCGGCATAAGGCGGCCATCGATTCGCTCGACAATTCGGAGACCGTATTGTTTTCCCTGGCGCAGTCGGTGGAAGGCCGGGACCCGCTTTTGGGGCAGCATTGCCAGCGGTTGTCTTATATGGCGGCGGCCATGGGCGTGGCGTTGGGCCTGGCGCCGGACGATATTCTGGCACTCCAGCGCGGCGGATATTTGCACGATATTGGCAAGGTCGCCATCCCGGATCGCGTGCTGTTGAAAGTGGGCCCGCTCAATGCCGAGGAGTGGCAGTGGATGAAAACCCACACCGAGCGCGGAGAGCGTATTTGCCGCGGCGTAAGGAGCTTGGCTCCGGTTTTACCCATCATCCGCAACCATCATGAGCGCTGGGATGGAAGCGGCTATCCCGACGGGCTCAAGGGCGAGCAAATTCCGCTACTGGCACGAATCCTGCAGATTGCCGACATTTACGACGCGTTGACGACCGTTCGACCCTACAAGGGCGCGTTAGGCTCAGAAGAAGCGATCGACATCTTGAAGGAAGAAGCTCGCAAAGGCTGGCGGGACCCGAATCTGGTGAGCAAGTTCGCGGATATACTGCCGGCCTTAGCCGTTCCGGCGAACGGAGATGCCTCGGGGTTGTCGCTTCACGCGCTGGCCCGGGTGGTGGCTAGTCACAGAAAGACTGCGTAGCTATTGTCTTTACCCGCATTTCGCGGGCATAATTACCTGAAGCTATCCGAAGTTCGTCACGAGAGAGTCTGAAAAACGGCTATGTGTTCAGAATCAGTTTAGGCAATCGGCGGAAGCCGATCCAGCCGCTACGGCCTGTGGCAGAAGTCGTCGCAGGCCAAAAGGCCTACTCCACGATAATTGCAAACTGCCGAGCTACCGCGTGTGGAATAGGCATTTTCGCCTGTGCGGGAATTCCCAGCGATTTCCGCAATTCTCCGGGCGCTCGGCTACCACATTGAATAAGCGCCGCCGCCGTCGCTAATACGTTAACTCCCAGCCGTGCTATACCAGTTCGGGAATCCGATGGCGCAACTAACGTACAGAAACAGACGCGCGGTTCAGATTGAAAACGATTCAGTTCGAGTCACCGTAATGGTGGAAGGCGGACACATCGCCGAGATTGTCCACAAAGCAAGTGGCGTGAATCCACTGTGGACGCCTCCCTGGCCGTCCATCGAACCGACCACGTACGATCCGTCAAAACATCCCGAATACGGCGCTCCTATCGAGGGCCGGCTGTTGGCGGGAATCCTCGGTCACAACATTTGCCTCGATTTCTTTGGTCCGCCTAGCGCCGAGGAGGCCGCCGCCGGCTTAACTGTGCACGGCGAAGCTCCGGTAATCCCGTATGAGATTTCGAGCCAGCGCAATCAAATCACGATGTCTACTACTCTGCCGCACGCACAATTGAGGTTCAAACGCGATATCCGATTAGATACGGACGGCCGCACGGTTCATTTTTCGGAAACAGTTGAAAATCTCGCGCCCATCGACCGCCCTATCGGTTGGACACAACACGCCACGCTCGGTCCGCCGTTCCTGGAGCGCGGAGTGACTCAGTTCCGTGCTTCTGCCACGCGGTCGAAAGTGGCCGGGGCCGCTTTTACTCCGGGAGAGGTGTTCTACCAGCCCGATGCCGAGTTCGAGTGGCCGCTCTGCCCAGCGAGAGAAGGCAACGCCGCCGATCTCCAGGTGTTCACCGCCGAACAACACTCAGGCGGCTTTACCACGCATCTTATGGACCCGAAGCAGGAAAATGCCTGGTTCACTGCTTGGTCGCCGACCACTAAGGTTGCTTTCGGCTACATCTGGAAACGCGAAGATTTTCCCTGGCTGGGACGCTGGGAAGAAAATCATTTGCGCACGCAGGCGCCCTGGAACAGAAGAACGCTCACCTGCGGCATGGAATTCGGCGTTTCTCCGTTTCCCGAAACTCGTCGGGACATGGTGACGCGCAGCGAACTGTTTGATACGCCTGCGTATCGCTGGCTTCCCGCGCGCTCGCGTTTGCAGACGAATTATTGCGCATTCATCGCAACGGCGGAATCGATTCCCGAAAGCGTCGCGTGGGATGGCCGGGACAATGTCCAGCTTTCGTCATAAGGCTGCGGTTCTCGTCGCTCTGTTTGGCCTCGCCGCGCTTGCGGCAGAGCGCTATGACGAACGCTATCGTCCCCAGTTCCATTTCTCTCCCCAAACGAATTGGACCAACGATCCTTGCGGACTTGTCTTCGCCTTCGGCCGCTATCACTTGTTCTTCCAATACAATCCCTTCTCCAATGTTTGGGGGCACATGAGCTGGGGCCACGCCATCAGTCCCGACCTTGTTCATTGGACGCAGCTTCCGGTGGCCATTCCGGAGGACAACAAAGCGGCCATTTTCACCGGCAGTTCTGTCGTGGATACAAACAACACCAGCGGGCTCTGCACGTCCGCGCACGGCGGCTGCATCGTTTCCATCTACACCGGCGCGACACAGAACAAGCAAACGCAAAATATCGCTGTCAGCCAGGACGGCCGCACCTGGACGAAATATGCGGGCAATCCGGTTCTCGATCTCGGCCGGAACGACACGCGCGATCCAAAGGTGTTCTGGTATGCGGCGGGTAAGCGCTGGATCATGGTGATCGTCGTGGCGGATGAGAAGAAGATCCGAATCTTTGGCTCTCCGGATTTGAAGCACTGGAGGGCGCTGAGCGATTTCGGGCCGCAAGGCGCGACGGGCGGTGTCTGGGAGTGCCCCGACCTCTATCGCTTGCCCGTTGAGGGAAAGCCGGGCGAAGCAAAATGGATACTCAAGATCGGCATAAATCCCGGACACATTGGAGGCGGCTCAGGCGAACAATACTTCATTGGCAAGTTCGACGGAACACGCTTCATCAATGAGAACGCATCCGAGCAAATGCGCTGGCTCGATTATGGACGCGACTGCTACTGCGCCCTCACGTTCAACAACGAACCGGCTGAGCGGCCGCGGCACATCATCGGTTGGATGAATAACTGGCAATATGCGGCTGTGGCGCCGACGTCTCCCTGGCGCGGCGCCATGACGCTGCCGAGATCGCTCAGTCTTTTGGAAAATCAGGGCACGCTTACATTGGCCCAGCAGCCGGTTCCGGCTTTGCAGGGTTTGCGGCGCGAGGAATTTCATTACGCAGGCGGGAGCGAAATGGACCTGAACCGCGAACTGGCTGCGTGGCCGCACCGCAGTCAGACCTTTGAAATGGATGTTGAAATTCGGCCCGGCAGTGCGCAGCGGATCACTTGGAGCTTACTGCAAGGAGAACACGAGGAAACTCTGGTGGGCTTTGACGCCGTGAAGAGCGAGCTGTTTGTCGATCGCTCTAAATGCGCGGATGCACAGTTTACCGACAAGTTTCCTTCCCGGACGGTAGCTCCGATAAAACTGGATCACGGCGCTTTGCGCTTGCACATCTTCGTCGATCGCTCCTCGGTCGAGATCTTCGCGCAGGACGGCACGATTACGATGACGAACCTCGTGTTCCCGAATGCCACGAGTACGGGTCTTTCTCTCAGCACGTCAGGCGGCAAGCTGGAATCCGTACGGTGCAGCGTGTGGAGGTTGGAGTCCGCGTGGACAACCGGTTGAAATGTGTTAAGATCCGGGCGATTGGAGAAGACGCATGGATCACCGTTCCCGGCGTGAGTTCCTCAAATCCGGACTCGCCGCCGCAACTCTTGCCAGCACCGGGAGTCTGCCCCTCTGGGCCGAGCGTGCGACCGCAACTGACTGGGTGACGCTCGGTAAGTCCGACGTTAAGGTGACACGGCTGGCGTTCGGCACCGGAACCATGAGCGGGCGCGTGCAGCGCGAGTTGGGACAAGAGGCGTTTACGAAACTCGTACGCCACGCGTACGACCGCGGCATTCGTTTCTTTGAGACCGCGGAGTCCTACGCCGGGATGCACCAGATGCTCGGCGTTGCGCTCAAGGGCATTCCACGCGACAGCTACCGGCTTATGTCGAAGGTGACGACGCGCCAGGGCGTCGATCCCATGCAGAAATTTGACGAGTTGCGCAAGCTCGCCAACACGGATTACTTCGACATCATGCTGCTGCACTGGCAGCACACGGCCACTTGGCCCACAGACAGCCGGCGGTGGCAGGACGGAATTCAGCAAGCGCAGGAGAAAAAGATCGTGATCGGACGCGGCGCATCTGTCCATGGTCTTCCGGCGCTCCGCCAGGTTCCGGAGAATGAATGGCTGGAGCTGGCCATGATCCGCATGAATCATAAAGGGGTCGCGATGGATGCGGAGGACTACAACACCGCCGGGCTCGGCAATGTAACGGAGGTGGTGGAGCATGTGAAGCAGACTCGCCAGGCAGGTATGGGCGTCATCAGCATGAAGCTGGTTGGCGAAGGTCGCTTTACGAACCGCGAAGACCGCCAGAAGGCCATGCGCTTTGCATTCCGGCACGCTGGTGTCCAGTGCGTCACGGTGGGATACAAGAACCCGGCCGAAGTGGATGAAGCGATCGAAAATTTGAATCTGGCGCTGGCATAAGAAAAACCTACAGAATCTCTCTGGGCTGCCGAAAAGCTCATTAGTTCCACAGTTGGAACCTACTGAGCTTGTATCCATCCATGCCCAACACCGATCTTGAGCATTTGGTCGAAGAGAGCCCCATACATGCGCGCGATTTTCACCCCGCTACCCTATCCCAATCCCTGGGACTGGTAGAGCGTAGGTGTACCGAGAACGAGATGCTGCAATATCTGATCGAAGCCGAGTTCTCGCGGCAGGACTTGCAGCGCTACGCCAGCCAGTTGAACCACATGGTGGATCAATCCACCCGCGCCACGCGCAAAGCGGAGGTGGCGGCGCAGAACAAGAGCGATTTTCTGGCGATGATGAGCCATGAAATCCGCACGCCCTTGAATGGCATTATTGGCATGACGGATATTCTGCTCAGCCGCGAGTTGCCGGGCCCCGAGCGCGATTGCGTCGAAACCATCCGGCATTCCGGAGAAGCCCTGCTGGCGATCATCGACGAGATTCTGGACTTCTCCAAGATTGAGGCCGGACGCCTGGAGCTTGAATGCGCCGAATTTGACGTGATGAGCGTCATCTCGCAGGCGGTTCAGATCGTTCAGGCAGCGGCCGCTCGCAAGGCCATTCAGCTTCATCCCCATATTGACCCACAGCTCCCGCGTGCCGTGCGCGGCGACCTGGTCCGGCTTCGCCAGATTCTGCTCAATCTGCTGAGCAATGCCATTAAGTTCACGCCGCAGGGCAGCATCGAGATCACCGCCCGTCTGCGCGGATCCAGCTCCGGACAGCACGAACTGTATTTCTGCGTAAAGGACGAAGGGATCGGCCTTACGGAAGAGCAGAAAGGCCGCCTGTTTAAGCCGTTCAGTCAGGCGGATGCTTCCACGACGCGGCATTTTGGCGGAACCGGGCTTGGCCTCGCCATCTGCAAGCGGCTTGCGGAAATGATGGGCGGAGCGATTGGTGTAGACAGTTCGCCCGGGCAGGGAGCGGCCTTCTGGTTCACGGTCAAGGTCCAGGCGGCCACCCCTCGCGCCGCCGCGAGTACTCCGCAGAATCTTGCCCCGGCCGCCGGCTCACGCAGCCAGTTCCGGATCTTGCTGGTGGAAGACAACACGATCAACCAAAAGGTCGCGCGCCTCATCCTGACGCGCTTGGGATATCAGGCGGATGTCGCGAATAATGGCGTGGAGGCATTGCAGGCAATGGCCGACAATACTTACGATCTAATCCTGATGGATTGTCTGATGCCCGAAATGGACGGATTCGAAGCCACGCGCCGGATTCGCGCCACCGGAGCGAATCTCCCGATCATTGCCATGACCGCCAATGCCTTCGCCGAAGACCGCGCGGCCTGCCTGGAGGCCGGGATGACGGATTATCTGTCCAAGCCAGTCCGCGAATCGGAGCTCGACAAGAAGCTCCAGCACTATCTCTCGCCTGCTAAAATCAGCGGGTGACTGCGCAAACATCTCCCGCTCCGTTCGTAGCAAACGATGTTAAACAACTGATTCGCGAGGTGCCCGACTTTCCCAAGCCCGGCATCACCTTCTACGACATCACCACGCTGCTGAAAGACAAGAGCGGCTTTCGCCGGACGATCGATGCACTGGGGGAACATTACCGGAACGACCGGGTCGATGTCGTGGTCGGTATCGAAGCCCGCGGCTACTTTTTCGCCCCGGCCATGGCGCATGCGCTCAACGCTGGGTTCGTTCCTGTCAGAAAGCCGAAAAAGCTGCCGTGCGTGGTGAAGAGCATCGATTATGAGTTGGAGTACGGTACGGATCAGCTTGAAATCCATGCCGATGCCATTGAACCGGGCCAGAACGTTTTGATCATCGATGATGTGCTGGCCACCGGGGGGACAGCCTCCGCCGTGGCTGCCCTGATCGAGCAGCTTAAGGGTCGCGTCGCGGGACTCGGGTTCGTAATCGAGCTCACGTTTTTGGGCGGCCGGAAGAAGCTTTCGAATTACGACGTTTTCTCTCTTCTGCAGTACTGACCGTGAAGGTGACCGTCCCTTCGTTCGCTAAGCTCAACCTGGATCTCCGAGTTCTGAATAAGCGCCCCGACGGGTACCACGAGCTGCGAACGGTCTTTCAGACCATCAGCTTGCACGATACGCTCGGGATCGAGTTCGATTTTGCGAGACGAACCCAAATCGACCTGGAGAGCTCGGTCGACATTCAGAATAATCTGGTAGTTCGTTCCGCAAAATTGGTGCTGGAGCACCTGCGGATCAAGGCTTGGGTTCGTTTCGCACTGAAAAAGATCATCCCGATGGGGGCCGGATTGGGCGGGGGATCAAGCAACGCCGCCGCCGTCCTGTTAGCTTTGCCTGCTCTGGCCGGAAAGCGGATTCCGCCGCCCGAACTGGTTCGTTTGGCGGAGTCGCTCGGCAGCGATGTACCCTTTTTCCTCTATGGCGGCACCGCACTCGGCTTGGGCCGGGGGACCGAACTCTACCCCTTGCCGGACCAGCCGTCCCGCCCGGTACTGGTGGTTACTCCGGGCGTTCATGTCCCGACGCCGGAGGCCTACAAAGCACTTGCCCGCGAGGCCGTCAGTCCATTGACTTCAGAGGCCAACTCCTCTATCCTGAGAGAGTTTCAGACGATCGCCTGGAACTTGAACGGTTCAAGTCTGGATCACATCCCGCTGAAAAACGATTTTGAGGAGGCCGTTTTCGCCACGCATAAAGAACTTGCGTCCATCGTGCGCAAACTGCGCCGCCTCGGGGCCAATCCGGCACTCATGACGGGTAGCGGTTCGGCGCTGTTCGGAGTATTCCGGACCGCCGGGCAGGCCCAAAACGCGGTTGCGCAATTCCGGCCCGGAACCGCCTTTCCGGTTCGTTTCGTTCCGCGGCGGCGTTATCAGAGCCTGTGGCGGCGCGCCCTGGGATCCCAAATTTGAAGGATGATTGATGTCCGCACCTAAACCGGCCCGAGCCCTCTTTACCGATTTCAAGGTTTTTTCCGGCACCGCCAATCCTTCGTTGACCAAAGAGATTTGCTGCTCTTTGGGCTGTCCGGAGGGGGCTGCCATGATTAAGCGTTTTGCCGATGGCGAAACGCACCTCCAGATCCAGGAAAACGTCCGGGGAGCCGACGTTTTCGTGGTTCAGCCCACCTGCACGCCCGTCGATCACCACTTAATGGAACTGCTGCTGATGATCGACGCCTTCAAGCGGGCGAGCGCGGAGCGGATCACGGCAGTGTTACCCTATTATGGGTATGCCCGGCAGGACCGGAAGGACCAGCCGCGCATGCCGATTTCCGCGAAATTGGTGGCCAGTCTGCTTGAAAGAGCAGGGGCCAGCCGCGTTCTGGCGCTCGATCTGCACGCCGCGCAGATCCAAGGCTTTTTCGATATACCCGTCGATCACCTGTTTGCCGCGCCGGTCATGGTGGAACACTTTGACGGCCATTACAAAGCGAATGAGCTGACGGTGGTTTCGCCCGATGCGGGCGGCGTGGAGCGCGCCCGGGCTTTCGCCAAGAGAATGAATGCGCCGCTGGCGATCATCGATAAGCGGCGCACGGATGTAAACGTGGCCGAGGTGATGAACATCATCGGCGACGTGCGTGGAAAGTATTGTTTGATTGTGGACGACCTGGTGGATACGGCTGGAACATTAGTAAAAGGCGTCGAAGCGCTGCTGGGCGCGGGAGCGAAAGCGGTGACTGCCTGCGCGACGCACGCGGTGCTGTCGGGTCCGGCGGTGGAGCGGATCAGCAAGTCTTGTTTGAAAGAACTACTGGTCACGAATTCCATTCCGCTATCGGAAGAGGCCGCGAATTGCCCGAAAATCCGAACGCTCTCGGTGGCCCCGCTGCTGGCCCGCGCCATTCAATCCATCCACGAGGGCGGTTCGATCAGTACGCTATTTATTTGAGGTTTTGAGATGAGAAGGGATATTTCAGTCGCCGCCGAGTTACGGGATTCGCGCGGCAAAAACGAAGCGCGCCGCTTGCGCGCCAAAGGTTCCGTGCCCGCCGTTGTTTACGGAGGCAGCGGTGGACCCGCACCGGTGGCCGTCAGCCCGAAAGAAGTCGTCAAGATTCTGCACAGCAAGACAGGCCACAACACGATTTTCAATCTGCAAGTCACTGGCGGAGAGACCACTCCGGTCATGATCGTCGACTGGCAGTTCGATCCGATCAAGGACTCGCTGCTGCATGTCGATCTGAAGCGGATCGATTTGACCCAGCGCATCTCGGTAAAGGTCCCGGTAGTGACGCACGGGGATCCGAAGGGCGTGAAGGTGCAGGGCGGTATGCACGAGATCGTCACGCGCGAAGTGGAAATCGAGTGCCTGCCCGAGGATATTCCGGAGCAGTTCGTGATCGATGTCAGCGAGTTGCTGATCGGCCAGAGCGTTCGCGCCGCCGATATTCCGTTGAGCGGCTCCATGAAGCTGTTGAGTCCGGCCGATACAGTCATTTCGCACGTGGTATCGCTGCGGGCCGAAGAAACGACAACGGCTGAGACTGGCGGCGTGGCGGCTACTCCGGCGGCAGAGCCTGAAGTTATCAAGAAGGGTAAAAAGGAAGAAGAGGGCGGCGCAGAGCCGGCCAAAAAGAAGTAAGGCCGTTGCTCGCAAATGTCCGAGGAAGACTCCGGACCGCGGCTGTGGTGTATTGCGGGATTGGGAAACCCAGGCCCGCGCTACGAAGCGACGCCTCACAATATTGGTTTCCGGGTTATCGATGAGCTGGCCCAGCGCCATGCCATTCGCGTCACGAAGAGCGAAAGCCAGACGCTGACAGGCAGCGGCAAGATCCGGAGCAGGGATGTGGTTCTGGTAAAACCGCAGACCTTCATGAATCTTTCGGGAGCGGGAATCGGCCCAGTGCTGAAGTACCGCAACCTGACGAATCACGAGCTGATCGTGGTGTATGACGAACTCGATCTTCCCTGGACCGCGCTGCGGATCAAGAGGAACGGTTCGGCGGCTGGACACAATGGGGTCAAGTCGATCATCGCCGCGTTGAAGACGGATGTGTTTATCAGAGTCCGGGTGGGTATACGCCCGGATCATCCGATTCACGATGCGGCGGAATATGTGCTCGCTCCGTTCGAGCGAAGCATGAAACAGGACGTGGATGAGGTGGTGTCGTATACTGCGGATGCCGTCGAGTCCATCGTTGCCGAAGGCGCCAATAGGGCCATGGCGAAATTTAATCGCCGCGCTCAAGGCATACAAGAAGAGGAAACATGAGAATCTACGAACAATTGTTTATTGTTCGCCCGGATGCCACCGAAGAAGAAGTGGATCCGCTAATCGATCAGTTACGAAATGTCATCAATCACGCGGGCGGGACAGTCGAGAAATCGGAGAAATGGGGCACTCGCCGGCTCGCCTACCGTGTCGTGAAGTATGACGAAGGACAATACATCCTGCTGCAGTTCACGGCGCAGCCTGATACGGTGAAGGAACTCGAGCGCCGTCTGCGAGTTTCGGACCTGGTGTTGAAATATCTGACAGTGCGGATCGATGAGAAGCTGAAACGCATCGAGAAGCGCAAGAAGGCTCGCGAGAAGCGTGCGGCGCGCAAGCCGCCGGCTCCGACCCCGGCGCCCGCAATGGCCGGCCCGCTGTTTCCGGCCGAGGCGCCCGCGCCTGTTCCGGGAGCGCCCGGCGCGCCGGCAACTCCGGCATCACCAGCGGCAGAGAAGGCGTAGAGGAGATTCATCATGGCAGAACAAAAAGGTGGACGTCCGATCGCGGCATCGCAGCGGCCGACTGGCGGCGATAAAGCAATCGCCACAACCAAGAAGCAGTATTTCCGCCGCAAGAAAGTATGCCGCTTCTGCGTGGACAAGGTCGACGATATCAACTACAAAGACACCAAGCTGCTCTCGGGCTTTATCTCGGAGCGCGGCAAGATCACGCCGCGGCGCATTTCAGGCGTTTGCACGCCGCACCAGAAGCGTCTGTGCGAAGCCATTAAGCAGGCACGCAACATCGCATTGCTGCCGTTTGCTTCGCGGATGTAAAAGCAGGAGAAGAGGATCATGGAAGTCATTCTGAGAGAAGATCTCGAAAAGGTGGGGACGCGCGGATCCGTGGTGAAAGTCGCGGACGGCTATGCCCGCAATTTCCTGCTACCTAAGCGTCTGGCGGTTCCCGCGACTGCAGCCAACAAGAAGATTGTCGAGCAGGAGCGCGAAGCCTATCTGCGGCGGGAAGCGAAAGCGAAGTCGGAGGCTGAAGATTTGGGCCGCCTGATGTCCGGCGTGACGGTCACGTTCCGGCACCGGGTCGGCGAGAACAATCAATTGTTCGGTTCGGTGACGGCCAAGGACATCGCCGATGCTTTGGAACTGCAAAAGTTCCATATCGAGCGGCGGAAAGTGCAGCTCGATGAGCCAATCCGCACTTTGGGCGAACATGAAGTCACGTTGCGGTTGCATCGCGACGTCACTGCGCCGATCAAAGTGATCGTGGAGCCCGAGCAGTAAGGCCCTTGTTTCCGGATCCGGACAAACTGCAGGAATATTCTCCGGCCGAGGTATTGGACGCGGCTGCCCGCGGCCACCTCGGTCTGGATCACCGGTTCCTGCACGCGCTTATCGACCGGCCAGAGCAAACGCTTTCTGCGTTGCTCAAGTTTGCGGTACGCGACTACCGGAACGATACAGTCGATTTATCCGAAGATGTGATTGCGCTCATCCGGCTTTGGCGAGCGCCGGAAGGAATTCCGTTCCTGATTGCTTATCTGCGGGAAGATCCCGAAAACATTTCCGATGAAGCGATTGAAACGCTTGTTGAGATCGGACAGCCGGCTCTCGACCCGCTGCTTGCGTTGTATGAAGAGCTGGACGAATCGCAAAGCGGCGAAATCGCGTTTATTCTCGCCAGTTTGCGCATACGTGACGAGCGCATTCTAAAGATTCTGCTCGATCGGCTCGAATACGATCTGCTCGATACGCTTCTGCTGCTGGAAATCTATGGCGATCCCGCTGCCCGCCCGGCCATTGAGCAATTAGCAGCCGGACTTAGCGCGGACGAAGCAAAGCTGAAGCAAGCAATAGACGAGGCGCTCAAGGCGCTCGAGGCCGGAGCAAGCCAGACGAAAGAAGAGGCTGAACCCTTCGATATCTGGCCCCTCTACCCCGAACGGGCAGAGCTTCCGGTGGAATTGCTCGATGAAGACGAGCGGCTGGACCTGCTCAATCATCCGGTAGCTGGACTGCGGGCCAGCGCGGCGAGTTCGTTTTTCAATCGCGAGATCAGCCCGGAACAGCGGAAGAAGCTGCTCGCGGTTGCGAAAGGGGACGAGTCGCCGGAGGTGCGTGCGCGGGCCTGGGAAGCGCTGGCCACATCCGTCGAGGAGACAGAGGTTGTCTCGGCTATGCTCGAACGGCTGCGCAATCCGGATACGCCGATCACTGAGCGCGGCGGTCTCGTAGTTGGACTGGCGTTCGAAGCGGACCGCAACGAAGTACGTAATGCGATTGCGGAGTTGTACGGTGACAACGAAGGCCGCGCGAAGGCGCTCGAAGCAATGTGGCGTTCGACGCACCCCAGTTTCCGAAATTACTTCTCGAAGCACCTGGATGACGCGGATCTCGAAGTCCGGCGCGCAGCGATTTGGGGCGTTGGCTATTACGGCATCCGAAGCGATCTGGAACGGCTTCGTAAATTGCTAGAGGACGAAGAGTTGCGTACGGATGCGTTGTTTGCGTACACGCTGGCGTTGCCGGGCGAGACGTCCCGCGGACGCGTGAAGGGATTGCTCGCGCGCGTGGAGAGGGACGCGCACGGGCTTTCGGAAATCGAAGAAGAGCTGGTGAAGGCCGCGCTTGACGAGCGATTGATGCTGGCGGGGAAAGAGCCGGTGTTTCGGGAACAGGAAGATTAGTAGGACCACTCGGTAGCGGTCCCGGCTCGGTTACGGCTGCGATACACTGGCGGCGGATGGCCTCGCGTCTCAATCTGCTATTTCAAACCGCGCCGAGACAGTTCCTGGAAAAAACGGTCCTCTTCACCGACGAACTGACCAGCCCGGAAGCCACGGCGCTCATGCGCAACCGGCTGGTCCATCATCTCGACCTTCAGCCACTCGACACGCGCGCAACGGCGCGGGTATTGCCCAGCCTGCATCTCTATTCCGACCAGCCGCTGACCAGTTATTTCGTTCCACCCAGCGGCTCGACTCTATTTCCCAAGTACGATCCGCCATACCGGTTTGTGTTTTTCCCGGAATTCACAGGCTGCCGCCTGCTGCTGCGCTCAGAGGGCGATTGGCTGCGTGTCGATTGTGAAGAGCGGCTGGCCGGGTCATTACCTCCGGCCGAAGCGGAACCGAACTCGCCGTTTATGGATTCCTTTGCCTATTGGGACTACACGCGCGGAGAGTTGGTGGGCCGCATTCGCGCCACCGCCATCATCGTGAAAGAAGAGGGCGAGCCCTGGACGGTGATGATGCAGCAGATTGTTGGCACCGAAGGATTCGAGGTAGTGCGCTCGTTGTTTACGCGGCCGCTGAATTACTTCTAGCAGGTCCTGCTGTTAATGGAGGATCTTCGTTACGGGCTTCGCCAATTCCGGCGCTCTCCGGGCTTCTGACAGCGCCTAAGCCTGATACGATGCATATCATGCACCGGACCCAACCCTATTTGGATGACCAACTCTGGGATGCCTTGCGTGCTCACGCACGCAGTACGGGAACTTCTATTTCTGAGTTGGTTCGAGTAGCCGTGCGTGCGCACTACCTGGGCAATTTGGAGAAGCGGCGTAATGCGATGCTAGCCCTGGTTGGTCTTAGGAAAGACAGGCCGAAATTTCAGAATGTCGACGAATATGTGAGGGATCTGGGGCGCGATACACGGATTGACAGAATCAGCTAGGCATGACGGTCTTAGTGGATTCCATATCTTTTTCGCACGAATGGCAAAGCGGTGGCCAGCAACGATGGTACGAGTACTAGTTCGGGCCGGTCAAGCAGTAGGTGGTCCGCCCTTAGGGTACAAAATTCCCGGAATGGTTCGGCTGGCCTGATCTTAATGCGCTCCCCGCGGCTGTTGTTCGCCGGGTTTGGGCCGCCGCATCAGGAACGGCAGAGGCGTCAAGCAGACCACAATCAGCGACATGATCCAAAAGCTGTTCTCGAAGCTCAAGGCGCTGGCCTGCTGTTGAATGCTTTGATACGCCATAGCTAACGCCTTCTTCGTCGCGGTGACCGCATCGTATCCCTGCGATAGGAAGAGCGCTTTCAAACCCTCCAAGAGGTGCTGGAAATTGTAATCGCCGTGGCCGGTGTGCGCCGCGAAATCCCGCTGGTGGGTCTGGTTCTGGCGGGCCAGGAAGGTTGTCAGCAGCGATGTTCCGATGCTGCCTCCAATGTTCCGCGCGAAGTTGGATAAACCCGATACCTGGTTGTTCTTCTCGCGCGGCACGCCCACATAATTCAGCGTGCTGATCGGAATGAAGATCAGCGGCAGGAAGATCACCTGAATCATGCGCAAAATAATGATCGTGGTGAAGTCTATCTGCAGATAGATGATGGTCATCAGGTGCAGCGTCCATGCCGTGCCCAGAAATCCAACCGCGATCAACAATCGCGGATCAATCTTCGTAGCGGTAAGCCGTCCGGCGATGGGCATCATCAACATCAGAACCAACCCGCCGGGTGATAACGCCATACCCGCGCGTTCCGCAGTGTAGCCAAGACTGGTTTGCAAGAACTCCGGAATCAGCACAGTGGAGCCGAACAGCACCATTCCCAACACAAACGAGAAGAAGACCGCCGTTCCAAAATTGCGGTTGCGCAGCAATCGGACGTCGACGATGGGACTTTCGTGATACCACTCCCATAAGAAAAAAGCTACCAGCGTCGGTACCCCGATACTAAACATCATGGTGATCAGCGGAGACCCGAACCAGTCCTCCTCCTGACCTTTGTCGAGCACGATTTGGAAGCACGCGACGCCAATCACGATGAGCGCCAGCCCGATGTAATCGACCTTTATGCCCGCCGATTTCTCTTCTGCAATCCACGGCGGATCTTCCACGAACCTCTGGGTGAGGAACAGCGATAAGAGGCCGATGGGAATGTTGATGAAGAAGATCCAGTGCCAGTTGAAATTATCCGTGATCCAGCCGCCCAGCGTGGGCCCGATTGCGGGCGCAACCACCACAGCCATCCCGTACATAGCAAAGGCCTGGCCGCGTTTTTCGACCGGGAATGTATCGGCCAGAATGGCCTGCTCGGAAGGTTGCAGTCCGCCGCCGCCGGCTCCTTGCAGCACGCGAGAGATGATGAGCAGCGGAAGGCTCGGAGCGATCCCGCATAGGAAGGAGCATCCGGTAAACAGCGCGACGCAAGACATATAGAAGCGCTTGCGTCCAATAACATTCGATAGCCATCCCGAGACCGGGAGCACAATCGCACTCGAGACCAGATAGCTGGTCAGAATCCAGGTGGCCTCTTCGTAGGTGGCTCCCAGAGAGCCGGCGATATGCGGAAGAGAGACGTTTGCAATGGAAGAGTCGAGCACTTCCATGAACGTCGCGAGCGTCACGGTCAACGCGACGATCCAAGGATTATGCGACGGCTTCCAATCGTGATGGTTTCCCGGTTTTGCGGGCACGCGCTATCCTTCCACCCGGACTTTCGGTTCTACCGACATGCCGGGGCGCAATCGGTCCAACCCGGGCTGATTGGCTTTGAAGCGGATGCGCACGGGAATCCGTTGCACGACTTTTACGTAATTGCCTGTGGCGTTCTCGGGCGGCAGCACGCTTGCAACCGAACCGGTGGAACCACCGATATCTTCGACATAGCCTTCGAAATCCTTCTTCAGCGCGTCGACATGAATGGTGGCCGATTGCCCATGGTGGATGCGCCGGAGCTGCGTCTCCTTGAAATTGGCCGTGACCCAGACATCGTTCACCTGCGAAATGACGAGCAACTGCTGGCCGGCCGAAATATGCGAACCCACTTCCGCCGAACGCTTCATGACGATGCCGGCCACCGGCGCTGTGATTTTGGTGTAGCTGAGTTTCAATTGCGCCTGCTCGACCTGGGCTTGAGCGGTTTGCGCGCTCGCTTGTTCGGATCGGAGCGTGGCGCGCCGGATCGCGATCTGCTCGGGCGCGTTGCGGCGGTACTGCGCCAGCCTACTTTCGGCCTCCGCAAGCTGCGCCCGGCGCTGATCCACGGTCTGGCTCGCAGCCTGTAGCCCAGCCTGGTTGGCCTTCACAGTAGCAGCTTGCGATTTGGCGGCCGCCACCACCTGATCGTATTCCTGCTGGGAGACCTCTTCTTTCGCGATCAGGATTTTGTACCGGGACAGGTCGGCTTGCGCACGGGCATTGGTCGCTTCCGATTCGTCCAATTTGGCTTCCGCTGAATCGCGATCTCTCTCCGCCGCCGCGAGAGCCGCACGAGCGTTAGCCACACCGGCTTCACCCGTTGAAACGTTGGTCGTGTTCTCGACTTGCGTGATCGGGACATTCGGCTGCTGCGCGAAGACCATGCTGCGCGCTTGCACAAGCTGCGCGAGGGCCTGGTCGAGCGCTACCTGAAAATCGCGCGGATCGAGATCTATTAGCGGGTCGCCCACTTTCACGGTCTGGTTGTCGTCCACATAGACACGAACAATCGTGCCGTCCACGCGCGCGCTGACGGGGGCCAGATGCGCATCCACTTGCGCATCGTCCGTATCTTCGAACTGGCTCTCATAGAGCCAGTACAGGAAGCCCGCCGCACCCAGCACCAGTAAAATGGAGAAGAAAATCAGGAACGCACGTTTTTTGCCGCGAGTATTGGGCGGCTGCGCTTCGGAACGGCGATCCGGCACTGTTTCACGAGATCGTTCTGTGGCCACGGCCCCGCCGCCATTCGCTTCGGACGGATCTATTTTTTCTTCGTATGCGTTCATGGACGGTTCCCCTTTAACAGACCGGGCATTTGCGTTTCGACTCCTCCCGTGGCGCGGGCCAGCGCGAGCTTCGCCAGGTTGAAAGAATACAGACTGGATACATAATCGGTTTCCGCGCTGGCGACCTGTTCCTCGGCCTGCACAACTTCGAGAGTAGTGCCCACGCCGGCCCCAAACCGGTCTCGCGCCTCCGCTAGCGTTTCGTTCGCGTATTTGCGATTATTCTGGGCTAGCTTCACCTGCCCCTGCGCCGTTTCGAGATCGATCAGGGCGGTGCGGACGTCCTGTTCCACCCGGCCGCGCAGATCCGCGAGTTCAGCCTGGCGCTGATGAAGAGTCGCCTCAGCCTGTTGTATATCTCCTTTGATGCGGCCGCCCTGCCAGACGGGCACATTAATCGAGCCGGTCACCGCGAAGACGCCGTGCGTATTGGTTGGATTCGGCCCCATCACGCCATAATCGCCGCTGACCGATGCCGAAGGGAGTCGCTCCGCGTGGGCTGCCGACAGCGCGCGTTCGGCCGCCTGCACCTGCGCGTCAGCCGATCGCAAATCGGCACGACTCTGGAATGCCTGCCGGATCGCCGTTTCCGCGTCGGGCAAAGCCGTCTCACTGAAGCCGAGCGTTTCGGAAAGAAGCAGATCGCGATCGAGCGGCAACCCGATGGTCCGGGCCAGCGCGATCTTTTGTTTGCGCAAATCCGATTCGAGCGAAGTCAATCGCTGCTGTTCGGTTTCGAGTTCTACCAGGCTGCGGGTCACATCGATACGGGAATTCGTGCCGGCGGACTTCCGAACCGCCGCCTGGTTGTAAACCGCTTGCGCGTTTTCCACCTGGGCGCGCTGCGAAGCAATTCGCGAGGCGGTGGCAATCGTTTGCAAATAGCTGCCGGCGACTGCCAGCACGACAAGCTCCCGTGTGTCCTTTGCCGAGAGAATCGAGGCGCGCTCGCTTTCCTTCGCTGCCTGCCAGTTGCGCCGCGAAACCAGATCAAAAATCGGCGTGCTCAACGAGCCCTGCAGTTGCGAATAGGAAAATGGCCCCACGACGGTCGGAATGGAGATGGGGAAGCCAGGCGGAGCTTTGAACTGAAATCCATAGGCGGCGAGGTCGACTTGCGTGACCGTCTCGCTCGCGCTCAATCCAATATCCGGGAGCATGGCGCTCAACGCTTGAAGGCGCGCCGCACGGGCAGCACGCGAGGCATTATCGGCAGAAATGGACCCCAGGTTCGCACGCAAGCCGAGTTTCACCGCGTCGGCGAGCGTCAGCGTGATGGGACCGGCGGGAAAGTTCGCAGCGGGAACGCTTCCCGCATAGTTGCCGCCGACCTGGAACCTGCTGCTGAGCGTATCGACGCCGCCCGCGGGCGCGGCTGATTGTGTTGCCTCGACAGACCCTTGGCTTGCGGCGCCCGACATGGGCAGGGAGATCGCCCGGTTGGACGCCCCCGCCGCTGGAGCAGGCATCATCTGCGCCAATGCGATTGGCGAGCCAGTTCCCAGGAGTGCAAGACAGATTACGAAAGCATTTCCCATCGGCACTAAATATACATACATGTACCACATTTCGTACACATGTGTATATAATTTAGAAATCAAGTAATGAAGCGGTTACTCAACGCGGCCTCCTCCCGCCGGGAGCCTAGACGGCATCCGAACAAACATCAGCAGCGCAGCGAGGCAACGCGAGCCAAGCTTCTGCAGGCCGCCCAGCGCATTTTTGCGAGAGACGGGTTCGAAGCCGCCCGGATTGAAGACATTGCCGCGGAGGCGGGCCACTCGCGCGGCGCTTTCTATGCCAATTTCCATACGAAGCAGGATCTTTTTCTGGCGCTGCTCGAACAGCAAGTGAAGGAGCACAGCGGCAAACTTCTAAGCGCTCTCGAAGCCTGCGAAACTCCGGAACAACGGCTCGAAGCTCTGCGTGAATATTACGCAAAGCGCATTGGAGATCGCCGGTGGGTCATGCTTACGCTGGAGTTCAAACTTTTTGCGCTGCGGCACAGCAGGTTAAGGCCGAAACTCGTCGAGGCACACCGGCGGATCCGCGGTTCCAAAAACATCGAGGCGATTCGCAGCCTTCTGCCTGCTCGCGCGCAATGCGAACTGGAAACCGATGGCGAGCGCCGGGCCGCCCTGGAAGGCGTGCTGAATGGTCTGGTGCTGGAGCAGGCCTACGACCCGAAGCGCCTCTCCGAGGACCAGGCGGCCGCGATCCTGCGCCGGATCTTCGATGCGCTTACGGAATATAGAGACTAATCATCCTTTAGCGGTCAGCGGTCAGCCGTCAGCTTTCCGATCAACGGGACCGAGCCGCGACCGTCAGGGAGGGGTAGAGCTGATTGCTGATGGCTTCTCATCGAATCGAAAACCCATGCAGCGGTTGCACCTCTTCGTCGCGCTCTTCCACGCTTCGAACGTTCGCCATTCGAGGCCCCTTATGCAATGCTGCCGCTAAGTCGCTGAGCCGCGCGGCCGGCCCGATCGCATAGACCTCCACACGTCCGTCCGGCAAATTCCGTGCCCAGCCGGCGATGCCCAGTTCGGCTGCACAGCGTTGTACGAAGAAGCGGAATCCGACGCCCTGGACCTCTCCGCTCACAAACCATCTCTTGGCGGATTTGTGCTGCTGCATACAACACAATTTTGAAACGAGCCGCATTGCCGTTGACGTCGGGACACACCAGATACCGAGTCGTTTATGTTGAACTAAACCCGCAACTCCAAGGTAACACCGCGTACAGGCTTTTACGCGCTACTCGCGCGCCAGAGTAGGCGGGAATTCCTGCTTGATGCAATCAATCGAGTGTTACCGTGATCTGGGCCGTATGGCTTAAGTTACCAGATGTGGCGGTGACAACTACACTTCCAGTGATCGGGCCTGTTGTCATAGTAGAAGAAACTTCGGTTCCATCGTGGCAAGCGCTCATCGTCAGCACGATGAGTGTCAGAATCGGGATAATGAAGCGAGAGTGGATCCGCAACACAGTGGAGACTTCCTCATCTCTCCAAACACTGCCTATAAACAGGAGCGAAAGCAGGACAAGAAAAAAAAGGCCGACCGGCCTATTAGGATTCGCACCCCCAGCCGCGAACGCGATGCTGGAACGCGAGATGCTTACATTGCTGGTGCCGGAGCCAGTAATTGGTCCTCCTACGAGGCAGGACACGCCTTTCAATTGTGTCGGAACGGTACAGGTAAAGGAGATCGTGCCCTTGAAGTTCTCCGAGGCATTGACGGTGATGTCATCGTTACTGGTTGCGCCCTCTGAAAGCTGAAGGGTGGTGGAAAGCAAGCTCAGATTAAAATCAGCCCCCCATTCCTCCAAAAGGTTGTAGGCATCCACAGAACCCAAGCCTGTTACTTGGTCGTAGCCTGGTCCTGCCGAATAACCTTCCGTGCCCGAGTCCGAGCAATCCTTGCTTCCTGATTGGCAAGGCACCTGATTCGCCCGTTGCGTCACATCATGAAAGACATCTGGCGAAAAGGAAGCAAGCGTGTACAACTCAGGGTTTACGTTGCCAACACGGCTCTCAAGTTTTTGATTCAGAAGAGCGATGAGACCGGCAAAGAATGGTGTTGACGCCGACGTGCCGCCACCACGAGATAGCCCCTGCTGAGAATGAGAGCAACTTTCTATCACACAGACGCCATACCAATCATGGAGAATGGAGGCTGTAAACGCAACGTCGGGAACGTCGCGTGCGTTGTCGTTAGGAACATTGAGACCCTTTTGCCAGTCGGGTTTCCCGAATAATATGCTCTTGCCGCCTCCCGATGCTTCAAGCGAATGAGTCTCTGAGCTGTCATTCCACGCCACCTCGGGGATGTAAGACAGGGCAGATCCGCCATCTGCACCGTTGGTTGAGCTCCAGTAAGAGCCGGAGCCTTCGTTGAACTCCGTTCCGCCCACCGCCGTGACGGTGGGGAAACTGGCGGGAATTCCGACGGCCAAGCCCTTGGTTGCCACCGTGGCGCCATAGTCGCAGTTCGCTGCGCCCGTGTCGCCGCTGTCCGCCAGCACTGTCATTCCCTGCGCATTCGCTTGTTGAAAGAGCGTCGACAAAGTATTTCTTTCGGATGTGCTAACGCTCGATTCGCAATAGGAATAGCTGATGCTGAGAACGGGAGCCACGTTGTTGTCCACGGCCGTTGTGATCGCGCTAACAACATCTGTGCCAAGTACATACACGATGGTTGCTCCCGGCGCGGCCGCCCCGGCAACTTCAATGTTGAGCTCCGCCTCGCCTTCGTCGGGAGAGCCTAGGCCGGCTGTTTCGTTCGGCGGCAGATTGGAAATAATCGTCGGATCGCTAGGGGGCAAGAACGCACGAGCACGAAACGTACGGATGTTATTGAGGTCAATGGAGCCTACACCTACGATTGCGATGCTTTGACCGCTACCATCAACACCAGCTCCAAGCAGCGGTTTCGAGTTATAGATGACTGCCAGATCTGCGGGATAAAGGTAATGGTCCTGATTGCCGGTGGTTGCTGCTGGGATAGCGGGATTTGCTAATTGAATATTCAGCCGAGGTGCGAAATCGCGGAGACCACCGACGTCCGCGGCCACAGACCTCAATCCAAGCGGAAGGATGGGATCGCTCGAATTAGCGAAGTGCGTCTGGCCGGCAGCATCTTTGTAGCGGTGAATGGCGGTCCCGAAAGTCGCCTTTACTTGAGCCGCGGTGCCGGCAAAGGTCACGTGAGTTCCACCCGGAGCGGCTTCAATGTTTGTAAAGCCTTGAATTTCCAGCCAGGATTCTACTTTTTCAAGATCCTTCTTGTTCACGCCAAAGCGGCTCGCAAACTGCTGGGGCGTAAGCCATTTGTGAAAATCGCGACTGGAGCGGTCTAGTTGTCTCTTCAACAAGCCGGCCAAATCTTTTTGCTGCTGGCCTGTCAGAGCGAAATAGATACTGAGCGAGGGAAGCGGCTGCGAGCCATTCACTTCGCCGAGGTCGAGTGCTCGCGATACGAACGGGGGAGTATTGTTCTCTAACGTGAAACCCCCATCAATCTGCAAGTTTTCGTGAATGCGCTCCGGCGGCGCAGCACAGGCCCTGTTGAGAAGTCGGAGATTACCAGACTGTTTCACCACGAATTCCCGCTTCGGGTTACGGACGCGAGCGTTCAACTAGCGGTTTCAATCCCCGCCTTCTCACGCACTAGTCAGCCGAAGAGCCAACAGCAGGCAGTAGATAAACTCAGCAATGGGCGATAGCGGACCTCAGTGGATCTTATTCGCTCTTGGCTGAGCGCCCCAAATCGGAACCGAACGCGCCGTCAATGCGCTTTCAGCAGCGTGCGAGGATCGTCCTCAATTTGTGTGATATCGGCGACCAGCGACTTCTTTCCGAAAAAGAAGCCTGAGTTGATATGGGCCAGCGCGCGGTACTCTTCGTTGGCAAGTAGCCGGCGATGAAGCTGCGGCAGCCGGTACCACGGCACATAAGGGAACAGATGATGATCGAGATGCAGCGACACGTGATGAGGCGCCACCAGAAACGCTTCCCACCATCGCGGATGAATAATCCGCGATTCGTTGAGCATGTGAGCTTTGGGAAGGGCAAAATGCTCGGCGATGCTGCGCAGCCGCAAAATCGCAGGCAAGAGGCAAAACAGCGGTACCAGCCAGGCATACAGCAAGAACCACGGTCTGCCGCTTACCCACAGAAACGTAATCAGCGCCGCCGCATAGACGAGGCGAAGGACGGGCGGATACAGCGTCTGCTTCTTTTCCTCGGAAGGTCCTTTCGCTGCCTTCGTCAACCGGAATACGCTGCGAAGCACAAAAAGCAAGCCGCCGCCCGAGACATCCCTGCCAAAGAGCCGCGCGAGCCGGTACCAGGGCAGGGGGAACATCCACTCTTCCGGCTGCCCACCGGGACCGACTTTCCGAACCAGATCGGGATCCTCTTCGGTATTCAGATGTTCGTGATGCGCGAGATGGTTGACACGGTACGCCTGCGTGCTCAAGCCAAAAGGCAGGCCGCAAAAGAAATCGCTGATGATCTCATTCCAAAACTTGCTGCGGCACAAAAGGGAATGGCTGGCATCGTGCAGCAGAACGAGCAGCGCATGCTGGCGGGAGGCGATGACTAGCAGCCACACCGGATGAATCCACCACGAAGTGATGGTCATGGCAAAGATGGCGGCGCAAATGATCGCCCAATTGAAGGCAACTGCCGCTACCGTGGGCCACACCGATCGTTTGGCTAATTCAACCGGTTTGGTCGCGCTTCCCAGCTTTTTGAGGATCTCCGTGTCGTTCGCGAAGAAGCCGTCCACTTGAGGGCGGAAGGCCAATCCGTCACTGGCAGGGGCAATGCTCATACCGACTTATCAGTCCAGAAAAGTAGTTTCTCTGATCAGGAAAACTCTTCTTCGGAAATAGCGCTATTCCATTAGGCAGTTCAGTCTATCACTTTTGCAACACTGGAATAGTCATGGCCTTCCCAGTACATCGCCCGCGCCGCTTGCGAGTCTCGGAATCGATGCGGAGTCTGGTTCGCGAAACGCGATTGAATCCCTCGCAATTCGTGCTTCCGCTGTTCGTATGTCCCGGCGAAGGGGTGCGCAAACCGATCGGCTCCATGCCTGGAAACGCGCAGGTCTCGATAGACAATCTGGTCCGCGAGGCGGAACAGTGCCAGGCGCTCGGACTGGGCGGCATCATTCTGTTTGGGATTCCGGAGACAAAGGACGAATTCGCATCCGGGGCTTATGCGCGCGACGGCATTACGCAACGGGCGATCCGGGCCGTGAAGCAGGCTGCGCCCGGGCTGCTTGTAATCACCGACGTCTGTAATTGCGAATACACGAGCCACGGGCATTGCGGGTTCGTGAAGGATGGCGATGTCGATAATGACGCGACACTCGAATGGCTCGCGAAAACGGCGGTTTCGCATGCCGAGGCGGGCGCCGATATCGTAGCGCCGAGCGACATGATGGACGGGCGTGTGGCGGCGATTCGTCGGGCTCTGGATGCCTCCGGCCATGAAGCCACGCCCATCCTTTCCTACGCCGCGAAATACGCGTCCGCCTTCTACGGCCCGTTTCGGGAAGCGGCCGAATCCGCTCCGCAGTTCGGCGACCGGCGAAGCTACCAGATGGACCCGGCGAATGGCCGTGAGGCCATGCGTGAAATCCAGTTCGATCTGGAAGAAGGCGCTGACATGATCATGGTCAAACCGGCCATGCCGTATTTAGACATCCTGCGCGATGCCCGCCGCAACTTCGACGTGCCGCTGGCCGCGTATCAGGTGAGCGGGGAATTCAGCATGATCATGGCGGCGGCGAATAATGGCTGGCTCGATTTGGAAAGAGCGATGCTCGAGTCGCTGACGGGCATTCGCCGCGCGGGCGCGGACTTTATTCTGACGTATTTTGCGAAGCCAGCGGCGAAGCTGCTCGGCTGAATGCCTGCCGTTTCAAAGAATACTCATGACGAAACAGCAATAACGCAAGCGAGCGCGCCAGCCAGGTTTCGTACTTTTCGGGCGGCCATCTGCGCTCTGTCACCATTAAGCGATAGTGGTCCGGGCCGGTGAGGGACCAAAGGACATCCAGGGCATCGGACTCCTGCAAGCCTTCACGAAGTACCCCGCTAGCGGCCCAGGCGTGCACGACCGGCTTCTGTCCTTTTAACCTCCGCGCTTCACCTTCCTTCCACAGCGCTTCGAGATCCGCCTCTACCCGGCCCGCGCTGCGCGCAATCTCAATGAGATCTGCCGATTGCTCATAGAACCGCCGAGCAAACGACACGAGAAGCTGTAATTGCTCGCGCGGTTGTCCCGCGGCCGCCCGCAGGCTCTTTTGGAGACTCACGACATCGGCCTGGGCGTCCGCCGCGTCGAGCAGAGCAAAGAGCACGGCACGTTTCGATCCATAAGTTGCGTAAAAGGTCGGAACGGATGCGCCCGCTTCGCGCGCGATCAGTTCGATGGATGTCGCGCCGTAGCCGCGCTCGGCAAACAGCCGCCGCGCGCATTGGGCAATCCTCAAACATGTCGCTCTGGCCGCCGCGCGGCGCTTACTCGAATCATAGGCGCGCTTGCGCCGGGGGGCTTGCGTCATGAGTTAAATTCAGATATAGTACAACTGTATTTAATTATGCGCGAGGAACTGAATGCGCCTGTTAGCATCGTTAACGCTTTGGATGTTTGTTGTCGGGACTGGTTTCATTCTTGGCGCCGGTCTCTATGAAATGCTCGTAGTCGTGCCTTTCTGGGCGGGTAATGCGCCGCAATCGCTCATGGAGGGCAATTCGTTTCTGCGTGTGCCCATCCGCTCCGGCCAAGTCTTTTGGTCCGTAGTGACACCCTGTCTCGGGATCATAGCGCTTGCCGCATTTCTGACCAGCTTTGGCATGCCGGCAAAAGAGATGATCTGGCGCCTTGCAGGCACCGGGCTTCTATTGATTATGAGCATTGTGACGCTGGTGTACTTCAGGCCGTCCATCATCAACATGGTCGTGCATCACGGTGCAGGTCGATCAGGCGATGCGCTCGCGGCCGACGCGAAAATGTGGGTTGCACTGAACTGGCTACGAATTGCGGCGGTAGCGGCTTCGCTGAGCATGGGCGTGCGCGCGCTGACGCTCCCCACGTCTTAGCGAGCAAGCGGGCGAATGCAAAGCAAAGTCTGCGATGGAGGAGACGGATGACTAGCGAGGAGAACAAGAAACTTGTACTGCAGCACTATGAGTCGGTCCTACACAAGCAAGATGCTGAGACGGTAAGAAAGCAATTGGCGCCCGATTTTCGGGACAACGAAATGCCGCCGGGGACGCCCCCTGGGCCAGAACCTGTCTTGCAGTACCGCGCTATGCTGCACACGGCATTCCCCGACCTGAGGATCGAGATTGAGGACATCGTGGCGGAAGGGGACCGTGTAGCTGTGCGCGCCAGATGGCACGGCACACACCGCGGCGTGCTGCCGATGATACCTTTCCCGGCCACGAACCGCGCGGTCACGTTCACCGGAATGGTGTTCTGGCGCATCCGCGACGGCAAGATTGTGGAGCGTTGGGCGACGATTGACCGTCTAGGCTTGCAGCAACAACTTGCCCCGAAATGATGCTATTTCCCGCGGCTCTGATAGAACCCCTTTTAGCTAGCGGCAACTCATGGAGAACCGAGGCGGCGGGATGGCGGGCGGAGCGCCCAGGAGGCGACTGCAACACCGGTCATCACCATCGGATATGCCATCGTACCCGCATCGATCAACCCCGAGGCCGATAGCGACGCAACAGCGCCTGTCAGGTCGAAGAACACACCGGCGTAGGCCCACTCCTTTAGCCGGGGAAACCTTGGAATGACTAACGCCACGGCGCCCAGCAGTTTCCAGATTCCTAAGATGACCAGGAAATAGGGAGGATACCCCAAGCGCTCGATGAGGCCGCGGACCTGGGGCACTCGCATGACATCCCAGACGCCTCCCAAAATCAGCTCGCAAACGACGAGAGCAGTGGTCACCCAGTAAGCAATGAGCTGACGGCACGAAGTGGAAGTGTAGTGGCTTATACGCCCACGGTAAGGATTCATGTTGGATTGTCATACAGCGACCGTAGCCGCGCGGCTGAGGGTTTCGGATCGGGGCGGCATTTTTCAGTATGCGCGCGCCGTCTAGTGGCTCCGGAATCCTGTCCAGCTTGAGGGTGTATCGGCCAAAACGGTTGGTCTGGTTGGGGGAATCTAGGGAACTCCGGGGGCGGGTATTTCCCCTATACGCCTGTACTTCAAATATCAAACTTGACCCATCCGAATCTTGCTCCGGATTTTGAGGTTGGTGACACATTTCAGATCACGATTTCAGGTGCCCCGCCCCATCAGCCCGTCTCTGTTTCGCAGAACGTGGGGAGTACGCAGCAGGTCGGGGAGACAGATGCGAACGGCAACTTTATCTACAGTATGGTGGAGCAAACTTCAAACATCGGCAGCTACACTCAGGTTTGGTCTGTAGGATCAATCCACATCTCGCCCGCTATATCTTTCATGGTCGGCCAACTAGGTACTGGCGGGACTATATCGACAACGGACACGGGACAAACTACAGGCGGCTATGTGATCGGCGTGTCGACAATTTCAATCACGAACGGGAACATCAGCACTTACTCGGCAACGGAACTGAATGCTACGGCCGGTCTTTACTACGATGCTCAAACAGTTGGCACGTTGTATCAGGACGGCACAGCGATTCTTCAAGGCGCAACAGCGGTTTCCGCCAACGGGGCTGCCGGAGCTTTCAGCGCATCTGCCGTGGCCTGGGATGATTATGACTTGCAAACCGATCACTATGTGGTCGCGTTTTCGGTGGGTGAATACTACGAAAATCCGCTCTATCTGGTGATGGCTCGTGTGATGATGCTAGCAGCGATTGTACGATCGGGCTTGGCAGCGGCGCATTTTGGGTCACGTCAGCGGAAATTTACCTCGGGAGCACTTTGGCGCATCAAACGGACATTCCTCAGGACGGCAGCACGAACCTGAGCGACAGCGCTCTCAATAACTTTCTCGCCTCCGCGGGCCAGACGCCACCGAACGGTCCGACGCAGTCGTGGGAGAAGGTGCTCAAGCAGATAGCGCCGCTGCTCTTTATCGCCAGAAGCGTTTGGGCCAACCAGAATCCGCAGAATCCCTATGCATATCCATATCCGTATCTAGTTGATCTTGTCGGGGACACGGAGACAACGCCAACCGGAAACGTGGCCGAGCGGGACAGGACCTATTTGCTGGAGGATACATATGGTCACGCCTGGGTCCCATACAATCCCGTTACGATTTCCGAGAAGTTTGTTTACGTAGGCGGATCCCAGAGTTCCATGCCTTCACCCAATAACCCGACGAACCCCAATAGCGATGGCGGTTGGACCCCGGATGCGAGTGGTCAATTCACGGATTACTATTCCCTGCAAACGTTCAAGCCGCCCGTTTGGTATTTGCAGTTCTATTGGGCGTGGGGGTTCAAAACGCCGTCTTTCTTCCAGATACCGACCATCCCGGGCGTGAACGACGGATCAATTCCACAGATCGCGGGACCCGCCATTCCGCTGATGATCAAGACAAAGAATCCGGCGACTGCGTTCCAGAACTGCGGAGACTTCTCAACTCAGGGGCTGTATCTGTCGCAAAGCTATGTCGCCGTAAATCGTGAGGCCGATCCTGCGAGCCCGCCAGGTTGCCCTGCTCAGTTGGGTTCCTATTAGTTCAGTTGTGAAGCACATGATGTTCCTGGACACATCCGACACCGATCGCCGCCGGCCGGAGACTCACAGGTCACCGGCAACCGTCCTATTGAAGGCGGCCACGCTCGCCCTCGTAGTGCTCCCGATCCTCGTAACGTCCTGCCAGCAACCACCGCACCTGGTCGAGTATGCAAGATACGCACCGATGAACGTCGATACGGTTCCGGTGGTTATCGTTGGCAAAATTATAGACCAGATAGATATTGGGCCTCCCCATCCCGCGCGTTTTGATCGAGAGCAACCAATGCAGCTCCGGAGAGTGAATGTCAGGATTGAGAACGTGCTTCGAGGCGACATCCAACCTAAGACGGTATCGGTCTATTACTTTATCTCGCTACGGGCCGGTGGACACTTACTTATGGGCATGTCCGGTCATGGCGGGCACTGGCATGTTGGCGATCATCTGATCTGGTTCCTACGGTGGGATTCGGGCGTACTCCGGACGATGTTGGACACGTGGGCTCAAACTACCGTCACTGTGCTCTCTGGCTCGCACCCAAATTACAGGCCCGTCGCGAACGAATCCCTTGCACACCAAATCATAGATATCATGCTAGACCCAGGTAAACAGTGTGACTCTGACCAATGGGCGCTCGCGATCCTTGATTCCTCCATGCGCGCGAGTTCCTTCGATCTCCCGTACACTGTGGCGAAGCTTCGCCAGATTGCGATGACCTTCAGGCCAGTTGCAAGCGAGGCCGCATTGGGCGAATTGCAGGCTTTCAGTTGCTTTTGGCCGCAGTACCGCGCTGAGCCGCAGGGAGTCGGTTGCCCGTGGCCCCAACTTTACCCCGAACCGCCTGCGGAGTTACGCCCGAATGCGAGATAAATATATGAGAATAGTGTGTACCTTCGCTCTACTGTTCTGCGGCTCATGGGCAGGTTTGGCTAAGATCGGACGTACCGATACCGCGTCAACTGGGAGCAGTCAACCGCCTTCGACGCCGATCCCAAAGTTCCTGGCTTACCGGCATTTCCTCGCCTGGGCTGAGAGCCTCAACAATAAAGCTATGGCGGCCCGAGAAACCGATCCTTATAAATTCGGGGAACCGTTCCAGCGAGCTGGCTTGGGCCACGAGGATCTTGATGCCCTGCTGAAGGAAGCCAAATCGCTTGACTCCGACCTCCAGGGCTATCGACAAAAATTGCAGGTGATTGTCACCAAGTACCGGGAGGCAGCGGCTGCCGCGCTAAGGAACGGCTCAGCATTGCCTGCAGCACCACCCGAGATATAGCAACTGGAGACAATGCGAACCGCCATTTTGATCCAGCATATGGTCAGTCTACAGGCGACCTTGGGCGCACAGCACGCTGCACAGCTTGATGCCTACCTGCAGCACGAATTTGTTCCCCGCATGAGCCTTAAACTGTTGGCTCATCCGCCTGCGAGCACCACCTCCAGCCAGAACAGGCATTTGACGTTGGAGCAACAGTGAATCGGGACTGAACGATCCAAATATTTAGACTAGAATGCCACCAAGGTCGAAGGCCTGAGCCGAGCGGCTAATGCCGCCGTGTGACAATCCAACACGAATCCTTACCGCGCGTGTTATAGTCTTTTCGCCGGTGTTCTTTTTATTCTTCCGGGAGCCGTCCGGCCAGATACTCCCGTTCCGGCGGTGAGTGCCGTGTCCCGATGGCCGCGCTGCGCACGATGTGCACGGCGACCGCTTGTCCGGGTTTGAATTTCGACTGCACTTTCATCACATCGTCTGGCGAGCTGACCGGCTGGCGATTGATGGAAAGGATGGCATCGCCCTCTTGCATTCCGATATCATCGGCGAAGGAGCCAGGGTCCACCGAGACCACCTTCACGCCGCTCTTGTCTTCGATGCCGAGATCCTGACGCTCTTTTTCCGTCAGACGCATGATGGTGATACCGAAGTGTCCGGACGCGCTTGGTTTCGCTGTTTGCGGTTGGAGAGCGGGCGGGCGAACTTCCGCCTTTTGCAATTCGTTTTCCCACACAATTGTGCGCTCTTCGACGGTCACCTTGAAATCCATCCGTTTGCCGTTGCGGTCCACCGTAAAGACGGGGGTCGATCCAATGGGCGAATCGGCCACTCTCATCACCAGCTCCTGGCCATCCTTCACCGGCTGATTGTTCATGGCGAGAATAATGTCGTCCGCCTTCATGCCTGCTTTGGCTGCCGGCCCGGTTGGCGAAACGGCCTCAACCATCACGCCATGATTCAGACCGAATGCTTCGAGCGCGTCCGCCTGGCTTGCGCTGCTGACCCAGCGAATTCCAATCGAACCGCGCACCACGCGGCCCTGGCGGATGATATCGTTGTAGACCTTCACGGCCGTGTTGGAGGGTAGCGCAAATCCGATGCCTTCGTAGGACCCGCTGCGCGTCGCGATCATCGTGTTCACTCCGATCACTTCGCCTCGAATGTTCAGAAGCGGGCCGCCGCTGTTGCCCGGATTGATCGCCGCATCCGTCTGCAAAAAGTTTTGAAAGGATGTGGCTCCGGGTAAGTCGCGGCTGGTACGCTCCGCGCTGACGATTCCCGCTGTAACGGTGGCTTGCAGCCCGAACGGAGAACCGATCGCAATCACCCAATCTCCTACCTGCACGCTGTCGGAATTTCCAATCTGCACAGGCGTGAGCGGATGCTTAGGTTCAATTTTCAGTATCGCGATATCCGTCTCTGAGTCGTACCCAATTATGCGCGCCCGGTAATCCAGGTCGTCTCCGGCCAGCCGGACCTTAACGCGGTCCGCTTTTTCGATCACATGGTGATTGGTAATGATGTATCCGTTCCGGTCGACCACGAAGCCGGTTCCGGTCCCCTCGGTGCGGAACGAGCGAGGCTCCGGGTTCCCGAAGTACCGCTTGAACATGTCCGACGGGTCTTGGCTCTTGGGAGGCGCCCCGCCGGTGTCGTCGTCCTCGTCTTCATCGTCCCGGTGTGTGCGCTTGCCGGGCTTCGGTAAGTAGTCGGATTCGATATACACCACGGACGGTTCCACCCGTTTCGTCAGCTTCGTGAAGTCGTTCGCGATGGGTTGCGCTTGGGGAATAGCAAGCGGCGTGGCGTCCGGGGCCACTGCGGGGGTCTGCCGCTCGGCTCTTACCCCGGTGTTGATAACGGTACCGATGATGATACCCAGCACCAGGGTAAATAGCAGCAGAGTAACGCTCAGCAGTTTCTGCTGCTTCATTTTTTGGAGAAACGACATCCGGACACACCCTTTCGTGCGCTACCTACGAGTATAAAGAAGTTGCAGTACCCGAACGCCGCCAAGAATAATCCTAGTCTGCGTCCTTTCCCTTACGATGTGACCCGTTTCGCCTGCGTTTCAGCTCCACGAGCAGAATGCCGGCCAAAATAAGAGCCCCGCCGGTGGCCGCAAATCCGGTTAACGCCTGGCTTCCGGTCAGGACGGCCGTAGCCAGCGCGAATACCGGCTCGAGCGCGAAAATTAGCGCGGTGCGCGTCGGCGTTGTATATTGCTGGGCCCAGGTCTGCACCGCGAACGCGAGCGCGGTGGCAAAAACTGCTGTCAGGCCAAGGGCGAATATGACTCCACCGGTCCATTCGGCGCGCGGAGGCTCCAGGAGGAGGGAAGCGCCCGACAGAACGGCCGCGCAGGCAATCTGACCCAGCGCCACTGCTTCAAAGCGCTCGCGCTGGGAAAAATAGCCCAGCACCAGCAAATGGAACGCAAACGCCACTGCGCAGCCAATCGTCAGCAGATCCCCTTTATTGATATGTAGGTTGCGGTCGAGCGAGGGGAACGTCAGCGCCACCATGCCGCACCCCGCGATGGTAATGCCACCCAGCTCCCGAATCTGCGGCCATCTGCGGTACACCGCCGCGCTGATGAGCGGAACCAGCACGATGTAGAGTCCGGTCAGAAAGCCGGAATTGCCCGGACTCGTGTATTTGAGCCCTAAGGTTTGCAGTACATAACCGGTCCATAGGAAGAGTCCAGCGGCCGCCCCGCCTCGTAATCCGCGCCAGACTGCGCGCGCATCGCAGCTTCGGAGCGGGTTCAGAAATAAAGCCAGCAGACAGGCGCTCGCGAGCGAAAACCGGAGCGCGAGGAAATACATGGTGGAGATGTCGCGGAGAGCCAGCTTGACCACGACGAACGTGGTGCCCCAAATCAACGCCACGAATGCTAAGCCGAGATCAGCCCGCCAGCGCGCCGGGCTCGCTTGGATGGCAATCTGAGAGGCGGGCGCCGCGCTCAAGCTTCGGACTCGCTGGCCGGTTGGATCAGGGCTGCCAGAATCAGCAGAATGCGCCGCAGCCCGAGCTCGCGACCCTCTGGCTGATACCACTCTTGCGGGGTATGCGCTCCGCCTCCATGTCCGCCGGCTCCGATTGAGATCGCTGGAATCCCTAGGGACAGTGGAACATTGGCGTCCGTCGACGCGCAGTCGATCCGGGAGCGGATCTTCAGGTAGCCGTCCACTGCCTGTACAGTTTTCAGCAGCGGCGAATCGTCCGGCAGCCTGCCGCCCGGACGCGAGCCCAGTTCCTTGACCTTGGCGGTCAGACGCTCGGCGCGTGCGTTGCGATTCTCGCGTTCCAAGCTTTTCTCAACGGAGGTCATCAGGAGCCCGGCCAAATCGTCCAGGATGCCGGGCTCTTCCGAGCGTAAATCGAGCTTGGCTCGCGCGCTCGTTGGAATCGAGTTAATGCTCGCCCCGCCCTCCACAATCCCGAAGTTATAAGAACAGCGCGCTCTCCGGTCGGCGGGAAGCCGTGCGTCCGCGCCTTCCAAAAATGAACTCACCACGTCACAGACGGCGTGTACCGGATTGGGAGTGCCGTAGTCGTTCCAACTGTGTCCGCCCGGCCCTGCAAAACTGATCTCGAAGCGGCGGCTGGCCAGCGCCTGGGCGGTGACGTGATCGATGGAGGGCCCGTCCAGCACGATGAACGCCTTGATGTTGGCAAGCTGCGCAGGCTGGCGGCACAGATACCGCATGCCGCTGAGATTTCCTTCGCCCTCCTCGCCGACGTTTCCCACGAGCATCAGGGACGAAGCGATTTCACCCAGATCCGTCTGTTCCGCAAACATTCTCGCGAGCGCCAGAATCGCCGCGAGGCCCGATCCGTTATCCGATGTGCCGGGACCGAAGAGCCTGCCTTCCGATCCAAAGTAGACATCTTCGGCGCGGCTTGGAGCAAACACGGTATCTAAATGAGCGGAGATAATCAGCGGCTCTTGCGCTTCCTGGTCTCCGAAAGTGGCGATCACGTTTCCGGCGCGATCCAGCCGGGCCTTCCAGCCGAGCGCCGCCAGGCGGTCCCGGAACCATTCCGCGCGTGGCTTTTCAAAGAAAGTGGGAGCCGGAATGCGGCAGAACTCGAGCTGCTGCTCGTTGATCCATGCCCGTTCGCGCGCAAACCAGCGCTGCGCCCTCAACAGAGTAGGGTGTTCCGCCAGTTGCGCAATGTGGCGAACGTCCGCTGCAATGCGCCCACCCGCGGGCAGGACCGTCTTCGGTTGTGTTGCCAAGAAGTGTTCCGAAATCTATAGTTTACTTCGAAACGGACGGCTCAGGCCCGCTGAACCCGAACTGCTTGAACACAGCCTGGGCGCTTTGGCCGCGGAGAAAGGCCAGAAAGTCTCGGGCGGCTCCCTGGTTCTTGCTTTCCGCCACGATCCCGGCTTTCTGAGTGATGGGCAGATGCCAGTCGTCCGGGATGAGTTGCGGGTTCTTGCCTCGGAGCAGCGAGGCGGAGGTGAGCACCACATCGGCATTGCCGCTTTCGAACATCTGGAGGGCCTGTTCGACGTTCTCTCCATAGACGATCTTGGGCTGGACCTGGGGCCAGATGCCGGCATGCTGGAGCGACTGTTCGGCCGCGATTCCGTACGGGGCGAGCTTGGGGTTGGGCAGCGCTACGAAACGAACCCAATTCTGCGCTAGATCCTTGATGTCGTGATGCTTCCCGTCTTTCCAGAGTGCGCCGACCCGGCCGATCGCGTAGGTCATGATTGAATCCGAGATCAATTTACGATTCGAAGCCAAACGGTCCACGTATTGAGCGTTGGCGGAGAGGAAGACGTCGTAGGGGGCGCCGTTCTCGATCTGCTGGGCGATGATGGCGCTGGCCTCGTTTACGAAACGAAGCCGAACCTGGGGATCGATTTTGCGGAACGAAGCCAGCAGGGCGGGTTCTAGCCGGATGAGGTCGGCGGCGGCAGCGACGGTGAGGGCAGTCTGGGCTAGGCGGGGGCGGGGCAAGAAAAAGAGCATTCCGAGGCACAGAGAACTTGACAATAATCGACTCATATTCGATACTAAGGGTGTGCTAAGGACGCTCGATCGCTGGTTGCGGTTGGCGGAGGATTGAAACGAGGATTGAAGGAACATGAGTAAAATTATCGGAATTGATCTCGGGACCACGAACTCCGTGGTCGCGGTCATGGAAGGCGGGCAGCCGGCCGTTATTCCCAATCAGGAAGGTGGACGCACCACGCCCTCGGTGGTCGGGTTCACAAAGAGCGGGGAGCGTCTGGTGGGGCAGGTGGCAAAGCGGCAAGCGGTCACCAACCCGGAAAATACCATTTACTCGATAAAGCGGTTCATGGGACGCCGCTTTAACGAGGTCAGCGAAGAGATGAAGCTGGTCCCCTACAAGGTGGTTGCGGGGGAGAACGGCGATGCCCGCGTCGAGATCCAGGGGAAGAAATATTCGCCTCCTGAGATTTCCGCGATGATTCTGACGAAGCTGAAGGAAGCCGCCGAAGCCTATCTTGGGGAGAAGGTGACGAAGGCGGTCATCACGGTTCCGGCGTACTTCAACGATGCGCAGCGTCAGGCGACGAAAGATGCCGGGCAGATTGCCGGGCTCGAAGTGATGCGCATCATCAACGAGCCGACGGCCGCGGCGCTGGCGTATGGTCTCGATAAGAAGAAAGACGAGACGATCGCGGTGTACGACTTCGGCGGCGGCACGTTCGATATTTCGATTCTGGAAGTGGGCGACGGCGTGGTCGAGGTGAAATCGACCAATGGCGATACGCACCTGGGCGGCGACAACATCGACCAGCGGATCATCGACTGGCTGATTCAGGAGTTCAAGAAAGATCAGGGCGTCGATGTTTCGAAAGATCAGATGGCATTGCAGCGCCTGAAAGAAGCGGCCGAGAAGGCGAAGATCGAGCTTTCGACGTTGCTCGAAACCGAAATCAACCTGCCGTTCTTGACTGCGGACGCCAGCGGGCCGAAACACCTGAATATCAAGCTGACCCGGGCGCGATTCGAGCAGATGGTGGACGACATTCTGCAGCGCTCGGTGGGTCCATGCAAACAGGCGCTGGCCGATGCGGGCGTGACCCCGAAGGACATCGACGAAGTGGTGCTGGTGGGTGGTTCGACACGCATTCCGAAGGTCCAGCAGATGGTGCGCGACCTGTTCGGGAAAGAGCCGAACAAGAGCGTGAATCCGGACGAAGTGGTGGCGGTTGGCGCGGCGGTGCAAGGCGGCGTGCTGGGCGGCGAAGTGAAAGACGTTCTGCTGCTTGACGTGACTCCGCTGTCGCTCGGAATCGAGACGCTGGGCGGCGTGTTCACGAAGCTGATTGAGCGCAACACGACGATTCCGACGCGCAAGAGCGAGGTATTCTCGACCGCGGCGGACAACCAGACCTCGGTGGAAATCAAGGTCTACCAGGGCGAGCGCTCGATGGCACGGGACAACCGGCTGCTCGGGGTCTTCCAGCTTGTCGGGATTCCGCCGGCTCCGCGCGGCATTCCGCAAGTCGAAGTGACGTTCGACATCGACGCGAACGGCATTTTGAATGTGGCCGCGAAGGACCGGGCGACCAACAACGAGCAGAAGATCACGATTACTTCTTCTTCGGGTCTCAGCAAGGACGAGGTGGAGAAGATGGCGCGCGACGCTGAATCTCACTCGGCTGACGACCGCAAGAAGAAAGAGGAGATCGAAGCGCGCAACCGGGCGGATGCGATGGTCTACAACGTCGAGAAGATGCTGAAGGAGCATCGAGACAAGATTTCCGAGCCGGATGCAAAGCAGGTGGAATCGGCAATCGAAGACGTGAAGAAGGCCATGGCGGAGGGCGGTCTGGAGAAGATCAACTCGGCTACGGACCGGTTGACGACGGCGAGCCACAAGTTGGCCGAAGCGATGTACAAGACGCAGAGCGCAGGCGCGGATGGCGCGGGAGCTGGCGCCGGGGCGGGCGCACAAGCCGGAGCCGGTACGCAAGGCGCGCAGTCCGGCGGCGCTCAGCAGAAAGACAACGTCGTGGACGCGGAATTCGTCGACGTTGACGATAAGAAGTAAGCCGGTAAGGCGGCGTTGGTGGCGGTCCGTAAGCGGGCCGCCACTTTGTAACTGGATGGTGATGGGGCAATGCCTGCTGCAACGAAGAAGGATTATTACGAAACCCTGGGTGTCGGCCGGGGCGCGGATACGGATGAGATTCGCAAGGCCTACCGGAAGCTTGCGCGCAAGTACCATCCGGATCTGAATCCAGGCGATAAAGCAGCAGAAGAGCGCTTCAAGAAAGTTCAGGAAGCGTATGACATTCTGAGCGACGATCAGAAGCGCAAAGTTTACGACCAGTACGGGTTTTATTCGGATAACATTCCTCCGAATGGAGCGGGGCCGGGCCCCGGCGCGGGCGCAGGGCCGAATTTCGGGGGATTCGATTTCAGCGAATTTCTGCGGCAACAGCAGGCGGCGGGCGGCGCGGGCCGGACGCAAGATACCGGCGAAGGATTTGGGTTCCGCGATATTTTCAGCCAGTTCTTCCGGGGTGGCGGAGGGGCGCGGACGACAACGCCGCAACCGGAGCGAGGAAGCGATCTCGAATACGGGCTGAACATCGATTTCTGGCAGGCCATTCGCGGCACCCAGGTGAGGTTGAACATTTCGCGGCAAGAGGTCTGCGAGACGTGTCATGGCACGGGCTCAGCGGGTGGTAATGTCGCGGTGTGTCCGGAGTGCGATGGGACCGGCACGGTGACGCAGATGGCGGGCGCGATGAAATTCAATTTGACGTGCCAACGCTGCGGCGGCACGGGCCGGCTGAAGAATACGTGCCCGACTTGCCGGGGCGAAGGAGTGCTGTTGCGTCAGGACGCGGTGGAAGTTCGGATTCCGCAAGGAGTGGCGAACGGCTCGCGGTTGCGCGTGGCGGGCAAAGGCAACGCGGGCGTGGCGGGAGGACCGGCGGGCGATCTGTACATCACTATTCGTGTGGAGGGGCATCCCTTTTTCAGGCGCGAAGGTGATAACATCCATGTCCAAGTGCCGCTTACGGTGAGCGAGGCGGGGCTCGGTTCGAAGATCGAGGTTCCAACGATCGATGGCCGGGCGCTGCTGAAGATTCCACAAGGTACGCAGAACGGGCAGAAGTTCCGGCTGCGAGAAAAGGGTGTGTTTAACGCGCGCAAGAACGGGCGCGGAGATGAGATTGTCGAGGTGGTGCTGCGAGCGCCCGATGTCCACGACGAGCGGACACGCGAGCTGCTGCGCGAGCTGGCGCAAGTGCAGAAGGGGGATGTGCGTTCCGAGATGTGGAGCCAGGTAGGGCAGCCGGCCGCGTAACCGGGGCAACGAGCAATGACGAAAGCAAAGGGCAAAGCAGCATACATGATTTCGGCTGTCGCCGAGCAGTACCAGATTCATCCGCAAACGTTGCGGTTGTATGAGCGCGAAGGACTATTGCGGCCGTCGCGCAGCGACGGGAACACGCGGCTCTATACGGATGAGGATTTGGAGCGGCTGGAAGTGATTTTGAAGCTGACGCGCGAGCTGGGAGTGAATTTGGCGGGGGTGGAGATTATTCTCAACATGCGCGAAAAGATGGAAGCGATGCAGCAGCAGATTGAGGGATTTATTGCGACCCTGAATCAGGAGCTTTCGAAGCGCGCTGCGGTGAGCCGGCCCGCGGCGACGAATACGCTCATGCCGGTGATTCAGATCAATTCGATGATGTCGTCCAGGCCGGAGGGGAAGCGGGCGCCGGAGGGGAAGAGGCGGGCGCGGTAAGCGATCCCGATCCGATCAGGCCAGCACAACTTCACTTCACGACTTCACGCCGGAATCGAGGTTAGCCTGCGTTCGCGGTCGGCGGCAAAGGCAAGAGCAGCGCGAAGGTCATCGGATGTTAAATCCGGAAAATCCGCAAGGATTTCAGCCTCAGTCATTCCTGAGGCGAGATAGTCGAGCACATCGTAGACAGTGATTCGCAGCCCACGGATACAGGGTTTGCCCCCCATTTTGTTAGGCTCGACGGTGATGATGTCGCGGTACTCCATCACGACTTTCGATTATAGCCGTGTCGTGGAGAAAGCGGAAATCTGAGAGCTAGTGCCAAGTTGCAGAAGAAAGCGTGTGAAATCCCCTCCCTCACGGTCGGGGTTCTGCTCGCATCCTACGATAAGGAAAGCCGGTTCGAAAACCGGCTTGCAGGGCCAAAGACCTGCTCCACATGGCCAATCCCAAGCATCTGGCACCGTTTGCGCGAGCGAAGGCGTTCGCGGATCGTTTAGGCATTCGCCTGCCGGTTTTGCTCGCTCCCATGGCGGGAGCGTGCCCGCCAGCGTTATCGATTGCAGTGGCCAATGCCGGCGGGCTTGGCGCGTGCGGCGCGCTGATGATGCAGCCGGAAGAAATTCTGGCGTGGTGCGCGGAATTTCGCGCTAAGAGCCAAGGCGAGTTTCAGATCAATCTGTGGATTCCCGACCCAGAGCCGATTCGCGACCTCGAATCGGAAAAGCGGCAGCGAGAATTTCTTACGAATTGGGGGCCTCCCGTTTCACCAGAAGCGGGCGATGCTACGCTGCCGGATTTTGACGCGCAGTGCCAGGCCATACTGACTGCGGCGCCGCGAGTGGTTTCGTCCATTATGGGACTTTATCCTGCCGGCTTTGTAGCGGAATTGAAAACACGTGGAATTCTCTGGTTCGCCACGGCGACAACAGTTGCCGAAGCGAAAGCTGCGGAAAAAGCCGGCGCCGATGTGATCGTTGCGCAGGGGGCGGAAGCCGGAGGGCATCGGGGCGCCTTTCAAGCTGAGCAGGCGGAGCAGCACATGGTGGGCCTGATGACGCTATTGCCGCAGGTGGTTGATGCTGTGGGTGTGCCGGTAATTGCTACGGGAGGAATCGCGGATGGGCGTGGCGTTGCAGCAGCGCTGATGCTGGGCGCAAGCGCCGTGCAGATTGGAACCGGTCTGCTGCGTACACCGGAAGCAAAGTTAAATCCTGCATATGCAGACAGGCTGGCGCGGACGGAAGCAGACGACACGATCGTTACGCGCGCGTTCAGCGGCCGGCCGGGGCGCAGCGTCGCGACGGCGTATGTCCGTGCTGCGCTGAACGGTCCTCCGGCAGCTCCGTATCCGGTTCAGCGCGGGCTGACCTCGGCGATGCGGGAAGCCGCGCGGAAGGCGGGAGATGCCGAGCGGATGCAAATGTGGGCGGGGCAATCGGCCAAACTGGCTCGCGCCGAACCGGCCGGTGTTGTGGTTCAAGAGATCTGGGAGGAGGCTTTGGAATTACTGCACGCGGATCGAGAGTAGCGCGCACAGATCCAGGTACGCATCTACCCATTCCTGCCCTTTTGTGTCGCCGCGGGATGCTTTGCGGCGCATGCGCTGGTAGAGGCCGCTCTGAATCGCGTAGACGTCGTTCTGGGCAGACCACAGATTCACCGCGAAGGGCATTTGCTTCACGATTTGCAATGTCTTGCGAAGATCGTTCAGCTTGTCGCTGTTTGACGGGTCGGCGGCAAAGCGCGAAGCCAGAGTCTCGATTTTCCGGCGCAATAGAAATTCCAACGTTGTGCGATCGAGGCTGACGTTGCTCGCTTGCGCTTCGCGGAGGAGGTTGCGAATGCGTTCGGCATCAAGTTCTTCGCCGGAGCAGGCGCGGCGGAGCAAGCTATTAATCGCGTACTCGACGGCCGCGGTGAATTCGCGCGGCATGGGCGTGCCTAGACTGGTGATAAAGCGCATCAGCGCGGCGTGATGCTCGTAAAGCGCAAGATAGGCCGTTTCCGCTTCGGCGATGGTAGAGGATAGAATCGTCCGGACGATCCGGCGCTGTTCGTCGCGAAATAGCGATCGAAGAGAATAGGTCTTGTCGCCAAACCGCTTATCCAGAAGACGCACCACTTCGGGGATGTCGACGCGGGCAAAGGACTCACTGATAGCGTTGAGCATGTCCTGATAGCCGGGACCTCCGTCGAATTTCTGCACGCCGCCCGCTACATTGTGATCCCCGAAATGGACCACCCAGAACGTGAGAACCTCCGACTCCTGCGTAATCTTGGAGGTAAAGCTGGCCTGTCCGAGCGCCATACGCAGGCGCCCCGCATCTCCGGTGTGGTAGTCCAGGCGCTTGACCGAATAAGAAAAGATGTCGGCTCGTTCGCCGTAGGGCGCAAAGAGCGAACTAATGGAATAATGAGCGCCGACCTTTTCGAGATCGACCATCGACGTTTTAACGTAGCGCTTATAGATTTTGGCGCCATCGCCGTATTCCGCCAGGTTGCTTTTCGCCGCGGCGAGCTTCTCCAGGAAATGCTCTTCGAAACAATCGCCAAAAAGCTGCTCCGCCAACTGGACCACGCGTCCGGCGTATTGAATGACCTGCACGGTTTCGATGCCGGAGAGCTCATCGAAAAACCAGCCACAACTCGTATACATGAGCATGGCGTGGCGCTGCAGCTCCATCAACTTCCAGACGATGACTTGTTCATCATGAGAGAGTTCGCGAAGGAAGTGCTCTTCGCCGAAGCGCTGCCGGGCTTCGGGCGAGCGATCGAGCACGACATCGATGTAGCCGTCGCGGGCAGCCCAGGGGTCGCGTAGCAGCGTGGAAGCTAACTGTTCAAAGGCGGGATTGATTGTATCGCGCAACCAATCCAGAGCCTCCCTCAGCGGCTTCCGCCAGTCCTGATTCCAGCCAATGCGACCGGAGTTGCAGCCGCAATTGCTGCGCCAGCGTTCAATCCCATGCACGCAACTCCAGGAGGTGTTCTCATAAATCTGGACTTCATGCGTAGGGGGAAATTTTTCGAGAAACTCGCCATAGTTCGTCACGCGCGCGAGCTTCTTCGAGTCTATGTAGTAAAGAGCATAGGCTAAGGCCATCTCGCCATGCCGGTGATGGTGTCCGTAGGTTTCGCCGTCGGTCGCTATATGGCTCAATTGAGGCCAAGTCCGCGCGTCCGAAAAGGCTCCCAAGAGCCGTTTGGCGAACTTCTCGCCGTTATCGAGCAATTTCTCGAACGCTACGGCCTGTGAAATGGGCCCGTCGTAGAAAAAAAGACTGATAGAACGGCCACTGGGGGTCTTCAGCAGGTAAGCTCGGCTCGGGTCAATTTTCGCTCCGGTGACATCCTGCCACTCGCTTTCACCAATGGCGCGAACGGCTTTCGCCTGATGGGGCGCGAGAATCGCGAATGTTAGCCCGGCCTCCGCCATGAGGTCGAGCGATTCCAGGTCGACGGCGGTCTCCGGCAGCCACATGCCTTCGGGCAGGCGGCCGAAGCGGCTCACGAAGTCTTCGAGGCCCCAATGGATCTGAGTTCTTTTGTCGCGGCTGTTGGCCAGCGGCAGGATCATGTGGTTGTAGGCCTGCGCCATCGCGGAGCCGTGCCCGGAGAACTGTTTCTGGCTTTCGCGGTCCGCTTCGATCAGGCCGCGGTACGTGTCGGGCGCATGTTCAGCGGCCCAGGAGAGCAAGGTCGGTCCGAAATTAAAGCTAATTCGGGAATAGTTATTGATGATGCGAGTAATGCGCTGCTGCTCGTCCAGGATGCGCGCGGCCAGATTGGGCGCATAGCATTCCGCGGAGATGCGTTCATTCCAATCGTGATACGGATATGCCGAGTCTTGTAGCTCAATCTGTTCGAGCCACGGATTCTCACGCGGCGGTTGATAGAAGTGGCAATGGATACAAAGATAATTCATTATGTTGGAGGCGCTGAAAAGAAGGCCGCTCCTTCACAGTCGCGGTTCTGTTGTAAGACGCATGGACGGGCAGTTCTCATCGCAGATTTTCCAGGTGGTCACGCAGCGGGCAGGGATATGGTGAATATCGCGCCGCTCCCGGGTTCGCGATTCGCGGCAATCACACGACCGGAATATCTTTTGACGATCGAGGCTACTATGTGGAGTCCGAGACCGGAGCGGGCTTCGCCCGATGTTTTAGTCGATACATTGGGACGAAAGATACGGGGCAGAATGTCCGCCGGAATGCCGGGTCCATTGTCTGAAACGGTGACAGAGATAGATCCATCGGCCTGTTGCGCGACGATGTCGATGCGGCCGGGTTCCTGCATAATTTGCACCGCATTCAAAAACAGGTTCGCAAATACACGCTCCCAGTCTTTGGCCGATCCGGGAAGCCGCACGTCCGGCGGAATCTGGCGAACAAATCGCATACGCGGGCGGCGCGCGGCGGTGCAGTAATCAGTAATCGACTGAATAGCATCTTCGACAATACCGGCCAGATTGGGGGTGCGATCGGGAATGGCGCCGAGAAGGCGTTTCCCGCGTTCCACGCTGCGGCACAACGTGGCGGCGAGCGGCCTCCATTGCTGATCCGCATTGAGCAGTTCGGCCACCTCGGTGATGGTCTCAAACACGTTATTCAGATCGTGAATCAGACTTTCGTGCGTGAGATCCGATTCGGGCGATTCTTCCATACGGTGGCCGGTTAACGCGCAATTTCGCGAAGTGTTTTGTAGAACTCGGGGAACGAGACGGAAGCAGCGTCCGAGTCGTGAATGGTGCACGGGCCGCCAGCGGCCAAAGCGGCGATAGAAAACGCCATCGCGATGCGGTGATCCCCGCGCGAGTGGATCTCGGCAGCGTGGAATCTTTGGTTTCCTGGGATTTCGAGACCATCTTCGCTGGTAGAGACTCGCACGCCCATGTTGCGCAGATTCTCGGCGATGGTGGCGATGCGGTCTGTCTCCTTGACGCGCAACTCGGAGGCGTTGCGCACGATCAGGCCCTCTTCGCTCACGGCTCCCAACACGGCCAGAGCCGGAATTTCGTCGATGACGGCCGCAGTCGTGGGGCCTTCAATGACTCCTCCGCGGATGCGAGAGCCTTTCACTTGCAAACTCCCGATCAATTCTCCGTTGGCTTGTTCGAGGTGGAGCAGTTTGATCACGGCCCCCATACCGCGCAGCACATCGAGCAGTGCGGTCCGGGTGGGGTTCAGGCCAATATTCGAGATAGTCAGGTTAGCGTCGGGGAATAACAAGGCGGCAACGATAAGAAATGCGGCGGAAGAGAGATCACCGGGAACGAACAGTTCTCGTCCAGCGAGTGTGGCGCCTCCGCGCAGACGGACCACGCGCGGGTGGATGTCGATTTCGGCGCCGAATTCACGCAGAGCAATCTCGGTGTGATCGCGCGTGACGACCGGTTCGTGAACAACTGTGTCGCCCTGCGCGTAAAGTCCGGCCAGCAGAACGCAGCTCTTGACTTGCGCGCTGGCGACAGGCAGTTGGTAATCGATCCCGCGGAGCGGGGCGCCGTGGATGGTCAAAGGCGGATATTGTTCGCCGGCGGCTTCGATGTTCGCGCCCATCGCACGCAGCGGCGTGATGATGCGGCGCATGGGGCGTTTCACCAGGGACTCGTCGCCCGTGATGGTCGTGGTGAACGGCTGGGCTGCGAGAATGCCGGAGAGCATGCGGATGGTGGAGCCCGAGTTACCGGCATCGAGCGGAGCTGCTGGAGCATGGAGACCGGTGGCGCCGACGCCCTGAACCGTGAGCACGCGGCGGCCATCTTCTTCTATGAAGGCATACCGCGCTCCGAGTGCAGCCATGCAGCAGAGTGTGGACTGGCAATCGGCCCCGGTCGAATAATTGTAGATCTTCGATTCGCCGGAGGCGATGGAGGTCAGGATGGCGTAGCGGTGGGAGATGGATTTGTCTCCCGGCACGGTCACCACGCCATGAACACCGCTCGCCGGCGAGATTTGCTCGGTCATTCGAAACTCGTATTGTACCGAGTGGCGCGTATGCAATCGTGTGCGCGGGGCGGATTGCGCGCCGTCTAGAAAGGCGGCGGCAGCCAGGATTGGCTGCCCCACGATGGTGTGATACAACGGCAGATCATGATGAATCGTCGCGAGTGGGTGCTCGGGTCGGCGGCTATGGCCGGCAGTATTGGTTCGTTAGCAGCGCAGACCGGCGGGGGTGCGAAAAAGCCGGTCGTCATTTCCAGCGCGAACGGAATGGCCGCTTGCGCCAAGGCCATGGAGGTGTTGAAGAGCGGCGCCGATACGCTGGACGCAGTGATTGCGGGCGTGAACATCGTCGAGCTCGATCCGAACGATACCTCAGTGGGATATGGCGGGCTTCCCAATGAGGACGGAGTTGTCGAACTGGACTCTTGTGTAATGCACGGTCCGACGAAACGGGCCGGCTCGGTGGCGGCGATTCAGGGGATCAAGACTCCTTCGAAGATCGCAAAGCTGGTGATGGATCATACGTCGCACGTGATGATCGTCGGTGACGGCGCGCTAAAGTTCGCCGAGGCCTACGGGTATCAGAAAGAAGATTTGCTGACAGGGAAGGCGCGGACGGCGTGGCTGGTTTGGAAGGAATCGCTGCGCGCGCCGAACGCGTTCAATAACTGGGTTTCGATGAGCCAAAATCTGAGAGCCGAGGCCGAGCCGCCATTGAAGCAACTGCGGGAGCGATTTCCGAATGTGGATGACGCGACGCTCGCGTGGGCCTGGGATATGGCGATCCATCCGACGTACGGCACGATCAATTGCATGGCGCTGAACGAAAAGGGCGAGATGTCGGGCGTGACGACGACGAGCGGGCTGGCCTGGAAGATTCCGGGACGCGTCGGCGATTCGCCGATTATCGGGGCCGGGTTGTTCGTGGACCAGGAAATCGGCGGCGCGGGGTCGACGGGCGTTGGCGAATTAAATATTCGCGTGGCCGGCGGACATACGGTTGTGGAGAGCATGCGGCGGGGAATGTCGCCGAAAGAAGCGGTGCTGGAAGCGCTGAAACGCGTTTCCGCTCTCTACAACGACGATAAAACGATTCTGGATAAGTTGGATATCGAGTTTTACGCGCTGCGTAAAGATGGCGAGCATGCTGCGGGATCGCTGTGGGGCACTCACCGGAGTTATAAGCAGTACTCGGTGAATGATGGCGGTGAGAGCCGGCATGAGCCGTGTGTGTTTTTGTATAACAAGCAGGGGTGAATTCACAAAAGCGCAGGCCAAAGGCCTACTCCACAAAACTGCATTTAAATTGTTCAGGAAGTTGCCCTAAGCGGCGAGTTCGCAGAAAATATCTTCGGCCGATTCGGGTTCGTAGAAGACCCAGGCTGAGAAGCCCGCGGTCGGATTGGCAAACTGGTGCCTCATGCCTGCTGCGACGAAAAGGACATCACCGGGTTGTACGGAGTCGGTCGAGTCGCCGCACGTGAATTCGCTCCGGCCCGCAGCCACAACATAGATCTGATCTTTCGCATACATCATCGGGCGGGCTAAGCCGGCCGGTTTGTATGTTTTCAGGTCGAGCTTGCCTTCGCAATACAGATGGAAGAAGGACTCGGGCTCCTGGGAGAGCATCTCGAAGGGAACATTCAGCGTGTGTGTCGTCATGTGCGGATCCTTTAATTAGCTGCGGTAGCCCAGCTTGTCGCCTTCGAACCGGATGTCTTCGCCGGATTCGCGAACCAGGGCGATTGCGGCGATTACGATTTGTGCTGCCAGGAGGATGATCCAGATGCTCATGCCCTAGATAAGGCATGAGCCGGACCATGCGTAAGTTATAGAAAATACGGATGCAAGTGCTAGGATTTCCCGGTTCGGCACGACTCGGGCGTGCCAAAGTGGAACACCTGTTCAGAAATGATCCGCTACTCTCTGCGGAGGAGGGCCACGACGTCGTCCACTGTGATGACGCCGAGTAAGCGCTGGTGGCGGTCGACGACCGGCAGCGCGAGCAGGTTGTATTTATCGAATGTCTCGGCGACGCGGTCCTGATGCTCATCGGAATAGACATACAGGAGAGGATCGGCCGCCAGATCCTTCAGCAGGGTGTCGCCACCCGCGAAGATGAGCTTGGCCAGTGGAACGGCATAGCGCAGGATGTTATCCTTGTCGACCAGGAAAAGACTGTAGACGTCTTCCAGCACCTCCTCGTGTTTTTTCAGCTCCTGCATGGCTTCGGCAACCGTGGTGTCATCGGGCAGCGAAACGAAGCCTGTATCCATGAGGCCGCCAGCGGTGTCGTCGCGGAACTCCCGCAGCTCTTCCACTTCCTCTTTTTCCTCCGGCTGCATCTCTTCGAGAATCTGTTCGGAGCGCTCCTGCTCCAGCTCATTTAACAGGTCGGCAGCTTCGGAGGGCTCCATCTCCTCGAGTATGTCGGCGGCTTTCTCGGCTTTGAGCGATTCGATGATCCGGGTTTGCAGTTCGGGCTCAACTTCGCTGAGCAACTCGGCGGCAGTTTCCGTGTCAACGGCATTGAAGATGGCGGCGCGGTCTTCGTGACCGAGATGCTCGACTATATCGGCCAGGTCGGCGGGATGCATCTTTTCGAGCAGCTTGTTCGAAATGTTCAGGCGCACCCGGCGCTGGGGATCGGCCTCCAGAATGTTGCAAAATTCCCAGCGAATGGAGCGGGGCGCAATTCGGTTTTGCAGAGTGCGAATCACGCGCGGCGGCACGATCCCGCGCAGGACGCGGCGAAGAATGGAACGGATTCCGATATCCACTTCAAGAATGCGCAGGACCTCGCGCCCGTCCTCGTGGGCCTTTACGAAGGTGATGTCGTTCACGCGGACAACTTTGCGTCCTTGGGCATCAATGATCTGCTGATCGAGCAGATCGCGGACCATGCGGAGCATGTATTCGTCGGAGTGATAGGGGGTCAGGCGTTCGTCGCGGAGATGGATGCCGTCGGGATTGATGGTTTGGATCTGGTCGTATCGGATGCTGAGCCAGCCGGGCCCGGCGCCCACCAGGTAACGGTCAAGCCGTACGGGATCGATCAGCGGAACCAGAGCGGCATCACGAAGCGTACCGATCCTGCGGCCTCTGAGGTCGTAAACCGTGACGCCAAGCAGTTCCGTGAGATAGAGAATCTCTTCCGCCATGATTCTGAAGTGTTTTAGACGCGCGGCGAACGCCCGCGTCCTGCGGGTGCTGCCTCATCTTACCGCGCGCACGGAGATAATGAAAATTCGGGGTGCGAGACATAAATCCCCTTGCTTACGCGCGGGGTTCTGTAGCTGCCGGAATTCCACGGTCCCTGAGACCAAGTGGGGAAGCTACGTACTAAACTGAAGGTTCCAAGTTGACGGCGAAGAGCTTTTTTGCGCGAAACGGAATTTTGGCGCGCGCGCATTCGAATTACGAGTACCGTCCCGGACAGCTTGAGATGTCCGAAGCGGTGGCTTCGGCTTTAGCGGAACGGCGGCACGTGATTATCGAAGCGGGGACCGGCACGGGAAAAACCCTCGCGTACCTGGTGCCTTCGATTCTTTCCGGCAAGCGAGTGGTGATTTCCACTGGAACGAAAAACCTGCAGGAGCAGCTCTATTTCAAGGACGTTCCGTTTCTGCAATCGCTGGTGGACCGGCCTTTGCGGGTCTGTTATATGAAAGGCCGCGCTAATTACCTATGCCGGCAGAAGCTATACGATGCGGAACGCGAGCCGGTGCTTGCCGGGTTCGAGGAAGTCAGGGAGTTCCGGCTACTGCGCGACTGGGAGAAGACGACTCAGACAGGCGACCGGAGCGAGTTGCGCGAATTGCCGGAGAATAGCAGCCTCTGGTGGAGGCTGGATGCGAAAAGCGATCTGTGCCCGGGGCAGAAATGTAAACAGTTTGAGCGGTGCTTCATCACCGGGATGCACCGGCGCGCGCTCGAGAGCGACATCATTATCGTCAATCACCACCTGTTCTTCGCGGATCTCGCAGTGCGGGGTCAGCCGTACGCGGGGATACTGCCCGACTATTCGGCTGTGATCTTCGATGAAGCGCACGAGATCGAGGATATTGCCGGGCAGTACTTCGGCATGTCCGTGAGCAATTTGCAGATCCAGGAGCTGGTGAAGGATACAGGAGCGATCTCCCGAAGCAAACTGTTTGCCACGCCGGAACTTGATCGTGCGCTGGTCCATCTGGGAGACCGGGGGGAAGGGTTTTTCGCTTTGTTCCCGCAGGAAGGGCGGCAGGGATTCCGGGATCACGAAGGATTTCTGGCCCGCCATGAGGATAGCTATCGCGAGCTGTTGTTCGCGCTGGATGCGCTTTGCGCGCGGCTGGAATTGGTGGATAAAGCGTTGGAAGATACGCTGCCGCTGGTGCGGCGCGCGCGGACCATCCAACAGGCACTTCAGTTCTGGATGGAAGCCGCGGACGCCGGATGCGTGTACTGGGTAGAACGGCGCGGACGGGGAGTCTATCTGCAAGCGACGCCCATCGATGTTTCGAAGGCACTGGCGAGCCGGTTGTTCGAGCAGGTGGAGTCCGTGATCCTTACTTCGGCGACTCTGGCCGTAGGGGGCGGATTTGAATACACGCAAGCGCGGCTGGGATTGCAGAACGCACGAACGCTGCGCATCGAGAGCCAGTACGACTACGCGCACCAGGTTCTTTTCTATGTTCCCAAGCATCTGCCCGATCCGCGCGGGCAGGAGTTTGTGTATCGCGCGGCGGAGGAGATTGAACGTATTTTGGAAGCTTCGCGCGGGCGTGCATTTGTGTTGTTTACGAGTTATGTGCAAATGCGGCAGGTTTACGAGCTGTTGAGGCCGCGTCTGGATTTCCCGCTGTTATTACAAGGCGAGGCGCCGAAGACCGCGCTCCTCGAAAAGTTCCGTTCCACGCCGGGTGCGGTGCTGTTTGCGACTTCGAGCTTCTGGCAGGGCGTCGATGTGCAGGGTGAGCAGTTGAGCTGTGTCATTATCGACCGGCTTCCATTCGCGGTGCCCACCGACCCTGTGATAGAGGCGCGGAGCAATGCAATTAGGGAGAGCGGCGGAAACGCCTTTTACGAATACCAAGTTCCGCAGGCGGCGCTTGCATTGAAGCAAGGTTTCGGGCGTTTGATCCGCAGCGCGTCGGATCGCGGTGTCTTGGTGCTGCTGGATAATAGGATTACGAGACTGCCGTACGGCCGGGTATTTTTTAACAGCCTTCCTCCGTACCGTTTCACGACGAAGCTAACGGACGTTCAAAAATTCTTTCATGTTTGAGATCTACGTAGAGCACACCTTTGCCGCTGGACACGCGCTCCGCAACTATCGCGGTAAGTGTGAAAACGTGCATGGGCATAATTATCGCGTGCAGGTAGCGGTGACCGGACCGGAACTGGACGAAAACGGGCTGCTGTACGATTTCGCGGATCTAAAGAAGAGCTTGCGCGGGACAGCGGAATATCTGGACCATCAGTTCCTGAACGATCTGGAGCCTTTTACGCGCATTAATCCGTCGGCGGAAAACATCGCGAAGTTTATCTTCGATCAGATGCAAAAAGATTTGGGCAAAGCTTCGATCTCGTATGTGAAAGTTTGGGAGACGGATACGTCGTGCGCGGTTTACAGGCCGTAGGCCGCTCACTGACGGTCGCGGTTCTGTTGCATTTCTAGCGGCCGAAGAAGGCGGCGTTTTTCTGAGCGAAGTCGGCCCACTTCTCCGGGAGATCGTCGAGAGCGAAGATAGCGGATACGGGGCAAACAGGGACGCACGCGCCACAGTCGATGCATTCGACGGGATCAATATAGAGCATTTCTTCGCCCGCGAATTTCTCTTCATCCTTCTTGGGATGGATGCAATCGACGGGGCAAGCGTCGACACAGGCGGTGTCCTTAGTTCCAATGCAGGGTTCGGCGATTACGTAAGCCATTCTGAAATCCGATCAAACTAAACCTTAAATTCTAGCAGTAGCACAGATCTTGGTAAGTCTCAAAGCAAGTTGCCTGAGTGTGGAAATATATGGGCTGGTTGGCGCCGGAGAACTCTGAAGCGGTGCTCGTCCGCCTCCACTTCTATAATGGCGAGTGAATGATTTCCAAGGTGCGCAAGGCAGTGTTCCCTGCGGCAGGGCTGGGAACCAGATTCCTACCCGCTACAAAGGCACAACCCAAAGAAATGCTTCCCATTGTGGACAAGCCTCTGATCCAGTACGGAGTGGAGGAGGCGATGCACTCCGGGATTCAGAACATCATTATCGTGACCGGGCGCGGGAAGTCCTCTATCGAGGATCACTTCGATGTCAGCTTCGAGCTGGAACAATTACTGGAATCGAAGAACAAGACGGAAATGCTGTCGATGGTGCGCTCCATTTCCGACATGATCGACGTTTCCTATGTGCGGCAGAAAGAAGCGCTTGGACTGGGACATGCGGTGCTGCGGGCGAAGGAACTAGTGGGAAACGAGCCGTTCGCCGTGATTCTGTCGGACGATATCATTGCTTCGGAAACTCCGTGCGTCCGTCAGCTTTTGGATGTGTACGAATTTTACGGTGCCTCCGTGCTGGCCCTAATGGAAGTGCCGCCGGAGCAGATTTCGGCGTATGGCGTGGTAGATGCGGAAATGGTATCCGACAACGGCCGGGAGAACCGGCTATACCGGATTCGGAATATGGTGGAGAAGCCGAAGGCTGCCGATGCGCCGTCCAATCTCGCAATTATCGGGCGATACGTGTTGACTCCGGAGATCTTCGGATGCGTCGAATCGATTGAGCCCGGGAGCGGAGGCGAGATTCAGTTGACTGACGCATTGAAATACATGCTGCGGAACCGTCCGATCTACGGCCTGAAGTTTGAAGGGACCCGCTATGATGCGGGGGACAAGCTCGGGTTCCTAAAGGCGACCGTGGAGTTTGCCTTGAACCGGCATGATCTGGGCCAGCCGTTCCGGGATTATCTAAAAACTCTGTGCGTGCAGTAAGGCAGTTCTTTCTGGTTGCATGCCTGTCAGGGGCGTTGTCTGCCGTCGCGCAGACGGGAGTCAGGCCAGCAACTCCACGAGTGGTGGCCTATGTGGAAGCCGCTCTCGAACATGGCGATCTGGCTTCCGCGTCTGCTTTGGTTGCCCAGTACCGGCGCCTGAATGGTGATACGCCGGAAGCTTTGGAAGCTTTCTCCTGGGTGGCGCGCGGCGAGCTGGCGGCAGGGCAAACGGAACAAGCTTCGAAAGACGCAGATGAGATTGAGCGCAGTTGCCAGACGGCACTGGCAACCAGAAGTATCGACTCGGAGCCGCATCTGGCCTTAGCACTAGGCGCAGCCTATGAAATTCAGGCGGAGGTTCTGTATCGCGCTCACAAGAGAGCGGAGGCGTTGCAGCTTTTGCAGACCAATCTGCGGAAGTGGCGGGGCACCTCGCTTGCGGGCCGGTTACAGAAGAACATAAACCTGCTTACGTTGGAAGGCAAGCCGATGCCCCCGCTGCGCGAGACCGCCTGGATTGGGACAAAGCCGCCGCCGGAGACTACCTGGCGAGGCAAGGTGCTGCTGATCTTTTTCTGGGCACACTGGTGCGCCGATTGCAAAGCCGAGGCCCCGGTTATCGCGCATCTCGCCGCCGAGTTCGAGCCGAAAGGGCTGGTCATGGTGGCTCCGACGCAGCATTACGGCTACACGGCTGAGCAAGATAACGTTCCGCCCGCCAAGGAAACGCAATACATCGAGAAGGTGTTCGAGAAATATTACGCAGGCATACCCAAGGCGCAAGTGCCGCTGGATAGCTCGAATTTTGAGCGATTTGGAGCAAGCACCACCCCGACGATTGTGGTTGTCGACCGGCACGGAATTGTGCGGCTGTATCATCCCGGTGTGATGGATGAGGCTTCCCTCCGGGCGGTAATAGAACCGTTGATCGCCCAACACCCGAGCGAACGCGCATCGCGCTGAAAACGTAGGCGATAATCTCCTCATGAAAGTTCGTGCGGTTCTGGTTGCGGTGTTGCTGGCGCTCGGTTCGATACTGCTGGCCGATTCTAAGCAGACAACTATCAAAGTAGTGGTGAAGAATCAGTTCGATAAGCCGGTCGAGAATGCGGCCGTGATCCTGGATTTCCTCGGGTCTCACCAGATCACAAAGTTGGGTAAACGCAAGCCGATTCACTGGGAAGTGCACACGAATCAGGAAGGGATTGCGCACTTTCCGCCGGTTCCGCACGGCACGGTGCAATTACAGGTAATCAAACAGCAGTATCAGACATACGGAAACAAGCTTGACGTAGATACGGACGAGAAGACGGTGGATATTACGCTGAATCCGCCGCAGAAGCAATATAGCGCGCATCCGCCGCTCAAACCAGCCAATCCGCCGAAATACTAAGAAAAGAGGGGGGCGGGCGCTTGGGGGTTTCGGGTATTGGGGTGAAGCGCCCGCGTTCGTTACGGGGATGTATCTATAAAACGCTGGCCGCCCCGCGAAAGGTTACACGGGGGGATCTTTTTCTGCCTGGGAAATTTACGCACTCAGTCGAACATGCCTTCGAATAGTGGCGAGCTAAGGTAACGCTCACCTGCATCAGGTAAGATGACCACAATAGTTTTTCCCGCCATTTGTGGCTCGTTTGCGACGCGGGCCGCTGCGGCCGCGGCCGCTCCACAGGAAATGCCCGAGAGAATTCCCTCTTCGCTCGAAAGGCGCCGGGCCATTTCGATAGATTCTTCGTTGCTCACCAGTTCTACGCGATCGATGATAGAAAGATCCAAAGTGCCCGGGATAAAGCCCGCGCCTAATCCTTGGATTTTGTGCGGTCCGGGCCGGAGCGTCTCCCGGTTCAGGGCTTGGGTGATAACTGGGCTAGCAGCCGGTTCGACGGCGATAGAGAGGAGCGGATGCTTCTTTTCCTGTTTGATGTACCGTGAAATCCCAGTAATGCTTCCGCCTGTTCCGACACCGGAAACCAGGACGTCCACGGCGCCCTGAGTATCTTCCCAGATTTCAGGTCCGGTGGTCTGGAAATGGATGCGCGGATTGGCGGGGTTTTCGAACTGCTGGGGCAGGAAGAAGCGCTTCGGGTCGGAGGCGCGAATCTCCTCGGCTTTTTCGATTGCGCCCTGCATGCCTTTGGAACCCTCGGTCAGAATCAGATTCGCGCCGAGTGCTTTGAGAACCTTCCGGCGCTCAATCGACATGGTGTCGGGCATGGTCAGGGTGATCGGGTACCCGCGCGCCGCGGCGACAAACGCGAGTGCAATTCCGGTATTGCCGCTGGTCGGCTCTACGATTTCGTTTCCGGGCTTGAGCTGGCCGCGCTCCTCCGCATCCCAGATCATCGACGCGCCGATGCGGTCCTTAACCGAAAACGCGGGGTTACGCCCTTCGATCTTGGCAAGAACGGTTGCTTTGGCTCCGTTCACTACCCGGTTCAATTTGACCAGAGGCGTACGTCCGATGCTGAATGAATTGTCTTGATAGATCACGCGTACCTTTCAGATTTCCCAATTTGGCACGTATTGAGTGTGCTTCGCTTGCCACTCGCGCGCCAGATCGCCGAAGGTGGTCCGGTCGAGGACATCGGACACGGCCAGGTCGACGCGATTCCAGATATCGGAGAAAGGGTCGTTGGCGAGAGCGCGGGTCGTGCTCTTCACGTTTTCAACGGCTCGCAGGACTTCGCCGACGGTTATGGAATCGGGAGACCGCGCGAGGAGATAGCCGCCTTCGGCGCCGCGCCGGGAATCCACAAACCCGCTCTGCTTTAAGCCGGCCAGGATCAATTCCAGAAATTTTTGCGGGATTTTCTGGCGCTTGGCAATATCGGCAATCTTGACCGGCGGCATGTGCGCGCCGCCCGGAGTTGTCAGGTATTGAGAGGCCAGATCGAATACAGCCTTGAGCGCATATTCGCTCTTGACCGATATGTTCATCTTTCCACTAATGATTCTATATGGCGGCGGAGATCAATTTGCATGGGCAGCTACCATAAAACTTAAATGTCGAGACAGCTTTTCGGAACAGACGGCATTCGGGGGATTGCCGGAGAGCCGCCGTTAGATGCCAGAACAGCTCACGCGCTCGGGGTAGCGCTGGGCGAGTGGTCAAAGGTGTCCGGGCACCAGAAGGGGGGACTCGCCGAAGTCCTGATTGGCATGGACACGCGCGAGAGCGGCCCATGGCTGGCGGCGCAGGTAGCCGGAGGGTTGGCGAGCTCGGGAGTTTCGGCCCGATTTGCCGGAGTGATCACAACGCCCGGAGTCGCGTATCTGACGCGCACGGGACCGTTTGCCGCGGGAGTGATGATCTCGGCCTCGCACAATCCGTATCACGATAACGGATTGAAAGTGATCAGCCACTCCGGTTACAAACTGCCGGACGATACTGAACTGGACCTGGAAAACCGGATTAACGCGTGGCTTGGATCCGGCGAGCAAGCGACGGCGAAGGCGCTGCAAGTGGATGAGAGTCTCGACAATGCTTACACCGATTATCTGGCCGGGACCGTTTCGGGTTCCTTTCCGTTTCACCTGGTGATCGATTGCGCAAACGGCTCCGCAGCGCACGTAGCCCCGCGGCTGTTTCCCCGGCTTGGATGCCAGATCGAATGGCTGGCCGTCTGTCCAGACGGACGCAACATCAATTTGAACTGCGGGTCTCTTCATTTGGAGTCTTTGCAGAAGCGGGTGTTGGAATCGGGCGCGGATCTCGGAGTGGCGTTTGACGGAGATGCCGACCGCGCGCTCTTCGTGTCCGGCTCAGGGAAAGTCGTCGACGGCGATGCGGTGCTGTTCCTGGCGGGTTCGGATCTGAAGCGGGCGGGCAAGCTGGCGGGAGATGTGGTGGTTGCGACGGTGATGTCGAATCTCGGGCTCGAAACCGCGCTGCGGCAGCAGGGTATCCGAATGCTGCGCACGCCGGTGGGCGACAAGTACGTGCTGGAGGAGATGCTGAAGCGCGGCGCCGTGCTGGGAGGGGAGCAGTCGGGGCACGTGATCTTCTCGCAGTACGCGACAACCGGCGATGGGCTCCTGACCGCGCTGCGGGTGTTGGAAATTGTTCGCGATTCGGGTCAGTCGCTGGATGAGTTATCGCGCGAGGTGAAGACCTTTCCGCAAAAGCTCGTCAACGTGCGCGTAAAGCATAAACGGCCGCTCACCGAGTTGGAAACCGTGCAGGCCGAAATTGCAGCCGCCGAGCGCGAATTCGGAGGGACGGGCAGGGTGGTGGTGCGCTTTTCGGGGACAGAGCCGCTGGCGCGAGTGATGATCGAAGCAGAATCCGACGAACAGGTGGACCGATGGACCGGCCGTATTGCGGAGGCGATCCGGGCGGAGCTGGGGGCAGCGGGGTAGAGAGGACGAGGTGGAGGACACCACAAACCCGAGCCAACGGCTGGTCTTCATTAGCCACAGTAGCAAGGACACCTGGATCGCCAAGCAGATTGCACGCGAGATTGGACAGCGTGGCGCAATTCCGTTCCGGATGAGGCTCAAATCGATGCAGGAGCGGATTTCGAAGAAGATATTCTGAATTTCCTAGAGCGAGCGCATGAGCTGGTGGTTTTGCTGACTCCTTGGGCTCTTGATCGAGCCTATGTCTGGGCTGAAATTGGCGCTGCTTGGGGCCGCCGCATTCCGATTATTGCTCTCCTACTCGGACTTACACCGGCTGAGTTGCAGACCCGCCCGGGAATACCAGTACTCCTGAAGAAGCGTGATCTTCTACAATTGAATGAGATCGAAGTTTATCTGGATCAATTAGCTACGCGTATCCGGCAGCAGCGTAAATAATGGGCAAACGACGGGTCTTCATTTCACATTCCGCGCAAGATGCCAACTGGGCGCGATCTTTTGCCCAATCGTTGAAAAACCGAGGCGTAAGCGTTTGGTTCGACGAGTTTGACGTGCAGCCCGGCGAATCGCTGGGAGAGGCTTTAGAAGCTGGGCTGCGGAACAGCGATGTCGTGGTGACACTGCTCGACGCCGGCTCGTCGTCGGAAGCGAATGTATTTTTTGAGCTCGGCGCGGCGATCGGTATGGGTAAGAAACTTGTGCCGATTGTTCCGAGAGGCTTCGATCCAAGTGTCCTTCCATTAGATCTCCGGCGGCGCTGGTATCTGGTTCGCAATACGCCGGAACAAACGGCCGAAGAACTCTCCAACACACTTCAAGCAGCCTAATTCTCGGGCGGACGGGATTATCATCTCCACAGGAGGGGAGCGTGGCTGCCAGACCCAAACGTGAAACCGTCGATCTTTCGCAGTTTCCGGATCTTGTCGTCATCTATTTGGGAATGCGGGTCAATACGCTCGCCGGTATAAAAACTCTGCTCGGATTCGGCCCGAAAATCTCGAAGGCAGTGGAGGCGAAGCCGGATGGTCTTCTGCTTCACGAGGCTGTGATGTACTCGCTCCGGCATCTCGGGATGCGGCAATACTGGCGCGATTTCGACTCCTTGGAGGCATGGGCTCGTTCGGAACCGCACAAGATCTGGTGGCAGAACTTCTTACGCGATAACGGCGGAACCGGATTTTGGCACGAAACGTATTTTCGCCGCGGCGGGATCGAAGCGGTTTATGTCGGAATGGATGCTCCTACGGGGCTGGCAGCGTTCGCGCCCGTGGAACCCGCGCGCGGAGCGATGTTTTCGGCTCGCAAACGTGCCGGGTTGGCGGGTGAGGCGAGTACCAAAGAAGCGGTTACAGAGGCGGAGTTTTACTCGGGGTGATTTACAATCTGATCTGGCGTGGCCGAATCTCATTTCGGCGATAGATATATTGGAAAGACTCGGCGAAGACCGGCCGGGCCGTGATGGATCAAGGATAGCTCTCGGACAGACCACTAACGGGAGGTATCTACGCGTAATCTAGGTGCCTGATCCCGAGCCGAACAGCGTCTTCGTAGTCACGGCCTATGAATTGTTGGCAAGCCACTGGCAGCCTATCGCAGGCGCAGAAGGAGAAAGCACTCGTGAAGCAAAGCAGGTTTCCCCACGAGCTTGTATCGAAGATCTGGGAATTGATCGCCAAAACGTCACGCTGGACAGGACGGGAAAGCAAAGGGACGGAAAAGGATCCACTCACCCGCCCCCATGCTAAACTGCAATCTCCGGCATCCGAATCGCCCGCCTCTAAGCGGCGATAAACCAATGCTGCCTCCCCCTCTGGAACTCGTTTGTAGGTAAGGACACATACGCCATGGAACGGGCTGCCCGAGTGATCAAGAATTCGAAATATTCCCGTCAGATCCTATCGGAAGACGAGATCGCGCGCGCCATCTGGCCAGTCGCGGTTGGGAAGGCGATCGCGGCGCACACGCTGCGTCTCAAGATAGTTCGCGCCACACTCGTGGTGGAGGTGGAGGACGCCGTCTGGCAAAAGCAGCTCTTCACTTTAAGCAATCAGATTCTGGAACGTTTGCGCGTCGTGAGCGGCAGCAACTCGATCGAACACATTGAGTTCCGAGTGGGCGCCCCGCGCCGGGAGCCGCAACGCGCTATTGCGCGCCAAGGCGCAGCGGCCACGCTGCCCTTTGCGGATGAAGCCGAATCGATTCAGGACCCTGTGCTAAAGAAGGTATATCAACTGTCCCGCAAGAGAGCAACCGCGTGAGGCTAACCGACGAAGAAGTCCGCTATGTTGCCGATCTGGCGAACCTGCGGCTTAACGATGAAGAAGTGGCCCGTATGTCGCACGATCTCGGCCAGATTCTGACTCATGTCGAACAGCTTCGGGAATTGGACACGACCGAAATCGAGCCCATGGCGCAGGTTCTGTATGACGCCGATGAGACCGCTACGCTGCGCGAGGACATTCCTCACACTCCTTTGAGAAATCAGGAAGCGCTGGCGAATGCGGCTCTGAGCGGCGCTGGGTATTTCAAAGTGCCGAAGGTAATCGAGCGGTCATGAGCGCTCGCTCCGAAGTTTCCGCTCTGACGATTTCCGCCGTCCGAGAGGGATTAAGTAACAAGACCTTTTCCGCTACCGAACTGGCGAAGACCGCGCTCTCCTTTGCCGAAAGAGAGAATCCGGCGACGAATGCCTATTTGACCTTTTCGCCCGAGCGAGCGCTGGCGGCCGCCGCGCGCGTGGACGAACGAATCGCTAAGGGAGAATACCCCGGAGCGCTTGCCGGCGTGCCGGTGGCGATTAAAGACGTCATCGTGACGAAAGGGCTGCGCACTACCTGCGCTTCTCGCGTATTGGGTCATTACATTCCTCCTTATGATGCGACGGCGGTGGTCCGGCTCGAAGAAGAGGGCGCAGTCATCATCGGAAAGACCAACTGCGACGAATTTGCCATGGGCTCTTCGAACGAGAATTCGGCCTTTGGGCCGGTCCGCAATCCGCGAGCACTCGATCGCGTTCCAGGCGGGTCGAGCGGCGGTTCGGCAGCGGTGGTGGCGCAAGGGACGGCGGTTGCTTCGCTCGGCTCGGATACCGGCGGCTCCATCCGCCAGCCGGCCAGCTTTTGCGGCGTTGTGGGTGTAACCCCTACGTACGGACGTGTGTCGCGTTATGGCTTGGTCGCCTTCGCCAGCTCGCTCGATCACATCGGCCCGTTTGCCCGCAATGTGACCGACGCCGCTACCGTGCTTCGCGTCATTGCCGGGCGGGACGAACTCGATTCCACCTCCGCGTTTGCGCCAGTGGACGATTACCGCGCGTTGATGCAGCATCCGGTGAAAGATCTGAAACTCGGGCTACCGAAAGAGTACTTCGAGGGGCTCGGAAGCGAGACCGGAGATGTAGTTCATGCGGCGATTGAACAACTGAAGCGTCAGGGCTGCGAAGTGCGGGAAATTGGCCTGCCGCACACGAAATACGCGCTCTCCTGTTACTACATCATTGCGACCGCGGAGGCCAGTTCCAACCTAGCCCGCTACGACGGCGTCCGCTATACGGCGCGCGAAGACGGTGAAACGCTTTCCGATATGTACCGGAACACCCGTGGATGCGGCTTCGGGGCGGAGGTCAAGCGCCGCATTATGCTGGGTACGTATGTTTTGAGCGCCGGCTATTACGACGCATATTACCGTAAAGCGCAACAAGTGCGCACGCTCATTGCCCGCGATTTCAGCCGCGCCTTTGAGCAGGTGGACGCCATTCTCGCTCCGGTTTCGCCGTTCCCCGCGTTCAAGCTGGGTGAAAAAGTGGATGATCCGCTAGCAATGTATCTTTCGGATGTTTATACGCTGACGGGCGATCTTGCCGGCGTTCCCTGCATGAGCGTGCCTTGTGGAGAATCGAAAGAGGGTCTGCCCATCGGGCTGCAGATTTTCGCCAAGCACTTCGATGAGTCCACCATGTTTCGCGTGGCCTATAACTACGAACGATCCGCCGGGCAATAGCCCGGTATTGGCGTGACGCGCATCGGTCCAGCCGGTTGGGCGTATAAGGATTGGTGGGGAATCGTGTATCCGCCTAAGAAATCCCGCGACTTCCACGAGCTATCCTTCCTGGCCAAGTACTTCGACACGGTTGAGATCAATGTAACGTTCTACCGGCCGCTCGCAGCCAAAACCGCTTTGGCGTGGCTGGAGCGCATACAGGAGCACCCGAATTTCCGCTTTACGGCGAAGCTGTGGCGCGGCTTTACGCATGAGCGTACGGCGACGACCGCGGACGAGAAAGAGTTCAAAGACGGAATGATGCCGCTCGTCGAAGCCGAGCGCCTGGGAGCCCTACTGCTGCAATTTCCCTGGTCCTTCCGGAACACGCTGGAGAACCGGGAATATGTCGTCCGTTTACGCGACCGGTTTGCGGAATATCCGCTGGTTCTCGAAGTGAGGCACGCCAGTTGGAGCGAGCCCGGAATACTCGATTTCCTGGAGCAACTCGATCTGGGATTGTGCAACATTGACCAGCCGCTCTTCAAGCGGTCCGTGAAACCCGCGGCGTTGACCACCTCCTTGACCGGCTATATCCGGCTACATGGCCGTAATTACAAGAGCTGGTTCACGGAAAACAAGCATCCGGGTGAGCGTTACGATTACCTCTATTCTGTCGAGGAACTCGACCCGTGGCTGGATCGCATCAAGGCAGTGGAGAAACAGGCCAAAGATACCTACGTGGTTACTAACAACCACTATCTGGGAAAGGGCGTCGTGAATGCGCTCGAGATCTCTTCCATTCTCAAGGGGGAACCGGTGATCGTTCCCGCCACGCTTTTGGAGAGATATCCCGAATTGCGTGAATTCACGCCGGAGGGCGCTGGCGCACCCGCGCAGCTATCGTTCCCAACTGATTAGTTTCCGCACTTCTGGGATTGATTTGTCTTTCCAAAACCGGTTGAAGTTCTCCATGCTCATGAGTGTGCGCGGGTACATGCGGTCTAGATACAAACGGCCATGCAGATGATCGATTTCGTGCTGCAAAATTCGCGCGTACCAGCCGGAGGCGTCGATTATCCGCTGCTCGCCTTTGTGATCCAGGCACTCCACGCGGACCTTTCGCGCGCGCGGAACCACAGCGGTAAAGCCGGCAAAGCTGAGGCATCCTTCGAAGAACTCGATTTTCGTGCTCTCGTCGATAGCAATTTTCGGATTGATGATCACGTGAAACGGTACGGGCTTTCTTTCGCGCTCTTTGGCGGCATCCGGATTGTCTTTTATGTATTCGGCTTTGTCTTCGATGACGGCCAGTTGCAGAGGCAATCCAACCTGCGGCGCGGCCAAGCCCACGCCCGGCGCATCATACATGGTTTCCCGCATCCACTCGATTAAATCCTGTGTGTCGCGGCTTCGAATATCGCTTACTACAACCGGGTTCGCGGCCTGCCGCAATACGGCTTCGCCCGCTTGCACAATCTTGAGCCTCATATAGTCAGTATGTCCGGGCGCTACAATCCGACTTGAACCCGATTTACATTCGCGTGAATGATCGCGATAATGTGGCGATTGTTGTCCCCCCTGAGGGCGTCAGTGCCGGTGTGGAGTGCTCGAGCGGATTCAAATTTCGCGAGCCGATCGCGCAGGCACAGAAGGTCGCGCTCGCAGATTTCGAGCCAGGTGATCCGGTGATGCGCTATGGACAGGTGATCGGATATGCTAATCGCAACATTCCGCGCGGCTCCTGGGTTCGTAACGAGATGATCGATATGCCGGTGGCGCCGGCGCTGGGCGATTTGCCGCTTGCCAACGCGGTTCCAACTCCGCTTGCGCCGCTCGAGGGCTACACATTCGAGGGCTATCGGAACTCAGATTCGAGTGTTGGGACGCGCAACATTCTCGGCATCACGACCACCGTGCAATGTGTGGCTCCCACGGTGAATTACGCGGTGCAGCGCATTCGTGCGGAAATCCTGCCACGTTTTCCGAATGTAGATGATGTCGTGGCTATTACCCATACCTACGGTTGCGGTATTGCTATCGACGTTCCGGAAGCGCAGATTCCGATTCGAACGCTGGAGCACATCAGCCTTCATGCGAACCTGGGCGCCGAGCCTCTGGTGGTAAGCCTGGGGTGCGAAAAGCTCCAGCCGCAGCGCCTATTCTCGAATGAGTTGCCTGTACTCGAACGATCGAATGTGATTCGGTTGCAGGATCAGCTCGGCTTTGCGGCGACGCAATCGGCGATCCTGGAAGCTGCCGAAAAACGACTAGTAGTACTGAACCGGAGGCAGCGCACAACTTGCCCGGCGGCCGACCTAGTGGTGGGCCTGCAATGCGGTGGAAGCGATGCGTTTTCGGGGGTGACGTGCAATCCGGCGGTTGGGTTTGCGGCCGATCTGCTGGTACGCGCGGGCGCAACCGTCCTGTTTTCCGAGGTGACGGAGGTGCGCGATGCGGTTCATCTGCTTACGCCGCGTTGCGCGAGCGGGGCGGTAGGCCAGGACCTGATCCGCGAGATGCGTTGGTATGACGAATATCTTGCCCGCGCCCGCGCGGATCGCAGTGCGAATCCCACACCCGGCAATAAGCGCGGCGGATTAGCAAACGTAGTGGAGAAAGCGCTTGGGTCGGTAGCGAAAGCGGGCAGCACGGCCATTCAGGCTGTTGCCAGCCACGGAGAAAAGGTGCGCACGAAAGGGCTCGTCTTTGCGGCAACGCCTGCCAGCGATTTCATTTGCGGTACGCAGCAGCTTGCGTCCATGAATCTGCACGTTTTTACGACCGGGGAGGGTTCTCCTTATGGATTGTCGCTGGTTCCTGTGGTGAAGGTTTCCTCGCGCACTGCTTTGGCCGAAAAATGGCACGATTTGATCGACGTCGATGCAGGGCGTATCGCAACCGGCGACGGCACCATCGAGAGCATTGGATGGGAGATCTTTCGATTCATTCTGGATGTCGCGAGCGGGCGCAAGAAGACCTGGGCGGAACACTGGGGTCTCTCGAATGCGCTGGCGCTGTTTAACCCAGGGCCGGTTACTTGAGCGGGCTCAGAATCGCGGGCCGCGCATCCGGTTCCAGCAGAAACGGCTTTCGATCCGGATAGTACCGGAGCAGTTTTTCATTCTCGGAGGTCCCCAGATCGCGCGCCCACACAATACGGGACCTATCGATGTCCGCCGCATTCCATACCCATTCATTCTGAAAGATGTGATTCGGCCAATAGCGCACGAATACGAGCAATTTGCCTGGGATAGCGGCGAGCTGCTTGTTCACCGCGATGCGTTCGGCTGGGTTTCCGTGATTGATTGCATCCCAGGTTTCGTAGCGCATCATGGCGAAGGAAAACGGCGCGTTCTCGAACAGGTGCAAACCGTACCAAAACACGAAATGAGCGAAGCACAGCAGTACGAGAATGCGAACGGCTTCCTGTCCCGCTGGTGCGTTCCTGATGGTAAGCCGCGCCAACTGCTTCAAACCGACTGCGCTGACCAGCACAAACAGGCAGGTGACTCCAGAAAGATAATGCACCAGCAGATAGGGGAACAAATTCGTTCCCAGCGCAAAGATCGCGAGCGTCCCTACTATCCAAAGAAAGTGCCTCTGCCGGAATGCGAATAAGAACGCGACTAGCGCTGCATACAACGGAGGCAAAAAGAAAAAGCGGTAATAGCGAATCCGGTAAATCAGGCGGAGCAGAAAACGTTCCGGTGTGTCCGGGTCTCCGTGCATCGAACTCTGGGCCTTGTAATCAAGCGCCTGCTGCGGCGTAAGCGGGACGTGCGGGAGGGCATTCTTCTGAAACGTCAGCGTGGCGGGCACGCCATACTGATACTGGCTCAGCGCATACGGCAAAGTGGTCCAGTGGTGAGTGACCTCTTTGTTTTGAAGCAACGTGAGGACAATGGCGGGCGTGATCGCCAACATCGCAAAACCAGCGGACCTTGCGAGCAACCTCCATTTCTCACGATGCCGCAACACCGGAACAAAAAACAAGACAATGCTCGCCAGCAGCAGGGTCGATTCGAACGGCCGCGTCAACATGTGGATGGCGAAGCCTGCTCCAAGCAGCACGGCGTAGCGCCGCTTCCAGGCACGTTCCAGTCTCGGTAGAGATCCGAATACGAGGCAGCCTGCCGTGGCGCCCAGCGCGCCACCCCAATAGCAGTTCATCCAAAGATTGAGCGGACCGAATTCGATCACTGCCAACATTCCACCGAGTAGTGCCCAGGCCGGTGTAGTCCAGGTGCGCAGCATCCAGTAGCAGAGCGCGCAGAATGCTGCGATACAGAGTACGACCCCGGTCCAGGCAAGGCCGGAGATCAGCCGTCCAAAGGCAAGGGTCAAGCCTTGTCCGATCGGATAAATGGAACTGTAGGTCGGCTCTTGCAGGACGAAAAACGTTTCGAAGAACTGATGTAAGGGATGCGGCGGATTGCCCAATCGAAAATGCAGCAACGTGTCTGCTACAAGCAGATGGCTAAATTCGTCATAGACATCGGGTGTTGGAACGGGATGATGGGGCAGTAGCAAGAGCCGGAGCGCAACCGGAAGCGCGGCGAGCAGCAGCATGCACCAACCCGTCTTGTCCGCGAAACGAGCGATGCGTGTTTGTAGTGCAGGTTTCCAAAGAACGGCGAACAGAAGAAACAGGCCCGCCAGGAAGAACAGGAGAAAATCGCTCGCGCCGAAGCCGAGCGGGTTACCACCGGACTGCAACATCGCTTGCTAGCGTTCGCGAACCCCGATCCCAATGACAGAGGTAGCCGGCCACGGCAGCGCTGCATCGATCGCCCGCCATAACGGTACGCACCAATCGAACAAACGCAGTTGCACGCGGCTCAGGGTTTTGCGCCGGAAGATCTGGCCATTTAAGATCCAACCAGGATAGGTGGGCCGGTTGAAATCCAGCAGCCGCTCCACGCGAAATCCGGCCGCTGCCATCTTCTGTTCAAGTTCGCGTTTGGTATACCGGCGGTAATGGCCCAGCACGCCATCTAAAGTGCCGAAGGCGGTGGGCCCTTGCGGGACCAGGAGGATCGCCCGGCCGCCACGCCGCAGACACGAACAGATGTTCCGCAGCCCGGCGCGGTCATCTTCGATATGTTCGAGCACGTTCAGACAGACCACCGTATCCATGCTGCTCGTATAATGCGAAAGTTCGCCGGGGTTCAGTAGATCGCAAAGAGCGATTTCCAGGTTGGGCTGGTGGTGTAAGCGGGCACGCAGCTCCGCCAGGTGCTCTTCGGAGCTGTCCGTCGCCACATAGCGCGGCCGTCCGGGGCACAGCAGCCTTGTCAAATTGCCGATCCCTGCTCCGAGCTCCAATACGTGGCCATCAATGAACGGCCAGAGCGTATCGGCCATCCAACTGTTGAACCTTTGGGCGCGCGCCATGGCGCCCAGCATGTTCGAAGACGGATCGGTGTACACATCTGTCGAGACCCAGGTTCGGAGTATGGTGCCGAACGTCACAAGAGCATCGCGCAACCCGATCTTTTTGCCATCCTCGTGTGTCCGGCCGTGATATTTCACCGGAGCCTCATAGATGCGCGCGTGGCGTTTTGCAAATTTGATGATCAGCTCCGGACCGAGCCCGAAACCTTTGCTGCGCAGCGGGATGCTCTGAGCGAGAGAAGTGCGGAATGCTTTGTAGCCCGATTCCACATCGCTGAGGTTCAAATTCGCCGCCATCCCCGCCAGTGCGGTGATCACGCGGTTCGCCTGCGCGTGCCAGAAAGAGAAAAGCGGCCGGTCGCTGGCCAAAAGAAAGCGGGAGCCGATTACGGCGTCTGCTTCATCGGCCAATAGTGGCCTCAACAACTTCGGGTAGTCGCGCGGATCATACTCCAGATCCGCGTCTTGAATGATCGCAATATCGCTTCGGGCGTGAGCCAGCGCGGTGCGGATAGCGGCTCCCTTGCCTTGGTTCCGCGAGTGCCGGATCAGTTGAACGGGAATCTCGGGCCGCGATTCGACAAATTCCTGAACGGCGGCATGCGAGCGGTCGCTCGATCCATCGTCCACTACGATGATCTCGGCTTCCACATTCAGGTCTGCATCAAAGGCTGGAACCGCTGCGGCGACGCGCTCCAAGGCGAAAACGACATAGTTCTCCTCGTTGTACACGGGTACCAGAATAGAGAGCCGGACGGGTAGCAAAATTCAGTGTACTGTCACGAAGCTTGCGCCCTCGGAACGGTAAACAATGAGGCGCGGTGGCCGGGCATCCGGCTCCACCAGCCAGGCGTGGCGATCCGGATAATATCGGATGAGCTTCTGGTTTTCCGCATCGCCCAGGTCGCGCGCCCAGACCACGCGTGAAGAATCGATTTCGGCCGCGTTGTGAATCCATTCATGAAACAGATGGCCGGGCCAGTAGCGGACAAACACAAGCTGCTTTCCGGGGGACCGGTCCAGCTCCCGCGCGATGGCAATTCGGCCTTCCGGATCGCCATAATTGATGAAGCTCCAAGTCTGGAAATCGATGACGGGCAGTAGTTGAGGATTGCCGTCGAGGTAAATGCCGTACCAGAACAGAAATTGCACTCCGCAGAGCACGAAAATCCATTTTGCTGCCTGGCGATTCAGCTTTTCAAGACCCTTGATGCAGACGAGGAGCAAGAGGCATGCGACCGCTGCTACGTAATGCGGATAAAAGAACGGATAGAAGTTCGTGCCGAGCGCAACGATCAGAATCGCCAAGACAACGGAAAACAGCCGGGTCTTATGGAATGTAAATAAGAACGCAGCCGCAGCAAAATACAGGGGCGCGAACCAAAAAAATCGCAGATACCGCACGCGGCCCCACAGCCGGCGCATATAGTCCGCGGGCGTGTCTGTTCCCATGCCATGAATAGCGCACTGAGCGCGATAATCCAGATTCTGTTCCGGAGTGAGCGCGCGGTGCGGAACCGGGTTCGGCTGAAATGTGAAGGTCGTTGGGATACCGTATTCGTACCGGCTGAGCATGTAGGGCAGGGTGGTCCAGGAGCTGGTCACGGCCTTGTTGTGCAAGAGCACCAAGCCGAGTGCCGGGACCAGGCAAAGCCCGGAGATGTAAAGGCTTTTGAAGAGTAGACGGCCGCGTAACAGATCCGGCAGGCAAATCAGCGCGACGGCCGCGACCAGCAGCACGAACTCGAATGGACGCGTGAGTAACTGGATTGCCAATCCAAGACCCAACAGCACGGCATCGCGAGTCCGGCCGCTCCTCCGCAGTCTCGGTATCGATCCAAACACCAGGCAGCCCGCGATTCCCGAAAGGGCGCCACCCCAGTAGCTGTTCATCCAGGAACTCAGCGGTCCAAACTCTGCGATGGCCAGCAGGCCGCCCGCAAACGCCCAAAGCGGAGTGGTCCAAGCGCGCAGCATCCAATAGCAAAACGCGCAAAATGCCGCTTCCGCGAGCAAGACACCGGCCCAAAAGCTGCCAAATACGAGGAAACCAAGCGCCAGCACCATTCCCGGGCCGAGCGGATAAATCGAGCTATACGTTGGCTGCTGCAAAATAAAGATGGATTCGAAAAACTGGCTGAGCGGATGCGGCGGATTTGCGAGCCGGAAATGCCGCAACGTATCGCCCAGCAGAATGTAGCCGAAATCGTCGGAGCCGCTCGGCGTAGGTACAGGGCAGTGAGGTAGGAGGAGCAGCCGGGATGCGCAGGTGAGCGCCGCAAACGTGAGCATCGCCCATCCGGTTCGCGCAGCCAGCTTACGCACCCAAGGTTCAATCGCTCCGCGCAACAGAATGAGGCCCACCAGTATGACGGCCAGCGCCAACTCGATGAAATCGCTAGCGCCAAAGCCGAGCGGGTTTCGCAGAGGCAGAAATGACCGGAATAGATCGAACATCGCTATTTCGAATGCAGCTCACTTCGAATACACATCGGGTGGAGGCGGTATGTTGCGGTTTCTGATCCAGGACATGTTGATGTCGCGATTGGTCTTGGTCTGCGGAATTTCGTCAAGATCGGGCATGAAGATCTGCAAGCCGGCTTCGGGAGTCATGCGGGTGTAGCCGTTCACAAGCTGCTCCTGATAATGCGCCAGATCGAGATCGAACCACGCATCTTTCGAAATATCCACCATGATCAGATCCACATAGTTCATCGTGAGTTTTCCGAAATTGATGCTGCCGTCGCGAAGCCGCAGAAAATTCCGCCATTGCTCCGTGCGCTCGACGGCCGGCTGCGCGTTCCCGAAGACTTCTTCGAGATCGGGATTCACTACGCGCACGGCGGTCAATTGCCCGCGGATGCGGGGCGGCGGCAAAAGCTGTTGGGAATCGATAAAAATGTCGTTTCCGGAGACCTGGATTCCGGCGAGGCCCTTGGGGTTGAACAGATCCGCGAGTTGGACATGAAAATCCCCCAGCAGACCCTTCATGGGAATTTTCAAGACGTTGATCTTCGTAACATGTACCCGAATTCGGCTGTCGGGAAGAGCGGAGATCTCGCCAATGATCTCAATCGGTATCGAAATAATCTTGTGTAGTGTTCCTCGGAGTTTGATCTGGCTGCCATCGCCGGAAAGCGAGAGGTTCTTGAGAGGAGAGCTTGAGGAAATACTCGCATTCAGGAAATTGCCAATATCGCCGATATTGGCGCGCAGCACCCCGGTCTTGATATTGAGCACAAACGAGTCAAGATCGTCGAAAGAAGGAATCACACCTCGATGTGTCCGCTCCATTTGTCCGCGAAGCCAGCGCACGTAGATCCGAAATTTGGGCCCCTTCTGTAGCTTGAGATTGTGCGCGTAGATCTGGGTGGGCGCCATTCCCGTGCTTTTGGCGGGCGGCGCTGGCGCCGGCGCTGCGGCGGCGCTGGGCGATGCGGGGCTTTGCTCCTTCGAACGGAAATGCCAAATGAGAATGGCGGCAATAATGAGGAGAGCGGCAGACGATACGAGGGCGACACGGGCTCGCATGGCTATAACCATGGTAGGTGGCCCCTCTTCCAGATCCCAATGAAGCAGAACAAGTATGATGATCCTGAATTCTTTGCCAGATACAGCGAGATACCGCGCTCCATTCACGGGCTGGAGAGCGCCGGAGAATGGCCGTTCTTTCGCGAACTGCTTCCGGACCTTCGCGGCAAACGTTTGCTCGATCTCGGCTGCGGTTTCGGGTGGCATTGCCGGTATGCGCGCGAGCAGGGGGCTCTATTTGCCGTAGGAGTGGAGCTTTCCGCGAGAATGCTGAGCCGCGCAAAGCAGGCAACAAACGATCCTGCCATCGAATATAGGCAATGTGCCATTGAGGATGCCGGGTTTCAAGCTGATGAATTTGATGTAGCGATCAGTTCGTTAGCATTGCATTACGTCGAGCGCTTCGATACCGTTTGCCGCAACGTGTACCGTTGGTTGAAGGCTGGCGGCGCGTTTGTCTTTTCAGTGGAACATCCCATATACACGGCGCTTGCGGCCCAACAATGGTGCCTCGGCCCAAGTGGCGAGCAGTTGCACTGGCCGGTTGACGATTATCAGGAGGAAGGTCCACGCCATGCGCGATGGTTTGTGGGCGATGTTATTAAGTATCACCGGACGCTTGCGACCTATGTGAATACCCTCGTTGACTCCGGTTTTTCGATAGCGAAAGTCGTGGAGCCTGCGCCAACGCCGGAAATTCTGTTTCAGCGGCCCGAATGGAAGGACGAGCGGCGGCGCCCCACATTTCTTGTGGTCGCCACGGTAAAGGGCTGACTACCTAGAGCGAATTTCGTATTGCGGTAGCGTTATGCAGGGGCTGTGTGCGGAAGTCAGATTTGGGGTCGCTGACGCTTCCGGCTCGGAGTCAGTATTTTACTGCTTCCCTTCCAGTAACGCGAAATCTGGTCTAGTCTTCTGCTGTGCTCGCCAGCAATCCCAAATGCCGCAAAACCCGGCGTACTTTCTTCGGCGAGACTGCCAGCCGCTGGGCTACTCTCGACACCTTGCAGCCTTCATGCTCCCAGACTCTGCGAATCAGCAGCTCTTCGAATTCTCCTACCACCTCTTGCAGAGATTTATCGCCCACCGCTCCCTCGGACCAGGCCCGCAGATTTGGATCTTCAATGCCGGTGTGCAGAATGCGCGCCCGCAGAGATTCCAGTTCGTGCCACAGCGCGTCGTGGCGGTCGTGTCCAAGATACGATTCCGCCCGGTCGCAGCAAACCCGCGCTGCCTCCGTATCGCTAAAAAAACCATTCACTAATGTCAGGCCGTTGCAGATGTGGGCCTGGGCCAGAAGACGCCGGCTCTCGGTGCGCTCGCCAAACGCAATCGCCTCTCTCGCGCATTCGTGAGCGAGTTGGGCGAAGCGGCTGGGATCCTCGCCATCCTCCACCTGCTCTTCGAAACGCGCGTTGGCGACCATGGCCTGGATGATCCGCGCGCGGCACATGAGCAGATAATCGGCTTTCGTCGCGGCGAGTTCGAATGCTTCTGTTGCTTTCTCTTCGGCCTTGTCCAGTTCTTCCAGATCGAGATAGATCTGGGCCAGGCTGATATCCACATTGCCGGCCCCGTGGTGATTCGATTTGCGCTTGTAGATGGAATCGGCCTGTGTGAGATCGCCTTGCGCTTCCCGCAGCAGCTCATGCATGCGGTCCAGCCGGCGAGCTTTATCTTTCGCGTTCGAACTTCCGTCCAGACCAGCCGCGCCATTTCGGACGCGGCGTTCCCAGCTTGCGTCCATATTCCGCCGCAACTGCAAAGCGAGAAAACGCTTGGCTTGCGCCATGTTGGTGAGTGAGCGCGCCAAATACGCTTCGAGCGATGGACGCCTCCGGAAAAAGTCGATCGATGCCTGGAAGTATTGGAGCGCGTGACTGTAGCGGCCTTCCCGCAGCGCCATTCGCCCGTAGGCCGATTGAATGTTTCCGAGTGTGATGAAATCGTCGGTCTCCCGCAAGACTGCTTCTGCTTCTTGCAAAATCCTTACCGCGTCTTTCGATTCGCCCCTTTGGAATAGCAGCCAGCTTTCGAGCGTGCGAATCACCGCCGCCACATAAGGCAGGTTCAGCTTGGAGGCGGTCTCGATACCAAGCCGGGCAATCTCGAGCGCTTGATCGTACTCGCCTGCTTTGCGCAAGCAACGGGCTCTCCACAAAGGAGCCATCGAGGCGATTTTCGGATCCTCGAGATCCTCGCTGAGCGTCAGCACGGTTTGCAGATGCCGGAGCGCTTCGCCCAATTCCTCGCGGCGCATGGCGGCGAATCCTTCCGCCATGCGCAGATGAATGTAATCGACGAGCGGGAGAGTTTCGCGCGCGCTCTTCGGAAAACGCGCGAATAACCGGTTCAGCAGGCCCTCGTCTTCGAACCCAAGATCGATCCACTGGGCAAGACATCCGATTGCCGACCCCGCGAAGCGGTCGCTAGGCGCCAGCTCCTCGAACTCACTGAGACGCTCGCTTAAAAGCGCAATCCCGTCACCAATGCGCCGCGTCTGGATCATCTGGTGCAATTGCTGCAACAGATCCCAAGTCACCATAGCGCGGCCATCCGGCGCCCTTCGGGATCGGAGAAATATTCGACTGCTTTCTCCAATACTTCGTCCCGGCCCCTGCGAATCCCGCCGATTGTGGAAGTCGCGCTTATGCCCGGTTGCAGGCCCAGGCGCTGTAGCTTCCCTCCATTCGCGTGCCGTATATCGTCGCCGGAAAAGCTGATGGTTACGCCGCCGGGAACCGTGAAGTTCGATAATTCACCGTCGGCGCCCGCGCTTGGAGTGCCGATCAATTCGGTCTTGTTGGCCACTTCCAAAAACAGCGCTGCATGCTCGGCGGGCCCAATCGTGCGCTCGTCCACCAGCATTGCGGTCTTTCCTTTATACTTCCACCGGTCGCTCTGGGGCAGTGTTTGAACAAAGAAGTAGCTCGCCGTCGAGGTCGCGGAGCCGTGCTGCACCAGGTCCGGAGTGAGCGCCAGTGGGCCGGTAACGATCGCGGCGGGTACGTCCTTCTCATCCGTCAGACGTGGTGCAATGTCCGAGGCGAGTCTCCGCGATATTTCGCCGCGGCCATCGAAAATGATTGCCTTCGCATCGCGAAATTTTTCAAACATGCCGTCGACGTCCTCGGGCCGCAAGCGTTCGAGATCTACATAGCCGATCCCGCCCGGAAAGGTTTTCAAAACGTCGCCGTTGCGCTGTTTCCGGAGAGCCGCCGCATAACGCGTACTGCGTTTGAGCTGGATCTGCTTGAGCTGATCGTTGCGATCCTTAATGGTTAGCGTAGCAATAGAAGCATCGGGGCCATTCAGGATTCGCTGCATGGCGGCATATCCTAGCCCTTGCGATGTTGACGCCGGAATATAGCCGACCTCCCGTTGAAAGCGCGCGACGATGTCCTCGCCGTCGATTTTCGTGACGATATCGCCAACCTGCACGCCGGCTTTTTTCGCATTCTCGTCCAGAATCTCCGTGATCACCGGCTTCTTTTCGATCAATCGGAGCCGTAAACCTACCGGCGCTTTCCCGAAGTATGCGTCAAGCGTCTCGCTGCGTGGCTGGGAATAGGAATCCGCGACACGCGTGAGCATGCCGGCAATGGTCAGATTGTAGGCGAGAGCATCTTTCGCGGCGAGGAATTTCGGAAGAGACTCGCTGAAGACGTCATCCCAATCTTCATCCATCAGATCTTTATAGCCGAAGAAATAGCGGAATGCCCCCCAGATCTTGTAAGCGGCGAGAACCCGGTATTCAGGCGAAGGATAGGCGGCGCTCGGGTAGGGACGGTCGGGTTCCGCGGACGGATACGGCGGGAGCTGCACAGCCTGCACGGCAGCCGGCTTCTGCAATTGCGCGATGGCTTCGTCCAGCGCATTTTCGTGAGGGACTGTGGCGGCGTCCGGAAGCCCGGTTCCCTTGGCAAACACCGGTTCGGAAAGCCTCACGGAAGCTTCCAGGCCGCCGCCCAGGTCCACCAGCGCAGTTTCGGTTCCGGCAATCGCATAATGCGGAGCTTCGGTGAGGATCGTTGCGCGGCCGGCAGCGGCGAGAGCGGTAGCGATCGCGGGCAGACGCGATTGTTCACCGAGCAGGAAAACATACCGGCGGGACGGTCCAGCATCGCCTGCGGAAATGCGCGCGCCGGGCTTCACGTGGAAAGCGGAGTAATACGTGCTGTTCCCGTCAGCCGCTTCCGGCGGGAGGCCATTGTGAATCCAGGTGCGCTGGCCGGGCGTTTCCAGGGATGTAGCCGTAAGCTTCTGCTGAATGGCCGGTTCATCCAGGAGTTTCGATAGATACGGATTTAGAGAGCGGAGGTCGAAAACAACGTTAGTTGCCGATTCGATCGCAGTCTCAAGGCGATTTGAGGTAGACGTCTCGCCTTCCGAAACAATGAGCGCGCCGGACCGCGTCTCAAGTTTCAGCCCTGTGGGGGTGGCCGATGCGGACCGGCTCACGACGTAAGTGGCCGGATCGTGCAACGCGTCTAATAGACTCTGCTCGGCTCGCGCGTACTCATCCTTGTTTTGGGCCGAACGGATGGCCGGGAGCGCGTGGATCAGCGCCTGGTCCCAATCGATATTTCGGTAGGCAAGATAAGGATGAAAGTATTTGACCGTTACCCAGAGCCGGCCGGTGGCAATCAGCCGGTCTTTTTCGGCGGGAACTTGTTGAGCTCCGGCAAGCTGAACCAGCAGCAGCGCCAGAGCGGCAATCCAAAGAGAGCGTCCCGGGTTGGGTTTAAGTTGGCGGGCCGACCAAAAGCTCGTTATCAACCTGCTTCACGCCTTTCACTTTCTTCGCAAGCTTTTCAGCCTTGGCTTTGCCTTTTTCGGTATCGACCCGGCCTTTGATCGTCACCACACCGTTGACGACGGTTACATCCAGCGCTCCGCCCTTTACGTCGGGGTCCGTAGCCAGCTTCATGCGGACCTGGTCGGAGATACGGTCGTCCGCATTGGTTGCTTTCTGATCGGCGGTAAACGCCGTCTGCGCGCACGTTCCGCCGAACAGCAGCGCAATCGCCACCCACTTTCTCATTCTTCTGAGCCTATCATCGAACGCCAATCTACCGTATTCAAGAAAGACGGGTCTTCGCGCCAGCCTGGTTTCACTTTCACAAATAACGAGAGGAAAACCTTGCGGTCCAGCCTGCGTTCCAGTTCCTGGCGTGCTTCGGAGCCGATTTTCTTCAGCATCTGGCCCTTGTTCCCGATCAAAATCGTCTTTTGCCCGGGACGCTCCACATGAATGGCGGCGCCGATCCTCACCAGGCGGGGCGTCTCTTCCCAGGTGTCGATCAGGATGGCAGCGGCGTGCGGAACCTCCTGGCGCGCCGCCCGTAGAATGCGCTCGCGAATGATCTCAGCCGCTAAGAAGCGCATGGGCTGATCGGTCAAATAATCTTCCGGGAAAAGCGCCGGGCCTTCCGGGAGATGTTGTTTGATCACGCGCTTGAGTTCGTCCAATCCATCGCCGTTGCGCGCGGAAACCGGGAGGGTTTCGAGCCAGGGAAACAGTTCGCCGTAGCGCTGGATGAGCGGCAGAAGCAGACGTTTATCCTCGACAGCGTCGATCTTGTTCAAGACGAGCAGCGCCTTGGCCCCACGGTCGAGCGCGCTGATTGCATGCTCGTCGTCTTGTGATACCGGTTTGGTGGCATCCGCGACAAACAGGACCAGATCGCGATCGTGAAGCGCGCCGCGCACCATGTCCATCATGCGTTTGTTAAACAGCGTGTCGGATTTGTGAATGCCCGGAGTGTCGATGAAGACGATTTGGGCATCCGGCGTGGTGAGAACGCCCTGAATGGAAGTACGCGTCGTTTGCGGCTGATGCGCGGTGATCGCCACTTTTTCGCCTACCAAGGCGTTCAGCAACGTAGATTTCCCGACATTCGGAAGCCCGGCGATGGACACGAAACCGAAGCGATGGGCCGGCGCGCTCATAAATTTGCGCCGACAGGAGAGGGAATGCCGACTCGCGAGATGCGCACCTGGTCGACCCGGCGCTCGTTCCCGGACAGCACTTCGATACGGATGCCGCCATGCTCCACCGCCTCTCCTACTTGCGGAACGTGTCCGAGCCACTCGGCTACCAAGCCGCCGACGGTTGTGGATTCGGTCTCGTCCTCGGGGCGGAATCCGAAGAGGTCGTGCAGGCGATCTACATCCAGGCTGCCAGGAGCTAAGAAGACGTGCTCTGCCTCCTGCCGCACGTCGCGATCGGGTTCATGCTCGTCGCGGATTTCGCCCAGAATCTCTTCTACCAGGTCTTCCATGGTGGCAAGCCCCGCCGTATTGCCGTATTCGTCCACGACAATCACCAGGTGCGAGCCGTCGCGCTGCATTTCGCGCAATAGGTCGGCGACGGGCTTGGTTTCAGGGACGAGCGGCGCAGGACGCATCAGGTCGGTCAAAGTCTTCGCCTGGCGCTCTTCCGGATCGAGTTCGAACATGTCGCGCACGTGGACGAAGCCGATCACGTTATCGATGGTGTCCTGATATACAGGAATGCGCGAGTATTGCTCGTGAATAACGAGCTGCCGCAGGTCTTCGAGCGACTTGTCGGCAGAAATCGCGACGATATTAGGGCGAGGCGTCATGACCTCGCGCACGCTCTTATCGCCAAAAGCGACCACCGAGTGGATCAGCTTGCGATCCTGCTCTTCGAGAATGCCTTCCTCAGCGCCTGCGGTAATCAAAGCCTCGATGTGCTCTACGGAATCGGCCGGAGAAGCTTCCCCGCGGCCATCCTTATCCAGATCCAGCAGCGAATGAAATGCCCGAACGAGAGCGGATACTGGAAAAGCGCATGCGGCCAGCAGCCTCGTGAGCGGCAAGAGTTTCGCCATCCAGGCGCCCTTTGTCCGGCGATACAGGAAGAGCGGGACGAAGTAGGTGGAGAACAGCATGGCGGCAAACGAACCGCCGATCGCTTCCAGCACACTCTGCCAGTGCGCAACGCCCGGCCGCACGAAGGCGCAAAGATAAAACACGCCCATGAGGAACAGCGAGACGTGTTTGATCAGCGAGAACGCGAGCGACCCATCTTCCGCATCCAGGCCGATTTTGGATACCAGAGTGTCGCGAAAATATTCGAGCGACGGCACCTCGCGGCGTATCAGCCGCAGCGATTCCAGATAAAGAAGCTGTACGTAGGAAACGAAGCACAGCAACAGCGTAAAAGCAAAAGCTAAACCCAGGCAGATCAGTTCCATGATGATTAGCTCCGGACTTGTTCTGCGCGCTTGCGAGCGGACCGCGCGATAAGCGTCACAGGCAAGCCGAATTCGGTGCGCCACTTTCGCTCCGCGGCTGCCATCTCCCCGCGGTCCCGTTCGTGATCCAAACCCGTCAGGTGCAGCACTCCATGCAGCATCAGAATGCGAATCTCATCCGCGCGATCATGGCCGAGCGCACGCGCCTGCGCTTCCGCGCGCTCCGCCGAGATGGCAATTTCGCCCAACTCCGTACCGCCGTTCCCGGCCGGAAAAGAGAGGACATCTGTGGGGTAATCGTGTCCCAGGAATTTTTGATTCAACGTTTGAAGTTCGGCGTCGTTCGTGATCAGGCACGTGAAGGGCCGCCGTCCGGCAACGCGCTCCGATAATGTACGTGTAAATGCCCGGACTCGACGCTTTTCTTCCGCGGAAAGCCTGATTGCCGCAGGAAGGGGGCGGAAGAGCACCAAACTACTGCCATCTTCGGACATACGAATCAGGCAACCGGGGGGAAGTCAGGGATCTCAACTGAGGTAGTGGTCAGGGGTTCGACCACTGCCTCCGGCAGCGGCTCGCTTCCAAGCTTTAAAGCAAGCTGGCGGCCTGCGCCCGTCAGTTCGTTATAGCGGTCGTAAGCTTTCACAATTCGTTGCACTAGGGCATGCCGGACCACATCCTTCTCGTCGAAATTGATGAAAGCGATTCCTTCCACGCCTCTGAGTACCTCCATGGCATTCAGAAGCCCGCTCTTTTTGCCTGCGGGCAAATCAATCTGAGTCTTGTCGCCGGTGACCACCATTTTGGAGTTGAAGCCCTGGCGCGTAAGAATCATTTTCATCTGTTCCAGCGTCGTGTTCTGCGCTTCGTCCAGGATAATGAAGCAGTCATTCAGGGTGCGGCCGCGCATAAACGCGAGCGGGGCGATTTCGATGGTATTGCGCTCAATCAGCTTCTCGACTTTTTCGGCGTCGATCATGTCGAACAGTGCATCATAAAGCGGACGCAGATAGGGGTCCACTTTTTCCTGCAATGTCCCAGGCAAGAATCCGAGATGCTCGCCGGCCTCGACTGCAGGACGGGTCAGAATGATGCGGCTCACGCGCTTGTTCAGCAAATCCGAAACTGCCATCGCGACCGCCAGATAGGTTTTTCCCGTTCCGGCCGGTCCGACACCGAAGGTCAGGTCGTGGTTCTCGATGGCATCGATGTACCGGCGCTGGTTTACGGTTTTCGGCGCCAGCACTTTTTTCCCGAACGCGCGGGACTTGCCGCTCTCCACCAAACGCCGCAGGGACACGTTCGGATCGGCAGCGGCTACCCGCATATAACTGTTCAGGTCGCCGTTGTTGAAGACATGCCCTTCCTGAAGGAGGCTCACGTAGTCTTCCAGAATACGTTCGGCGCGGCGGACCTGCGGCTCCTCGCCTTCGAGTTCGAGCGAATCGCCGTCCATCAGGCGCGTGCGCAGGTTCAACTCCGATTCGAGTAGACGTATGTTTTCGTCACGAGTGCCGAAAAGCGACTCAATGCCGCGAGAAATCTGAACTGATGACTTCATCAAGAAGAAAAGCTGAATGGATTGGCTGGAGAGGCGTACCGGGAACGCGGTTGTATCTCAGGTTGGTCTGTTGAACCCACAGGCGCGGACGCCAGAAGCTCATTCACCAACAGTATACCACTATTTGCGGCTCTATGAGGTCACTCGAAAAGGGCATTTACGGCGAGTCTGGCATTTCCGAACAGCGCGAGCGGAATATCGTCGCCCAGCCCGTAAATCCTTGCGTTCCCGTGAGATGTGGACACTCGCACGTGGTGCCGGTCGGGGTCCACCACCCAGAATTCCAAAGCTCCATTCGCGAGGCAGAGTTGTTCTTTGTCCAGGATTTCGGCGGCTGTCTTTGACGGAGAAAGGACCTCGATCACCAGTTCCGGCGCGCCGCGGATGTTGTCTTCGGGATCGGCTTGCCGGAATCGTTCCGCCGAGAGATACGCAATATCGGCCACCCAGAGCTCATGTTCCGGCAGCGGACGGAACGCCATTGTCGATTCCACCAGTGAGTCTGTCGGGGCGAATTGTTGGAGCAAACCACGAACTCGGGACTGGATCAGAGCCTGTTTCAGTTTCGGGCGCGTCACCGCGACCACTTCTCCATGACGGAGTTCATGGTACACGGCCCCGGTGTCTTCGGGAAGTTTGCGAAACTCCTCCACCGTCATGAGATGGGTAGTTGTCGCCGCCATACGCATTCATTGAAGCAGATTCTCCAGGAGAACTATGTGCCTGTCCAGACCGGCGCCAGCCATACCACGGGTTGAGCCGGATCTGCTCCGGGTGCATCGCCTCCCCCTGCATTCCAGATCCTGACAAAAAAGAATCTACTCGTGGAATCGGCTACGGCCGGATCCCAGTCGATCGAGTAAGCCGGGTCCGGCGTGTAAGTCTGAACCACGACGCCGCCGTCCTTAACGATGTCGATCTTTGTGGTCTTGTCTTTCGGGTTGTTCGTGTCGGGATCATTCACCACAATGTGGAACTTGAAATTTGTCGGCCGGTCGAGCGTCGATCCCATAATTGCCCCATTTACCGTGTAACTGCACTGGATATCTTTATCCAGCGAGGCGTAAGTGCGCCGGTGCTTCATCGCGTCGAGAATGGCAGTTTTTGACTTATCATTTGCCAATACAAAGGTGCGGGAAGTGTTCCGCGTGATACCTGCCAGCCCGTGATTGTCATTTCCACATACAGGAGAAACTTTCCATCCGTGATCGAGCGCATTCACAAACCCCGCATAGTGAATTTTGTTATTTGAGTTGATCACCTCGAGCATCGTGAAGATATCCGTTACTTCCGGATCACGATACGCCCAATTGTTGTACTGCTCCGGACCTGGATGATTGAAGCTCGCGACCACCGGGCCGTCGCCATTGGGCCGCGCAGTTTTCAGCCATTTGTAGAGATAGGGAAGATCGACTCCGGGCGCCAGGGCGTCTAACGTCTCCGCGCTGTTGATCACATTGATATGGCCGGTTCCCCCGGGACCGTCATTCTCCGAGTATTCAAAACCAGCCAGCGCTACGAAGTTGCTGTTGGTGGCTTCGGCTGCCTGCCGCTTCGTGTCCGTCCATGCGGCGCCGGAGGGCTGCATATCGGCTTCCTGCGAGTGGTCTGTCGTGACGTAGAAATCGTAGCCGTCCGCCTTCGCCAGCGCAAAATGATCGGACGGGAAACCTTGATATTTCCGCCAATCCGGTTTTAGAGTTACGCCGGGGCTGGGATATTGCAAGCCGTTGATGACGTAAATCGCGGCACAACCATTCTTGCGTTTGACATAGCCCTCCGACCAGGTGGAAACGATGCTCGAAGGAGTTTGGGGGCCATAGACAAGAATGCCCGCGCAACCATTCGTCGACCATTGAGCGCCATGAGACCAAGTGAAAGCGGTGTGCGCGTGAGTGCTCCCCGCGTAAATCTGGTACTTCGCCGCCGCTGTATCAGCGCGGCTTCGTAGTGAAAGGAATGCTGCCGAAACGGCAACCAGTGTACACGCTATCTTGAGCGCTCTGATCTGCGCCATCACCTCTCACGTTAGCCTAAAAGTAGATGAAGATAATCGCAATCGACATGGACGAGGTCATCGCGGATACCATCGGCCACTATCTGAAGCTTTACAACGCCGAATTTTGCCAGAACCTGACTCCTGTCGATTTTTATGGACGCCGCGTTTTCGAAGCTATTGATCCCCGTCACGTGGGGCGCTGCCGGGAGTATTTCGAAGAAGCAAGTTTCTTTGCGGATATCCCGGTCATGCCCGGCAGCCAGGACGTGGTGCGCGAACTGACAGATCAGTACGAGGTTTTTATCACCACCGCCGCCATGGAGGTGCCCTCCTCGTTTACTGCCAAGTTCAAGTGGCTGCAGCGGCATTTCCCGTTCATCCCCACCAGTCACATCGTATTCTGCGGCGATAAGAGCATTCTGGCTGCGGATTACATGATCGATGACAACGTGCGGCACTTTCGCAGATTCCGCGGCGAGGGAATTGTGTATACCGCGCCGCATAACGTCTACGAAACCGCTTATCGCCGCGTGAATAACTGGGACGAAGTGCGCGAGATGTTCCTGGGCTCCGGCGAACTCACACTCGCAGGTCAAAGCCCAAGTCGCGCATCCCTTGAATAAGGCGGTTGCGGATTTCGGTCACTTCGTCGGCGCTCATGGTGTGATCGAGCGCGCCCACTTCGAGGTGATAGGAAACGCTCTTTTGCCCAGGCGGCAGCGGAGGCCCGTCGTACTGGCGGATGAAATCGATCAGGGCGAGATCGGCCCCGGCGAGCTTCCGCAGATCATCTTCAATTGACTCCACCGGCGTTTTTAAGCCTGCGACAACGGACAAATCGAATCCGCTGGTGGGATACTTGCGCAGCGGCTTGTACTTCACCGGCGTCGCGGCGGCAAGCTGCTGCGCGAGCCGCAGATCCACATCAAACAGCACCGCTCGGCCCTCGATCCCTTCCTCCTGCAATAAGGAAGGATGAAGCTCGAAGATCCGTCCGATCACGGAATTGCGCCAAAGAATTTCAGCGGTACGTGTAGGATGCTCATACGCGCGCGCGTCCACGGCCACCAAGCGGCTGGAAGGGAACAAGCATTCCACTGCGCGCTTCATCTCGAAGAAATCACGCTCATCGCCGTGCGCGCTATAAATCGCAGCAGCGGCATGTGTGATCTCATCCGGCAGTTCGCTTCCTTTCGGATGAATCTCGTTACCGATCTCGAAAATCCGGAATTCCGGCGAGTGCCGCACATTGCTCAAAATGTTCTTGAACAGCCCCGGAATGAGGCTCCGGCGGAGATGCGTCAGCTCCGAAGCGATCGGGTTCTGCACGGCTACATGTGCGTTAATATCGCTCACAAACCGCTTCGCATCGGACTCATTGATGAACGAGTAATTGTAGATCTCGGTGAACCCCTGTGCCGCTAGTTGATTGCGTACCTGGCGCAGATACAGCCGCATGGGATTGGCAGGAGGAACCGTGCACGCAACGCGCGGCGCGGCCGGCACGATTTCCTGGTACCCGACCATTCGCCCGACCTCTTCCACCAGGTCGTCTTTCAACCCGATATCCTTCGTCGCACGCCAGCTTGGCACAGTCACAGTGAGAACGCCCGATGCTGTAACACTCGTATGGAAGCCCAATGCCTGCAGGATTCCGGTTACGGTATTCTCGCTGAGCTCTTTCCCGAGCTTCCGCGTAACAAAACTCATCGGCAGCAGGATTGGCGGTAGACGCGCAACCGGGCCGCGGTCGTCGGCCACTCCTCCCACCACCCGAACTCCCGGCGAGACGCATGCTAACAACTCCACGGCGCGAGCCAAACCGCGAATGGTATTTTCCGGGTCTAGCGATTTCTCAAAGCGCACCGACGCATCCGTTCGCAGCTTGTAGCGGGCGGAGGTGAGTCGAATCGTCGCGGCATGGAAATTCGCGCTTTCTAAAACCACGCGAGTGGTCGTTTCGGTAATTGCGCTGTCCGCTCCTCCAATCACTCCTGCGAGCGCAATGGGACTGTTTGCATCTGCGATTACCAGATCCGCCGGTGTCAGCGAATACGTCTGGTCGTTTAACGCCCGCAGACTCTCTCCAGCCGCGGCCGAACGAATGAAAATTGTGTTTCCCGCGAGCTTGTCCGCATCGAAGGCGTGCATCGGCTGCGGCAGTTCAGCAAGGATGTAATTTGTGGTATCGACGATGTTATTGATCGGATTAAGTCCGATACTTTCGAGCCGCGCCTGTAACCAGAGCGGCGACGGCTCGACTTTCACTGCTTCGAGCACCAGGGCGCTATAGCGCGGACAAAGCGTGTAGTCCGCGATCTTGACTCCAATCGCTGGCGCCCCGGACGGCAAGCGCTCCGGCTTCACCGGATCTAGCAGCGTTCTTCCCGTGATCGCCGCCACTTCGCGCGCCATCCCGTAATGCCCCCACAAATCCGGCCGGTGAGTCAGACTCTTGTTATCGATTTCGATGATCCAGTCTGGCCGCAGGCAGTCCAGACGTTGCCCCGGCTCGATTCCTGAAAGGTCCAGCAGCCCCGCATGGTCGCGATTGATCCCGAGTTCAGCGGCGCTCGCCAGCATGCCCTCGCTCTCCACGCCTTCGATCACCGCGCGGCTAATCGTTTTCTCGCCCAGCGTCGTCCCGGGAGGGACCCACGGCGCAAGCATGCCCGGCCGCACATTCGGAGCGCCGCACACAACCACTGCCTGCCGGCCGCCACCAGTGTCAATTGTGACCGACTTGTTCTTACCCTTGGGAAGCGCCGTGACATTCAACACGCGAGCGGCAAGGACGTCATTAAAATGCGCGCCGGCCGGCTCAATGCCCTCGCATTCGGCCGTTTTCATCGTAATGAGGCGCTGCAACTCCGCCGGATCTTTATCCAGGCCCGGAACGAGTTCCGAAATCCACTGATACGAAAACTTCAATCTTTGCTCTCCGCCGCTCCCTCACGGTCGCGGTTCTGTCATCATTCTGAACCGCGCACGTAAGGAAGCGGCAACTTTCAAAACTGGTTCAGAAACCGCAAATCTCCGCCCTGAAGCTGGCGGATATCGTCGATTCCGTACCGCATCATCGCGAGCCGTGTCAGCCCGAGTCCGAAGGCAAATCCGCCCCATTCTTCGGGATCGATGCCGCTCAGCTTCAGCACGTTCGGATGCACCAGGCCGCAGGGCAGCAGTTCCACCCACCCACTGTGCTTGCAAACCGGACACCCCGCTCCATCGCAGATCAGACACTGAATGTCTAACTCAAAGCCCGGCTCGACAAACGGGAAGTAACCCGGCCGCAGCCGCACCGTAACCTCGCGTTTGAAAACCTCCGTAAGTAGCGTTTTCATGAAGTAGATCAGGTTCGCCACCGAAACATCCCGATCGATCATCATGCCTTCGAGTTGATAAAACGTGTGCTCGTGCGATGCGTCCACTTCTTCGTTCCGGAACGCTCGTCCGGGCGCGATCATTCGAAGCGGCGGTCCGAGCGTCCGCATGCCGCGCACCTGGACCGGCGAAGTATGGGTACGCAGCAAATGCCCGTTCGAGAGCCAGAACGTATCCTGCATGTCGCGCGCCGGATGCGTGGGCGGAATATTCAGCGCATCGAAGTTATGTTCCTCCGTTTCCACTTCCGGCCCGTAGAGCACCGCAAATCCCAAAGAGGTGAATAGGTCCTCAATCTCGTTCTGGAGCTGCGTAACCGGATGCAGACTGCCCGGACGGACGCCCGGGGCCGGCAGAGTTACATCGATCCATTCCTTCGCTAGCCGTTCAGCAAGTTCCGCTTTATCGAACCTGGTTTTCTTATCCTCATAAGCGGTTTCGAGATCGTCCTTTACCGAATTCAGCAGCTTGCCTAGCCGTGCGCGCCCATCCGGCGCAAGCTTCCCGAATTCCTTGCTGATTTGCGCGAGAGTTCCTTTGCGCCCGAGCGCCTCCACTCTGGCTTCTTCCAACTCTTCCAACGAAACCGCCGAGGCGAAGGCCGCCAAAGTGGCCCGCCGCAATTCTTCGAGCTGCGCTTCCAACATGGATTACTGCAGTTTCGCTCCCAAATCTTCGAGCAAAGCCGCGACTTCGGCGTGCCCTTTCATCAAAGCCATATCGAGCGGTCCCTGGCTGTTTTTGGCACGTACATTCACGTGCGCACCGTTCGCGACAAGTACCGAAACCATCTCGCGATTCCCCGCCTGGGCCGCCGAATGCAGTGCCGTCCAGCCGCCCTCCTGGTGCGCGTTCGGATCGGCGCCGCGCTTTGCCAGCAGATCCACCAGATCCGCGTGCCCGCCCGCTGCCGCCGCATGCAATGGCGTATTCTTCATGCCATTGGTGGAACGGGCATCCACCTGCGCACCGCGATCGAGCAATGCCGTGGCCAGCTCTGAGTGCCCGAAGAAAGCAGCCAGATGCAAAGGAGTCCAGCCATCCGAACTGCGCTTTTCGAGCAAGGTTGGATCGCGATCGATCTCCGACAACACAGCCTGTGTCTCGCCCGCGACGCATGCCTGAAAGACATCGAGCTTCGGATTTAGACCGAGCAGATACCCGGCGGTGTCTTCCTGCCGGTAATACTTAGCCAAAAGAAACGCGGTCTGACCAGCCTCGTTCGCGGCATTCAGCAGGGACGGGTCCTCTGCCAGTGCGGCACGAACTCCATCGAGGTCGCCGCGCTTCACCTGCTCATGGAAGGTCTTCAGGTCGGGCATTTATGCTGCTGGTAAGAACACCTGGTCGGTTTTGTTCAGTTCCCAATCGAGGTGGTTGATATAGAACAGCAGGATCTCGCGTTTGTACTTACTGGCGAATTGTTCAAACACGCGCTGCTGCCAGCCTTCGGTCAAATACTGATCCGGCTTCAGGTCCTTATCAAAAAATCCCTGCTCGTTTGGGATGCCCAGGAAGTTCAGGATATCCACGATCATGTCGAGATGCGAAAGCAGAAATACCTGCGACAAGTCCGTGGCGAAGTCCTCTTCACGCGCTTCGATACGCGCCCAAAACCGCGGCTCCGCTTTCCGTAGCGACTCCGAATTCAGCTTCACAAGGTGCGCTCGCAACTTGAAGCGCTCGTACACCTGGTAGGTCTTCAATTTGCCGATGGAGATGCCGCGCACGAGCTGCCGGAACACGTCCGGCCCGAGCGCCAGGTACACATCACACATCTGCATCGTGCCAAGCGTAGCATAGCCAAGTTGATGATTTTTCAGCACCTTGGCGGGCCTGCTACAATCAGAAAGTTTGGGCTGTTATCGCCAGAATCATGAGTAACCTGATTGTGCTCGGAGCACAATGGGGCGACGAAGGAAAAGGGAAGATCGTCGACCTGCTCTCCGAAAAATTCCACGCCGTCGCCCGCTACCAAGGTGGGCACAATGCTGGTCACACGGTTTACATCAAAGATCAGAAATTTATTCTGAAGCTGATCCCCAGCGGCATTCTGCGGCCGGGAGTTCAGGCCGTCATCGGCAATGGCGTGGTGATCGATCCTGCTGCCCTGCTGGACGAGATCTCAGGGCTCGAAGCCGCCGGAATCGATGTGAAATCGCAGCTCAAGATCAGCAACCGGGCTCACGTAATCTTTCCGTTCCACCGCACGCTCGAAAAGATTTCGGAAGCGCGCACCAACCGCATTCCCATCGGAACCACTTCGCGCGGCATTGGCCCCTGCTATGAGGATAAGATCGCCCGGCGAGGCATTCGAATCGCCGACCTCGTCGACCAGGACTTCGCCGATCTCTACTGCGCGCTCGCTGAAGATAAGCAACTCATCGCCCAGGCATTCCAGCTTACGGAGCGCGTCGATTTCCAGGAAATCTTAGATCGCTACCGCGACTTTGCCGAACAGATCCGGCCGCTCGCTTGCGACACCGCGCATCTGCTGAACGGAATGATTCGGGAAGGGAAGAGCATTCTGTTCGAAGGCGCGCAAGGCACCATGCTCGATATCGATTTCGGCACCTATCCGTTTGTGACCAGTTCGAGCGCGGCCGCCGGAGGAGCCTGTACCGGAACGGGCGTGCCTCCGAATAAGATCGATGGCATTATCGGCGTTTCGAAAGCGTACATCACGCGCGTCGGCGCCGGGCCTTTCCCTTCCGAAGATCTGACCGAAATGGGCGAGAAGATCCGGAAAGCCGGTAACGAATATGGATCGGTTACTGGACGGCCGCGCCGCTGTGGCTGGTTCGATGTTCCGCTCCTGCGCTACACGGCCGAAGTGAACGGCTTCGACAGCCTGATCATCACCAAGCTGGATGTGCTGGACGATCTGCAGGAGATCCCGGTCTGCGTGGCTTATGAAGTGGACGGCAACGTAATCACGCACATGCCGGCTAGCACGCGCCGCATGGAAAAAATCAAGCCGGTATTCGAAAAACTGCCGGGGTGGAAACAATCGACGCAAGGGACGGCGGATTTCGCGCGATTGCCGTCGAAAGCTCGTGACTATCTGAAGTTTTTGGAAGAGAGGACGGGCGTCGAGATCGGCTCGGTTTCGAACGGTCCCGAGCGTAACGAAACGTTCATCGTGCCTGGATCCAAGCTGGCCCAATTGCTCGCGTAGTGAATATGAACATCCCCGACATTGCCATCACTCACCTTCGCTATCATCGCTGGGCCACGATGCAGGTTATGGACGAAAGCGCCCAGTTGCCTTCGGAGCAGCTTCTGAAGAACTTGCACGGCTCATTCCTCAGCATTTACGATACCCTCGTCCATCTGTATCAAGCAGATTCCATCTGGCTGGACCGTTTGCACCAGCAGCCTACAGGGGCGCTGGAAAAATACGCCGTGCCCGGCTGCATGTATGAATTCCGCGACGCCTGGACGCAAGTGCAAGACAAGATGCTCGCCTGGGCGCAGGAACTCGATGAACAAGGATGGCAGCGCACGCTCTCATACCGGACCCGAGCCGGCGTGCCGTACGATTCACAAGTCTGGCAGATTATTTTGCACGTCGTAAATCACGGAACGCACCACCGCGGACAGGTCACGACCATGCTCCGCCAGCTTGGCATCAAACCGCTGAACCTCGATCTGATCGCATTTTACCGAAACGCGTAATAAGTTTGCCTAATTGCTTTGCCATTGGGGAGCGCGAATCCGTCAGAAGAGTGAATGCAAAATGATATGAACAGACGAGACTTTCTCTTGTCCGGTGCTGCGGCTCTCACGGCAGCGCGATCCAGAGTAACCATTCATCGGCTGCCGGAAACAGACTCGCATTACCGCCATGTAAAGTCTTACATCGAAGATACGCCGCTTCCGGAATATCGATGGGCCTCTTCACAGGCCTACGAAGCCTTCCGTGACATGAAGTTTGGTGTTCGGATTCACTGGGGCATCTACTCGGTTGCCGGATATGACAAAGAATCCTGGCCCTTTTTGGAAAAATCTTTCGCCGAAAGAGCGCAATACAACCAGCTTTATAAAACGTGGAATCCGCGCGGGTTCGATGCCGATGCCTGGATGAATCTCTTCGTCGAAAGCGGTCTCAAGATGTTTGCGTTTACCACCAAGCATCACGAGGGCTTCTCGATGTTCGATACGAAGACCCGAGTGCGATCCCGGGCAAATTGGAGTGCCGCAGGCGGCCCGAAAATGGAAACCTGCGATCTTGGCTACAGCATCATGGAAACGCCGTTCAGACGGGATGTCGTAGGCGAACTCTGCCATGCCGCCCACCGGCGCAATCTGAAAATCGCCCTCTATTTCTCTCATCCCGATTGGTACGACGCCGACTTCCGTCCATATGTGTATCACCCGCTGCAGGTGCCTTCGTCGCAGGAACTAACTCTTGACTACGAAGCCGCCAAGCGGAGGCTGGGCGATCGCCTGGTCATCGTTCCGGATCCCACTCCCGCCGAGGTAAATCGCATGATCCTGCGGCACCGGATGCAGTTGAAGGAGTTGCTGACGAACTATGGCCGCATCGACATGCTCTCGCTCGATATGTGGCTGGGCCCTAAGGTTTGGCCGGAATTGCGCCAGACTATCCTGGAACTCCGCAAGATTCAGCCTGATGTGATGCTTCGCGCGCGCGGCATCGGCAACTACGGCGACTATTACACGCCGGAGGGCTTCGTCCCCGGCAGCAAAGAAAATACCGACATGCCGTGGATGGTCATCTATCCTCTGGCCCACGGCTTCTCCTACGATCCCGACCCCGCCCATTACAAGGGAACCGGCTGGATTGTCAAAAGTCTGGTCGATGCCGTCGCAAAAGGCGGAAGCTTTCAGGTGGGCATCGGGCCCGACGCCCACGGAAAATTTCACCCTTCGGCGGTGCAGCAGTTAAGAGAGACCGGGCAATGGCTGAAAGTGAATGGCGAAGGCATTTACAGTACGCGTGCACGCGATGGAGCCCTCTGGAAGGAAGGCGACGACATCCGCTTCAGCCGCACAAAGGATCACCGCTACATCTACGCATTCTCGCTGAAATGGCCCGGCGACCATATCGCTTTCAAATCGGTCAGACCGAAGCCGGGCTCAAACATTACCATGCTCGGCGCGACCCAGCCGCTCGCCTGGCGCAATGACCCGACCTACGGACTCGTCATCGAAATTCCCACTACGCTGCAAGATCAATCCAAACGCCCCTGCAAATACGCATACGCCTTTCGAATCGAAGCAACGGCCTGACGCCTTCCTCTGGGAAACGCTTCCGACAGAACCTTGAGCGTAAGCGAGGGGTTAATCTTACTTTAGAAAACGTTTACGAAGCTGGGAGGTCTTGTGAACCGGTCTGTCCGCTCTGTCGCATTCCTTCTGTCGATCTGCGCCGGCATCGCCAGCGCGCAGATCTCCACCGCCACTCTGCAAGGCACGGTGACCGATCCGACGGGCGGTGTGGTAGCCGGCGCGACCGTAACCGCCAAAAACCTGGGAACTCAAGTCGTTCGTTCCTTCACCACCGACAAAAACGGCGAATACACCATCCCCGATCTGCCCGTAGCGCATTATTCCGTCTCCATCACGGCTCCCGGATTCAAAACCTACACTATTCAAGATGTAGAACTGCAAGTCGCCCAACGGGCCACCGTCAACGCCACGTTGCAGGTTGGCGGTGTCGAGCAGGAAGTGACGGTCGGCGCCACTGCACCCATGGTCGAAACATCCGAATCGTCCGTCGGCCAGGTGGTCAACCCTTCAACCGTCGAACACATGCCGCTCAACGGCCGTAATTTCTGGCAGCTTACGAGCCTGACACCCGGCGCGACGTATACTCCGGGCGGCCAGGGAACGCGGACCGGCGGCAGTTCCATTCGTTCCTCCGCTGTGAATGTCACCGTCAATGGAACTGCCCCGAATCAGACCGGCTGGTATCTGGATGGCGCCTTCATCACGGAAATGCAGACCGGTGGTACGCTCATTCAACCCAATGTCGATGCGCTCCAGGAATTCAAGGTCGAAAGCTCGAACATGTCGGCTGAGTATGGCCATACTCCAAACGTGGTGAACGTAACCCTTAAGAGTGGAACGAATAGCTTTCACGGCAGCGGGTTCGAATTTCTGCGCAATTCGGCCTTCGATGCGAAGAACTTTTTCTATGTACCTCCCGTCGGCTCGCATCAGGCGAATGAGCCTTTGCGCCGGAATCAGTATGGTTTTACGCTGGGCGGCCCCATTCGCCGCGACAAAACGTTCTTTTTCGTAGACCTGGAGCGAACCGGTCTCCTGCAAGGTGTGGATTTCAACAACGTGGTCCCGACCTTGGCCGAGCGCGGGGGTAACTTCAGCGCGCTCCCAAAGAAACTCCTGAATCCGACGGGAGGCTACAAGCCCTATGCCGGCAACATCATTCCAGCCTCGTCGTTCTCTCCGCAGGCGCTGTTTTTCCTGAAATATCTACCCACTCCGAACACGACACAAGGTTCCGCCAGTTACTCGGCGCTCACCAATAATCTGCTGCAGCATCAGATACGCGGCGATGCGCGAGTCGATGAGCAGATCACCGCTTCCACCCAGTTGATCGGTCGTTATTCCATCAACAACAACGACGAGAACGATCCCAATCCCTACCTGACTCTCGGCTCGTTTCCGCTGCATAGCCGTGCTCAGAACGCAACCGTTTCGCTGACTCACATCTTCAGCCCGCACCTGCTCAACGAAGCGCGAGCCTCGTACTACCGCAGCTATTTTTACTTCGGCGGCACGCTGCAAGGTACGAACTTCAACCAGCTTGCCGGCGTGCAAGGCTTCAATGACACAACGTCCATCTACAGCTTTCCGCAGATCACGCTGACCGGCTACTCGACATTCACAGGCTCTCCTTCAGACCAGCGGCCAAAGCAGAATCGCATTCGGAATTTGCAATACGCCGACAACGTGAGCTACACCTCCGGACGCCATAACATCAAAGTGGGCGCTGAGTTGATTCATGAAACCGCAGGCTTTATCAATGGCTCCCGCTCTGTTGGAATTTTCAACTTCGTCGGCACTTATACCGGCGACGCTTTTGGCGATTTTCTCCTCGGTTATCCCGACAACGTCACCCGCGACTATTTCAAGGAGCTCAATGGGGATTACCAAAGCTTCTGGGGCTTTTACGCCCAGGATAGTTTTCGCGTCACATCCAACCTGACGCTCGATCTGGGTGTGCGGCTCGATCTGAACGGCTTCTACAATGGCATCCGCGGCCAGAAGAGCGCGATGAACCTGACCAATGGCCAGCTGATTATTCCCTCCTCCATTGATCCCAACGTGCAGCCGTTGACCCCCGTGCTGTTGAACCTGTTTTCTGACCGTTTCACCTACACGAAGAATCTCGGCCTGCCGGATTCCATTCAGCCAATCCAAAAGAATTGGGCGCCCCGCGTAGGTTTTGCCTGGACGCCATTCGGCGGAACAAACTTCGTCATACGCAGCGGTTTTGGAATTTTCTATGCGTTTCCCGACAGCAACACGATAAACAATACCGTTGCCACCGTTCCGTTTATTGCATCATCCACCGTTACGAACGATCGTCCGCCGTTGGCTCCGCGGCGCACCTGGGCCAATTATTTTCTTGGCCAGCCCAATGTCACAGCGAATACGGCGGGCGCCGTATGCTCCTTTGGATATGTGGCGCTTTCGTGCGCGACTCCGGATGTCGATTCAGGCTCGATTGTCTTCAGAAGTCAATCGGTGAGCGAATGGAATCTCTCTGTGCAGCGGCAGCTCACCAGTTCCACGTCGATCGACGTCGCCTACGTGGGTAACAAAACCACTCATCTCAACCAGAACATCAATATCAACGATCCCGTTCCCGGCCCCGGAAATATTCAGGCCCGGCGCCCCTATCCACAATGGGGGCCCATCACCTACGCTGTCTTCTCAGAGAACGCGAACTACAATGCGCTCCAGGCCAAATATGAGTCCCGGAATTGGCACGGACTCAACACTCTTATTTCCTATGCTTGGTCCAAGTGCATCGATTCCGGCAGCCTGCAAGGCGGAACCACGCTGCTGCTCCTGAATCAGAATCGCGGACCCTGCAACTACGACTTGCCCCAAACCTTTACCGGAAGCTTCGATTACGCGCTTCCCTTCGGCCATGGAGCGCGTTTCCTGAGCGGCGCCAACCGTTTCGTCAATGAGCTTGTAAGCGGTTGGGAGGCGACGGGAATCGTTACTGTTCAATCCGGCATTCCATTCACGCCCACCATCAACGGAGATGTGGCCAATACGGGCGTCAGTAGTCAACGCCCGAATGTTCTGGGAAGCCCCATCTATGTGGGCCAGCCGGCGTGTTGGTTTTACGTTGCTGCGAATTCCGCCTGTACTGCCCTCGATCCAGGCGCGACCAGCACTTTCGCCACTCCCGCGACGTACACTTACGGAAATGGCGGCAGAAACATTTTGCGCGCGAACGGCCTCAACGAATTCGATTTCAGCTTGCTTAAGACATTTCCAATCGATGAAGTGCGCCGACTCCAACTTCGGGCTGAGGTCTTCAACATTCTGAACCATCCGACCTTTTCAGCGCCCAGTTCCGCTATTAACAGCTCCTCCGGCGGTCAGGTAAGCTCAACATTGAATGCCGCGCGCATCATCCAGCTTGGAGCAAAGTTTATCTTCTAAATGCTTCCGCCATGCTTAACCGAAGAACATTTCTCGCCTCGAGCGCAAGCCTTTGCATGTTGAAGCCGGCGCTTCCAGCCGCCAGTGAGTCCAAATTGAAAGTCTGTATCTTCTCGAAACATCTTCAGTTCTTACAAGGCGCTCAACTCGCGCAAGCCGCCGCCGATATGGGCTTTGATGGAATCGATCTGACCGTCCGCAAAGGCGGTCACGTCGAACCATCGCGTGTGAAACAGGACTTGCCCGGATTAGTTGCCCTGATTCACGAGCATGGCCTCGAAGTCCCGATGATCACCACCGACATCGTCGATGCCAACACTCCTTACACCGAAAATATCCTGCAATGCATGTCGGAGCTGGGCATCCATCATTACCGCTGGGGCGGCTTCAAATATACCGACGATGTTCCCATTCCGAAACAGCTCGACGATCTGAAGCCGCGCGTCGCCAAGCTGGCGGCCCTTAATGCCCGCTACCGCGTCGGCGCAATGTACCACACGCATTCCGGCATCGATCTGGTCGGCGCTCCCATTTGGGATCTTCACGAACTGCTCACCGGATTCGACCCGGCCGCGGTCGGCGTCAATTACGATATCGGCCACGCCACCGTGGAAGGTGGGTTTGGCGGCTGGATCGATAGCTTCCGCGTCACCGGTCCGTATCTCCGCGGGATCGCGGTCAAAGATTTTCTCTGGGAGAAGAACGCGCATGGCCAGTGGCGTCCGGCTTGGAAGCCGCTCGGCGCCGGAATGGTAAACTTCCCGCGCTTCTTTGAAATGGTAGCCGCCGCGCACTTCTCCGGTCCGCTGCAGCTCCATTTTGAATACCCGCTACAGGGCGCGAATGAAGGCGCGAAGACCGTGAGTAACCCGCAGGAAGTGTTTCAAGCGATGACTCGCGATCTGAAACGTCTGCGAGCCTATCTGTCGCAAGCGGGGTTGGCGTAAATTCTTTTGCAGCGCCCGCTCACGGCCTCTCGACAGCGCTGGTTGATGATCTCGCTCGCGTTCTTCGCGACCGCGATCAATTACCTCGATCGACAGACTCTCTCCGTCGCTGCGCCCGCACTGATCGACCAGTTCCACATGAGCAATGTTGCCTACTCGCGCGTGCTCTTCGCATTCCTGCTCTCCTACACAATTATGAATGCCGTCTCGGGGCCATTGATCGACCGTCTCGGAACGCGAACAGGCTATGCGCTCTGCATTGCATGGTGGTCCGCGAGTTCGGTATTACATGCTTTCACGAGGGGAGCACTGAGCCTCGGCGTCTTCCGGTTTCTGCTGGGAATCGGCGAGGCAGGGAACTGGCCCGCGGCTCTCAAAATCGTTGCCGAATGGTTTCCGGAACGCGAGCGCGCTCTCGCCTCGGGCCTATTTAACAGCGGTTCGTCCGTTGGCGCCATTGTTGCGCCCCCGCTCGTTGCATTTATTATCTTCCGATTGGGCTGGCCCTCTGCCTTTGCTTTGGTTGGCATTCTTGGATTTTTATGGCTCATTCCATGGCTAAAGATCTACCGCACTCCGGCGGCCTTGGTCCAGGCCGAAAGTCTTGCCCCTCCTCCAAATGCCTGGAAGCTCTTCAAGACACGGTTCGTCTGGAGCTTCACTCTCTCCAAGGTCTTCATGGATCCTGTCTGGTACTTCTATATTTTCTGGTTTCCGGAATACCTCCGCCGTGCCCGCTATTTCGATATGGCGGAAATCGGTGAATACGCTTGGATACCGTTCTTCATTGCGGCCAGCGGCAACGTGGTCGGAGGAATTGTTTCTGCCTGGTTCGTTCGCCGCGGAATGCCGGTCACGGTTGCACGAAAACTGGCCGTCACAGTCTTCGCGGTCTGCATGACCGCCGCGATTCCGGCCGTGTTGACGTCTTCGGCCTGGATCTCGATTGCGCTGGTCTCGATTGCGATGGCCGGCTACACCGGGAGCCTCGCGAACATGCTCGCCTTACCCACCGATGTGTTTGCTCGAAATGCAGTCGCGTCCGTCTATGGCCTCGCCAGCATGGGCGCCGGTTTCGGCGGCATGCTCTTCAGCTTAATTACCGGCTGGGCGGTCGATCACTTCTCGTACACGCCCGTCTTTATCGGATTCGGAATCCTGCCCCTCATCTGCGCGCTCATTCTGTGGGTCGTGATGGGCCCGTTGCGCAATCCGCGAGACTTAGCCGCCGGATGAATCGTCTCCCGGCTTCACGGCTTCTTATACTTCTCTTTCGGGTCCAACGTCATTCGAAAATTCCCCGATGATGTTGTATCCACGAATTCGATCGTCAAACTCCCTACGCCTTCGAAGTGGTTGTAACGCCAATCCTCAAACGGATAAGTTGCAGCCGTGCCGCCGCCTTCCGAGTCGGGCCGCTGGTAACTGCCACCGGACGGATGAGAATCGATTTCATCTGGTGGACCGTATTTAATGTAAATGCGCCCGCGATCCGTTCTCCAACCCTGCGCCTTCCCTGCAAAATGATCGTTGGCAAAGGCGATTCGGCGATAGTGCTCTTCCTTAAACTCGTTCTCAGCCGTGCCCGGTGTCGGATCGCGGCGTGCCCAGAACTGCTCCACAAAGTGCTGGCGTTCTGGGTCCGTCTTCAGGCGTTCGAAGGCAGCCCTCTCCTCATCCGAGATGATATAGACCACATCCTCATTGAGCCATTTCTGCCACGGATCATTTACGGTTTGCTCCGTTTGCTTCGACACGTGCGTCGGGTTGTGATTATTTCCGTGCCACGCAGCCAGCCCCATGGCGGTACTCGCCATCAGGATCACCGCTCCGGCAACGGACACCCACATACTGTGAGGTTGTTTCGGATAGAGCAGACGCTGAACGCGTTTCATGAGATTTCCTCCTCCCGCGGCAATTGCCGCTTGTGCTGTGGAGCGTTGTTGTTCCAATGTGCTCAGGGCCGATGCATAATCGTAGGCATCGCCTCTCAACTCGACTACCATGTCATCGCAGCAATTTTCGCGCTCGGCTCGGATGACGTGCGAAATCCACCATACGGCCGGATGGTAGAAAAGCAAACCTTCAATAACTCGCTGGCAAACATTCACCAGATAATCTGCGCGCCGGATATGTGCCAGTTCGTGCAAGAGAATTGCTTCTACGTGGGCCGCTGGCAACCCAGTAAGAAAGCCGAGCGGCACAAAGATAGCCGGTCTGAGATGGCCAACCACAACCGGCGTATTAGCCAGCAAGCACTCAAATAACAAAACCGGGCGTGAAATTCTTAGCTCAGCCGCGAGCCTTGCAATACGGCGCTGCCAGTAATCGGGTGCATGCCAAACTCCGCGCTGTCGCATTCTGTGTAACGACAGCCATCCCGACGCATAGCGCAAATAAAAGAAACAGACTCCCCATATCCAAATCGGAGTGAGTCGTGGGATCAGAATGCCGAGATCGGGGAAGCGATCGAAGTTCCCGCCTGTAAGTGGCCTCGCGTCCCATGGCGGTAGGGTGATTCTAGCCAGCGTTCCTGCGGCGCTGCCGCGCTCCGGCAAAAAGCGAACGAAGGTAAGGATGAAACTCGCGAGCATCACGAACATTGCCACACAGCCGGCCACATACCGGATGCGTGATGACCGGACCGAAAGAAGTATCACTCCGAAAACGCCCGCAATGAGGCCGCCTTCCCAGATGGAATGGATCAGGGCCCAACCGAGAGCCTCCTGTACGCTCATTTGGACCTCTTTGCATATTCATCGAGGAGCTTGCGAAGCTCCGCTAACTCGGACTTGGTGGCCTTTTTGGCGGAGAGAGCCCCGAGGAGAAGCGCCTTGGCCGAGCCGCTAAACGCGCGTTCCAACAAATGACCAGCCAGTTGCCGCTGTGTCCATTCGCGCGGCCTCGCAGCCTTGTAGATGTGAGCGCGCTGCTCTTCATCGCGAAGAACAAGCCCCTTCTCCGCCATGATCTGCATGAGTTTCAAGATGGTACTGTACTGGGTCTGCCGCCGCTGATTGATTGCTTCATGCACCTGCCTGACGGTCGCCGGACCGGTGTTCCATAACACCGCTAGTATCTCCAGTTCGGCATCCGTCGGTCGTGGTGGCTGCTCGCCTCCGGCCATATACGAAGACCTTACTACGAAGTGCTTCGTATGTCAATAGACCACAGCTACAGAACCCTGAGCGTAAGCGAGGGGTCTTCTATGTCGCGCAGCCTGGTCATTCCTCACGCGCATTCGCCTTGCCTCTTCCCGCTCGAAGCTCGGCAGACCCGCTGCTGCCAGGCGCCAACTCTCCGCGGTCCAGCATGCTTGCATCAAGACGGTATTTGAATGTTCCGAGGAGCGAAGTAGAATATGCCCAAGCTCGTGCGCCATAGCATGCCCAAGAATGACGTAGCCGGCTGTATTGACGCGCTGTGTCAAGCCTTCCACGCGATCATAGAAGATCAAAACATCAGCCCCATGTTGGGCAAACGGTAGAGAATACCCCAAGGCGCCTGGATAAGCGCTTGCCGGCGTCCGCCGCATCAGCCGGATTACCAGGTACGGTCGCTCATCTCGCTGCCGGAACGCTGCGGCCGTCATATCGGTCCCCTGATCCTCCGGCGCTTCGACCGGAGGCTGCTCCCAAGTGATCCGGATTCCTGCCGCTCGGAACAGCCGGCTGGCTTCCATCATCGCCGAATGAAGAACTGCTGCGGGTACCTGAGCCTGATCATATAAGCGAACGGAAACCGTCTGCCCCGGTCCGGTTTTGCCATATCCGCAACCGGCCAGCAGTGCCAATGTGCCCGCGAACGTCGTGGTCCGTAAAAAGCTGCTCATGCCCTGACCTCCTGTGGTCACGAACAGCCTCGGCGAGGTCAGGCGCAGTCTCCAGAGATCGAAGCTTGGTTGTCTCTGACTTGCTCCTGTCTGCCCAAGTCATTGCAGACACACAGGATCGTGCGAAGTCTGTCCCGCCTGACCCGCGCTTGCGGCGTGCCTCAGAGCCGCAAGACAGAAATCTGACTTGTCGAATGCGGAGGGAAGGATTATGATCCAGAGTTACTGGGCAGACACTATGCCGGAAATCGGGCAGCAACGTCCGGCTGCTTTTCAGTTCGGCGTCTTCGAACTAAATCCGCAGACAAGAGAACTGCGAAAGCAGGGTGTGAAGCTTAAGATACAGGATCAGCCGCTCCAAATTCTCTTTCTTCTGCTGGAGCATCCCGGCGAAATTGTCACGCGCGAGGAAATTCAGAAGCGCCTCTGGCCCGAGAACACCTACGTCGATTTCGATAACGCCATCAACAGCGCCGTACGGAAGCTGCGGGATGCGTTAGGCGACAGCCCGGAGAATCCACGCTTTATCGAGACGATAGCGCGCCGCGGATATCGGTTCATTGCCCCAGTGAATGGCCCGGTTCCCCTTCGGCCCGTAAGGACTTCCAGCGCTGAAGGGAAGGAACGGCGAGTTCCGATCCAGAAGCGGGTCTGGGTCGTACTCGCAGCCGCACTGGTTTTCGTAATCGGGGCCGGAGTGCTTTACCGACACTATCCCGAACGAAGCCGCACCGTCAGCGATGTTTTGCCGCCTCCCGTGCCGCTAACCAGCTATCCGGGCTTTCAGTGGTCGCCGAGTTTTTCGCCCGACGGGACCAGAGTTGCGTTTACCTGGCACGAGCCCGGCAAACGTCCCGGCATATATGTCAAGCTGATTGGTCCCACCGATCCCGTCCGCATCACGTCCGGCGAAGAGAGCGATTTCGCTCCGGCGTGGTCGCCGGATGGCCGGTGGATCGCTTTCCTGCGAGCGAAAGGGCCGCTCACTTGCGCTGTCATGCTGATTCCATCGTTGGGCGGCACAGCCAGGGAGTTGACGCGCTTACAACTCGATACCTTTCGATTCATGTACGACCGGCCGTGGAGCGCAAGTGCTCCTTTCCTAGCATGGTCTTCGTATGGCCGGTGGCTGCTGGCAACCGAGCAAACCGGCCCCGTATGCCTAGTTGCGAACGAGAAGATGAGAATCGTAAGGTACTGTGTATTTCACCCAGCAGATGCCGAGTATTTATTATAGGGTCAATAATTACCCGGTTATATCTGTCGGTGTGGCAGAGGGTGGATTATTTGCGGGAGGCATATGGGACTATGACTCTGTGAATGGAAACTCGGTCGGTTCGCTTGTAGAAGGATGGCTCGGCGGGGAGGGGCCGGTGGTCGGGGCTGCCAAGATAATATCGGCGACTGATACCAGTATTCTTAAGAGCTTCTTGGGCTTCGGCGGGCTTGGCATCAGTGCAGGACCTCTCGCGGGCCTTCAGGTTGGCTTTGCCGGAGGCACGGGCCTGGAGTGGAGCGTTTGTAGAAGGGCACGTTAGCTTGCGGGCCGTCGGCATAGGAGCTTACACCTGCAGCTGTTCCGAAGGAAATTTAGTCATGAGCGCGGGGCCCATCGGGAGTGAGTATCCTGGAACAGCGGTTGCTGTGGCTATGGCATCCTTTTTCGCACTCCTTCTCGGGAGGTCCTTGCTGTCGCTTTTAGATACAGACGTGACCAAACGACTCGGCAAAGCTATAGGGTAAGTCTTTGGGTGGCGATCGGAGCTGCCTACCTGCTCGGAATAACTCTCTGGGCAATTTGGAATCGTCGGTAGTGTGTCTAGAGGGCCTCCAAATCACGATTGTCGATCCGGATTCAGGTCATGCTATGTTGTTTCGGAAAATGAATTGACTCTCGTAACAAAGGGTTGCTTGAAAAGAAAACACCCTGCTTGCTTCGCAGAAGCAAGCAGGGTGTTTCTATGTCCCGAATAACGAGCCGGTGTATTACGCCGGCTGCGGACTCTCGCCGCCCACTAATCCCGGCAGTGGCCCGCTCGGATGCGGCGCAATCACCGTGCCGCCATCCGGAGGCGTCGTCGTTGTGGTTTTCTGGCCCGCCGCAACCTTCGGCAGCGTCTTGCCATTGATCAGATCCAGCACTTCGGCGCCATCCAGAACCTCGCGCTCGAGCAAGGCTTCGGCAATGCGCACCAAGGCTTCCGAGCGCTGTTGAATAATCTCCTTCGCCCGGTTGTACCCATCCTCGACCAGCTTTCGCACTTGCTGATCGATTTTGATGGCGGTCTCTTCGCTGTAGTCGCGGTGCTGTGCGATCTCGCGGCCCAGGAAGATCTGCTCGTCTTTCTTGCCGAAGCTGAGCGGGCCAAGCTCGCTCATGCCCCACTCGCAGACCATCTTGTGGGCCATTTCGGTCGCGCGCTCGATATCGTTGCCCGCGCCGGTAGTCATCTGGTCGAGGAAGATTTCTTCCGCGATGCGTCCTGCCATCAGAATGGCGAGCCGTGCTTCCAGATACTTTTTATCGTGCGATAGTTTGTCGTCGAGCGGCAACTGCATCGTCAAACCCAACGCCATGCCGCGCGGAATGATCGTAACCTTGTGCAGCGGGTCGGCATGTTCCATCAAGGCCGCCACCAGAGCGTGGCCGGCTTCGTGGTACGCCGTCATGCGCTTTTCTTTGTCGCTGATGATCATGCTCTTGCGCTCCACGCCCATCAGCACTTTGTCTTTTGCCAGCTCGAAATCGTACTGCGTGACCACCTTGCGATTCTGCCGCGCGGCCACCAGAGCAGCTTCATTCACCAGATTTGCCAAGTCAGCGCCCGCGAATCCCGGAGTTCCACGAGCGATCACTGATAGGTCGACGTCATCGGCCAGCGGGGTCTTCTTCGTGTGCACTTTCAGGATGCTCTCGCGGCCGCGAACATCGGGCCGGTCCACCACGACGCGCCGGTCAAAACGGCCGGGCCGCAGCAGTGCCGGGTCCAGCACGTCCGGACGGTTCGTCGCCGCTACAAGGATCACGCCTTCGTTCGATTCGAAGCCGTCCATCTCGACCAGCAACTGGTTCAAGGTCTGCTCGCGCTCATCATGGCCGCCGCCGAGACCCGCGCCGCGGTGCCGTCCAACGGCGTCGATTTCGTCAATGAAGATGATGCAGGGAGCGTTCTTCTTGCCCTGCTCAAACAGATCCCGGACACGGCTCGCGCCGACGCCCACAAACATCTCCACGAAGTCTGAACCGGAGATGGAAAAGAACGGTACGTTCGCCTCTCCCGCGATCGCCCGGGCCAGCAAAGTCTTGCCGGTTCCTGGAGGACCGATCAGCAAAACGCCTTTGGGAATGCGCCCGCCGAGCTTTTGAAATTTCTGCGGCTCCCGCAGGAACTCAATGATCTCCTGAAGCTCTTCCTTCGCCTCTTCCACTCCGGCGACATCTTTGAAGGTGACCTTCTTTTGCTGCGAGGAATGCAGCCGGGCACGGCTCTTGCCGAAGCTCAACGCCTTGTTCCCGCCGCTCTGCATCTGCCGCATCATGAAGATCCACAGCCCGAGCAGAATCAAGATCGGGACGGCGTTGAACAGAATTCCAATCCATCCATTGCCTGTGGAGTCTTTCCAGGTGTATTTAACGCCTTTTTCTTGCAGCAGGTCATAAATATGCGGGTAATTCGGAGGAATTACGGTGTGGAACGGCTTCGATACGCCGCCCTCCACCAGCGTGCCCTGCACATCGGTGCCGGTGATGTTGGCTTCCTTGACCTTTCCGTCCTGCACGTAAGTTACGAAATCGGAAACAGAAAGATTGGTGGGGGTTGGACCTCTGCCGGTCTTTACCGCCATGTACACCAGGACAACCGCACAAATAATGACTACCCAGAAAACTGCGGTCTTTACATTTGAACTCATGAAATCACCTTCTGCCGGCTAACCTCTTGCCGGCACCGGATGGAACCATCCGCTTCCCTCATAATGAATGACGTAATTCTTCTACCTTTCGATTCAGAGCAAGGCCTTTAACACAAGTTGGATTGGTAGATCAGGCGGACTGTGTGACGGCTCTGACCCGAGCCTTTGAATTTAGCTGCAATACCAAACCGGCGAACCCAAACGATCTCTTCTCCTAGCACGACCACTGGCCAGTGCCGGCGCTCCCAGAGGACAACACGATACTCCTGAAAGAGCGACTTTATCTTTTCTGCCCCTGCATGCCCGGGCCGCTGTATCTCGTCGCCGGGTTCCCAATTGCGTACGTAAAATGGACGCGGCGTACTCTCACCAGTTAGCGCTTCAGCGTCCAGGTCCTCGACTTCAACTGCTCCCTTGAAATTAGCACAAAATTGTACCGCATGTTGCGCCCAATCCACATAAATTGTCCCCGCCCCGAAGGGCAACCGGTGCTCCTCGCCGAGCCGCAGATCGACCCGGTAATGGCGCCCCCCGGCAGCCAGTTGCCCCGGCCGGGTCAACAGTAAAGTATCGAACGAACGGATCGCGTCTACGCCCGGCACCAGCACCCGGTCATGCGCTTGGGAGCTATTACAAAGGTTCAGGATGGCCTCGATATGCTGAAAATCAATCGACCGTAAGTCCCCGCGAACGTCTTTGAGGGCGCGCCGCACGACCCGCCGCCTTACGGCTGGATGCAGAGCCATCAAAGGGTCGATTTGAAAAAACGAACCCAATTGGCTTCGTCTCGTAATCTGCTGGTAAACCGGTTCAACCTGCTGATTCCAGTAGTCTTCCTCGGCGCTCGCCAAGTTCGCCATGCCCGCCAGAACGTTTTCCAGATTCCGATTATAGGTGTCGGTCAGGGCCGGGATTGTCTCCCGCCGCAAGCGATTTCGGGTGAAGTCCAGGTTTCCGTTCGACGAATCTTCGCGCCACGAAATCCCTTCCGACCGGGCCCAGTCCCGGATTTCCGCCCGGCTGCATGTCAGTAGCGGACGGATGAACCCCTCCGCGGTGACTGGCGTCATCCCGGCCAGACCGGCCAGGCCCGACCCGCGGAGAAATCGAAACAGGACGGTCTCGGCCTGATCGCTGCGGGTGTGTCCCAGCGCAACGGCCGCCAGATGCTGCTCTCTAATGCAGCGGCGAAAGAACTCATGCCGAAGGTCCCGGGCTGCCTGCTCCAAATTCCCTTCGCCGGGATGGCTTCGTTCCACAAAAGCCGGCAGGTGGAGCGATGCGGCAAGCTCACGAACAAAGGCCTCGTCCGCCTGCGACTCCTCGCCCCGCAGTTCGTGGTTCACGTGCAACACGAGGGGTTCGATTCGAAATTTGTCCGCCAACCGGTGCAGGAGATGCAGGAGCGCAACCGAATCGGCCCCTCCGGATACGGCCACGCCAACCCGGCCGCCGTGCCGCAACATGTTATAACGAATGATGATTCCCGCCACCCGGTCGGTCAACGACTCGGAACACCGATGCATCTGAATCCGCCGCTTACTCAAGAAGAGCTCGACCGGCTTGCCTCCCGCGTGAAGGTGCTGTTAATGGACGTGGATGGGGTGCTGACCAACGGACACCTTTTGCTGGTCCCTGGCCCCGACGGAAAAATGGTGGAGACCAAGGGCTTCGATTCCCAGGATGGCATTGCGCTCCGCTGGCTGACCTGGTTCGACATCAAAACCGGCGTCATCAGCGGCCGCGATTCCCCAGCGACCTCCGAAAGGGCCCGCCAAGTGGGCATGACCTGGGTGTTCCAAGGCCATATCGAAAAGATCCCTCTCCTGGAGCGAATTCTCGAAGAATCGAAAGCCAGCCCCGACGAAGTGGCGTATGTAGGAGACGATCTGACCGATGTGGTCATCATGCGGCGCGTCGGTCTCTCGTTTGCGACCGCGAACGCCCGGCCCGAAGTGAAAACCTCCTGCCATGCGATCACGAGCGCTCCCGGCGGTTCGGGCGCCGTGCGCGAAGTTATTGAACTTCTCTTACGAGCGCGCGGCGTCTGGTCGAACTTGCTGGAGAAATACGAGGTGACCCGCTGAACGTCGGATTGATTGTTGTAGCGGCGAATGCTCCCGGCACCTTGCACCGGCTGACCGGCGTCATCGCGGGACATCAGGGCGATATTCGCTCGGTTTCCCTGATTGAGGATCGCCCGGTCGACACGCCCGTCTATTTCGAATTGGATCTGCCGGGCTCGCCGGAGGTTCTGATCTCGGACCTCGAAAAGCTGGACGTGGTCCGCTCCGTCACGTTGGTTCAGTCGCTTCAAAAGATTTACGGCAAACGCGTCATTATTATCGGCGGCGGCGCCCAGGTCGGACAGGTGGCGCTGGGTGCGATCTCGGAAGCCGACCGGCATAACATCCGTGGCGAACACATCTCGGTAGACACCATTCCCCTGGTTGGAGAGCAGACACTGGCCGATGCCGTCCGGGCAGTACGTAGATTGCCTCGGGTTCGAGCCCTGGTTTTGGCTGGATCTTTGATGGGGGGCGATATCGAAGCCGCGGTGAGGGAAGTGCGGGCGGAGGGACTGCTGGTGATCAGCTTGAATATGGCGGGAAGCGTTCCTCAGGCGTCCGACCTTGTTGTGACGGATCCGGTGCAGGCCGGGGTGATGGCGGTGATGGCTGTCGCCGACACCGCCAAGTTCACCATCGAACGTTTACACCGCCGGGTGTTCTAACTTATTGAACCTGAAAAGCGAATTCGCGCAGCAGACGGCCTTCTCCATCGTCTTGCGCAGGGGCATAAAGGCGCACGAAATGCGCACCCGGTTCGGTAATCCGGGGAACTACTACTTCGGCTTGGTCGTGCTGGATGTTGGCGGAGCCTTTCCAGAGTTCAGAGCCGTTGCTATCCACTACTTCGACGCCCACCCGGCCTTCGGCCAAGTCTGCGGCGTTTAAGTGTAAATCCAACGGGCGCCCTTCGGGCACCGTGGGGCTTTCCAATCCGCGGTAAGCGGAGAGATTGACATTAGCGGGCACAAATCGCGGAGCAGCGAGCAGCGCGAGTGCCAGACAGGCTGCGCCGGCAGCCCATGACAGCGTAGGAATGGTGAACCACGATTTCCAGGAATGCTGGCCTTTGGCCGCCTCCCTGGCGATTCGTTCGCTCTCCAATTCCTGGAGAGCGAGCTTCGTCGCGGTGATCTGAAGTTCGAGGTCTTCGAGGCGTGTTATGCAGGATTCACACGCAAGGATATGTGTTTCCACCGCCTCGAGTTCCTCCTCATGGCATTGCTGCAAGAGGAAGCGTTCGAGTGCATCTTCGGCGGGATGATCGAGGTAAGGATCTAGCATCACAACTTGTGAACGATGTTTCGCTCTCTCCATGAAATGGAAGTGTTACGACCCACTTTGGGTTCTCAGGAGGACCGAGAAAATTCCGCTGGTGGCCAGCTTTTTCCTCCCAATCTCTCCGAACTTGGCCTTAGCCCGCGATTTTAGCAGGCGAAATTGCGTTTCTGTAAGCGACATCTCACGGCAGATCTGCTCCTGCGGCTGTTCCTTCAAATAGAACCGGATGAGGATGTCGCGGTCCCGCTGGGAGAGGGATTCAAGCGCGCTCTTCATGAGTTCGGTTTTCTGCCGGAGGATGGCTTCCTGCTCGGGATTTTGCTTCCGGTCTGCAACCGCGATTCCGGTTTCAAGATCGGCCTGTTCGCGGCGGTTATGGACGGCCTGTTCGATATAAGCGGCTACCTGGCGGCGGACCACAGTGCGCACAAATCCCATCAGGCGTTCGGGTTCGCGCAGATCGCCACGCTTAATGGCATTGACAACGATCAGAAACGTGTCGTGTACCTTATCTTCGAGTTCCTGGGGGCCGAGCTGGCGGCACAGATAGTAGCGGATGCCGCGGCTGAACAGCTTGTAGAGCTGCTCCATGCCGGCATCTTCACCAGCTTTGATCTGCGCAACAAGCGCAGCCCAATCCACAGGCGCAAAGGAAGTGGGCCTTCCGGCGTTATCCTGGCTCTCCGGTACTGATGGGGCATCGTCCGAAGCCGTAGTGGGGTAAGGGTTGGTCTGAGTCGCGAACATAGGTACAGCTCACTCCTTGGAAACGATGGAATAGGCAGCCCAGAACGAGGGCGAACTCCGATACCCGGAAGCCCGCTGCATTTCCGCCTGGGTTTCGCTCAGAGCGGCGGCGGCACGCTCGGCGAGAGACCCGTACTGCGCTGCTTTCAGGTGACGGTAAAAAATAGAGAAGAACTGGCCCGAATCGTCGGGAGTGGGCCAAGCGCTTACCACAACGGCGGAGGCGCCGGCCATCAGCCAGGCCCGGCTCAAGCCCATAACGCCGGCGCTCGGAAGGAATTTCCCCTGTTCGGAAGCGCATCCGCTCAGGACCACCAGGCTGCCAGGAACGCGAAGCGCGGCAACGGCTTCCGGGGTGAGCAATTCGGGCATGTTATCGCTGGCAAGGCTCAAAGCCAGGGCGGCCTCTTCCGGCCGGTCATGCGGGCTGACGACGTGTACAGCGAAGTGAATGATTTCCGGGGTGGACGTGAGTGCAGCCCGCAATGAGGCTTGCGAAACCTTAGCGCCCAGGAGCAGTTGCGAATCCGACAGGCCGCTGGCGGTAGCGGCCGCGCGGACCTCCTGGTCACTGCCGACCAATCTTCCGAGTGTGACGGGCGTGCCGGCGGCTCTGGCCTGCAGCAAATTCAGTTTTTGCCGTCGCCTGGAATCCGCCAGATTGTAGATCGGGTCGCCGATTCCGAGAAAGCGCGGCTTGGGGTCCGGTGTCTTGGGCGTCAGTAAGAGCGATTCGCTCGGAATGCTGCGGACATTGTGGAAAGCTATCAGCGGCGCGCCTTGCCGGGCCGGAGATAGATCTGTTAAAGCTGAAAGGGGAATGCTGTCCAAAAGAGCGCCGTCGCGCACGATCAGCCACTCCGGTTTGGCCCACACCCCAGCGTCCAGCTTTCCGAAAATTTGAGTGCTCAGCGAACGCGCAGCAGTACTGGAGTTCTGGCCCGTTTGTACCGCCCGGGTGAACTCATAAGCTTTTGCGCGGATGGCTTCTTCGGCTTGCAATTCGTAGAGGCTCACTCTCTTATCGGTCACAGTCCACAAAAACGACTGGTTTTCGCCCAAGCAAAAACTGAGCAGGGCCTCGTTTTCGCCTAGCCTGGACTGAATATTTCTAAGTGAATTCTTATCTCGGATTTTCTCGGTAGGATTTATAGGACTCCCGGCCGCGGAGTCGATATGGTTTTCGAAATCACTTAACCGGAATCGCAGATCCTCGAGCTTGGCGCTGTCGGCTTTGGAGGGTTTCCCTAAAGTTGTCCGCGCTTGTAGTTCCTGGATCTGCGAAAGCAAATCGAAGTACTGCGCCGGAAGCTGCAGATTTCGTCCGAGCGTCCGGGTCATCTGTTCGCGAAGGCTGGCAGCGCGGTTTTCCATCAGGATTTCCAGCGCTTGGCGGGCCAGCTCGGGAGCTTTATCCTTCAGCGCCAGTTCGGCAGCTAGCAGCGTGTAATCCTGATACACGTCATGCAGATACGCGACAGTCCGGCTGTTTGTGGTGTCGCCCGGGAGGGCGCCGCGACGCCACTCGTCGGCGGCATTTACAGCGCGGCGGAATTCGGCCAGCGCCGTGCGTGAGCTTCCCTCGCATTGGAGGATTTTGGCGCGGATGTGAATCGGATAAAACTGAGGGCTTGTTCTAAAGGAAGGACTCGGAGAAGCGAACGCCTGATCAATCGAATGGAGCGCTGCTTCGCAATTGCCCTTCTTCAGTTCGAGCTCCGCCCTGTGCTCGTTGGTAACAGCCAGTCCATCCTGATCCTGTTTTTGGGAGTAGATCCGGTAGGCGGCGGTGATTTCGGCATCGGCATCGGAGATTTTGTTCGCGCGCAACAACGAAATTCCGAGCTGATCCCGCAGCTTGGCTTCTTGTAAGGGAAGCCTCGCGGCCTGGGAGACGGCAATGCCTTCGCGGTAAATATCCTTGGCCAGAGAAGCATTTCCCGAATCGGCCTCAATGCTGGCCTGATTTAAGAGAGCCTGGGTCAAGTAATCCTTACGCCAGGATTTTCGCAGGTAGTCAACGGCGTGGCCCGCCTCCTCAGCGGCGTAGGGAAAATCGCCGAGCTGATAATAAATGGTTGCAAGATTCCCAGCGGCTGCACCGAGCAGGGTGTAGTCTCCGGTTTGAGATGCAATCGCCTGAACGGTTTCGGAGGAAGCGAGCGCCTCGCGATAGCGGAACAAACGAATCTGGCACCCGGTGGCGGAAAGCAGCGCTTTTGCCTGCCGGTCCGGGTCACCAATTACCTGAGCGCCGTGCGCGGCGCTCAGGAAGGAATGTAGTGCCTCAACAAACTGCCCTCTACTTCGGAATTGCCGCCCTTGTGCCATGGCGGAATCCACTTGGCTGGCCGTCGCCGACGAGTGCTGAGTCTCTGCTGCCGGAAGCAGGCAGACGTGCAAAAGACAAGGCACGCCCAGCGCCGGAAGAGCCAGCGGCAACCACTCAGCGAGTGCCTGCCGGGCCCACTTCAAGAGTGGCAGATACGGTCCTTAGGGGATAGCTCCCCGCTAGAAGTACTTTACCACCGAGAAACGGGAAATTCCAAGTAATTCTTACCTGGTTAGGATCAGTATCCGAAAATCACTCCGAAGATACCGATAATCGACTCGAAAATGACTGGTGGACGCATGTGTTTGGCTGAAATCCTTTCGCCCACGAGAGTACACATGCGGAACCGTTTTCCGGCCGGAATTTTTTCATGCAACTTATTGAAAATAAGGGAAATAATTTTTATGCCAAATTTGTGACTGAGTTTTGGCGTTTCGATTTGGAAGGGAATTTCCAATGCGGAATCCGGATTGGAAATCGGGACGAACTTCAGATTGGGAGTGGAAGAGAAGCGTGCGAGGTGAGTGTGTAAAAACTACACAGCGGCGAGCGCGACCCAGGGGGGCGGCGTGAGCTTACTCTTACGGTAAGATCAGCGGCGTTGTGTCACGGCGCATCCCCCTGATCGCCTCCCAGCCAGGCGCCCAGCCGGTACGACCCGTAGAGGGTGCCGCCATAGATTCCGGCTTCCGCCGCTAATCGCCATGGATTGATGAGATACGTGTTGCCATTGGCGAACGGGTAGACCAGGCCTACACGAAGGCTGCCTTTGCTGTATGTCTCCGCGACCGCTTCCTCGGCATAGCGAAGCAACGTCGAGTGGCGGTAGAAGAACCGACGCGCGTTTTGTCTGAAAACGGTAAAAGCGCTGTCCCCCAGCGGGGTCAGGCAGCGATGGCAGAGCTCGTGCCGCAACGCTTCTTTGAAAGCCTGCGTTCCCGCTTTCAATCCGGGGTTCAACGTGATTTGCCCGTCGAACGATGTATTGCCGAGTACACCCGGCTTGAAGTTCGAGCCCTGGCCCCATTGAATCGGCCGCCCGACGGCGTACATGCCTTCGGTCGCCTCATCCGCAATCGCAGTTTCAATCGCTGCTGCCGCTTCGCGCCCAAGGAGCCGCCTCCCGAATCCGACAATCGGTCCGGCAATCAGGTCTGCCGGTTGGAAGAATGAGGATTCGACGGGAGGTTCGTTGCTTCCCACTACTCTTGCATCCCCGTTGCGGTTGTAGATGGTGATGTTGTTGTCGAAGACCGCATAGCCTATTACGGCACCGGATATGCGATCGAGGATCACGTGGTAATCGTCATCACGGTAGACGTTATTCCATTGATCAACGTGCTTGACCGAAGTACCCGTGTGATAGTGCTTACGCAGGCCCTTCTCGAAATCGGTCAGGCCGTAAGTGGATTCGACGGCGGACATGCAGTCGTGATCGAGGTTGCACGCCCATCCCATCTCTATGTACGGATCGACCTTCTCGCCGGGCTGGGCAGGGGGCCGGTTGAGGATGCCAGCCAGGCCGATCGTATTGGCAGCGGCTCCCACAAAAGATACCGTGCCTGCGACCGCTCCGCCCTGATCGCCGTTCGGGTCCGGCTGGGCGCCCGTTTCATCTGCAAACTTCACCGGGTTGTCCCAAGCGAATGCATACGGGTTTGCGACGGAAGAGCCGGCTCCGGCTCCTTCGGGATCACGTTCGAGAAAGCGGCCAGTGGCGGGATCAAGGACTCGCTCGCCGAGCAGAGTGAGACTGAAGCCGGTGAGGGTGTGTCCTCCATTCCACTGGCGCGGCCACCAAAAGAGCGAGGTGCTGTGAAGTGAATCGGCGACCACCTCGCCGAATGCGGAGTATGCGATCGTCTGCTTGGGTTTATTGTCGGCGCCCAGCACCGCGCGTGTGGCTTGATAGTCATCGACCGGATAGAGCACCACGCGCTGCCCGGAATTTGAGCGGCGCACGGCGGCAACTCGCCCCATCGGGGAGGTGATGGAGCGCTCTATGTAGCTTTGGAACCTGGCTCCGGAGTCACCCACAGTCAACGGATGTCCGGCGGCATCGAAGTACTCGACGCGCGCACTGGTACCGCCGAACAGATGATCGCGGCGGTCGACACCGCTCTGGACCAGGCGCAAGTCGGCCAGCGCTCCAAGCGGGTCATACGAGAGAGACATCGTTTGCCCGGCTTGGTCACCCGATGTGAGGCGCCCGGATCCGTCATGCACGAACAGCGCATGGCGATCCGCGATCCCGGCCACGTTGCCCAGAGCATCGTAGCGGTACTGGCATATGCCGGCAGGCGACACTGGCGGGTCCGGCACGATCCCGGCGATTGTGGTGATATTGCAGATGCGATCCGGGTCGAATTTATAGGTGTCGATAGCGGTGGTCTTTTGTGCCCGATAATCCAGAATCGTGTGCACGTTGCCGAGTCCGTCGTAGTTATACCCGGTATCGGCGAGAATACTTTGATCGTGCTGCACGGTCGCACGCGCAAGGGCATTCCGCGCGTCGTATTGATAAGCAGTCACGGTCGAGGGCGAGCCGTCGAGCGGGCCTGTTTCCGAAAATCCTTTGAGCAGCAGGCCGGCGTCATATCCGGCCAACAGCAATTCGCGCACACCGCTCGCCGTCTGAATTTTTTTGCCCAACAACTCGCGGCGAGCGTCGGGCCGGTAACTGTAAGTTTCGATGGCGCCGTTGCCCAGCCTTGCCTGCAATACCCGGCCGAATACATCGGTTTCGAGCGCACGCCAAACTTCTAATGAACCCGACTGATCCATGAAACGCACGCTGCGCGGCCGTCGCGCGGTGTCGTAGGCATAGGCGATTCGCTCCGGCACATGGTTCGTGTCCGGAAGCAGAAGGTCGAGACTCTCGATTTCTCCTGAGGGCCCGAGTACCTGGCGCTCCGCGTAGTAAGGCGCATTGCCGCCTTCTGACCGGCTTACGGCCGACAATCTTCCGAGTCCGTCGTAACCGAGGAATACCGAGCGCTGCGGCGTGCGTGCGTAGGCGAGACGTCCCGCGAGGAAGTTGCTGTCGAGCTGCTGCGGAAGACCTGAGCTTTGATCATAGAAGTAGTCGTGCACACTCTCATCAATGGTTTGCCCATTTTGTATTTCTTCTGAGTGAGTGAGGCGTGAAAGCCCGTCATAGCGAAACTTCTTACCGCGCATGATGCTCACAATGCCCGTGCTGTCCCGCCAATCGACGGCGGTCAGGTTTCCCCATGCGTCATAGGTGTTGTTCCTGCTGACTCCCGCGGGCTCTTGCAGTGTCAGTAGATTGCCGAAGGAATCGCTCACGAACTGCCACATGGCGCGGCCTGTCTGGCCTTGGGGATCGCCGAAGCGGGTTACCGAGGCAACATTGCCGAGCGGATCGTAGATGTACTGCATCAGTTCGAGCTTCGTGTTATTCCGGGACCGCGAGGTCTCGAGTACAGCCCCTGTTCCTGAAAGGCGCATTTCGTCGAAAGCTCCGGATTGCGGCTTGCCTTGCGCGAGCTCGTTCGGACCGCTCGTCTGAATTGCCAATTGGTTGTTGCCGTACACGAAGGTGCTGCACGAAGCAAACCGGTTATTAGCTTCATCCGTGGTTGGGATTGTCTGGATGCCAAGCCCCTGAATCCAGCACTCCGGCCGGCCATCCGCACGGTAAGTGAAGGTCGTCCCGTAGTGAAGGAACTCGGTCTCAGGAAAGGGATCGGCCACGAACGAGGGGCGCCCGAGCAGATCGTAGACGGTGAAGTCCACAACGAGTGATTGCCGGTTGTAGTCCGCTCCAAGCTCAACAATGCCGTCGGTCTTTCGGCCGAGCTCATCGAGAGTTTCGGTATACGTGCCAACTGTTGCAGGATCCGCATTGCCAATTTCCTGCTCGTTTGTCCAGGCATGAAAGACACGATACTTGATTGTGCGCGGGCCGGAGTTCCCGGCAAAGCCCACATAATCCACATCCATCAGCACTTTGCGCATGCTATCGCCGGGCAGGCTCACGCTCTGCCGTTGCAGTCTGCCGAACCTGTCAAACTTGTTGTACATCGCCGTCCCGTTCTGGTCCACGATCGTGAGCGGCAGCAAGCTGTTCGCATCCCGTGTAGCTTTCGACACGAGCGGTTGCGCCAAACCAGTGGCGGTGTTCTCACTGCGGACTGGCATCAAACCGAATGGGTCGTAGTCAATGCTAGTCGTCGCGACGGCGCCGTCGGGCCGGGTTCGAATGATGCGAACGATGTTGCCGAAAATATCGCGCTGTATCTCGCCGGATTGGATCTCCTCGAGCAGCGTGCCGTTGCTTAAATCGTGCCGTTCGAGCACTCGGCCGCTCGGCAGGCCCGCGCCGGCGCTGCCCTCCGGCAGTCCGTCGTAAAGGTAGCGAACGCCTGAAAGAATCCGGGAAGTATTGCCACAGGTGAAGGCTCGCACAGTGTGCGGCGAATCAAGGACCAGCGGCCCACCGTCCACACTCGAGGCCCAGGCGATTTCGATGCAGTGGTCGTCGTCGGTTCTCGTTCTATCGCCATCCACTTGGATCAGGGTCGGCCGCGCGTAATCGTCAACCGTGTTGATGGCGACCCGAGTGGCGATGCTGTTTGGGGAAGGAAAGGCCTCGTCGCCTTCCCAGGTGGTCTGCTCACGGATGTACGCAGAGGATGCGCGCCGGCAGAGGACGAGATCGCCGAACATCCCGGGTGATTCCGGAGGCGGCGTGGCGTAGCACTCCTCCTGAAGCGGAACCAGCAGAGGCACGTCACCGGGCAAAGGTTGCGTGCGCCATTCGGTGTGCCGGTTCGCCACGGGACGGAGACCGAGACTATCGGCGAGCAAGCGACGCGGGTCTTCCGGCAGGATACCGGCGAGCACAGACATATTATTCGGACGGCCGGCAAGCATCAGTTTGGCCGCATCTCCGGCGACATCGCTTGCGAGCACCGCCCCGTACACGTTGGCCGTTCCTTTTAAAGTGCCGGACAACGGGCCGGGTTCGCCGATCAACTCGATCCTGGTATCGTAGCCGGTGAAGACCCATCGGCCAAGTGGAGAGTGGTATGCCATTTTAGGCGATCCATACGCGTACCGCACCGGGGCGAGGGAATTGCCGAGTCCACGTGTCGCGGTTTGCTCCTTGGCTGTTACGACGATCTGCGGAAACGGCACATTTTCCCGCGCATTCGGCGCCGATTTCGCCGACCCGTACGTGATCTTCAGAATGCCGCCGTAGCGGTTGTCGATGGCGGTCAACTGGCCGGCCGAATGAGCACCGAGCGCGCCGCTTCCGTCGTCCAGCTTGGCAATGAGCAGGCCGGCAGGTGGTGTAAACTGGACCAGCTCGGGGCGGCCGTCTCCATCGATGTCGACAAGCCCTGCTGTAGTTCCGGAGAAGGAGCCATCGCAGCGTTCACGTGAGCTGTGAAGAGCGAATGCCATCCCTTCGGGCACGCGGATGGCGCGAGGCGCCGCGAACCCAACACCTGTCCCCGCCATGAACCACCAGCCGAGCGCCGTTCTCCGGTCGGCGCTGGTGAGGTCAGGATGAAAGAGTGGAGTGCCGTCTTCGAGAGCACCCCGCATGCCGAAGTAGATGTAGTCTGCGATGCCATCTCCAGTAATGTCGCGCAGCGCAGTTCTCTGCTCGATAGCGTAGCTGCCGGCGCCATTTGACGAGCAAGCGGTGCCTCGGGGATCGTTGATTCGGTCGACGGGACCGGGCAGCAGAATAGTGCGTTTGTCGTCGTAATCGGGATTGACGGGGTTATCGGGCAGGCTGTGGTCATCCACTTCCGCGAGACCGGAGAAACGCAGGGCCCGAAAGCCGTTCCCGTCCGGCCGAATGTAATCGACCAGCCCGTCTCCATTGACGTCCATAAACCCGCATTCGAGACGCCGCTGCCCTCCACCCAGCCACTTAAGCCGATCAATCCCGCATGCTCCGTCTGTCTTAAGCTCCACGGGAGGACCGTTCCAGACATTCTGGGTGTCGGCTCCGCTGCCCGCCATCATGGGACCGGTGTGATAGATCACCATCAAACGATTGGTGGGCGGGTGATCCTGGCGGAGCACCTGCTGACAGTGACCGGTCGAGTCGCATGACGAGTCGTTCCAGGCTTGCACGGGCAAGCGGTCGAATACGAAGTCGGGAAAACCATCGCCATTCACATCGATGAGTTTCCATTGCGTCAGCACCGCGCTTTCGACGACCGTGTTGTTGTTATCGAACGCACCGGTTTGGTGAGTGCGCATGACGGGCAGCGGCTTGGATGCTTGATCGTCGCTCGAAACCGGGGATAGCTGATGAAAGCGCTGGATCTCCGCCCGCAGCGCCGTCACGTCGATCTGCCGGTCCAGCCAGACGATTTCCCATGGGTTACCCGAAGGCCCCGGCGTGTTTACAAGCAGCTTCCAGTAGTTCGGATCGCGATGCCCTGACGGATTTCTACCTTCGGTGGCAATCAGAATGTCGGGCCGGCCGTCGCCGTTGAAGTCGATGACCTGCTGGTAGAGGTTCTCGATATCGGCCACGACGGGCAGATTAAAGCTTAGATCGGGCGCACCGAGATTGTAAGGCGCGGCCGGCGTATTAGGCAGATTAACGGGAGGAGTAAGCGTGCTGAAGTCGTTGCCGAGAGACGAGGGCCGATTGATACTCAGAATCGGGTGCGACCGGTCCTCGCTCAGGCTGAAGAAGTCTGCGCGGCCGTCGCCGTTCATGTCCTGGAAGTCGCGCACCCGGCCGTAGATTCCCTGAGAAGTCAGACTGGTGGAAAAGCCTGCAATTGCGTTTTGGGGGCCGGAAGGCAGCGCCAGATTCTCCGCCTGTGTGTAGCGCAGCTCGCCCGCGTTGAGCGGATTTCCATACTGATACGCGATCATGGGCAGCGCTGTTTGCGGGTTGGTCGCCGTATCGCCGCTTCCGAACCAATCGACCTTGCTGAGCCTCGGCTGGCCTGTTAACGGGTCGGCAGCATAGGTAATGCGATAGGTACGCTCGGTTCTGGCGCCGGACGCACACGAGGTGTTGGCATTCGATTGCACGCGGACGTCATGGAGCAGCCTGGTGCGCGCCCGCGGACGGCCCGCAGCGAAATCGAGCGCGACGAGATTCGGGTAGGTGACCGGAAAATCCAAACCGGTCCACGGCGTGTAATCGAGTTGAATACGGTATTTCGGACAGGTTCCGGAACTGTCGAAGGAATGCGTGATTTCGGCCAGCACCAGTTCGCGCATAGACACTTGGTTGGGGTCGAATGGCGGGGCGAGCGGGTCGGGCGAGAACTTATCGAAGACTTCATAGCGAAAGAAGACGCTGTTGGCGCCTCCCGCATCCGTGATGCTGATGAGCGGGAAAAAATCAAAATCGAGCAGCGCGGGCAAGTAATGAAAGGTCCAGGTGCGCCCCTGGGCATCGCGCCCGACGAAGCCCCCGCGAACGGCGGTCAGCTCGAAATACCCGTTGCCGAAGGGCTGAAACACTCCCGGATTTTCGGTGGGAACCATCAGCGACGGCCCGCTTCCGGTATTGAGGAAAAGGCGATCGGCGATAAACGGTTTAACAGGCGAATCGAACTGGTGCACCGGCTTACGACGCGACAGGTTGTGCTGTCTGGTAACGGCGGCAATCGGAATATCCCATCCGAGGCCGGCTGCGCCGGTCGAATTGGAACCGGTCCAGGCAACGGTGAACGGCATCGGGAGACCGCCGCGGGGAGTAGGTAGAAGCAGCGGCAACGAGGCGATCAGGTTTCCCTGGCTCCCGACCGACGCAGACTCGCCGAAGCTGCCACCCGCGAGGGGCGTGAAGGCGCGGTCGCCGGGATCGCTTGCCAAGAGTACGGCAGGAGCGATAAAGGATGTGGCGAACAGGAATAATCTCGATATTCGGGGCATGACAGTCCTCCGTAGACTTTTGGCCGCCCGAGCGAGACTTTCCTGTGCGCCATAGTATATCGCGTCCAGGGGTTCTGAGGATGAGGACGGGCTGCTTCGGGGCCCGCGACATGAAAGTGGAAGCCGAAACCCTTACCCTGACCAAGCCTTACTCTGGGTTCCCGCGGCTTACGCGCCAATCGCGTTCGCCGCGGCTATTGCTGCCGCCATTGCGAGCTTGTAATCCTTGTCCCAGGGCGGCCCGACGGCCCTGCGTACCTGGAGAAAGTGAGCCTCAGGGTCTTCTACACGCAATGCCTGGCGCGCCGCGTCCAACACGCTCTTCGCGTCGTACCAGTGAACCGGCCACGTCCGTGCCGCGGCGGCGGAGGCCAGGGCTTTGCGGTACATCACCCAGTCGGCAACGTTCTGCGCACGGTAGTTCTGGATTCGCTCGGGAATCGTCGGTGGTAGCTGTGGGCACTTACGAAGAGCGACGCCCAGGATACGCGGCACGGCCATCGCGACAGCATCCAAGGCAAGCGCCGCGTGTCTCTCCGCCGAGGCGCGCACGCGCTCTACTAGCTCCACGGCCTGATCGAGTGGAAGCCTTTGACCTTCGGTGTGGTGCGGCAGCTTTGGGAGCGTCTTGTCAACGAGTTCCACCCGGCGGCGGTCGAGAAGATCCCCGCTGCCGGATGCGGTCACTAATATCGCCCAACCGCCGTGATCCGATACTCCTATAATTGCAGTCCGCGAATTTTCGATCGTCGTTTTCCGCCCTACAACTTGTCGTAGACGTACGTCGCCGTGTTGGGCTGGCCGGTTTCGTGAACGGTTACGGTCATGGTCTTGCCGTCGCCGGTCAACTCAAAAGTCGCGTGATCCATCACCTTGCCTTTGATCTTGTCCGTCAGTTCGAAACTCCGCTCACCGGTGCGCTTGCCGGACGTAGTCAAACCGGCTGGAACGGTAGGTCCCTTGTCCGGATAATCCTTGCCATCGAATTTCATGCTCATGCTCTCCTGGTAAGCGGCATTGTGGAACGTGAGGCCGTTCGCGCCATTCGCGCCGATCTCCCATTCCTCGGGCGAATTGAAATCGACTTTGGTGCTCTCCCAAGTGCCCGTCCAACCCGAACCGCCGCCAACGCGCTTGTCAACCACTTCGAAATCGGACGTGGTGCCATCCGGCTTGTGCTGGGTGCCCTTAATAGTTTGCGTGTTGCCGTCCTCGGAAAGCGTATGGGTCATCGAGCTGAGCACCTTGCCGTTTTGTTTGATGACCATTCTGAAGGTCGTGGGGCTTTCCCTGGTGAGCGCCATGGTTCGGCCATAGTGGATGGACTGATCGGTTCCATCCATCGTGATGGTATCGGTGTCGGTACCCACCGTAAACTTTAACTTCTGGTTGCCCAAATCCTCGACCACCATCTGCTCTCCGGTGACTTTGCTCTTCTGTTTGTTGAGCTTCCACTTTCCGCAGAAAGGATCGTCCTTCGCAAAAAGCATGCCCGCAACGAGTGCCGCGAGCGCGAGTGCGCATGTGAGTCGCTTCATGGAGAACCTCCCGTGACGTTAAAGATTGAAGGTCTTGCTGGATTCGGATCTGGCCGGATTGTATCAGGTTGCGACCGGGAACCTGAACTTGGCGGTCCGGCGCAATAAAGAGCGCTTTCCCCCGGATTTCATGTTCCAACTGACCAAGAAGGAGCTCGAAAACTTGAGGTTGCAAACTGCAATAGCAAGTTGGGGGCGGTCGGCGGACTCCGCCGTATGCCTTCACCGAGCAAGGCGTAGCTATGCTCTCATCCGTCTTGAACAGCAAACGCGCGATCGAGGTCAACATCGCCATTATGCGAACCTTTGTCCGGCTGCGGCAGGTCCTGGCTTCCCACGAGGATCTGGCGCGAAAGGTGGACGAACTCCAGCGTACCCAGGCCGAACAAGGCCAGCAGATTCAGACCATCTTTCAAGCCATCCAGGGGATGATTGAAGCCCCGGAACAGCCGAAACGCCGAATTGGATTTCCAACTAGCCGCGCCGGTCATGAGATGGAGTCCTGAAATAAAAGACCTGATGCCCAAGGACGGACGAGAACCAGATTGGCTTCGGATCTGCCAGCTTGCACAGCATTAAAACACAAAGTTCAGGCTCATTTGGATGATACGGGGATTGAACAGATTCAAATCGCCGGCGCCGTTGAGCGGCACGAGACTACCGAACGAGCACGAGCCCGAAGGACCGCTGGTGCAACCGGCCGGACTGTTCGACATATTGTTGTTCGGGTAAATCAGATTCGTGTTTTGCCGCCAGGTAGACGTCAGATTGAACACTTCTAATTTGTATTTCAACTGCGCCCGTTCGGTGAAGCGGAAATTCTTGCCGAACGCCATATCGAGGTTGTAGTAAAACGGCGTGCGCATGGTGTTGCGGCCGAGATTGCCGAACGTGCCAAGCTCCGGTTGAGCAAATGCCGCAGTGTTGAACTCCTGGAAAATGCTGGTCGAGCCGGAATTGGGATTGCCCACGACGTTCGCTCGCACGTCATCCAGGCGAGTGAGGCCGAGCTGATCGTTGCCGCCGCTGTACGCATAGATCGTATACGGAAACCCGCTCGATACGCTATAGATACCGCTCGCCTGCCATCCGCCGAGGATGTAATTCAGCTTGCCGAGATCGAAACGGCGTCCTTTCCCGATGGGCACCTCATAAGATCCGGTAAAGACGAACCGATGTGTCTGGTCGTAATTGGCGGGTCCGTACTCGGCGCGAATGTCGTGCGGGTTTTGCACGAAACTATTGGCGCCGAACTGAAGGCCGATGATGGACAATTCATCGAGAGCTTTCGACCAAGTGTAGTTGAGCTGATATTGGAAGCCGTTGTTGAGGCGTTTATCCAGCCGCACCTGCAGCGAGTTGTACGTGGAAGCGAAGGTGTTCGCGTTGGCATAGGAGCGGACACCGATGTTCGGATACGGATTGCGCGTGTCGACGGGCTGGAAATTGGGGTCGCTCAGGCAGTCCGGGCTCGACTGCGCGGCTTCCTGCGAGGAGCGGTAGATGTTGCAGGAGTCGCCCGCCACCGTTGGCAGATAACCGGCATTGAAGTACCAATAGCCGTTTTCGTGATACGCGCGCGAGCCGACATAGCCGATATCGAGCAGCGTGCTGGGCGTGAGCGCGTACTGGATATCGAACGTCCACTGCTGGGTACGCGGGCTCACGTTGCTGGGCCAGTTGATCTGGTTGTTGGCCTGCCAGCCGGGCCGCTTGAAGAAGGAGAGGTCGTTGGCGGGCGGGAACGGTTCCCATAGATTACCTAGCTGAATGGGTGAACTGGCCGTGTTACCGAGCACGTTCGGGTAGACGACGTTGGGCGCGGTGTAAAGATTATCGGCATCGTAGGTGGTGAGCTCGTAGTACCGGGAATAGATATCGTAGAAGATGCCGAAGCCGGCGCGGATCACAAAACGATCGGTATCAAAAGGACGCCAGGCGAGGCCCACGCGCGGTGCAAAATCTTTCCAATCCTGAGGCACCAGCGAAGGGCTCGCGCAGCAGCGGATCAGATTCGGATTCACTCCCGGCGAAGCGAGCACCTGGTTGACGAAGTTTTTGTTCGCCCAGATAAACCCGCCGCCATTCGAAGGATCGAAAGCCACTCCGTTCAGGTCATGGGTCCGGAACGCCGGCGGAATTTCATAGCGCAGACCGAGATTCAGCGTGAGCTTGGATGTGACGCGGATATCGTCCTGCGCAAAGAGGTTCCAGTTCTTACCGCGCACGTTGTAGAGGTCGCCGGGAACTTCGGTAGGATGGCTGGCCCCTCCAACCTGACCGAGTAAAAAGTCGGCAAAGGCGTTACCCGACAGCGGCCCAATCGAGCTGGTGGCGGAGGGATCGGCGGCGGTAAACGCGCCGGTAAAGTTGAGCGAGCCCTGCGTGCCGTAGCCATCGATCATGTCGAGCTGGAGCAGTCGCACATCGGCGCCGAAGGTCATGGTGTGGCGCCCGGCGATGATTTTCAGATTTTCCACCGCCTGGTAGATGTGGTTGTTTTCAAACCAGCCGGAATTGCCGTTACCCAGCGTGAGGCCCTGATAATTGGACCAGCTTGTGATCGGCGGTCCAAAGAACTGCTTGATTTGCGGGACATTTTTGAATCCGAGCGCGGTGGCGATATCGGGACCGCCGGAAGTCGTGGAGCCGTCCTGGAAATGCAGATAGTTGTAGCCCACCCGGATTTCGTTCACGACATTGGGCGTGATGGTGCGCTGCCAGTTCAGTCCCCAAAGTTGATTCCCGGTGTATTTAATTTCGCCTGAGAGCGGAATGATGGAGTCGTTGTTGAACTTCTGATCGCCGATAACGCCGGTGAAGAACAGGCGGTCGTGGTCCGTGAGATTTTCATCGACACGCATCGAAATCGTATTTGTGTCCCACGGCTTCGCCACAGACTTCACGTAGTTGGCGCCGCTGGTGCATGGGTTGGCGCACGCCGAGTTTGGCTGCGGGATGTACTTCAGCATGTTGGTCGCGATTCGGGCTGATCAGGTTCGACGGAATTTTGTTCCCGGGAAACGGCTGCCGTCCATAGGGGTTGGACGCGGTGGGCGCGAGCGTGCCGGTCGTCGCGGGATTGTAGATCGCGTACGGCCAATCGGAGAAGTCGCCGGTGCGCTCCTGTGCGGTCAGGACGTCGGCGGTGCCGGAGTTGAGCTGGCGTTTGAGGCCGATATCGTCGGAGAAAAAGAAGAACGTCTTGTTGTGGCCGTTGTAGAGCTTCGGAAACACGACCGGACCGCCGAGGGTGAAGCCGAACTGATTCTGCTTCAGCACATTCTTCAGCGGCAGATCCGTGCCGTTCTGCGAGTTCAGGAACTTGTTCAGCGGGCTTTCGGGCTGGAAGAAATCATTCTGCAGAAAATCGTAGGCGTTGCCGTGGTATTCATTGGTGCCCGAGTTGATGGCTATGTTCACCTGCGCGGAGCCTTGGCCGTACTCGGCGGAGTAGAGGCCGTCCTGCGCTTTGAACTCGGAGACGGCGAACGAGGAAGGCAGATTGGAGGGCGAGGCGAAGAACTGATCGTTGTCGGTGAGGCCATCGATCAGGTAACTGACAGATTCGGGGCGCGCGCCGTTGACGCTGGTCTCCAGGTAATCCGTGTTCAGGCCGTGCATGGTCCAGGCCCACGCCGGGCCGCCGCCCATGGTCGATGCGCCGGCCTGCACCCGGAGCAGATTTGAGATGTCGCGGCCGCTGATCGGAAGCTCCTCGATGAGCTGCTGCGTGAAGGTCGTTCCGATGGTAGTGTTATCGGTCTGGACCATCTGCGCGCCGGCGCTGACGGTCACCTGCTCGGAGACCGAGCCCACGGCCAGGGAGAAGTTCTGGCGTAGCGTCTGATCGACGTTGAGGTGGAGATTGTCGGCTCGCTGCGTTTGGAAGCCGTTCGCTTCAGCAGTGAGCTGATACGTACCCGGGATGACATTAACGAACACGTAATCGCCCGAGCCAGTCGTAGTGGTTTGCTGTTTGATGCTGGTGCCCTTGTTTTCCAGCGTGACTTTGACACCCGGTACAGCGGAGCCGCTCGGATCTGTGATGTGGCCGAGGATCGTGCCCTGCGCGTTTTGCGCCGGGAGTTGGGAAGTGAACGTGACGACCGCGAGCAGGGCGGCGGCGATACGAAGCGATTTCATAAGACCCCTTTTTCTTATGTCCGCAACGCCACTGAGTGCTATATAGCACCCGGTGTCATTGGACCTTGCAGGTCTATTGTACATCTGGAGTGAGCAGAGTCAATCTGGTATTGATGCTATAGAGCGGTTAAATGGGGAGGTGAAGTGTCGGCTTCGATGGACGGAAAACTTCCGGCGTATCAGCGGATTCAGCAGGGACTTCTGGAGTACATCAGGCGAAAGAAGCTGGGTCCGGGGGAAATCCTGCCGTCCGAGCGGGAATTAGCACGGACGCATGGCGTTAGCCTGATGACTGCGCGAAGTGCGCTCGCGGCGCTCGAACGCCAAGGGATTGTAGAGCGCCGGCGCGGGGCGGGGACCTTCGTTGCCGTACCGCGGATTGAATACAACAAACTCGTCAGTACGACAGAGCTCATGGCGAGCCGCGGATTTCGTGCCCAGTCTCGCGTACTCAAATCGGAACTGGTCAGCGATCAGCCGGAGATTGCAGCGCGGCTGGGCAAGCCGGAGGATGCGGCGCTGGTGAAGCTCGAACGGTTGCGCCAGGTGGCGATAGAACCGTTAGCGATTGAGACAAATTACCTGCCGGAGGAATTTAAAGCGCTGCTGAAAAAACCGCTGCGGGGTGGCTCACTGTTTACAACACTGGAAAAAGTTTACGGACTCGAAATTGCCTACGCGGACGAAGAAGTGGATGCCATCGCCGCGAATCGGAGGACAGCGGGTCTGCTCGATATCGCGGAGGGCGCGCCCGTGCTGCGCATCCGGCAAACGATTCATTCCGTGAACGGTGAGCCGATCGTTTACACAGCCGGTTTGTACCGCTCGGAGCGGCACAAGCTGTTGATTCGCCGTTTCCGGTAGTTTGGCTGGATTGCTTACGGCGAGAGCACGAGGATGTGACCGTTTCTCCGCAGCCAGCGCCCGGAATTGGCGGTGCTGATAGGGAACACCTCTTCTTCGAGTTCGCGATGAAGCGGCAGAGCAACAGAATTCATCTTTTTCAATACGAGATTCCCGGCGCTGGACAACGCTGCCTGCTGGATGTTCTGTCCGGAAGCTACCTTCTTGACGAATGAGAGCGCATCCGCAGCATAAGGAGAGGGCGGTAACAGGCGGCCGGCGCCTGACACGAGTGCCGTTTGAATGTTCTTGCCCTTGGCCAGCGCGACGCCGGCGTCGAATGCAGCTTGGGCTGCGGCGCCACCGGGTATGCGTGAACGGGCAGAGTTGAGAAGCGACTCGGCAATGTTCTTCCCTTTGGCCATATTGACGGCTGTGTCGAACGCGAACTGAGCAACAGCCCCGCCCGGGATCGCATCGCGCGCGGCAGCAATCACCGCATCGGTAATGGGCTGACCGGCGGCCAGGGCATTGGCGGCGCCAATGGCGGCAGCGACTCCCGTGCCTATGCCCGGAACAAACGGCGCCACCATCGCGGCGAACTGGAGACTCTTGCGAACGTCGCCGATGCCCGCCTGATATGCTTTCTCCGCGGCTTTCATTACGTTCTCGCCGCGGGCCGCCGCCATGCCGGTGTCGATTATGAAACGGCTGGCTACGTCCGGAGCTAACGACCGGACTGCTCCCTGAAATACGTTCTTTCCCTCGGCTGCCGCTTGGGCCGCCCCCAATCCGGCCCTCACTGCCATACCCAGCGGCGTGTGGGAGAGCGTGCTGGTCAATACGGAAGTGGGCAGTACTTTATTCACCGTGGACACGGCCTTACCCACCGTCTTCGCAACTGCGGCAACCGGTTTGGTCACGGTTGCGACCGCATGCGTGGCGCTCTTGATCAGCCCACCCAAAAAGTCTTCGAGTTCTTCATCGGTCGCTTCGAGCAGCGGATAACGAAAGCTCAAAAGCCCGTCCTTATACGGCTGCTCCGATTCGTACATCTCCTGCAGAATGCTTGGTTCCATACGGGTGCTCGTGCCTGCACGTAAGCACGAGCGGGGCCATTGGACGGCGCCGCGCGTCTGTGTTGAAACCGCTCCCTCGCGGTCTCGGCTCAGTAAGCTGCTGGCGAAGGCGGTTTCGCCTGCAAGCGAAGTTTTGAACACGAACCGAAGAGCGTTTCGGCTTCCATTTTTCGCTCTTCTCCTGTTTTCTGCACTTTGCGGGTTGGCGTTGTCCGTGCACTTCTTTGCCGCGTCGAAGGAACCACCTATGAGCAGCTATTCCAATCCGCTAACTGAATACTCGCCGCAAATGGAAGGATTCGAGTATTCCGAATTCGACTTTGCAGGCTCGGCACCGGGTCCTTTTTCCGCGCACGAGGAGATGGAGCTTGCCGCGGAGTTACTCGACGCCGCCAATGAGCAGGAGCTCGATCAGTTCCTGGGCGACTTGATCAGCAAGGCAGGGAAGGCGATCAGCAATTTCGCTCATTCCTCTGTCGGCCAAGCCATCGGCGGAGTTCTCAAAAAGGCCGCCAAGGTAGCTCTGCCGATTGCGGGAGGCGCGCTCGGCACGTTTTTGGGCGGTCCAGTGGGATCGGCGATCGGCAGCTCTCTCGCAAACGTGGCCGGCAATGCGCTCGGCCTCGAATTGGAAGGGTTAAGCCCCGAAGACCGCGAGTTTGAAGCTGCAAGGCAGTTTATAAGGTTTGCCGGTCAGGCTGCGAAGAATGCCGCCGATGCGCCAGCCGGAGGAGATCCGCAAGCCACGGCTCACAAAGCCGCGTTGGATGCGGCTCGCATATACGCGCCCGGGCTCATTGACAACGCGCAAGCGGGCTTGAGCGCAGGCTCGCCGCGGGGCCGGCAAGGCCGTTGGATTCGACACCAGGGAAAGATTGTTTTGTTCGGAGTATAGCCACAACAGAAAAGGAGACAGCATTATGCACGATATCGATCGTACGCAGATTGGATTCGCCCCGCAGACGGAGAGCTATGTCTACTCGTCCGGTGGAGGCGCGATGAATGAAGACGAGCAGATGAATCTGGCCGCGGAACTCATGGGCGTCACCAACGAGCAGGAGTTCGAAGCGTTCCTGGGCGATTTGTTCAAGAAAGCTGGCAGCGTCATCGGAAAGGTCATCCAGTCGCCGGTTGGCCAAGCTCTGGGCGGTGTTTTGAAAGACGCAGCGAAACAGATTCTGCCGACAGCGGGCCAAGCGCTGGGCGGATTAATCGGCGCGCCGCAAGCCGGGCAGCAGATCGGTTCGGCTCTCGGCGGTATGTTTGAGACCGCCTCGGAAGAGCAGGAGTGGGAAGCAGCGAATACGTTCGTGAAGCTGAGCACCGAAGCGTTAAAGAAAGCCGCGCAAGCGCCTCCCGGAGCGAATCCGCACGTCGTTGCCAAGAACGCGGTGATTGAGGCTGCCAAGGAGCATGCGCCGCAACTGGTGAAGGCGCTGGCGGAGAGCGGTATCGTCAGCCACAACGGTGAATCCAACGGGAAAGGCCGCACCGGAAGGTGGATTCGCCAGGGCAAACACATCGTCATTTTGGGAGTGTGAACTCCATGGCGCTGGCCCCCTTTGCGGCATGGATGCTCGAGCAGGAAGCGCGGGCGCTTTTGACCCGGTTGGGCCGGGTTAAGCCGCTCGCGCTTCAGGAGTCCATGCTGCCCGCGGCGGGTTTTCTGCCTCGAACCGAGATCGCTATCGAGAGCTTCCTGATCTTTGGCCGCAGGCACTTACATCATCTTGTAGACGCTTTCCTCCACTGGCTCCATTCGCCGGAAGGCGCGGCGAGCGACGCGGAAACTGCGCAGCAAGCGTTCACCATGCTCCGGCTTCGTTTTAACGCCGTGCTCACACACTTCGATTTATTCGACAACGTGGTGACGCAGCGAAGCGAGAACGAAACGGGCGTGTGGTTGTCCGGCCTGGATGTAGTTTCTTCGGATGCTCTCACGCTGCGAGGCCAATACTATGAGGCGCCCCCTGTCGTTTGCTACCTGGACCGAGGCGTTGGGGCCGCGATCCGGCGCGCACGAACACGCCTGCCTGGCGGAGGCGCCAATCCGGTGGCCGTCATTAAAGTTCCGCGCGAACGGATGGTGGGCACCGGAATCGCATCGTCGCTGATCCACGAGACCGGGCATCAGGCGGCAGCCCTGCTGGGTTTGGTCGAATCCTTACGGCCGGTGCTGCGAGGATTAGCGCAGGGAAATAGCGCAGAGGCTCCGGCGTGGAGCCTCTGGGATCGCTGGATCTCGGAGATTGTTGCCGATCTATGGTCGGTAGCGCGGGCCGGTGTTGCTTCGACCATGGGGCTGATCGGCGTGGTGAGTCTTCCGCGCGCCTTTGTATTCCGGCTCAACGAGAACGATCCGCATCCGACACCGTGGATTCGGGTGAAGCTCAGCGCGGCCATCGGTAAAGCGATCTATCCACAGGAGCACTGGGACCAATTAGCAAAGCTTTGGGAATCGTATTATCCGCTCGACGAACTCGACGTCGAGCGCACACGGCTCTTTCGGTTGCTGGAGCAGACGATTCCCGCGTTGGTGACGCTGCTTCTCACGCATCGGTTGAGGGCGTTGCAGGGGCGGTCGTTGTTGGAGGCGCTCGATACCGATGAATTGCAGCCGACCCGTTTGCGCGGTCTGCTACGCCGCTGGCGGATCGCTCCGCAGGAGATGTACCGGGCTCGCCCCATTGTAGTGTTTGCGGCGATTGGACAAGGGCGGGCGGACGGGAAGATCAGTCCCGAAGAAGAAGGCGCGGTGATCGGGAAAGTTCTTACCTACTGGGCCGTTTGGACCTCGCTCGATGCCGCCGCGGGATGCACATCGTCTCCGCAATATCGCCAGAGGTGCCGCGCCTGTATGAAGCGGTTCAGAAAAAGTTTAGAGATAAGGAGCAAGTCATGGAAGAGATTGCAAAACCAGACAGAAATGCTGTCATCTCCGGCCGCGTAACGCATAGCGGCGGGAAAGGAATTATCAGGCATGCGGACGTGCGGCTCGTGCGTATCGTGGAGACCAATGGCGAACGCGTAGAAGTGGAAGCCGACAAAGCTTCGAGCGACGGCGAGGGCAAATTCTCATTCACGGGCAATTATGAAGCGGGCGAGTACCGCGTCCGCTGCAAAGCGTTCGGCAAAACCGCGGAGAAGCATCTCACAATTCATCCGGACCGGGCCATAGCCGAAACTTTTCACTTCGATTTGCCGCTGGGCGTCACGGTCACAACGCATATGTACAAAGCCGACCGCTCAGCGGTTGTGCCTGTGATTCGCGGCGTTGCGGGAAAAGGCTTCATCCTGCGAACCGAATCCGCGGTGGAGGATGAAGTGGGAGCGTACCGCTGGCACTCCGCCGGCTCCGCGACGGTGCTGGGATACGGCAACGAAGGAGAGCATGTCTTTCACGAGCCCGGAATCCACCGTGTCGAAGCAATCATGCTGGCGAAGACGCCCGGCGGCGACGGAAAGCAGCCGGAGGCAGTGATTGTCACGGCTGTCGAAGTGAGCGAAGGCGACCAGCAGAACATAAGAGGACACGTAGACGTAACGTTGAATCGCTCGCGGACAGTGTCGACCTTGGACCAGGCGCTGTGGTTCGCCATTCGCGACCGCACACATGCCATCTCTTTCCATCGCTACAAAGAGTTCGTCGACGGATTGCTTGGTCCGCAGAGCCGGGAAGCGGTGTTTGCGGCGGTGCAGGACCGCATGGCGGAACGGGAGCGGGCCTTCGCTACGCATCTGCACGGAGTAGCGGCCTACCAGGTTCTGAAATTTGTAACAGAGATGTTCCTGATGGCGAACTGCGGCGTGCGGATCTCGAGTTCGCACGAAGACAAACGCCAGGAGCTCGAACGTGTCGGGCAGGTGGTATCACGCCGTGAACTCGAGTCCCGTCTGGAAGAATACCTGGGAAGCGCCAGGCAGCTACCCTATCTCCGCCGTGTGATTGACACCGCGTTCCCGTGGATCGAGCAGGAGCTGCAACATCGGGATCGCGTGCTGACGGCGGATCGCATCACTGCGCCCTGTCTTCTCGAACTGATTCATGAGTACTGGCTCGAAGAAGGCATGCTCATGCAAACCATGAACGCCATCACCAGGCGTTTTCAGAACATCCATAACGGCGATGGGCGCGATCCGCTCGCGACCTTTGAACTCGACCCGATTCGTCCCTTAAACAACCTGCTCTTCGGATATGTCGAAAAGGAATCGGACCGCTTGTCGGTCCGGCGGCGAGCTTTCGAGTATATCCATCAATACGGACTGCCGCTGCTCGGAAAGGCGCTCGCCGATATGCGCGCAGCGGACAGCCGGTCGCGCTTTGTCGAAGCCTTCCATAAGCTGCTCCATCAGGCCATGGTGTTCTATTCCGAAGACTGCCAGACCACCGTGATTGCCGAGGGATATCGGCTGCTCAACGCGCTGAAAGAAGTGCACCTGATCCTCGCGGAAGGCGCTCATAACCAGTTCGGGGATGTGCCCTGGGCGGCGCGTGTGGAAACTCTCATGACCGAATACATCCTGGCCCGGCCGGAGATTCGCGACTTTCTCCAGAGCCGCGTGATGGTCCCGGTGAAGGAAGCGTGGATTCCGCAAGTGGATGCGATGAAAACGCTGCAGGGATGGACGGACGTCAGCGCGACGTATTTCCGCGATCTGGCTGTTTACGGCGAACAACTATTGCTATCGATTCGTTACGCCGATTGGATCGGCGTCAGCGATGAGGACCCGGCGAAAAACTGGGCTCGCTTCTGGAAATCGGAGGTGATCGGATACTTGCATGCTTACCAGGCCGTGACCGGCGTGGATCTGGCAGGCACAGCCGACACGACGCCTCCAGCGTTTCTGCTGCAACGCCGCGTCGCACAACGGCTGCGGGCCTGAGCAGTGCTCGACTTCACGTCGGCTTTGTACTTAGGCCTCCAGCATCCTTCGTTCAGTCTGCCGGCTTGGTCCCAATTGTCCTTGGGAAAGCCGGCAGCTCTGGAGGAACCGCCGCGCATGGCGGAAGTGGAGCGCGCGTTCGCGGAATTGGTGGGGTGCGATCAAGCGATTGCCGGATCTTCCACGCTGCATTTGTTCTGGGATCTCTTCGGTTGGTTTGCCAAGCCCGGTATTCAAATTTTTGTGGACGGCGCAACGTATCCGATCGGGCGGTGGGGAGTGGCGCGGGCCGCGCTGGCCGGTGTCCCGGTTCATTACTTCCCCGAGCATGACGTGGAGGCGTTACGGAACGCGATCAATACCACTCATGGCGCGACACCGGTCATCGTTGCGGACGGATTTTGCCCGGCGTGCGATCGCGCTGCTCCCCTTTGCCAATACGTGGAACTGGCCGGATCGAGAGATGGATGGGTGATCGTAGACGATTCGCAAGCTTTGGGTTTGTTTGGCTGGCACGGAGGAGGATCGCTTCGCAAGTTTGGTTTGACTGGAAGCAATGCGATCCTGGTGAGCTCGCTTGCGAAGGCGTTGGGAGTTCCGATGGCGATGCTGGCGGGCCGCGCTTTGGACGTGCAGCAAATTCGCGCTCAGAGCGATATCCGGGTACACTGCAGCCCCCCTTCGGTTCCGATTTTGAATGCTGCGGCGCGCGCGCTGAAGTTGAATGCGGAAATCGGCGATTGTCTGAGGGCACGGCTCGCTAGACGCGTTGCTCGTTTTCGTAACGGTCTGAAACAGCTTGGCCTTGAGGGGAACTGTAGCCTGTTCCCCATGCAACGCCTGCGCTTGCCCGGCGAGCGCAGCGCGCGAGATATTTACGAGCGACTACTGCAACGCCAGGTGCGGTGCGTGTTGCATCGTGGCAGAAACAATCGCGGCGCGCAGATCAGCTTCATCATCACTGCGCGGCACAGTTTGGAAGACATCGATAAAGCGATATATGCGCTGGAGAGCGCATCAGGAGGAACATATGCCGTCGCATAGAAATATCCCGGGTGGCCACCACCCCGGCTCAGCGAAACGCACGATGATGACCCACATGCAACAGAGGGGGTCTGCCAGAAGACCGAACCGGTGGGGCTGGATGCACCGGCCACACCGCCGCTGGTACTGGATGCAGCCCGCCGGAGGACCGGCGTGGGTGCCTGACCCGCAGGTCTCCTGGGCGCAATCGTGTCTAGCGCAGGTTATCGGTCCATGGGTGCCGCAGACTGGCGTGCTCGGTACGTCGACTCGTAATGCGATTCAGACCTTCCAGACGCAACATCAACTTCCGGCGAGCGGCTATCTGGATCCCGGCACAATCAGTGCATTGCAGGCTGCTTGCAGTGGAGCAGCGCCCGTCGCCGGCCCCCCGCCTGCGCCCGCCGCCGAACCTCCGGAAGCAGCAGCAGCTCCGCCGCCGGATGCCGCGCCTGCAGACGCACCGCCTGCATCCGAGCTTTCCTTCGAGATGCGGGCCGTCGGGCCGGAATGGATCGTCAATGGCCCATTTGCGGTAGATCTCGATATCCACCAACCCGTCCCGGCGAACAGCGCATCGCAACTGGCGGCTATTCCGAATGCGCCCGGCGTGTATATCGTGTTTCACGGAGCTACACCCTGGTATGTCGGGATTGCGGAAAAAAATTTGAAAGAGCGCATTCCCTCCGCGCTGAAGACGGCAGGCTCGTTTGTATCATGGGCCAGCATTCGCTCCGCGCGAGCTTCGAGAGCTGGGATGAGGCTGGTCCAACCAGGGAAGCCGCCGGAGACCGTCACCGACGGGACCAAAGCAATTTTGAAAATGTTGCAGCAGATTTTGGTTCGCAAGCACGGCACTCACAATCGCGGCAATCGGAATTCCGGAGTTCTACGCTTTACCGGGGCCGGGCAATTCGAGATCCATGAGAAAGGGCGGCGCGTCGCTCATTTTGCCTCCGGCCAGTCGATCGATACGCGCGGCAACTGAGCCGCGACTGCCAGGGAGATCCCATGGTCGTTCGGACCGCAGAATTGCATGAAAGTGCAGCCCTACTCGACCATACGCCGGAACAGAGCCATCGCGGGGCTCGCCCCGCATACACCGGTGGCCCGGAAACCGGAAGCGTAAGCGACCCCAGATCGGAACCCTGAGCGTAAGCGAGGGGCCGTGACTTTCAACGGAGAGGTTGTGATAAACATCCGCTAGCCTGCACCCCCTGAACCCGGCTGCAAGCGCCCGGACGCGCGGCGCATCTGTAACGCGCGATCTGTGATGCCCAAGCGGCTGGCCGCCCGCTGCAAATTCCCTTGTTCCGACTGCACGGCTATACGAATCGCGGTCTCCGCCGTCGTTTGAGTGATTTCTTTGAGTGACACACCGGTGATGACCGCGTTCGCGATGGATTGCTCCAGACTGTCATCGGGCCAGCTTCGGAGGAGAACTCCGTCCGGCGGCCTGTCTTCCTCGGCGATATCGCCTACCGTGATCGGACCTTTTCGCGCATGACGCGTTGCGATCCGCTCAATCAATTGACGCAGTTCTCTGACGTTGCCTTCGTAGGGCCGGTTCAGCAGATACTCGGCAACCGGCGGATCGAATCCCGGAGTGGAATCGGAAAAAATCCTCTGGAGGAAGTGAGTTGCCAGCGGCAGAATGTCGGCCTTACGCTCTCGAAGCGAAGGCACCCGGACAACGCAGCCGGCGATGCGATGGTACAAATCCAATCGAAATTGGCCCTCGTGTACCATCCGAATGAGATTGCGATTCGTGGCGCAAACCAGGCGAAAATTAGTTGTCTGCCACGTATTGCCGCCTACGCGCTTATACGTTTTCTCCTGGATCGCTCGCAAAAGCTGAGCCTGCAAGTGAAACGGCACTTCACCGATTTCATCCAGCAGCAGCGTGCGCCCATTTGCCGTCGCAAACGCGCCCTCTCTTTGCGTGACGGCGCTTGTAAACGCGCCGCGCTCGTGGCCGAAAAATTCGCTGCCGGAAAGCTCTGGCACCAGCGCTCCGCAATCCACCGTCACCAGCTCGCGTTTGAGCGGATTCCCCGCTTCCACCGGATCCACCAGGCTGATCAGTCTGGCCAGCAGCTCCTTTCCGGTTCCGCTTTCTCCAGTCAGCAAAATAGGAGCGCCGGAAAATCTCGCTGCTTCCACAACGTTTCGCACGGTGGTGCTCCAGGCCGGGCTATTTCCGATGAGAGACTCGCGCCGGGTCAGAGTAGCGGTGAGTTCGTCGAGTTCCGACCAGCGATCGATCCTCGCGCGAACCCAACTGGCCGGCGAACGGTTGCGATCCCATGCGATCACGTCGGATGCACCCGCGTGCAGCAATCGCCAGGCAAAAGAATTTTGCGATTCGGATTGTTCGGTTGTGATGGCAACCACGCGGGAGTTGGCTTCGCGCCGCGCCGAATGGAGCAGAGAGAGTACTTCGTCGTTTACTTTTTCAAAGCAAACGATCCCGCATGGACCTTCGACGGCTTCCTGTAGCCGGACACCGGCGCCAGTCAAGCTGGAGCGAATCTCGGCTTCAGAAGCATCACTGCAGTGACACCGCCGGAACCACGCTGCTCTCTCGGGCATTCCCCTCCTCCGGAGCGCCAATCCCCATGGCGCTTGGGGCACTCGAAGTGGTTCGAACTTAGGATCGCGACTTCAGTTTGGGAAGCCTCGTTAAAAAATTACGTGTGATTTAGATGAAAAGCATTATATGCTCGATTTTCCTAGTTAGTCAATACTAGACTCGGGCTGTCGAAAATATTCCCTTTAATGACAAGAAACACGCATTAGCAATACAGAACCCTGGGCGTGAGCGAGAGGTATGTCGAGGGCGTTACTGTAAGTTACGGCGATCAGACTTTACTCTGGACAAGCAGAACGACTAAGGTGTAGAATTCCTACACCTGCAGTGTTCGACAGACGTCATTACCACCATCGGGCGGAGTTACTCCAGGGCACGCTGAATCTGCTCATTCTGCAAACGCTCCAGTGGGGAGAGCAGCACGGCTATGGCATCAGCCAGGCGATTCGGACCGGATCAAACGATGTCTTGCAGGTGGACACCGGTTCGCTCTACCCGGCTCTTCACAACCTGGAAAAGCGTGGCTGGATTCAAGCGGACTGGAAAATCTCAGAAAATAATCAACGCGCAAAGTACTACCGGCTAACGCCGTCCGGGCGAAAACAGCTTGCCCGGGAGCAATCCCGCTGGACACGTGTTGTGGAAGCAGTAGAAGCATTGATGAAACCGCGGCGCAGTGCGACATAGCGCAGAGATATGCCAGACGAGACGCATCAGTTTCGAATTCTCTATCGCGTCGCGCTCTCGCGTCTCATTGATTTTAATGTTTTCAGCGGGTCCGACGGCGGCCAAAAACTGGCAGTACGGTTGATCTCCCTTCTGGCCGGGCTCAGTTTCGCTCTGGCGTTCGTGATGTTGCCGCGTTATGCGTCCTCGGCCTTGCCTCCCGCGCGGCTCCTCCGTCTGGCAGCGAACGACGAAGAGTTTCTGATCGCACTTACAATCGCAGCCGCGGGACTTTTTGCGGTATTCGCCTGGCATTCGGTATTCCCCGACCGCCGCGATTCGTTCGTACTCGGCCTGCTTCCTGTTCGGCGGCGGACATACGTACTCGCCAAACTCGCCGCTCTATTCACCGCACTGGGAATCGGCATCGCGGCCGTCAACGCGTTCTCGGGACTAGTTCTCCCGTTTGTTGGGGCGGCAACTCTGGGGCAGGCAGCGCGTTCGTTTGCGGCCTGGTGGCTGACTCTGTTCGCCGCCGGATCGTTTGTGCTGTTTTCGGCGGTGGGCATTCAGGGATTAGCGTCCCAGCTACTCACTTGGCCCGTGTTTCTCCGACTCTCAAGCCTGCTCCAGTTTCTTGGGTTATGTGCCGTGCTCGGTTTCCTGTTCCTGAGTCCCGCGTACGATTCGCATAGTCGATCCGGCAATTTCTTTCCGTCATTCTGGTTCACAGGCCTATTTCACTGGCTGAGGGGAGATCGGTTTGGCCCGCTCGCCGCTCAGGCAGTAATCGGATTTACAGTGGCGGCTACGCTTGCCGGCCTGGTGTATGCACTCTCTTTTTTCCGGAATATGCGCCGGATCTTGGAAGCCCCAGACATTCAGCCGGGCCGTGGCGCCCGCTTCTTCGCTCGAATTCTGAATTGCTACGCGAACGCCTTCCGTACAAGTTCGTCCGAGCGCGCGATTCTGCTTTTCGCAGCTCGCACTCTCGCGCGAAGCCGGCAACATCGTCTTCTCCTCGCGTGTTTGGGCGGCATCGGGTTTGCGATTGCATTTGCGTTCTCTCGCAGCTTTCTGGAAGGCGTTGTCACCGAGCCATGGAACCGCCCGAATGTGCTGATGCTGAACGCGGGCGTCCTTTTGCTCTTCTTCGCAATTGCCGGTGTTCGCGCCATCTTCGTACTGCCGGCCGCCCTTCCCGCGAATTGGGTGTTCCGCGTCACAAACATTGAAAAAGTTCGCGCTCGCATAGCGGCCAACAGAAAAACGCTGATCCTGCTCGTCGCGGTTCCTGTGTGGATCGCGTGTGCCCTTGTTTACTTCGCAATCTGGCCATTCCTTCCCGCTTTACAGCACGTGATCGTGCTTTTCCTGATCGCAGCCATTCTCGTAGAACTATCGCCATATCAGTTCCACAAGATCCCGTTCACTTGTTCCTATAGACCGCCGGAAACCAACCGGCGGATGAAACTTGGGCTCTACTGTGTGCTGTTTCTCGCCTTCTCCAATTCGGTTAGTGGAATCGAATTTTGGGCGATGCAGAGTCCGGCGCGATTTGCCGTATTGGTTTCGATCCTGTTCGGAGTTGGGGTCTGGGCGCGCCGCCGGACACGCCAGTCCATGCGGCGGGCTCACTCAATTCAGTTCGAAGATGCGCCCGCGGCGGACCTGCTCTGCCTCAACCTCGAAAGCGCGCCAACGGTCTACATCGATGCACCTGAAAGTAAGGAGCAGGAAATTGACGAAGAGATTGAATGCCACATTCGCATGGCGATTCGAGATCGCGTCGAGCGCGGCGAGCCAGCCGGACAAGCGCGACGCGCGGTACTGCGCGAATTCGGCAACCCCCAATTTATGAAAGAGAGGACGCGCGAGGTTTGGCGCTGGACGACTCTGGAACAGATCATTCACGACCTGCGTTTGGGAACACGCATTCTGAGAAGGGCCCCACTGTTCAGCCTGGCAGCGATTGCGTTGATCACCGTTGGCATCGGCGGCAACACAGCCATCTTTTCGATGATCCACGCCATCCTGACGAAGCCCGCGCCGGGTGTTACGGCCAAACATTTGGTCGTTTTCGGGCTCACCGAAAACGGACGCTTGGAAGATCCATCGAATAGCTTTCCGAATTACCTGGATTACGCGGCTCAGAGTAGAACGATGCAATCGCTGCTTGCATTCGGCTTCGATCGCATAACAACTACGCTACCGGACGGAACTTATGAACTGCGCGGCGAGCTCGTCACCCCGAACTACTTCGATACTTTGGGGGTCCATTTAGTCAAGGGCCGCGCCTTCACCAAGAGTGAAGTAAGCGGGGCCTCCGGCCTGGTTGCGGTAATCGCCTGGCACGTCTGGCAAAACCAGTTTCATGGCCAAGAAAACATTGTTGGGAGGCCAGTTGTCCTCAACGGAATTCCCGCAACAGTTGTCGGGGTCACGGCTGAAGATTTTCATGGAACGCAGTTCGCGCCGAATTTTGAAATAGGCGTTCCCATTGTGAGCTACTTGCGCCTCACCTCGCCGCGAGTTCTGGCTTACCGACCGGAGTCAACAGTCGATCACCATCCTTGGCAAGTTAGCGTCCGGAGTATCGTTATCCGACGCGCAAGCCGAATTCGCGACGATTTCAAAACGTCTACAGCAGGCTTATCCCGACGCCGACAAATCGAAGCTGGTTCTGCTGGCGCCATATTCCGCGACGGCGTTCGGCGCATGGGAAAGCGCGCAGGCACACATTTTCATGCGAATTCTGATTGCGGTCGGATTATTGACGCTGCTCATTGTCTGTGCGAACGTAGCCAACCTCATGCTCGGCCGCTCGGTTGCACGCCAGCGCGAAATGGCAGTAAGACGTTCTCTGGGAGGATCGCGTCTGCGGATTCTTCGCATGCTGCTCTCCGAAGCTCTGGTGCTGTCGCTCCTCGCTTCAGGCGCTGCATTTCTGTTTACTCTTTGGGTCTCCCACGCTGTGGTGAAATTGATTCCGCCGATCGAATCCGGGGCGCGATTGCGTCCGGACCTCACTCCTGATTGGACCGTGGTGGCCTACGCGACGGCTTTGGCTGCCTGTTCCGCGCTCGCCTTCATGCTGGCGCCCAGCCTGCGTCTATGGCGGCAGGAACTCTTGCCATGGTTGAAGGCAGGAGAACACGGCGTGGCGCAAGGCCGCTCCCGGCTGGCCAATGTGCTCGTGGTTCTGCAATTGGCTCTTTGCGTTGTTTTGTTGACGGGCGCGGGACTGGCCAGCCGCTCGGTTCACCTGATTGGAACAGCGGATCTTGGCTTCAGGAAGGATCACCTGCTGATTGCGCGGGTCAGCACGTCCGGCGCGGCCGTAACCGAGCAACAGAATCTAGCTCTTCTCGAACATTTGCGCGAGCGTCTGGCTGCCGTGCCCGGAGTCTTATCGATATCCTACGCCAGCGCCGTCCCGCCCAGTCCATGGGGCCAATGGACCGATTCGGTCCGGGCTGCCGGATCCACACACCCGATCATGGCTCGCGGCCTCGACGCCGGTCCGGATTACCTTGCGGTATTGGGAGTGCGTCCGCTGGTCGGAAGCGGAATTTCCAAGGACGATGTAGCGAGCGCGAGAAAATATGCGGTCATCACGCGCCATGTCGCCGAGACGCTCTGGGCGGGCCAATCGGCGGTCGGCCGCATGGCTGTCGTTGGACATGAGCCGTTCATGGTGGCCGGCGTTGTACCGGATGCTGCGTTTTCCGGCATCGGCGCAGAGGCCCAGCCCAATTTTGTGTTTCTGCCCGAGCGCGCCGGCGCGGACCGCCCGGGCATGCGATTCTTTCACCTGCGCTACTCCGGCGACCCTCGAACGACTGAACTGGTAATTCGCGCGGCGATCCGCCAGGTGGATGCGCGCGTGCCGGTATCCCAAATCGAAACGATGGAAGCCGAGCTGGAAGACTACACCGCGCCCGCCATTCTGATAGCGGGGTCGCTTGGATGTTTCTCGATAGGATCGCTGCTCATTGCGGCGATCGGCCTCTATGCAGTAGTCGCCTTCCACACGGCCAGGAGAACGCGCGATTTTGGAATCCGCATAGCGCTCGGAGCATCGCCTCAACGAATTTTGGGCCAGGTACTGCGCGAAGGTCTGTTACTGGCTACCTCCGGTACGGTGATCGGGCTGGTCCTCAGCCGCGCTGCCGGACGCGCTCTTCACAGCGTGCTCTACGGCCTCAGTCCGACAGACGGCGTGACGTACGCGAGCGTCCTCGCTCTGCTCGCCGTCATTTCGCTAACTGCCTGTTATGTGCCTGCCCGCGGCGCTGCCCGCACAGACCCGATGCACGCGTTACGAGAAGATTAGTTAACGCCCTTAGATGTGTCAACGGCGGATCACGTTCCTTTTCGCCGGATCGTGTGGTACGTACCACGACACATTCCGCTTCGGCCCGGCAGCTCTCTATTGAATCAGCCGCCAGCGATTCTCATCGGTCCAGCGTAGGGCCACGGTTCTGCCGGCGCGTGGAACCGGATCGTCATCTGTCGCCAGTGCCACGCCCGGCAAATCGCGCGTCACGTTGTAGCGGACCTGCCAGCCGAAATAGAATGTACCCTCATAATCCCGAGGCAGGTTCTCCAGAACCAGTCTCCGGCAGCCCGCATCGCGGCACGCGGCCTCCGCTTCAGTGGTCGCCGCGCGAATCGTTCTCATCTCGCGCAAATACACGCTAGTGTTGAACAACGCTGCGGTCGCCATCACGGCTGTCCAACCGCAGAGCAGCAGTTGACGGTAGCGCGGAGCGATGTGCATGCACCAAATGGCGCATGCCGCCACCATCGCGACCCATATTAGCGGCTGATAAAGGTATCGGCCCTGCTGCGCGAACGGCGTCATCCATCCGAGCATGTTGGCCGTCGGAGCGGCCGCTGGAATCGCTATCGCCAGCAGCACCGTTCGCTTTCCGGCCGACGCGCCGCCAAACGCAAGCACCGCCAACAGCGCAATGTAGGCAAAAAGCGTGATTCGCAGCCACCACGACAAGCCGGCGCCGGTGTTGATCAGCAGCAGAGTTGCGGGCAGATGCACCGGGAAATCCGTCAGCGTCTTCCATCTCAGCACGAAATTTACCGCTGGCCCGGTTCCATTCTGCTGGCTTGGATAGCCGCCCAGGTTGCCGTAAATCCCCACACGGATCAGCAGCATTCCCACCGTGGCGACGGCCGCGGCGGCCAGAATCTGCAGCCATCGTTTGCGTTCGAGGCGGATTCCCAGCACGCCGGCGAAGAGCATCAACGCCGCCAGCAGCAGCGGATATGCGTAGGCGCTCTCCTTCGAGAGCACGCCGAGGCAATAGGCCGCCGTGCTTAGCCAAAGCGAGCCGCTCAGCGCGCGGTCCAAGGCAATCAGCGTGAATGCCGCCGCCATCAGATCGAATCGGGCCCCCGGCCAGATCACTGCCTCGAAGGAAGCGGGTACAACCAGAAACACAATCCCACACCATCGCGCCAGATTTGTGTTCAGCCCTAGACGAAAAGCCAGGTGCGCCACCAGGTAAGCATTTAGCAGTTGCAGAATGAGGTTCTGGATGTGATAACCCCACAGAGCCGGCCCGAAAATTTGGTTATCCGCCCACAGCGACACAAACACGAGCGGCCGGTAGAAGCCGTCGTACTGCCGGTGCACGAAGAAGATCCAGGGCGGTACGCCAGTGGTGAGGGCTCTGTGGGTCCAATCCGGAAAGTTCGAATTGATGGCGAACGAGCAGCCATACAGCAGGAATAGCAGCCCCGATGCAACTGCCCAGAATCGCATCCCGGCGTGGAATTTCTCGCCCGCATTCTCCGCGCGAGCCAAGGCGCCCCGCTTCGCATTCGCGATCAACACCAACAGAAACGCAGCGTTGACATACAGCAGCGGCTTATAGATATACGTCGCAACCAGATGAACCGGCCCGAAGCGCAAATCATATCCGCCCATCGCCGTCGCAAGCAGAAAATTTGCAGCTGCGGCGATAAAAGCAATCAGCGCGAACCGGCGGAACATCGGGAAGCCCAAGCAAACAGCTTACTGAGGTTGGCGTTTGCTTTGATGGCCAGCACCATTCGTTTCCGGCGCGCTACGCGGCGGCAGGTGGTCCGAACCAGGTCGTCAGCGCGTCGGCGAGCCCCTGCTGGATTGAGTCTCCTACCCAAGCCACGTATCCGTCGGGTCGAATCAACACGGCAGTGGGAGCGCTGACTACCCCGAGTGCCGGAAGCTCCCACGGACCGTCGTACTTGGCGTCGATCACCTCAACGCGATCCGCCCATGGAGTGAGGTCGAAGCCGCCGGGCTTACCCAGGTTGAGGAGCACCGGCCGGGCATCGTGTAGCAGCGTGAAGACCCGCAGCGGGCCGTTGGCGGTGACTAAATCGAGATCGGGCATGCGGCGGCCGAGCAGCGCGTGTCCCTCGCCGAGGTCGTAATGAACATCCAGACCCGATATCTCCGCAGCTAACCGCCGGCGAGGCTCGTCCATGCGGAGGAGCTCCGAAAGGTATTCGTCCAAAGCCTTCGTCCGATCATCCGGACGGCGAAGCGCGCTTTGCGCCATCGTACTGCGCAGCACGCGCGCCGCCACCGGGTGGCGCTCGGCGTGATATGTGTCCAGGAGGCTTTCTGGTGACGTCCGGTTGACTACTTGGGCCAGCTTCCATCCCAGATTCACCGCATCCTGCACACCGATGTTGAGGCCCTGTCCACCAAACGGAGGATGCACATGTGCGGCGTCGCCGGCCAGCAGGACCCGTCCCTTGCGGTAAGCCGCGGCTTGGCGAGTCATATCGGTGAACCTGGAGATCCAGGTGGGGCTGTGGATCCCGTAGTCTGTTCCGTACACGGCGATTAGCGCTTCACTGATGTCGCGCAGGGTCGGTTCCCCGGCGGCCCCTACCTGCTGTTCGGTCAGTGCCAGCCGCACCCGCCCATCCTCCAACTTGCCGATCGCGTGGGTGCCGACGGCATCGTGGCGGAAACCCCATTCCGGCTCCTCGGACGTCTCCGCCTCGGCGATCAACCAGCTCGTCGTCGGATCCCACCCGAGGAACTCGACGCCGGCTGCTTTCCGGATCACGCTGCGTCCTCCGTCGCAGCCGGCAAGATATTCCGCCCGCAGCGAATTGCCATTGGACAGCTCCACGTCAACGCCGGAGTCGTCCTGTGCGAAGCCGGTCACTTCACGTTCGCGATAGATCGGTACCGCCAGCTCGCCGACCCAACCGGCCAGGATGCGCTCGATGTGGTTCTGCCACAGCCCCAGTACGTAATTGTGCCGGGTGGGAAAGTCGCTGATGTCCAGGGGGACGCGGAAGTGCACGGCCTTATGCGTCTGTCCCTCGGAGAGGAATCGGTCGGCGATCCCACGCTGGTCGAGCACTTCGATGGTGCGGGAGTGGAGACCCCCCGCGCGCGAGCCGATAAGGTTCTGGCTGGCGCGCCGCTCGACAATGGCAACATCGACGCCGGCCAAGGCCAACTCGCCCGCGAGCATCAGTCCCGTAGGACCTCCTCCGGCGATCACCACCGCATGGCCGGTCATCGCCACACTCCGGTCGGCATCACATCGGCTGCGGTCGGATCACTCAATTCGCTACCGTAAACGTCGTCGCAGCGGTCGCGCTTTGGCCGCTCGGAGTAATTCCCGTGACCGTGAGTGTATGGGTTCCATTCGATAACAGCGTTGTGTCGACCGAAGCGCTCCACCCCACGTTGGGACAGCCGAAGCCCCCGGGGAAGGCGGTGCAGACATCCGGACGGCTCACGCCGTAACTGGCGGAGCCGAATGGCGCGCCGTCCACCAGCACCTTAACTGCGACAATCGGCGCGTTCTGATCGAGAATCCATCCGCCGAAGACCACCGCGCCGAACAAGTTTCCGCTCTGCGCATTCGGAGCATCGATCACGATACGCATGGGATCGGGCGCGCTCCAGTTTCCGACGCTAAAAGTGGAAGTGGCCGTGCCGTAGGTACCGTCGGCGGCGGTGACGCGAATGGCGAGCGTATGCGTTCCATCGGGGATGGTGGTGCTATCCAGCAGATAGGACCAGCCCACACCGGCGGCACAATAAGGCCGGCCCGGAAATGCGCTGCACACGTCAGGACGCGTCTGGCCATACGTTGCGGCGCCGGCGGGCACACCATCGACGAGTACTTGAACGCTCGTCACCTGCGCGTTGTCGCTCAGGGCCCAACCGCTTGCGAAGGCGATGCCCTGTAGTGGATTGCTGCTTCCACTGGGTTGATCGATCATGGCGCGGACCGGTCCGCCTTGAGTCGAATTCGAAACGGTAAACGTAAAGCTGCCGGTGACCTGCTCGCCTTTGCTCGAGGTGATCGTCAGCTGACCGGTATGTGTTCCGTTGGTGAACATGGTGGTGTCGACAGGAAGACTCCAGCCGGCGTTGGGACACCCGGGCCGGTTCGTATAGACGGCGCAAACGTCAGGGCGCGCAAAGGCAGTAGCAGTTCCAAACGGCACGCCATCGATCGAAATTTTCACGCTGGAGATCGTATCGTCGTCGCTGAGGGCCCAGCCCAGGAATTGCGTCAAGCCGCTCACCGTGTTGTCTTGCGAACCGGGCGTATCCACCATGAAATGAATGGGGCTGGACGCAGTCAGGTTGGAGACGCGAAAACTCGTGGTGACGGTGGAACTCTGGGCGCCGGCGGCGAATGCCGTGATCGCGAGCGTATGTGTGCCATCCGAAAATCGAGTGGTATCCACGCTTAGGTTCCAGCCGACATTCGGGCACCCGGCGTGTCCAGGATAAGCGTTGCAAACGTCCTGCCGGTTGGTCCCGTAGTTTACCGAGCCATACGGCACACCGTCAATCGCGGCGGTTAGATAAAGGATGGGCCCGGAATTATTAACCGCCCAGCCCCAGAACGTGGTGGTTCCGCTGAACGCCCCGCTTTGAGAGCCCGGATTGTCGATATTGATGGTGGTCGGGTTCGCGCCGCTCCAGTTCGCAACAGTGAATCCAGCCGAAGCTGTTGTGCGCTGCCCGTTGGCGGCGGTTGCCGTGACGCCCAGTGTATGTGTGCCGTTCGAAAGCGTGCTGGTGTCGACCAGAATGCTCCAGCCGACGCCGGGACAATCGGGACTCGAATAGACACCGCAAACGTCCGCTCGGTTCAGATGATAATTCGCGGTTCCATAAAACACCCCATCAACGCTCACGCTCACGCCGGCGATGGTCGCCCCCGGGTTGGGGTTCAAAGCCCAACCGGAGAACACCGTGGCGCCCTGGAAAGACGGGTTCCCGCCGCCGGGCGTATCGATCATAACCGCGGTGGAGTTCGGCGCGTTGATCGGATTCGCCACCGTAATGGGGATACTCTTCGACGCATGAGCGCCCGCGGTATCGGTTGCTGTGATCTGAAGATTATGAGTGCCGTTGGTCAACAGCGTAGTATCGAGCGAGTAACTCCAACCAAGGTTGATATTGCCGCTCGAGCAGCCGGCAGCCTTGGGAAAAGCCGCGCAAACGTCGGGGCGCGCGAACTGAGTCGCCGCTCCCATGGTTGCGCCGTCGACGAGCACAGTTGCGCCGGTGACCGGCGAACTGAGATCGACAATCCAGCCGCTGGCATCGACCGTACCCGATAATGCGCCGCTACTGCTGGTTGGATTATCGAAGTTGATCATGATGGGCGCGGAAATGTGGATACGGAGAGTCGCCAGCGTTGCCGACGAGCTGGTCGGGAGGGAGTTGGTGGCGTCCTGAAGATAGAATGTCGTGCCCTCCGCGACATTGTTGACCGTCAGCGTGCCACTGGAACCGCCGGTGCCCGCTTGCGGAGCGCCGCTGCTCGGAATCCCCGAATAGATAATGACATTGCCTGGAGCGCCGCTCCAACTGAGGGTTGTGGAACCGGTGTTACCCGCGCTCCACGGGATGGGATTGGGGCTGGCAGAGAACGTAACGCCGGAAACAGGCGCGCTGAGGCTGCCGCCGGCCGGTCCCACCGGGAGCGTAATAGTGTTGCTGATGTACGCGTTTTGCGCGATGTAAAGCTGGGTGGCGACGTTCGTGGCAGCGCCCGACGGAACAATGAGCTGTACCTGATAGACGCCGTACGAGCCCTGTGTGAGACCTGCCGAAACCACTTCCGCCGTGGTGCCGCCCAGAGTCGCGCTGACCGAAGCAGTTGCCGTGTTCGTCTGAGAACCGTTATAGGGAGAGCCGGTGGTGACGCCGATCACGTTGCCACCGGTATCCTGGACCGTTCCCAACCCGGCTGCCCGTACATTAATCAGCTCACCGGGAACGGCTGGATTACTCGGGGTGATGGGCGAGTTCGGCACAACATCGCAGCAAGTGGAACTCGTGTAAGCCGTAACAGTCACCTGGGCGTTGCTGCTCGCGCTTCCGGAAATGGGGATGCCGCTTCCGGCAGCGCCGGGCTGCCTGGCAAGAATCACCACGCGATTGAACGCAGCGCCCACGTAAGCAGTAACCTGCGGATCCTTCGCATTGTTGATGTTGATTACCAGGTTGGCGACGATGGTGGATAGGCTGTCGTTGCTCGCCACCGTGTACTGGTAAGGGCGGCCGTTCACGGTAATGGTGACCTGGTCGCCAGCATGAGCCGTGCCATCGATGGATACAACAGCGGTTGGATTTCCGGACTGATGCGTAGCGCCCGCCGCAGGCCACGGCCTCGGCTCGCCTGGGAACGAGGGAGAGTTAAACAGACCTGGATTCGCCGGAGCAATGTAAACCGGCGACGCGTTCGTCACCGTGACGCTGCCGTTGCTGTGAACGGTGCGTACGTAGATGCTGGTGCTGTTTCTATCGGTAAAGTTGAAGGGAATTACGCTGACGATCTGTGTCGCAGAGGCACTCAGAATCGGCGCGGGAATGCCATCCATGTAGACCTGAGCGCCGCCGAGCGTGGTGGGGAGAGCCCCCGACATGTCCGCCAGTGCAGGATTACCGGACGGCGCATCCGAGAGATTCGTTCCGTTGATTTCCACCAGCATTCCGGGCGCGCCCGTGGCCGCGGTGCCGGCAGTGAGATAGGCTCCGGAGGCCGTTACCGCAATGTCGGTCTGGTTCGACGCGGTCGCGGAAAGAGAGATGGTGTCGTACCCGAGATTAATGCCTTTGGAACTCAGATACAGAGTGTGGGTGCCGGGTCCGGCGAAAATGGCAGCGGCGTTCGGATCTCCTCCATTTTCATTGATTTTGTTCACAACCGCCTGCGTGATGCCGTCCGACGTATCACCGCTTTTGACGGTATAAGGATAAGCCTTGCCGGCAATGGTCACGGTGACGGTATCGCCCGCGACAATCGTGTTGGCGTTGATGGTGACGACGCCTTCCTGGCGGATGATTTCGCTTGCCCAGTTCACAATCGAGTTATCGGGCAGCGGCGTGTCGCCGGGCGTAAATACAAGGACACGGCGGTTATAGGGATCGCTTACGTACAGGTTCTTGCCATCGTAGGCGAGCGACATGGGACTCGGAACGATATCCACCGCGCCTGTGTTGTCAATGGCGGTGCTGGCGATACTGATGCTCTGGCTGGTGACGACGTTGGTCGTCATGTTCGGCTGTCCAAGCACTTCGTCGGCGGCAGCGCCATTGGCGGTCGGGATGTGATTGAAAATCAGGACACGGTCGTTACCGCCATCGGCCACGAAGAGACGAGTCCCATCGGAGAGCGCATAACGCGGAGTGTCGAGAGTGGAAGCGCAGGGAGGATACTCTCCGCTGGCGTTCGGCGTTGCGCCGGGGCAGAGGGCATTCGTGAAATTGGGCGCGACCGAGTGCATATCGGGCTGGCCGATAACCACATCGGCGGGCTGCCCGTTCGAGGTCGGGATGCTATTCCAGATCAAAACGCGATTGAAGCCCAGATCGGCCACAAACAGGTGAGTGCCATCGGACGTGACCGACACGGGGTTGCAGAACTCGCCAGCGTTAGTGCTCACCGGCGAATGACTGGGCGCACACGTACTGTGGGTTCCCGTGGTGAAGTTGGTCTGTCCCAGTACCATGTCGGCGGGCTGATTGTTCGAAGTGGGAATGGAGTTCCAGATCAGGATGCGGGAACTCTGGGTATCGGCGACGTACAGTTTGCCGTTTTGAATCCACACGCCTTGCGGGCCGCGTAAGGAGCTGGCCGTCGGAACGGTCGGGGTTGAGTTTGTCGTGAAGCTCGATTGCCCCAGCACAATATTGGGCGGCTGATTCATCGCGCTGGGAATGGAATTCCAGATCAGCACGCGATTGTTATTCGTATCGGCCACGGCGACATAGTGGCCGTCGGTCGCGACCGCGGTGGGAGTCTGCATTTGCGGCTGCGTGGGATCGTTGCTGGTGCCGGGACAAAACTGCTGTGCCTGGGCGTTACAGGGCGGCGTGTTCGCGGCCGGCGGATCGAAAGTGGGCTGGCCGAGACTGTTGACCGCCTTGAATCCGCACAGATAGCACGAGGAACTGGGGGGCGTGTAGTTGGTGGTGAGATCGGCGTGGGCATCCGGGATATTCGTGGTGTCGAACATCAGGACGCGGTTGTCCTGGGGCGCGGCGGCGATCGTGTTCGAATCGGCGACGAACAGAATGCCGTTGGCGTACGCCAAACCGCTGACACCGCCCAGAATCTGCTGGCTCGGGAGAGTGTTGGCCACCGTAAAGGTGGTTTGTCCGAAAACCGCCCGGGAAGCTTGCCCGGTAACAAGATTCTGTTGCGCCTGGAGCGCGCAGACGGAGATCAGGAATAGCGAACCTGCGATGTACTTTTTCAAACAAAAGGCCCCAAAAACGTTTTCTGCACCAGCCTGGCAAGGCACAGCGCGTCCGCTGGGCAGGGTCGCGGAGTCAGTCTCGGCGGCCGACCAGCGCAGCTTTGACTGCCAGGATAGCTCAGTATATCAGCGGGTAAGACGCGGGCCTCCTGCAGCGGGTTGCGTGAACGGCACGTGGGATAGCCATTCTTGGCTGCCGCCGCCTTTCTGGCGGCGCTCACTACGCGGCGACCCCTTGCTTACGCGCGGGGTTCTGTTGCAGATTGCGGGCGACTTCGGTCAGAGCGTATTTCAGAACGCCTTTGAGTTCGTCGAACGGGATTTGCACGTTGCCGGGA